>CAJDTR010000012.1_pt1 | contig 30982 bp, 27 predicted proteins | sample 7389891 | NCBI WGS metagenome assembly CAJDTR01 (sample SAMEA7055657, study PRJEB34461) | soil metagenome | biome: terrestrial ecosystem; feature: Peninsula; material: soil | place: Antarctica | collected 2016 | reverse complement strand
AATCATGAAATATGCCTATTCATTCGCGCTTGTTCTAACCCTTCTGTTTGCCGTGCCTGTCGCCGCAGCGGACATCGCCGAGCACGCAATCAACGCGAGCAGCAGGGACGCGTTCGACACGGTATCCGGTTGGGTGCGCAAGCAGATGGACGCGGGTGGACGCTATTCCTATGTGACCGCCGACGAGCGCAACAAGGTCAACGCCGAGCTGGACGAAATGGGACAGCTGTTTCAGCAACGCAGTGACGTGGCGCACATGAGCGATGCGGAAAAAACGATGCTGTTCAACAGCCAGGAGCACGTCAATGCGATACTCGCCAAGCGCGACAACGAGCGGCTGATCTGCAAGAGTGAAATGCCGATCGGCTCGCATATTCCGGTCAAGACGTGCCAGACCGCAGGGATGATGGAAGCGCGGCGGCGCAACGATGTGCAGTATCTGCAGCGCAACCAGAACAGTCCGCAGTTGAAGTCAGGCAGGTGAGGGCGCTTTTTTAGTCGTTGGGGAGTTTCTGTCCAGGTAACTTTGGGGGGCTAGTCTGATGTCCAGGACCGAAGATCTACCGAAGCCCACGGAAGCCGAAATGGGCATTCTCAACTTTCTCTGGCAACGCGGATCGAGCACGGTACGCGACGTGCACGAGGCGTTGTACAAGGAGGAGGGCGGCGGCTACACCACGGCACTGAAGTTGCTGCAAATCATGTTCGCCAAGGGATTGGTGGTGAGAGACGATTCCGAGCGTGCGCATGTGTTCCGCGCCGCAGTCAGCAAGGAACGTAACCAGAAGCGTTTTCTTGGCGACATGGTGCAGCGAGTGTTCGACGGCTCATCGTCACAACTGGTGTTGCAGGCACTGGGCAGTCGCCCGAAAGCTACGCGCGAGGAAGTCGAGGAGATTCGCGCGTTGCTCGACAAACTCGACGGCACCAAGCCATGAACGCCTCATTGACTACTTGGTTGCCGTGGGTGCAGGCGCTCGGCTGGACCTTGCTGCATTTTATCTGGCAAGGGCTGGTGGTTGGCATCGGTTTTGGCGCAGTGCGCGCGTTGTTGCCAAAAACTCATTGCCATGCGCGTTACGCAGCTGGCCTGGTTGCGCTGGCAGCGCTGGCGGCGTGGCCGTTGGCCACATTCATCGCGTTGCAGCCGCAGACTTCCGCAACGGCGCTGGCGATCGCCTCGCCGCTACTGTCCGATGCGGGCGCAGGCGCGATCACAGACGGCACTGGCGTGGCGGCGCTGGCTCCGATCGATCACCTGCTGCCGTTGCTGGTATTTCTGTGGTCGGCGGGCGTCATGCTGATGGCAGCGCGTGCGTTGCGCGAATGGCGCGCGCTAGCGCGCGTAGCGCGTGAGTGGGCACAGTCCAGCGCCGAACTGGACGTGCTGATGACCACCCTTGCGCGTCGCTTCGGTTTCTTGCGGCGTATCCGGGTTCTTGTCTCGCCTCGCATCGACACGCCGATGTTGATCGGCTGGCTGAAGCCCATCGTATTGCTGCCGACGGCGGTCGCACTTGGATTTCCGCAGAAACAGCTCGAACTGATTCTGGCCCATGAGCTGGGACACCTGCGCCGCTATGACCATCTGGTCAACCTCGCCCAGGCGCTGCTCGAAACCCTGCTTTTTTACCATCCTGTGGTGCACTGGATTTCGCGCGAAGTGCGCAACGAGCGCGAACTATGCTGCGACGTGCTCGTGCTACGCCTGACTCGCGGTGAGCCGCGCGAATACGCACGCACGCTGGCTGCGCTGGAAGAATTGCGCCAGCCATCACGCTTGGCGCTCGCTGCCAGCGGCGGCGTGCTGATCGAACGGGTTCGGCGCATCGTCGGCATGCCGGCTCCGCGGTTCGGCCTGGATCGCTCCAATCCGGCGCGCTGGCTGCTGGTGGCGTCGGCGTTCGCGCTCGCGGTCACGCTGAGCCTGCGAATCGATCGCGGTGACGAAATGCGTTATGTCAGTGGCTTGACGGTAGATTGGCTGGCGCAGCCGGCAGTGCGTATGCTGCCGATTGCCGCGTTGACGCTGCCATTCGAACGGCCGCATTTGCGTCTGGCAGCAATGGCCCCGCCTGCCCCGGCACGAAGCTCAGCCGTGCCCGCGGCAATGGAATCATCGCCGGCACCGGTCGTCGTCGTCGCGGCGCCGGCAGCGTCGCTTGAGGCCAGCTCGCAAAGACGGACGTCCACGCTGGATGCCAGCTTGGAGCGCCACAAGGCGTCGCTTACCGTACCTGTGCCCGCTGTCACGACTGCGCCGGCGGCTACGACGAAAATGCCCGCGGTCGCGACGAGCGCAACGCCGACCACGGTATCCGCGCCGGTCCCAACGCATATCGTGATGCCACGATTCCCCTCATCAGCGCGCAACCCGAATGGGCAGGTTGACGCCAGTTTTCGCATCGATGCCAGCGGCTTCGTGCAAGACGTGCGCGTCTCCAGCCAGGAGGCGGGCGCCACCTTCGCGCAGGCCGCCGAACACGCATTGCGGCAATGGCGATTTGATCCCAAGAGCGTGTCCGCCGATCGCTCCCGCCTTTATCGGCAAAGCTTCGTGTTCTCTCCACCGACGACGCAGAATCGTCGATCCGAAAGTTCGTGTACGCAATCGACTGGAACCCACATCTGTCGGTCGCCGGAGGACAGCGCCCCGGTCACGACCTTGATCATCAATCCACCTGGTTAACGCAAGACTCAGGCCGACTTAACGAAGCTTTAATTGCGTCAATCCTATAGTCGCCGCACTGTAGTTTGCTCGACACTCCCAAGTCAGGTCAGGTGACTGGCAGATTGCAGTATCGGGGCAGTAGCTTTTTTGGCCCAAGTGAGGTGTGTTCCCCCAATGACACCTCCTTGGGTCATTTTCTTTGTGGCGCTCGCCACTTGAAGCCACCCCGACCGGCTCCACCTCGTACACTCCCCCGTTTTCCGCGTTAAGCTGAGCGCTCATGCGTATTCTCGTCATTGAAGACAATAGCGACATCGCGGCCAATATCGGCGATTTTCTTGCCGACAAGGGGCATGTCGTGGATTTTGCCGGCGATGGTGTGACTGGGCTGCATCTTGCCGTGGTCAACGATTTCGATGTGATCGTGCTGGATCTGGGCCTGCCCGGCATGGATGGCCTGGAGGTCTGCCGCAAACTGCGCCAGGAAGCCAAGCGGCAGACGCCCGTGCTGGTTCTGACCGCACGCGACACGCTTGAAAGCAAGTTGAGCGGTTTTGACACCGGCGCCGACGACTACATGGTGAAACCGTTTGCGCTGCAGGAACTGGCCGCGCGCCTGGAAGTTCTTGGTCGCCGCGGCAAGGGCAACAAGACGCGCCTGCTGCAACTTGCCGATCTGACTTACAACCTCGACACGCTGACAATCAGCCGCGCCGGAAAGCAGATTCAGCTGAATCCGATTGGCTTGAAACTACTGCAGTCGCTGATGGAATCGGCGCCGTCGGTCGTCACCCGCCAGGAACTGGAAACGCGCGTGTGGGGCGAAGAGTTGCCCGATAGTGACAGCCTGCGCGTGCATATCCATGGCCTGCGCGCGCAAATCGACAAACCGTTCGAGAAGCCGCTGATCCAGACGCGGCACGGTATCGGCTATCGCATGGTCGATCCGGATGCGCTACCGACGTAGGCTCCGTTCCCGCATCATCATTTCGTTTGCGCTGTTCGGACTGGGTCTGACCGCGCTGTTTGCGCTGGCGACGGTGTACATGCGTACGCGTCTGGAAGACCAGCTCATCAACACGACGTTGCAACGCGAGTTGAAGAACTTTGTTGACTTCAAGCGCGAGAATCCCGATCCCGACGCGCCCTACAGTTTCAGCGCCTACAGCGCGCTGATCGTACGTCCGAGCAAGACCGCCAGCGTTCCGTTTGCTTGGCAGAAATACGCGCCGGGCGTCTACGACATCGAGGATATCGGTCGCGAAAGCAAGATTCGGCCGTACAAGCTTGCGGTTTACAAGGATGCCGATTACTGGGCCTTCCTGCGCTTCGACATCAGCACGCAGAAGCTGAGCGAACGCCAGTTGCTGATTGTGCTGATCGCATCGGTCTGTGCCTTCGCGATTTTTTCCTTGCTGATCGGTTTCTGGTTGTCTGCGCGCGTGATGAGTCCGGTCACTGAGCTCGCGCAACGCGTGCGCGCGATGAGCAAATCAGGACGGCCGGAATTGCTCAAATCGCATTTTGCCGACGATGAAGTTGGCCAGCTTGCCGCCGCGCTTGACGACTATTCGACGCGGCTGACCGAAATGGTCGAGCGCGACCGCGAATTCAACGCCGATGTCAGTCACGAGTTGCGCACGCCGCTGGCGGTGATTGCGAGCACCACCGAGCTGTTGCAGAGTTCGCCCGATCTGACCGAGAAACTCAGCCTGCGCTTGAAACGCATCGAGCGTGCGGTGCGCCAATCAAGCGAATTGATCGACGCGTTGTTGCTGCTGTCGCGACGTGAACGACAGGCGCCGAACGATGGTGAAACCACGGATGTCGCGCGCGTTGTCGAACAGGTCGTCGACGCACAGCGGCCGCATATCGGGAACAAGCCGGTCGATGTGCGCGTCGAAATCGAGGAGCCGCTAGAGACTGCCGCGCCGTCATCGGTAGTTGCGGTCGCGCTCAGCAATCTGATTGGCAACGCTTTCAAGTACACCCAGGCCGGCGAAGTCATTATCAATGTCGGCCACAGCCGGGTGACGATCGAGGACACGGGTCCCGGCATCGATGCTGAAGACGCCGAAAAATTGTTTGAACGCGGCGTACGCGGCACCAAGGTTGGCAAGGGCGGCGGCCTGGGTCTGGCCATCGTGCGTCGTTTGTGCGAACTGTACGGCTGGAAAGTTTCGCTGGCGCCGCGACCGCAAGGCGGAGCGACGGCGACGCTGGAATTCGGTCAGCCGCCGCGCCACGCGTGAATTGAACCCTCAGGCATCGACCGCTTCCAGCCAGCCCCAGCGATCTTCCGTGCGGCCGTCAAACAGGCCGAAGAAAAGCTCCTGCATGCGCTGCGTTACTGCGCCCGGTTTTCCGGCGCCCACGGGCTTGCCATCCACCGAACGGATCGGCGTGATCTCGGCAGCGGTGCCGCACATGAAAAGTTCGTCGCACAAATACAGGTATTCGCGCGGGATATCGCGTTCGACCACTTCGATACCCGCACCGCGCGCCAGGGTGATCAGCGTATTGCGCGTTATGCCATTGAGCAGCGCCGCGCTGATAGGTGTGGTGTGCAGTGCACCGTCGAACACCAGGAACAGGTTTTCGCCGGCGCCCTCGCTGAGCAACCCGGTCGACGCAAGCGCGATGCCTTCGCCAAAACCAAGCCGGCGCGCCTCGCGCGCGACCAATTGACCAGACAGGTAATTGCCGCCGGCCTTGGCCCCGGCTGGAATCGTATTCGGTGCAAAGCGCTGCCAGCTCGACACGCAGGCATCAATGCCTTGTTCAAGCACGCCCGCGCCCAGATACGCACCCATTTCCCACGCGGCAATCGCGACATCAATCGGTGTTTCGGCCGACAATCCAAAGCCACCCAAGCCGCGGAACGCGATTGGGCGCAGGTACGCCTTGCCAAGATTGTTAGCTTTGATGACGCTGCGACACGCCGCGCTCAATTCCTCGAGCGAATAGGGAATCGTCATGTCGTAGATCTTTGCCGAGGCGAACAAGCGCTTGAGGTGATCGGTCAGGCGAAAGATCGCAGGACCTTTGGGTCGCCCGTTATCAGACGTGTCGTAACAGCGGATCCCCTCGAACACCGACGAGCCATAGTGCAGCGCATGCGCCATCACATGCACGGTGGCTTCCGCCCACGGCTTGATGCGCCCGTTCTGCCAGATCTGTTGCGGATATTGCTGGGCCATTGCAGGTGTCCGTGGCGAAAGCGTGAATGATAGCAGCCGGGCTCGGCGTGCCTTCTGCGTTGCGGGCTGCCACACACCATGCGTAAAGCGTGGATACGCGCTGTCTACCAGGTCAGCCAGTAGCAGCGTTGATCTGCACCCACGCCGAATACATGCTCTCGTGGGCCACCGGCATGATCGCTGCCCGTGCGCACGCGCACCGTGCCGTTGTCCAGCGCAGCTGGATTGTCGAAGGTTTCATCCAGATCACTGGGTGCGTCAATTGCGATCAGCGGACGTTTGAGCAGATCGCGCAAGATGAGCAGGCGGCTGTTGGCGGTACGCGCATCGACACCGCGCCAATGCATCAGGCCGGCCAGTGCATTCGTGTCATGCCGGGCGACCAGGGCGGCGACACGATCGCGCAATTCGTCGCGCGAGACAGGACACGCGTTGACCGAAAGGGGTGCGCTGCTTGCTGTATCGGACGCGCCTGTCGCCGTACCTGGCGATTCCGGCGCGCCGCAGGGAAGGCCTGAAAAAACAATCTCGCCGGTCGGGCCGGCGCAGCGGTGAACGGTCTGGCCGGCATCTGCGACTTGCGCTGCCGCGCTGCCCGATGCGAGCGTCAGCGTGAGCAATCCACGCGCGATGATTCGAGGCGCTCGCATTGCCGCGAGGCTAGCATTGTCGAGACCAGTACAGGCTCAGGAAGCGTTCAATCGCTCGAAAATTGCCAACGTCGCTTTGGCGCGATTCAGTGTATAGAAATGCAAACCTGGCGCGCCGCCTGCGATCAGACGCGTGCAAAGCTCCGCCACTACATCGGCGGCGAACGTCCGAATGCTGTCCGTGTCGTCACCGAGCGCACCCATGCGCTTGCTCAGCCAGCGGGGGATCTCCGCTCCGCACATGTCCGAAAAACGCTTGAGTTGGGTGAAGTTGGCGATCGGCATGATGCCAGGCACGATCGGGACGTCCACACCGGCGCGACGCGCCGCATCGATGAATCGGAAATACCCATCCGCGTTGTAGAAGTACTGGGTGATCGCACCGTTCGCGCCGGCATCGATCTTGGCCTTGAAATGGGCGAGGTCGGCGTGCGCGTCTTCGGACTGCGGATGGACTTCCGGATAGCAGGCGACTTCGATGTGAAAGTGCTCACCGGATTCCGCGCGAATGAAGGCGACCAGTTCGCTCGCATAACGAAAATCCCCATGCGTCGCCATGCCCGATGGCAAGTCGCCCCGCAGCGCGACGATCCGCCTGCAACCTGTCTGGCGATAGTGTTCGAGCAGGCTGCGGATTTCCTCGCGCGAACCGCCCATGCACGACAGATGCGGCGTCGCGTCGAGTGCGTATTGTTCGCGCAACTGGCGCACGGTTTCCGGTGTGTAGCTCAAGGTCGAACCGCCCGCGCCGAAGGTCACGCTGACGTAATCGGGCTTCAATGCCTTCAGACGCGGCAATGCGGCGTTGAGCGTAGCGCGTTGCTCGTCGGTCTTGGGCGGGAAGAATTCCAGCGAAATCGGAATCATTGTTTGCGTCTCGCGCAGTAGAGTGTGCGCGGCTCACGCACGCCGCCCGGTGGATGGCAAGGCTGAAATTGGCGTGCACACTGATCCCGAGAAATCGGCACGGGATCAGTGTCCACGAGGCAGATCAGTAGCGATAATGTTCCGCTTTGTAGGGTCCGTTTACATCGACGCCCAGATACGCCGCCTGCTCCGTCGTGAGCGTGGTCAGCTTTACGCCGATCTTGTCCAGATGCAGGCGCGCCACTTCCTCGTCGAGCTTTTTCGGCAGGATGTAGACCCTTGCCTCGTAAGTGTCCTTGTGCGCCCACAAGTCGATCTGCGCGAGGGTCTGGTTCGAGAACGAGTTGGACATGACGAAGCTCGGATGGCCGGTCGCGCAGCCGAGGTTGACCAGGCGGCCTTCGGCCAGCAGGAAGATCGCGCGGCCATCGTTGAAGGTGTACTTGTCGACCTGTGGCTTGATGTTGAGCTTGGTAACGCCGGCCATCGCGTTCAACGCATCAACCTGGATCTCGTTGTCGAAGTGGCCGATGTTGCACACGATCGCCTGGTCCTTCATCTGGCTCAGGTGCGCGAGCGTCAGTACATCCTTGTTGCCGGTGGTGGTGACGTAGATGTCGCCGCGCCCGAGCGTCGATTCGACCGTGTTGACCTCGAACCCTTCCATTGACGCTTGCAGCGCGTTGATCGGATCGATCTCGGTCACCACCACGCGCGAACCGTACGCACGCAAGCTGTGCGCGCAACCCTTGCCGACGTCACCATAGCCGCACACGACGGCAACCTTGCCCGCCAGCATGACATCCATCGCGCGCTTCAAGCCGTCGGCCAGCGATTCGCGGCAACCGTACAAATTATCGAATTTCGATTTCGTCACCGAATCGTTGACATTGATTGCCGGCACCAGCAGCGAGCCTGCTTCGAGCATCTGGTAAAGACGATGCACGCCCGTAGTGGTTTCCTCCGACACACCTTTCCAATCCTTGACCACGCCCGCCCAGAAACCCGGACGTTCCCTGGCAACGCGTTTCAGGAGATTCTTGATGACCTGCTCCTCGTGCGAGGAGGCCGCTTCCTCGACCCACTTCGAACCCTTCTCGAGTTCGTAACCCTTGTGGATCAGCAAGGTCACATCGCCGCCGTCGTCGACGACGAGCTGCGGTCCCTTGTTACCCGGAAATGTCAGAGCGTCGAGGGTGCAATCCCAGTATTCCTCCAGCGTCTCTCCCTTCCACGCAAAAACAGGCGTTCCGCTCGCGGCAATCGCTGCAGCGGCGTGGTCCTGGGTCGAGAAGATATTGCACGAGGCCCAGCGCACATCGGCACCGATATCCCTCAGCGTTTCGATAAGGACCGCAGTCTGGATCGTCATGTGCAAGGAACCCGTCACGCGCACGCCGGCAAGCGGCTTGGCGGCGGCGTACTTCTTGCGAATCGACATCAGACCCGGCATCTCGTGCTCGGCAATGTCGATTTCCTTGCGGCCGAAATCGGCCAGGGCAATATCGCGAATCTTGAAATCCTGCGACGGTACATTCTTTACGGCAGCGTTCATTGCAAACTCCAATGGACGGGCGCGGTTGTTGCGGGGAACCCACCAAGCCTGGCCGCGCTTGCGAAACCGGTGATCCGTTTCGCTCGCGGTCGCAGCGCCCCTTGGAGGGCGAAAGACGCCATTATATCGCTTGTTCGCGATGAAGCGATATATCGGTTGAAGTCGCGTCCAAAAGGACGTGAGTGGATCACGGCCGCGGCGCGGGTAGTGCCAACGAGAACTCTGCGCGGCGACGCCACGCCACGCATGCTGCTACGCGATGCTTGTCATTCCGGTTAAGTGTGCGCCGCGAGACACGTTGAGCCTGACCGTGCGCCCGAATGACGCCAGCTATTTCAGTCCACCCGCCTTGCGCAGTTCGGCAGCCTTGTCGATCTTTTCCCACGAAAACGCCGTGAATTTTTCACCATTGGCGAGCGTCACGTCATACGGCGCGCGGCCGAAATGACCGTGCGAAGCGGTCGCCTGATACATCGGATGGACCAGATCAAGCATCTTCAGGATGCCGTACGGACGCAGGTCGAAATGCGCGCGAATCAGTTTCTCGATTTTTTCGTCGCTGATTTTTCCGGTGCCGAAAGTGGTGGCCGAAATTGAGGTTGGATGCGCCACGCCGATCGCGTAGGAAACCTGGATTTCGCAGCGGTCGGCCAGCCCGGCAGCCACGATATTCTTGGCCACGTAACGTGCGGCATACGCGGCCGAACGGTCGACCTTGGACGGGTCCTTGCCCGAGAACGCGCCACCGCCGTGACGCGCCCATCCGCCGTAGGTGTCGACGATGATCTTGCGCCCGGTCAGGCCGCAATCGCCGACCGGGCCGCCGATGACGAAATTGCCGGTAGGGTTGATGTGGAATCGGGTGCCTTTATGGATCCACTTCGTCGGCAGCACAGGCTTGATGATTTCCTCCATCACGCCTTCCTTGAGGTCCTTGAGCTTGACCGACGGATCATGTTGGGTCGACAGCACGACCGCGTCGATGGCCGCAACTTTGCCGTTGTCGTAGCGCAAAGTAACCTGCGATTTGGCATCCGGGCGCAGCCACGGCAGCGCCGATCTTTTTGCCTTGCGCACCTTCGCATGCTGCTCGACGAGACGATGCGAGTAGTGAATCGCGGCTGGCATATAGGCGCTGGTTTCGTTATTCGCATAACCGAACATCAGGCCTTGATCGCCCGCGCCCTGGTCTTCTGGATTCTTGCGATCAACGCCCTGGTTGATGTCGGGCGACTGCTTGCCGATCAGGTTGATGATCGCGCAGGTCGCGCCGTCGAAGCCGACTTCGGACGAGTTGTAGCCGATGTCGATGATGACCTTGCGTGTGAGAGCTTCCAGATCGATCCAGGCCGACGTAGTGATTTCGCCGGCGACAATCGCAACGCCGGTCTTCACCAGTGTTTCGCAGGCGACGCGCGCGCGTTTGTCCTGCAACAGGATTGCGTCAAGGACGGCATCGGAAATCTGGTCGGCAACTTTATCCGGATGGCCTTCGGAAACCGATTCGGAAGTAAACAGCGTGCTCATCGTGGCCTGCTTTGATTGGTATTCATCCTTCAATACGGATGAATGGATGGATTGAGCCGCGCATGATACACGGCTACCTCGCCGTTTGCAGGCGCTTGCGCACGGATTTAGCCGCGATTAGGGGTTGGGCGGGCAATGTTGCACGCTGTGGTGCCTGTCGCACCATCATAGGGGGAAGCCATGAACAAGTTGCCGCTCGCGCTGCTCATTGTCGCCATTGCGCCGCTCGCGAATGCGAAAACGCACCACGTCAAAAAACCTCCTGTGGCGACATCGGAGAAGACTGTGCTACTCAAGCAGGGCGAGATCGGGCGTTGGCCGGATCTGGCTGCAAAGGAATGTGCGATCGACGCCAAGCGATATCCGGCTGTCGACGCGGTTTGCTACTACCCGGTGGATATTCGCGCCAAGGTGGGCCGCCACGCGATCACATTGTGGGATCAGGACGGCAAGCAGCACAAAGGTTGGGCTCGCGTCGAAGCAGTCGATTGGCCGGAGGTGAAGTTGACCCTCCCCAATGACACCTATATCAACGTGTCGCCGGATAACCAGCGCCGTACGACCAAGGAGCGTGCGGCGGTTCTCGCCCTATTGAAGGTCAAGGTAACGCCGGCGCGGTTTTCGCTGCCGCTCGGCGCGCCAGCAACGCCGTTGCCGAACTACGAGGACGATTTCGGCAGCAAGCGCGTGTTCAACGACAAGGTTCACAGCCAACACACCGGACGCGACTACCCGGTACCCGAAGGCAGCCCAGTGAAAGCGATCGCGGACGGCACCGTCGTGCTGGCGGAAGAATATTTCCTGACCGGCAAGACCGTATTCGTCGATCACGGCGATGGACTCGTCAGCGAAATATTTCATTTGAGCGAGCTTGCGGTCAAACCCGGCGACGAGGTCAAGCGCGGCGACGTGCTCGGCAAGGTTGGCGGAACCGGTCGCGCGACCGGCCCGCATCTGCATCTGGGTTTGCGTTGGGTCGGCCAGCGCGTCGATCCACAACCGCTGCTGGACAATCCCTTGCAGTTGCACGATGTCGGCGACAGTCCGATTGAAGTGGAACGCAAGGAAAACGCGACCGCGGAGCCAAAGGAAAAAACGCCGCCGAATGACGACGACGAAGGCTGAGCAGCCAGCGCTGTCGACACGACGAACCGGACGCGCTGAGCGCGTCCGGCCTACGCAGGCAGCGCGAGATCGTCAAGCATGGCTTTCAGAAAACGCGCCGCTTCGCCGCCGGTCGCGGCGCGGTGATCGAAGGTCACCGATAGCGGAATCACGCGGTGGGCCGCGAAACCACCCATTACCGGCGTCATCTGATGGCGACCCTTGCCGGCGGCAATGATCGCGACGCACGGCGGCACCACCACGGGCGTCGCGTAGCGACCGGCAAACATTCCGAAATTCGACAGCGAAATCGTGTAGCCGGAAAGTTCCGACGGGGGAATGCTTCGCTCTTCGACTTGCGTGCGCAGGCGCTTCACCGCCGCTCGCACACCCATCATGTCAAGCACATCGGCGTTGCGCAGGGCTGGCACGAACAAGCCGTCATCGGTATCGACCGCGATGCCGATGTCGACATGCGGATGCAGCGTGCGGGTCAGGTTCTCACCGTCGAACCACGCGTTGAGCGCGGGCACGGCCTTGCACGCATGCACGATTGCGCGCACGAGTCGCCCGGTGATGTCGTTGCCGGATACCCAGGCGTGGATATCGGCATCGTCGCTCAACGTGGTCGGCACGACCTGCGCGTGCGCGGCGGCCATCACGCGTGCCATGTTGCGGCGCACGCCTTTCAATTGTTCCGGCTGGCCGGTGGCGACGACCGAATGCGGGGTCGTGCGCATGGGTTTGCCTGCGGCGGAAACCGTCGTCCGCTGTGCAGAAGTATGGGCTGCGGCGGGAATGGCTGATGTTGCGGAGGTGGAAGGCGCACTGGATTGCGGCGCTCTCACGGAAGCAGGACCGCCGGTGCGCGCAGTGCCCGCTGCCGCCGCGTCCTTCACATCCTTGAGCGTCACCACGCTGCCCGCGCCGCTCGGTTTCACGCGTGCAAGATCGACGCCGAGCTTTTTCGCCAAGGCTCGCACCGCGGGTACGGCCTTGACGCCGCCGACACTCGTTGCCGTTTCCGCGTGCACGCGATTGCTCGATTGCATCGCGCCGACCACGGTACCTTCGTCGGCGCGGCCGGCGTTGTCGTTCTCGACAATTTCGCCGCCCTCGTCCGATGCGACAACGCCCTTGCCATCGGGCGCTTCGCTGCCGGCGCCTTTGCCGCTCGCGGCCGCTTTCGGCGGCGGTGCATGGTGATGTCCGGTCGCTTCGGCTTCGGCGCGCTGCGGCTTCTTTGGGTCGATCTCGAATTCCGCCAACGCCGCGCCGGTCGCGATTACATCCCCGGCGCCGCCGTGCACTTTGGCGAGCTTTCCGGAATACGGCGAGGGCACTTCTACGATGGCCTTTGCTGTCTCCATGGAGACCATCGGCTCATCGAGCGTGACGGTACCGCCTTCCTTGACGAGCCATTCGACGATCGTGGCGTCGGGCAGGCCTTCGCCAAGGTCGGGCAGATGGAATGTCTTGATGTCGGCCATGAGTGAACTCTTGGTTTGCGGGCGTGCAGGATGGCAGCCCGGATCAATTAAAATGCAGCAGCACCAGAGCAATGAATGCCGGAAGCGCCTGCACAAAAAAAATCTTGCGGCTGACCGTCCACCCGCCATAAAGGCCGGCGATGATCACGCAGGAAAGAAAGAATATCTTCACATGCCAGCCGTCGGCACCGAGGCAGAGACCCCAGATCAGCCCAGCGGCGAGAAAACCGTTGTAGAGGCCTTGATTGGCAGCCAGCGCCTTGGATGCTGCGGCGAATTGAGGCGTGAGAGCAAACGTCTTGCGACCGTACGGTGTATCCCACAAAAACATTTCGAGCACGAGAAAATAAATGTGAAGCAGGGCGACCAGGCCGATGAAGAGGTTTGCAACGGCATGCATGTCCGGCTCCCAAGTTGGTTGTCAGCTTGCCGCCAAGGTGCGCTGCACCGCCGCCACAATACGCTCGACGCTGGGCAGATATTTCATCTCCAGCCGATACAGCGGGATATGCGTGTCGTAGCCGGTCACGCGGATCACCGGCGCAACCAGATCATAGAGCGCTTCATCGGCGAGGCGTGCGGCAATCTCGGCGCCGAATCCGGCGGTGCGCGGTGCTTCGTGCACGATCACGCAGCGGCCGGTTTTCTTCACCGATTCGTGGATCGTGTCGAAATCGAGCGGGGTCAGGGTGGCGACATCGATGACCTCGGCGCTGATGCCTTCCTCGGCCAGCGCATCGGCCGCTTCCAGTGTTTCCTTGACCTGCGCTCCCCACGTCACCAGAGTCACGTCGCTGCCATCGCGCAACACGAAGCACACATCGAGGGGCAGCGCTTCGCCGTCGTCGGCAACCTCTTCCTTGTACTGGCGGTAGATACGCTTGGGCTCGAAGAAGATCACCGGGTCGGGGTCGCGGATCGCGGCGAGAAGGAGTCCATAGGCGCGCCCCGGCGACGACGGCAACACCACCCGCAGTCCTGGAATATTTGTGAACAAATGCTCATTCGCCTCCGAATGATGTTCCGGCGCGCGGATGCCGCCGCCCCACGGCGCGCGGAATACCGCCGGACAGCTCATGCGGCCGCGCGTGCGCGTGCGCAGTCGCGCCGCGTGGCAGGCGATGTGTTCCATCATCGGATAGATGAAGCCCTCGAACTGCGCTTCAGCGACCGGTTTCATGCCTTGCGCAGCGAGACCGACGGTAAGGCCGGCGATGGTTAATTCGTCAAGCGGCGTATCGATAACGCGTTCGCTGCCGAACGCCTGCTGCAAACCTTGCGTCGCACGAAATACGCCACCATTGACACCAACATCCTCGCCGAGCACGACCACACTCGGGTCGTGCTTCATCTCGTAGGCGAGGGCCTGGGTAACGGCTTCGATGAGGGTGATTTGTGCCATTGGGATTTGGATCCGTGGTCTGTTTTGCGGGAGCGCCGGAAGGCGCGATGCCGTTGCGATAAAAAAGCATCGCGGCTTCCGCCGCTACCACATCAATCAATGGGATATTTTTTCGGCGGCTAGCATGGCGGCGCGTTGCGTCGCGAGGTCAGCCGGCACCTCTGCAAACGTGTAGTCGAAGATGGCAGTGACCGGCTGCGTCTTCGTTTCAAGATACGCGTTTACCTCGATGTCGACCTTCGCCGCGCACTCGACTTTCCAGTCTTCTTCTTCTTTTTCGGTCCAGGCATTGAGCGACATCAGATAGGCCTTGATGCGCCTGAAGGGCTCGCGTGTCCATGCCGCCTTGACCTCCTCGTCCGGACGATAGCGGCGTGCATCGTCGGCGGTGGTGTGGTCGGACAGCCGATAGGTGACCGCTTCGATAAGCATGGCGCCGTGGCCGTGGCGCGCGCGCTTGATCGCATGATCCATCGCGGCCCGCATCGCAATCAAATCGTTGCCATCGACCTGCAGACACTCGATGCCGGCCGCAATGCCTTTTTGCGCCAGCGTCTTGGCGCCGGTCTGCGCGCTGCGCGGTACCGAAATCGCCCACTGGTTGTTGACGATCACCGCGACCAGCGGCAGCGTCATCGCGCCAGCCACGTTGATGGCGCCCGTGAAGTCGCCCTTGGACGAACCACCGTCGCCGACCACGGTCACCGCGACGCGCGGCTCCTTGCGGATCTTGAACGCCAGCGCCGCACCGGCCGCGTGCATGCATTGCGTCGCGATCGGCACCGCCCAGGCGAAATCATGCGCGGGCCCGGAAAAATCGCTGCCGCGTTCGTCGCCGCCCCAATACAACAATACCTCGCGCGGTTTCACGCCGCGATGGAACTGGGCGCCGTATTCGCGGTACATCGGTGCGAACACATCGTCCTCCTGCATGGCGCTGCCGATCGCGACATGAGCCGCTTCATGGCCGAGGCACGATGCATAGGTGCCGAGCTTGCCGGTGCGCTGCAGCGCGACGGCCTTGCTGTCGAATACGCGCACGAACAGCATCTGCTTGTACAAATCGACCAGGGCGCGTACGTCGCGTGCGATAGCCGGCAGATCGTCGCGCACGAGGGTGCCGTCCGCGTCAAGGTATTGCAGGTACTCGATTTCGAAGGTGGCGGCGATGGACAAGGAAGCCTCCGTTGCGGCGTCGCGTGGCAGTGAGCGAGCGCCTTGAAAAAGCGATGTCGAGCGGACGTGCGACGGCTCGCCGTCCGTGACACGTGCAAACGAAAGAAGGCGAGCATTATGCAAGAGGACGTTGCATTCGCAAGTCCGCGCGCAGCATGCAGCGCTCGGCGCGGCTAGACTACACCGCTTGCAACCAGCACAAATCGCGATGAACGACACCCCCAACTTGCGCCCATTCGAGCAAGGCCTTGAACTGGATTTGCGCGACCGCACGACGTACGCCGGTTACCTGCAACTGGCAACCCTGCTGTCGGCGCAGAAGCCGCTCAGCAATCCACCATTGCACGATGAGATGCTGTTCATTATCCAGCATCAGGTTGCGGAACTGTGGATGAAGCTGTTGGCGCACGAGCTGCGCGCGGCCATTGAGCGCCTGCGTACCGACGATGTCGATGCGACCCTGAAGATGCTTGCGCGGGTCAAGCAGGTCCAGCGCCAGTTGTTCGAGCAATGGGCAGTGCTGGAGACGCTGACGCCGTCGGAATATCTGGAGTTCCGGGGCGTGCTCGGGCCGGCTTCAGGATTCCAGTCGCTGCAATATCGAATGATCGAGTTTCTGCTTGGCAACAAGAATGCCGGCATGCTCAAGGTGTTCGACCATGACCCGGCTGCACAGGCCGAACTTCGCGACGCCCTCGAATCGCCGAGCCTGTACGACGAAGTGCTGCGTTATCTCGCTCGTCGTGGGCATGTCATATCTCGCGCTTATCTCGACCGCGACGTAACCCAACCGCACACGCACATGCCCGAGCTGGTGCCGGTGTTCAAGCGCATCTACGAGAACGCGAGTGAGTTTTGGCCGGAATATCACCTGTGCGAACAACTCGTTGATATCGAGGAAAGTTTCCAGCTCTGGCGTTTCCGCCACATGAAAACGGTCGAGCGCATCATCGGCTTCCGTCGCGGCACCGGCGGCTCGTCGGGTGTCTCGTTTCTCAGGAAAGCCCTCGACCTGACGTTTTTCCCGGAGCTGCTCGAAGTGCGCACGGTGATTGGCGACAAGGCCTGACAATGGTTTGCGTGGCAGCGATGGAGTCCGCTGGTCGATTTTTAGCAATCGCCTATTGCACTGCAATTTGACGCGGTCGGCGCCAGCGGTTACACGTTCGAGATAGAAAATTGCCTCAGGGGAAATGCATGTCGACCACGACCGACGCACTCGCGTCATCGCCGCCACCCGATTACCCGCAACTGCTCGGCCATCCGCGTCCGCTGTGGATGCTGTTCATGACCGAGTTCTGGGAGCGCTTCGCGTTTTACGGCATGCGCTGGGCGCTGACCTTGTACATCGTGGCACAATTCCATGGTGGCGACGCCGCTGGCCAAGGTGACGCCAGTCGCACCTACGGCGCGTATCTGGCGCTGGTTTACGCGGCGGCGGTGTTTGGCGGTTACGTTGCCGACAAGATCATCGGCTACCAGCGATCGATCCTGCTCGGTGCGACGGTGATGGCCGCCGGCCTGTTCATGATCATGTGGCCCAACCAGCAGGTGTTCCTGCTCGGACTGGCCACGGTGATTGTCGGCAACGGCCTGTTCAAGCCGAACATTTCCTCGATGGTCGGTCAGTTGTATGGCCAGAACGATCCACGCCGCGATCAGGGCTTCACCCTGTTCTACATGGGCATAAACGGCGGCGCGCTGGTAGCGCCGCTGCTCACCGGCTGGCTCGCCAGCTACTTCAGCGACACGCCGATGCAGCAGAACTACAAGGTGGTGTTCCTTGCTTCAGGCGTGGGCATGCTGGTCAGCCTGGTGTGGTTCTGGATCGGCCGCCGCCAGCTGGACGGCGTAGGCCGGCCCTTGCCGGGCCAAGGTGGGCGCGCGCGCGTGCTGTATGTGTTCGTCGGCATGCTGATGGCGATTCCGTTGGTGTATCTGCTGATGTCGCGCGTCGGTGCGGTCGCATTGCAATGGCTGCTCACCGCGCTGTTTGTCGGACTCGCGCTGATGCTGCTGATCGAAGCGGTGCGCAACGGGCGCGTACAAACGCATCGCGTGATCGCGATGCTGATCATTTTTGCGTTCAACGTGCTGTTCTGGATGTTCTACGAACAGGCTGGCAGCTCGTTCAACTTTCTTGCGCAGAACATTGTCGACCGCAAGATGTTCAGCGGCTGGGAATTCCCCGTTGGCTGGTTCCAGTCGGTCTCGCCGCTGTCGATCGTGCTGTTGGCGCCGCTGGTATCGCTCGCATGGGGTTGGCTGAATCAGCGCCGGATGGAACCCTCCATTCCGCGCAAGTTTGGACTCGGACTGCTGTTCAACGCGCTGGCCTTCGTGGTGCTGATGTACGCGTTGTCGAATCTGGTCGGCGGCAGCGGATTGATTCCGTTCTGGCCGCTGGTGCTGGTCTATGTGCTGCAGACGGTGGGCGAGCTATGCCTGTCGCCGATCGGCCTGTCGATGGTGACCAAGCTGGCGCCTGCAAAACTGGTGGGCCTTGCCATGGGCGGCTGGTTTTTGTCGACGGCGATCGGCAACAATTTGTCCGGCCTGTTTGCCGGCCATGTCAGCGGCAAGAACGGCATGACCGTGGCTTCGGCATTGTCCGGTTTCACCTTCAGCTTCTGGCTACTGGCGATTGCCGGCGGCGTGCTGTTCCTGATTGCACCGCTGATCAACAAGTTGATGCATGGCGTGCGTTGAGAGCCGGGAATCGGAGGTCCGAGCCGCAGGATGCGGCGAGTCAATCGTAAATTGTCGAGCGCGAGGGCGCGAATTTTGCTCTTTTGATTCCCGCTTCCCGCGCTTCACACCGGCGCAAGCTTGTCGAGAATGCGTTCCAGCATGCGGCGCTCCTGGGCGCTCAGTGCCGCCAGTATCTCGCGCTCGTGCGTACGCGCCAGCGGCGCGACCTTGTCGTGTACTTTCCAACCCGCAGCGGACAGCCGCAGCACCGAGCGTCGCTTGTCGGCCTCGTGCATGCGCCGGGTGACCCGCTTTGACGCGACCAGGCTCGCCAGCGCGCGGCTGACCGCCACCTTGTCCATTTCCGTGCAACTGGCGACCTCGCGCGCGGAAATTCCGTGGTCGTCGAAACGCGCGAGTACAGCCATCACGCGCCATTCGGTCATGGTGAGACCGAAGCGGCCCTGATATTCGCGTGCAATCGCCTGGCTGATGCGGTTGGACAGGATCGACAGACGATATGGCAGGAAGTGTTCCAGTTCGAGCGGGATGTGATCGGCCATGCGGCGGAGCGCCTTGCAATTGGTTACATATGTAACTATAAAGGGTTTTCTGCGCGACCGTCCATGACCACGCAAAGTCTGGAGGCGGTCCGCCATGACCGCATTTTTCAAATACGCACTTCCTGCCGGAGAACCCCATGAACGTCAAACCCAATCTCGGCATGCAGGTCACCACATTTGACAACCCGATGGGCATCGATGGATTCGAATTCGTCGAATTTGCCGCGCCGGCGGATCAGGTCGCTGAGCTGCACGCGCTGTTCAAGCGCATGGGCTTCAGCGCGGTGCTGAAACACAGGTCCCGGCCCATCACCGTGTATCGCCAGAATGGGGTGAACTTTCTCCTCAACGAAGACCCCGATTCCTTCGCGGCCGACTTTGCCGCAACACACGGACCGAGCGCGTGCGGCTTTGCGATGCGATTTCAGAAACCGGCTGCCGAGGTACTCAAAGCCGTGCTCGCCAACGGTGGCGAAGCGATCGACCACAAGCAGGCGAGCAAGGCGGTGGACGCGCCCGTCGTCAAGGGCATCGGCGACTGCATGTTGTATCTGGTCGACCGCTACGGCAGCGCCGGCAGCCTATACGATGCGGACTATGTGGAAATCGAGAACGCCGAGCAGAATCCGCAGGGATTTGGCCTGACCTTCATCGATCACCTGACCCACAATCTGTACTTCGGCAACATGAAGAAGTGGTCGGACTACTACGAGCGCCTTTTCAACTTTCGTGAGATCCGTTACTTCGACATCAAGGGCACCAAGACAGGCCTCGTCTCGAAGGCGATGACGGCGCCGGACGGCATCGTGCGCATTCCATTGAATGAATCGAGTGATCCGCAGTCGCAGATCAACGAGTATCTGGATACCTATCACGGCGAAGGCATTCAGCACATCGCCTGTTTCACCGACGACATTTGCGCGACGGTCGAGAAAATGCGCGCCGCGGGCGTGGAGTTTCTGGACACGCCCGACAGCTATTTCGACGTGATCGATATTCGCGTACCCAACCACGGCGAGGACGTGCCGCGCCTGGCGCGAAACAAGATCCTGATCGACGCCGACGAGGAAACCAAGCAACGCAAGTTGTTGCAGATATTCACCACCAACGCGATTGGTCCGATCTTCTTCGAGATCATCCAGCGCAAGGGCAACGAGGGTTTCGGGGAAGGCAACTTCCAGGCGCTGTTCGAAAGCATCGAGCGCGATCAGATCAAGCGCGGAGTGCTGTAATCTGAAGTCCGATCCCGTCGGGAGAAAGCGCTCTTGAGAGGCAACGCCATGGCATCGAACGGGTACCAATCGGGCTTCGGCAACGAGTTTGCGACCGAGGCCGTTCCCGGCGTGCTGCCTGTTGGGCACAATTCTCCGCAACATGTTGCCCACGGGTTGTATGCGGAGCAGATTTCCGGCACCGCGTTCACCGCACCCCGGCACCATAACCGGCGCAGTTGGCTGTACCGAATCCGCCCGGCAGCCGTGCACGGGACGTTTACTCCGCTGGCGCATGCGCGATTCCACAATCGGTTCGACGAAGTGCCCACTTCACCGAATCAGTTGCGTTGGGATCCGCTTCCGCTGCCGACGACACCCACCGATTTCATCGACGGTTTGTTCACCATGGCAGGCAACGGAGGGGCCGTGGCGCAGACCGGTTGCGGCATTCATGTCTATGCCGCGAACCGATCGATGCAGGGACGGTTTTTCTACAACGCCGATGCCGAGTTGTTGATCGTCCCGCAACAAGGTCGTCTTCGTATCGCAACCGAGCTTGGCATGCTCGAGGTCGAACCGCAGGAAATTGCGTTGATACCGCGGGGCATCCGTTTTCGCGTCGAATTGCCAGATGGCGATGCAAATCAAAGTTCGAGCGCCGCGAAAGGGGGCGGCTTGGCGCGCGGCTATGTCGCGGAAAATTTCGGCGCGTCGCTGCGTCTGCCGGAGCTCGGTCCGATCGGTTCCAACGGATTGGCGAACCCGCGCGATTTCCTGACCCCGGTGGCGGCGTATGAAGATGTTGAAGGCGACTTCGAGCTGATCGCGAAATTCCAGGGCGCGTTGTGGTCCGCCGCCATCGATCATTCGCCGCTTGACGTGGTCGGCTGGCACGGCAACCACGCGCCATGCAAATACGACCTGCGCCGCTTCAACACGATCGGATCGATCAGTTACGACCATCCCGATCCATCCATCTTTACTGTACTGACCTCGGCAAGCGATACAGCGGGTACCGCGAACATGGATTTCGCGATTTTCCCGCCACGCTGGCTGGTGGCCGAAAACACGTTCCGGCCGCCGTGGTTCCACCGCAACATCGCCAGCGAGTTCATGGGCTTGATCCACGGCGCCTACGATGCGAAGCAGGGTGGTTTCGTGCCCGGCAGCGCCTCCTTGCACAATTGCATGAGCGGGCACGGTCCCGACGCGGCCAGCTTCGACAAGGCGAGCGCAAGCGACACGACAATGCCTGATCACATCGTCGATACGATGGCGTTCATGTTCGAAACGCGTGCCGTGATCCATCCGACGCGGCAAGCGCTTGATATGCCGCAATTGCAGGTCGATTACCAGGATTGCTGGCGTGGCTTGAGCAGGCGTTTCACGTTTTCTGATGAGCGGACAACAGAATGAAACTTGGAAGTCTCAAGGAAGGCGGCCGCGATGGCACGCTGATCGTCGTCAGTCGAAATCTCCAGCGTGCAGTACGCGCAACATCGATCGCACCCACCCTGCAGTGCGCGCTGGAAGATTGGGCTAACGCCGCGCCACGATTGAATGCGCTGTCGCAGGCATTGAACGAGGATCGCGCCGAGGGCGCCTTTGATCTGGATGACGCGGTGCTGGCGGCGCCGCTGCCACGCGCGTACGAATTTCTCGATGGCAGCGCTTATCTCCCGCATGTCGCGCGCGTGCGTCGCGCACGTGGCGCCGAAGTGCCGGAAAGTTTCTACACCGATCCGTTGATGTATCAGGCCGTCAGCGCAGGGTTTTCCGGCCCGCGCGATCCCTTGCTTGTGGCCAGCGAAGACTATGGCGTCGATCTGGAAGCGGAGGTCGTCATCGTCACCGACGATGTGCCGATGGGGGTCTCCGCCGCCGATGCTGCGCGGCACATCCAGTTGATTGGTCTCGTCAACGACGTGTCCCTGCGCGGCCTGATCCCAGGCGAACTCGCCAAGGGTTTCGGCTTCCTGCAATCAAAGCCGCGATCGGCATTGTCGCCGGTGTTCGTTACCCCGGACGAACTGGGCGCCGCGTGGCAACAGTGCAAACTGCTGCTGCCGATGCGCACGTGGATCAACGGGAAATGGTTCGGAGCGGCCGAGTGCGGGGTCGACATGCAATTCAGTTTTGCCGATCTCCTCGCGCATGCTGCCAGAACGCGGCCACTCAGCGCCGGCACCTTGGTGGGCTCGGGCACGATCGCCAACGAAGACACGGCCAGGGGCGCCTCGTGCCTGGCCGAACAACGCACGGTGGAAACCCTGCGCGACGGCAAACCATCGACGCCATTCCTGAAATTTGGCGACAGCGTGCGCATCGACATCACCGATGCCGCCGACAAGAGCATTTTTGGCGCGATCGAGCAGGTCGTCACGCAGCAGAATTCGAAGGGCTGAACGTGACGTCTGCGTCGGCAAAGATGACGGAGTCAGACAAGGTCGGTGCGCCGGTCTGCCATGCGCGCCGCGCCTGATAACACTGCGACGGGCGAAGGGGTACGATTGGACTGTCAATCGGGGGATACTGCATGTCGATGAATTCCACTCTCACCCTTTACGACTATTGGCGCTCAAGCGCGTGCTATCGCGTACGCATCGCGCTCAACATCAAAGGCCTTGACTACGAGCGCAAGTCAGTACATCTGCTCGACAACGGCGGTGAGCAGCACAGCGCAGCGCATCGCCTGCTCAATCCGCACGAAACCGTGCCTGTGCTCACCGACGGCGAACGCGTGGTTCGCCAATCGCTGGCGATCATCGAATATCTGGATGAAACCTTTGTCGATCCCCCAGTCCTGCTGCCGACGACTGCGCGCGATCGCGCGCGCGTGCGCTCGCTCGCGCTACTGGTCGCATGCGATATCCATCCACTCAACAACCTGCGCGTGATGCAGTTTCTTGAACGCGACTACGGCGTCCAGCAAGACGGGCGCGAACGCTGGATGCGGCACTGGATGGAGGAAGGGTTGCGCGCGTTCGAGGCAATCCTCGCCGACGACGCGGCGACTGGAGCGTATTGCCACGGTGACACGCCGACGTTGGCCGACATTTGCCTGATTCCGCAGGTCTACAACGCCACCCGCTTTGGTGTCGACATGGCGCTGTTGCCGACCATCGGTCGCATCAACGCGCAGTGCTTGTCATTGCCGGCATTCGATGCGGCGCGGCCGGAGAAGCAGCCGGATGCGACGGGGTAGACCCGCAGCGCAGGAACGATGAAGGCGTCAGATGCGCTCCCGTTTCAGCCGGCAATATAGCGCTGCAACTGCTCGATCTGAACGCTCTGTTCGCTGATCACGGCCTTGACCAGATCGCCGATGGACACGATGCCAACGACCTTGCCGCCCTCGACCACCGGCAAGTGACGCACGCGACTGTCGGTGCACAGGCGCATGCAGGTAACGACGGTGTCGGTCGGACCGATCGTGATGACTGGAGCGGTCATGATGTCGCGCACGGGCGTTGCGCTCGATGAGCGACCCTTGAGCACGATTTTGCGCGCGTAGTCGCGCTCGGAAACGATGCCGACAAGTTCGTCGCCGCGCATCACCAGCAGCGCGCCGACATAGTGATCGGCCATCGTCTGGATAGCCGCCAGCACCGGGTCATCTGCGCCGATGGCGTGGACCTGGCTACCCTTTTCCGCGAGGAGATGCTTCACCTGGAGCATGTTGGCCTCCACTAGCAAGCGCGGCCAATGCTGCCGCAAGGCGCAGTCTAGCGCCGTGGGGAGTTGCCTGCTCGTTGGTTGTTCAGTGCAGGCTGCGCGACCGCGTCACGCCGCGCGAGGCGGTTGATATTCGTCGATCAGGTAGAGCGGTCGTTGCTTGGATTCGACATAGAGACGGCCAAGGTATTCGCCGATCACGCCCAGCGCCATCAACTGGATTCCGCCGAGGAACAACACGACCACCATCAGTGAAGGGTAACCGCGCACCGGGTCGCCAAACCACAACGCCTTGCCGAGCACCCACAAGCCGAACGCGAACGCGAGCAGCGCCGCAAGCAGTCCGAAATACGTCGCGACTTTGAGCGGCGCATTCGAGAACGAAGTGATACCTTCGATCGCAAAGTTCCACAAGCGCCAGTAATTCCATTTGGTCTGGCCGGCGTGGCGCGGATCGCGGTGATAGACGACTGAAAGCTGGCGAAAGCCGACCCAGGTAAACAGGCCTTTCATGAAACGCTGGCGTTCTCGCACTTGTTTCAATGCATCCAGCACGCGCCGCGACATCAAACGGAAGTCGCCGGTATCGCGCGGAATCGGAGTTGCCGAAAGACGTTCCATCACCCGATAGAACCCCGACGCGGTCATCTTCTTGAAACCGCTCTCGCCTGAGCGCGACGCGCGCGTGCCGTAGACGACATCGTAGCCTTCGCGCCAATGCGCCACGAAAGTCGGGATCAGTTCCGGCGGATCCTGCAAGTCCGAATCGATCACCACCGCCGCGTCCGCATCGACGTGATCGAGCCCGGCAGTCAGCGCGAGTTCCTTGCCGAAGTTGCGCGACAACCTAAGCGTCGACACGCGCCGATCACTCTCGCGCAGCGCGCACATGATTGCGTAGGTGTCGTCGCGACTGCCATCGTCGACGTACAACACTTCCGATTGCCCTTCGATGCCATCGAGCACGGCCGCGAGGCGCGCATGGAAATCGCGCAGCCCTTCGCTTTCATTGTAGGCGGGCACGACGATGGTCAGTTTCGACATGGCGTTTGCGACTGCGTGGTGACCGACGAATCCTAGCCGACCAGGGCGGTCGTGCGACATCGGCACAGGCGTGACTTGCGTTCGGATATCAATTCCAAGATATTGGAATCATGGAAATGAAGGCCGCAGTTGACGCGCTCTCGGCGCTTGCCCACGGCAGCCGGCTTGCGCTGTATCGCCTGTTGGTCCAGGCCGGTCCGCACGGCGCGAGTGTCGGCGAGTTGCATTCGGGCACCGATATCCCGTCGGCTACGCTGACCCATCACCTGCATGCGTTGCGTCGCGCCGGCCTGATCGTCGACACGCGCGAGGGCCGATCGATCATCTGCCACGCCGACTATACGCAGATGAATGCGCTGCTCGCCTTCCTCACCAAAAACTGCTGCGGTGACGCCTCGGCCTGTGCGTCGGCCGTGGACTGCAAGCCGACAAAATTCGTTAAAGCCAGAGCACGCCCGTGAAACGTTTCCATGGAGACACCAACGTGAATGATCTCGATGTGAGCCCCGCGTTTCATTCGTGCTTGTTGTGCGGCTGAGCCGGTCCTTCTCCATGACATTCAACGTACTGTTCCTGTGCACCGGCAATTCTGCGCGCAGCATCATCGCCGAGGCGCTGCTTGGCGTGCTTGGCAAGGACCGCTTTGTCGCGTACAGCGCCGGTAGTCACCCGAGCGGACGCGTGCAACCGCTTGCCGCGGAACTTGCGGCGAACCTTGGCTATCCGGCGGAAAAACTGCGCAGCAAAAGTTGGGATGAATACGCCGTTGATGGCGCGCCGAAGATGGATTTCATCATCACCGTCTGCGACAACGCCGCTGGTGAGATGTGCCCGATCTGGCCGGCTCAGCCGATCAGCGCACATTGGGGCGTACCCGATCCCGCGGCGGTCGAGGGCAGTGAAGAACAACGGCGCGCGGCATTTCGCGACGCCTGCGCCACGTTGCGTCGGCGCGTGGAGCTACTGCTTGCCCTGCCGCTCGACAAGCTTGATCGCCTCGCGCAAGAAAGTGCGCTGCGCGCGATTCCCGTTGACCCAAGAGCCCACGAATGATTGCGCTGCGGCGACGCGCGGCCGCTGAGGCGCTTGGATCGGCGGCGCTCGCCGCGATCGTGATCGGCTCGGGCGTGATGGCCGAGCGTCTGGCCGGTGGCAATGTCGCCGTCGCGCTGCTGGCCAATACGCTCGCCACTGCGGCGGGTCTGTATGCGCTGATCGTTGCATTCGCGGCGATATCGGGCGCTCATTTCAATCCGCTGGTCACACTGACGTGTGCGCTGCGACGTGAGTTGCCGGCGCGCGATGCGCTGGTCTATGTACTGGTCCAAGTGGCAGGCATGCTCGGCGCGGTTTTGCTGGTGCACGCGATGTTCGGTCTGCCCGCGTGGCTGCCATCGACGAAGGCTCGCGCAGGCGCGGCGCAAGCGCTGAGCGAGGCGGTCGCGACCTTCATGTTGTTGCTGGCCATCCACGCGACGCGTCGGCGCAGTACCGAGAGCGCGGCTGCCGCCATCGCCGCGACCATCGCGGCCGGCTACTGGTTCACCGCATCGACCTCGTTTGCGAATCCGGCGATCACGCTGGCGCGCGCGCTATCCGACAGTTTCGCTGGAATCCGCATGGCTGACGTGCCGCTGTTCTGGCTTGGTCAGACCGCCGGCGCCACGCTGGCGCTGCTGTGCCTGCCGCGGCTGTTCTGCGACGGGCATGACGCGACCTGATTGGCGTCGAAACTCAACTGGAAATCCCGGTGCCCTCAGGAACCCTGCTCCCGCTGGGAATGAGGAAAAATTGGCTGAGGTTCGACTCCAATAAATGATACGGTCCGGTGATTGCCTGCGCCGCTCAACGCGGCAGATAGTCCGCGCCGCCCAATTGGTTTGCCTGGCGCTGGATCCACCCAGCACGGCGCTGCATATATGCGCTCGGTCGATCCGCGCGAAAACGCAGTGGGTTGGGCAAGACCGCGGCGAGCAGCGCCGCCTGATGCGCATCGAGCTGCGCCGGGGTGGCGTGAAAGAAGCGCTCGCTGGCGGCGGCCGCGCCATAAATGCCGTCACCAAACTGCGCGATATTGAGATACACCTCGAGAATCCGCCGCTTCGGCCACAGCGATTCGATCAACACGGTGAAATACGCTTCCAGCCCCTTGCGCACAAAGCTCCGTCCGTTCCAGAGAAACAGGTTTTTTGCCACTTGCTGGCTGATCGTACTGGCGCCGCGCAAGCGTTCGCCCTCGTCGGCGTCGGCAATCGCGCTATGGATTGCGTCGAAATCGAAGCCGTGGTGAAACGGGAATTTCTGGTCTTCGGCAGCGACCAGCGCGATCGGCAAGCTTTTGGAGACGCGCTCCCAGGGTGTCCAGCGGTACTGCAGGTTGAAGCTGTGGTTGCCGCCGAGTTTCGCGCCGAGCCAGTCCTCCAGCATGACCGCCGAAGTCAGCGGCGCAACGAAGCGCAGGCTCAGCACAGCGAGAATGCTGAGCAAGATGGCAATGCCGAGCAGCCACGCCATTGCGCGCGCGATGCGCCGCACTAAACCATGGCGAGGAACCCAGGTGGTCAAACGAAATTTCGCTGCATCGGCGCAGGCCACGCCGGACCCGTCAGCTTAGCAGCCGTTTGAACCCGCTCCGCGCGCGACCTGGCTGGCCCACAGGACGGCGTAACCGCAAGGCGCAAACGTTCCCATTGGCACGGATGCGGACGGCCTTCCCGCGTGCGGAACCTGCTTCGCGTCATCAGACCGGAATCCGTGACGCTTGCCTGCGCTTTCGTCGACCCAATATTTCTGGATTGTGCTACCTGACTCCGTGACAACGCTCGTCATTCGGCGGCCGAACTGGCCTGTTAGTTTTTTGTAATTTCCGCTATTATCGTGGTTGTGTTTTCAACGGAACTCGTGGCCACCTGCGAACTCTCTAGCAGGGAGCCCGGACCCACTATTGCGGCCTGATGGTCATGCGCCTGCGTTTTGCCACATTGCTGCTCTCGCTATTCCCGTTACTGGGGATGGCACAGACGCTGCCGACCCTGGTGACCCCCGCGAATGCAAGGCACATGCCGCTGGTCGAACAGTTGCTTGCGCTCGATTCGTCCCGCGATGCGTGGCCTTCGCAGGGCATGCCGGTGCTGCCTATCTGGTCCGCTTCCAACGGGCGCCTGCTTGCCGTGGTTGCCTTGCCGCGCGCATGGGCCAACGCCCCGATCGATCCGACGCCCGACTACGCCGGTCCCTCGACATGGCGTCTGGCGGGCAGCACGTTGACCGCGAATGCCGGCTTGCGCTGGCAGGCGAACAGTGGTCTGCACGCCGATGCGCTGCTTGGCCAATACCTTTCGACGATGCCAGCGTCCTGCAACGCAAGCGGTTGCGATGCAGCCGCGCCGAGGTGGTCGCAATCCACGCTGACCGGATTACTCGGCATGGGTTGGAGCACGCCGGACAGCGGCCTTGATCTGTCGTATGGCCTGTCATGGTTGCAGGCGCAGGGCAATCCTGTTGCATTCGGCAACGCGGTTGCAGGTTCGGTTCTGGTGCCGGTGTTGACGTTACCCGGTTCGCTGCCGTATTCGCTCAATGACGAAACAGCGCTGTACGCCCGCGGCCGCTGGCGCTTTGAACAAGGTGCGGCGCTCGATGTGGCGGCAAGCTACGGGCGTGGTCACGCGTCTGCGTTGGCATCGCCCGCCGCGGGCATTGGCGCTTTCAATGCAATGGCGTCCGGTATCGATCTGGACCAGCTTTCGCTCAGTCTGGGACTTGATGCGGGCTCCTTGCGCGGAGCGATTGTCGGCCATGTCCTGAGCAGCGACGATCCGGCATTTGCCGGCAAGCGCTGGACGACCCTTGATCTAGGGGTCTCGTGGCGCACGCCGTGGAATGGCGAACTTAGCGTGGGCGCACAGAATCTTTGGTCGGCGCCGATCAACGCTCCGCGCGACGCGGACAGCTCGCAAGCCCGCACGCCATACATCCAGTATCGCCAGGATCTCTAGGCCGGCGCGCCAGACGTTCGATCGTCCCGGCCTGTCGGCCCGCGACGTTTCCCTCGAAAAGCGGAGCAGTCTGCCGCGATTACGACTGATTCCGCGTTGCAATGAAACGCTTAGGGGCGGGGGCTGCAGTCGCGCGTTTTCTTTCCCTTTCCTTTCCCAGCACGCCTTGAATTATTGCGCAAGTGCCTGCACAGCGCAGCGCGATAAAGTCGTCTGTCGTCTAACCAGTTGATAATTAAAAGATAATTTGACTTGTTAAGACTGTCGCCGGGGATTCCCAAAGCGTGAGAATCTTGTTAGTATCGCCACCTGCCGAGGGTTTTGGTGGGCCGTATTTGGTCGTTCCCAGGGAATGGGAGAGCATATTGTCCCGAGCTGTGACACAACTCTGACGTTGGAGAGTGAAATGAATCTTATGAGCAACGAGCTTTTCAAAGCCGTGCGCTTTGCGTTGTATGCGGGCGCTACTGCCGCCGTCGGCTTGTCTGCCGGTACGGTATTGGCCCAGGACACGACGCAAGACCAAAGCGGTCAAAAGCTTGAAACGATCACCGTAACGGGTTCCAATATCCGTCGCGTCGATATCGAAACATCCAATCCGGTTGTCACCATCGATCGCGCCGCGATCGCGAAAACCGGCAAGCTGACCCTGGGCGATCTGGTCCAGCAGCTTCCATCCGTAACCGGCCCCAACAGCAACCCGCAGGTCAATAATAGCGGTGGCACCGGCGGTTCAACGATCGGTCTGCGCGGCCTCGGTTCAGCCCGCACGCTGGTGCTGATCAATGGTCACCGCTTCCTCAGCGGCGATCCGAATGCGATTCCGGCCAACATGGTCGAGCGCATCGAAATCCTGACTGACGGCGCCTCCTCGGTGTACGGCTCCGATGCCATCGCCGGCGTCGTCAACTTCATCCTGCGCAGCGATTACCAGGGTGCCGAGTTCACCACCGAATACGGTCAATCCGACCGCGACGATGGCGTCAGCAAGGGTTACTCCTTCACGTTTGGCCAGAGCTCCGACAAAGGCAGCATCATGGCCGGCGTCAATTACAAGAAGATCGACGGCGTGCTGGCAGGCCACCGCGACTTCTCCAAGAACTCGGTGTCGCTGTATGGCACCAATGGTCTTGGCCCGGGTGGTGCGGGTCCGCCGCAAGGTTATGTCGGTGGTTCCAGCTCCGGCGCATACGGCCATATCCAGTTGCCGGCCGGCCCGATCAAGACTGCGCTTGGCTGTTCGTTCGTCGCGCGCAATCCCGGCGCGAGCGGCGCCAATCCGCTGACCGACTACCACTGCTTCCGCAACAACGCGAGCGCAGCGGGTCCGAGCGACAAGTACAACTATGCGACCGTCAACTTGGTCATGACGCCGCAGGAACGCACCGGCCTGTTCCTCAACGGCAACTACAAGCTGACCGACAACGTTGAAGCGTATCTGTCTGTGCTGCACAACAAGACCTCGGCCGCCTTCCAGTTGGCTCCGGCGATCTACAGCACCGGCGGCGGCGCGATCGTATCGAAGGACAGCTACTACAACCCGTTCGGGGTGGACTACAAGCGCGGCAGTTCCAGTTTCAACCAGCGTCTGGTCGCTGTCGGTAGTCGCGCCGCATCCACAGGTCGCAATGACGACCAGGTTTCAACCGGCTTCAAGGGCACGTTCAATGTCTGGAACGAGCAGCAGTGGAACTGGGATCTGGGCTATGACTACGGCCATGCGGCGTCAAGTTCGTTGACTTTTGGCCTGCCTAATGTCGGCGTGTTGAACAAGGGTACCGGTCCATCGTTCCTGGATCCGAACACGGGTGTCGTTACCTGCGGCACGCCGGGTCATCCGATCAGCGGTTGCACGCCGTTCAACCCGTTCAACCTGTTCGACCCCAACACGGTTGCCCAGTTGAAGAAGGCGGCGTCGCCAGGCGTCAGCAATGCGTTCACCATTGAAACGGTCAAGCGCCTCGACTTGAACGGTCCGCTGTTCGATCTGCCGGGCGGCAGCGTGCAGCTCGCAGTCGGTGCCAACTACCGCACCGAATATACGCACTCCAATGTCGATACCTCGCTGATCCTCGACGGCAACACCGGCACCTGTATTCTCGGTAGCCAGTGCGCGTCGGCCCTGCAGGGTGGTTACAACGTCAAGGAAGCGTAT
>CAJDTR010000031.1_pt1 | contig 31382 bp, 28 predicted proteins | sample 7389891 | NCBI WGS metagenome assembly CAJDTR01 (sample SAMEA7055657, study PRJEB34461) | soil metagenome | biome: terrestrial ecosystem; feature: Peninsula; material: soil | place: Antarctica | collected 2016 | reverse complement strand
GGTGACTTGGCGCAGCGCAGTGCAAGCGTGCATGCCTATGCATCGTCCATTCTAGACACGAGCACGCTCGCGATCGATTTTGGGGCCACTCGGCTTGACGAATTGCCCCCCGCAAAATCTCTAACGTTAAGCAGTCGTGAGGTGCGCGATCTCCGCATCGTCGGTATCCTGTCCAAACCGGCCTACATCGACGCGTCTCTGGATGCCGATGGTCGAACCGTGCATATATCCATTCGCAAGGACGCGCCGTGGGGCTTACTGCATGAAAAGGTCAAGCTGAAAATCAATGCACCCCAACAGGCTGAGGCATGGATTACGGTTGATGCGAACGTGCAGGGCGATGTTGTGCCGGACAGCAACCCGATGTCTTTGGGTTTGATGCGAACGAATAAGAAGAACGAATTTCTGCTTCGATTGACTAGTAGATCTGACAAGGGTTTCAAAATCGGGGCATTGACCCTCGAGCACATCAAGGGTGGTGCTGTTGCGGTTCCATGCAAACCCGCAAAAGTTGGCTGTCAGCTCATTCGCATCACGATTGCCAACGATCAAACATTGGGACGTCTTGGTGGACGGATCGAAGTCGGCTTGCCCGACTTCGGGCGCACTCTGCCGATCCGGCTGACGGGTATGCTGCTGAGCCCTGACATCAAGATTCACGACATCAACAAGGAATCTGAAAAGGCCCGTGAAGATCAGGGTTCAGCACAATCTGGCATTGACACTACGACAAAAGCGCACGGATTGGACATCAAGCAAGCCCTGAAGCAAACCGTCAAGGCAAATGATGTTCCCCCGCCGGGCGTCGGACCGCTGCTGCATTGGACCGTAGCTAACCAAGAATTTGTTTACGGTTATGTCATCTATCGCGCCGAGGCGCCGGGTGGCCCGTTTCTTCGCGTCAATAAAGAAACGATCAGGGTGAATAATCCTGACAGCAAACAACCAGAATCTTATCAGTGGCGTGACAATTCGACCGTCAGCGGAAAAACGTATTGGTATTTAATCGGCATGCTCAATAATGATGGCAGCAAGCAGGATCTTAGTAGCGCGCAGAAGGTCGCGGCGAAATAGATCACACAAAGAAGTGCGGAAAGGTCACGCTCGGTGGCGTCAGATGCCGTCTTGCATTACGAGTTTACATACAGGAATCTCGGCGGAAAAATGTCGGTCTGAGCGGGATCAGTCGTGATCGACGGCTGGCTCCAAAGTCACCGTTTGGACCGCACCCACAGGACCATCCATTCGGATGGCACTGCCCTGTTCGTACCAGTCCCCCAGCACGCTGCGTTCGGCGGGTGTTCCGTCGAGATCGATGCGATGCAGCGCGGGCCGGTGGGTATGTCCGTGGATCAGGCGCCACACCTTGTTTTCGCGCAGCGCGGCGTGCACCGCGTCGGCATTCACATCGGTGATCGCGTCCGCGACTGATCGCGTGTAACGCGTGCTCTCGGCGCGTGCGTGTTCCGCGAAGGCTTGTCGCTGCGCGATCGGCTGCGCCAGGAATGCGCGCTGCCAGGTGGGCGAATGCGCCTGGGCGCGAAACGCCTGGTAGGGCGCATCGTCGATGCACAAGGTGTCGCCATGCATCAGCAGCAGGCGCTCGCCTTCGATGTCGATCACGCAAGGATCGGGCAGCAAGGTCATGCGCGCGCGCCGGGCGTAGTCGTCGCCGAGCAGAAAATCGCGGTTGCCGTGCATGAAGAAGCACGGCACCCCGTGCTCATGCAGTTCAGCCAAGGCCGCTGCGACTCGATCGGCGGTTTCGTCCGCTGCGTCGTCGCCAATCCATGCTTCGAACAAATCACCCAGGATGTACAGCGCGTTCGCCTGACTTGCCTCGTCGCGCACAAAATCGACAAACAGCCGCGTGATGTGTGGGCGGCTCGCGTCGAGATGCAGGTCGGAAATGAAAAGTGTGGTCATGTCATGTTATATTACATGTAACAAGCACTGAAGTGATTATCCATGAGCACGCCACGCAAGCACTCGACTTCTCGCGCCAGCGTGCAGCGGCATCGTGACCGGATGCGTGCGCGCGGATTTCGTCTACTGCAGATATGGATACCGGACACACGTTCCCCCGAGTTCGCCGAGGAATGCCGGCGCCAGTCGCTTCTACTGGCCAATGATCCAGCTGAACACGAAATCATGATGGAGATCGACGCGATGATGGATACCGATGGCTGGACCGCATGAAACGCGGCGCTGTGGTTGTCGTCGCCCTTCCCGAGGAGTGCGGCAAAGCGAGGCCGGTGTTGGTTATCCAGACGGACCTGTTCAATCCGACACATCCCACAGTTACCGTTCTGCCGCTCACCACGACTATTCGCCACGCCGCGGTCTACCGACTCACCGTGGAGCCTGCAAACGATAACGGACTGCGCGAGGTTTCACAGATCATGGTCGACAAGGCGACGACGGTGCTGCGAGAGAAAGCGGGGCCGACGATTGGCAGCATGGATGAAGCAACCATGCAGAGGGTCAGTCGTGCGTTGGCGGTTTGGCTTGGGCTGGGTTGAGCCCAAGTCACGACTTGCGTCCGCCACGGCGGCGGCATCCGTAGTGCGCAGGGGTGATGGAAGCCGGCGCACTTTGGCCACGAATCGACGCTAGGGCACCAGCGTAACTTTCTCGATCACCACGGGCGTGGTCGGCACATCACTGCGGAACGGGCCTTGCGCGCCGGTGGGAACCGCGCGGATCTTGTCGACCACGTCGAGACCGGCGACCACCTTGCCGAACACGCAATAGCCAGGATTCGCGTCGCCGGCATAGTCCAGACGTGCGTTGTCGACCGTATTGATGAAGAACTGCGCGGTGGCGGAATTGGGGTCGCCGGTGCGTGCCATCGCGAGCGTGCCGCGCAGATTGCTGAGGCCATTTTTTGATTCGTTGACGACCGGAGCGCGCGTTGTCTTCGGGCGTTGCAGATCGCTGGTGAAGCCGCCACCCTGGATCATGAAGTCGGCAATCACGCGGTGGAAAATCGTGCCGTCGTAGAAACCGCTCTTTACGTAACCGAGGAAATTTTCGACTGATTTGGGGGCCTTGTCCGGATACAGTTCAAGGGTGATGTTGCCGAGGCTGGTTTTAAGTAGAACCTTGGGTGCCGCGGCGATTTCCGTTGCGGCAGCGGGTGCGGGTTTTTCAGCCGTTTTTTTTGCGACGGGCTTGGACGGCGTCGTTGTCGCGTGTTTGGCGGCCGGCTTGGCGGGTGCGGTCGTGGTCTGGGCGAGTGCGAAGACCGGCACAAGCAGGGCGAGGGCGAGTAGCAGGCGTTTGAACATGGCTATCTCCGGAATCGAATGGCGCAAACAGAACGTCGAATGATAGGCGTTGCGCGTGATGGCGTCATGCACCCCTTCCGAAAACTGTGGGAGCGGCAGCAGCTGCGATGCTCGTGTGCGAGATAAAGCATCGCGCCTTCCGGCGCTCCCACCCACAGGCGCTCCCACCCACAGGCGCTCCCACCCACAGGCGCTCCCACCCACAGGCGCTACAACCCACAGGCGCTACCACCACAGCCACTCCGACCCACAGGCGCTCTCACGAGGGCGGGGTTATGCCAGAACCTTTTCCAACGACCGCACCTGCAATTTCAAATCGAGGATCTTGAAATAATCGCGTTCCTGATCGAGGTCCGCGCGCGTCAACGGATGCTGATCGAGCCACGCGCCGGGCAGTTCCAGACGCAGGGTCTTTTCCTGGATCGACAGGTGCAGTGGCGGCAGCGGTTCGGTCGTGCGGCTGCGTTCGAGCAAGGCCGCCAGGCGCAACAGCGCGGTCAGGCGGCGCGCCGGGCTGCGCAAGCGCTCCGGCAGCGCGTTGATCGACTCGCGATCGGGCTTGCGCCGATGCGAACGGATGATCGCTGCCAGCGCCTGCTGGCCCTGACGGCTGAATCCGTCCAGATCCGAATGCGCGACGATGTAGGCTCCGTGGATGTGATGAAGGCTGTGCGCGATGGCCAAACCAATTTCATGGATGTCCGCAGCCCAGCCGAGCAGATCGCGCTCGGGCGCACCAAGCTGCCAGGCACTGGCGACCTGATCGAACAGCTCCATCGCCGCGTAATGCACGCGCGCGGCCTGTGCGCGCTCGACGCCATAGCGCGACGCGAGCGCGGCGATGCTGCTGGTGCGCGGATCGCCATGCATTGCGCGACCGACCATGTCGTACAGTAGTCCCTCGCGCATGGCCGTTTCACATACGCTCATTTGATCGAGGGAAAAAGTCGTGAAGACTGCTTCCAGAATCACCACGCCGCCAGCGAGGATTTGCGTGCGATCTTCGGCCAGACCGGCCAGTCGCAAGTTGTCGACGCTGCCCGCATCGAGAATCGCGTCGCGAAGGCGCATGACCGATTCGGCGCTGATGCCCTGCTCGCACCAGCCATTGGCCTGCACGATGGCGCCAATCGATTTGGCCGTGCCGGACGAGCCTATCGCCTCGCTCCAGCCGCGCGTGCGGTAGTCGGCGGCAAACTGCTGCATTTCCAGAGCAATCTCGGTCTGCGCCTGGCGCCAGCGCAGGCGCGTGAACTGACCATCGCCGAAAAATCGCAGTGTGGTGGCGACGCAGCCCATTTGCAGACTTTCGGTTTCCAGCGCATCGAAGCCCTGGCCGATTATGAATTCAGTGCTGCCGCCGCCGATGTCGACGACAAGGCGATGCTGCGGGGATTGCGCCAGATCATGCGCAACGCCCAGATAAATCAGGCGTGCTTCTTCGCGCCCGCTGACAATTTCGATCGGATGTCCGAGCGCGGTTTCGGCTGGCAACAAAAACGACTGGGGGTTGGCCAGTTGGCGCACGCTGTTGGTCGCTACCGCGCGCACATGTTCGGACGGCAGCGCGCGCAGGCGCTGGCCGAAACGCGCGAGGCATTCCAGTGCGCGTTTGCGCCGCTCCGGTTCAAGGCTGCCGTCGGCACGCAAGCCCATCGCCATGCGCACGTTTTCGCGCAGGCGGTCGATCAGGCGCAGTCGCCCATGCTCGTAGCGCGCCACGACCAGATGAAAACTGTTCGATCCCAGATCGACCGCGGCGAGCAATTGCCCATCGCGCAGGTCCGTGGCAGGGGCGTCCGTCACATCAGCTACTCACGATGGGATTGCCGATTGTGGCGTGGCCGGCAATGCACGGCGACAATCAGCGCGCGCGGACGAGGATTACGGTCACATTATCCGAGCCACCGCCATCGAGCGCGGCGAGAATCAGGTGATCGACGCATTCCTGCGGGGTCAGATCCTGGCGCGCAACAATAGCGGCTATTGCGTTATCGCTCACTTCTTCCGTGAGTCCATCGCTGCACAGCAGAAGCTGCATGCCGGGTTTGAAGGCGCCGCGCACACTGGCAACGCGCAACGATTGCGGATTGGTGACGCCAAGCGCCTGGGTCACGACATTGCGATGCGGATGGCTGCGCGCCTGCTCGGTGGTAATGGCGCCCTGGTCGATCAATTCCTGCACATAGGAATGATCCTGCGAGAGCTGGGTGAGGCCTTCGTTCCACAGGTACACGCGACTGTCGCCGACCCACGCCACTTCAAATTCGCCCGCTTCGGACAGGCGCAATGCGGCGACCGTGGTGCCCATTGGCAACGCTTCGGAAGTTCGTGTCGAATGGCGGATGATTTCTTCGTCGGCCAGTTCGATCGCGCGTATCAGTTCGACGCCGCGACCGACCTCGCGCACCAAGGTATCGCGCGCCAGTGCGCTGGCGACTTCGCCGTGTTCGTGGCCACCCATGCCATCGGCGACCAGCCACAGGCGCAGGTCAGCGTCAGCGTAATAGGTGTCTTCGTTGTGCTCGCGACGCAAGCCGACGTGGGTGCTGTGTCCGAATTCGATCATGCGCGCGGCGTTTCCCTGGGGAGGCCAGCATCGTGAATGACGCTGCGGCTGCCTCGCGGCGCCGTGCATAGGATGCCGTCTGCGTCACGCTGGACGCAAGCTGCGCGTACTGCCCGCCTGATCAACTCGATGGCGGGCTGCGTGGGGGACCCAAAAACCACGCTTTTGGTGGGGTGTTCATGCAACCGGTAATGGGTGGTGGAGCGGAAGGGGATCGAACCCTCGACCTCTGCATTGCGAACGCAGCGCTCTCCCAGCTGAGCTACCGCCCCACGTTACCGCTTCGCATGGCAGGCAAGCCGCGCGAGGGCGCGCATGATAACGCGCCGCCTCGCGGAACGCCAAGTCTCGATTTCCATCAACGCTTCGGACAGAAAGACGTTTGAGGAATCGGTCATCGTGACTTCCTGGTGCAGACCCTGCGTGGCAGGGACGAGGGTGTGCGCTGTGCCTTCCATCACGCTGGCAGGAGCGCAATCAGCTCGTCGTGCAGCACCTCACGGCGCCAGCCTGTCAGTGCGGCTGGCCACTGTTGCGTCGCCAGCAGCGATTCCAGATGGCGGCGGGCGCACAGCAAGCCTTCTGGGAGATCGAGTTCCGCTGCCCGCGCCGCGACGATTTCCTTCATCTGCGCAATCACGGCTTTTTCGCGCGTTGACGGCGCGTGCGGGATCGGCACGAAATCAAGATCGTCCTCGGTCAGCGCAGCGTTCAACAGGTCGAGCAGTTCGGCGCGTTGTGCGCTTCGCAGCGAGCGTTGGCCCTTGCTGCGCTCGGTCAGGTCCTCGCCGCTGGTTGGTGGTCGCGCGCACATATCGAGCGCATGTGCGTCGTCGAGCAGCCATGGCCGCGGCCGATTGATGACGCGCGCGGTACGGTCACGCCAGCGCAGCACGCGTCGCAACATCGCCTGACGTTCGCGCGGCCAGTCGGCCGCATTGCGCAAGGCAACCTGCGGTTCGGGATCGGGTTCGCGTTGGCGCGCGCGCTCAAGCAGTCGCGCGCAATCTTCAGCCAGCCAGGCGCGGTAGCCGCGCTCATCCACGCGGGCGGTCAACGCCGCATGCAGTGCAGGCAGATACAACACATCCTGCGCCGCGTATTCAAGTTGCAGCGCGCTGAGCGGACGGCGCAACCAATCCGAGCGTGTCTCGCCCTTGGGCAACTCGACGCCGGTGAGGTCGCGCACCAGTTTCTGATACCCGAGACCCGCCCCGAGGCCGGCAAACGCGGCGGCGATCTGCGTGTCGAACAAGCGGGCAATTGAACACGACCAGGTCGCGAACGCTTCCAGGTCTTCACTAGCGCTGTGCATTACGCACACGCGCACGGGATCGGCGAGCAGTGCGGCAAAGGGCGCTGGATCGAGATCGGCAGTGGGATCGATCAAGGCTATGCGACCATCGAGCTCGATCTGCACCAGCGCCAGGCGCGGTGCAAACGTGTCGATGCGCATGAATTCGGTATCCAGCCCGATTGCCGCCGGAGCGTTGTCGAGCAGGCTGCGCAATGCATCATTGCGTGCAATCCAATCGGCCAAGATGTGTTCCTTCTCGTTCGAGCACAACGACACCGTGCGCGTACCCCCTTCAATAAGCCGAGGCGAGCGCCGATAATCGAACCACGATGCCCGGTACCGAAGTCGCACGCAAGCAGCACACCCTTGGCGGCGCCGCCGGAATTGCGCTGCTCGCGTTTGCGCTGATGTATCGGTTCTTTCCCGGCTGGTTGCACCTGCAACCGCCGATGCAGGAGGCGGTTGCACCGAGTGCAGTGGCCACACACGCGCCGCCAATGACTTGGGTTGCAGTGCAGGCGCCGCCGCCCAAGACCGTGCCGGCGGACGCGACCGCTGCAGAGTCGGGCACATCATTTGCCGATTCGGTGCGCATGGGGCCGCCGCTGCCGACCAGCAAGGCGGTTGCCGCGCTGCTCAAGAAGGCGCGTCTGGCTGAGCAGAAAGGTGCTCTATTCGAACCCAGGGAAGCCAATGCGATTGCGCTGTACCGCGAAGCGCTGACCGGCGCACCCGATAATGTCGAAGCGCAAACCGGGTTGGATCGCATTGGTGGCGCGTTGCGCGACTGGACGCTGGCTGCGATCGACCGCGGCGACGAAGTCGCTGCACAGCGATTCCTGACGGCGTACGCCAGCGCCGGGCATTCGGATGACGAATTGGCCGACGTGCGAACGCGGATGAAGACCTTGCACCAGATTCTGCCGATGCTGACTGCAGCGGCGGATTTGATGAAAGCCGGTCATGCGACGACGCCAGCCGGCAATAATGCCCTCGCGATCTACCGCAATGTGCTGGCCCAGAATCCAGGCAACAGCCTTGCCGATGCCGGGCTCGCGGCGATCGAGCGCGATTATCTGGATCACGCATTGGCCCAGGCAGCGCAAGATGATTTTGCGGGCGCCGATACCACGCTGGGCCAGGCCTCGTCCATCCGTCCGGGCTCTCAATCGTTGCTGGAAACGCGCGCGCGCATCGACGGCATCCGTCGCCAGCGGGCGGAAAGCGTGCTCGCGCAGGCACGTTCGGCGCTCGATGCCGGCAACGCGGATCTGGCCGAACAGCTCGGCAAGAAGGCACAGTCGATCAGCGCGGATCTGGCGGGGCTGGACAAGTTCAATCTGAGCTTGAGCAATGCGCGTCTGTACGCCAGCATGACGCCGGGGCAAGTCATCCACGATGCGTTTCTCGATATCGCCGGCAGCGCTCCGGCAGTGGTGGTGGTGCCAACCGGGGAATTCGTGATGGGTTCACCCGCCGACGAAGTCGGTCACGCCGACGATGAGGAGCCGCAGCGACGGGTGCATATCGGGGTGGGCTTCGCGCTTGGTCAGAGCGAGGTGACGGTGGCCCAGTTCCGCGCATTCGTGCGCGCAACGCACTACATCAGCGACGCGGAAAAGCTGGGTGGCAGTTCGATCTACGAGGAGAGTACCGGGCGCATCGCGGAACGGCGCGGCATGACCTGGCAAAACGATTACCGCGGCGAACGTGCCAGCGACAACCAGCCGGTGATCAATGTCTCGTGGAATGATGCGCGAGCGTATGTGGCATGGCTGGCAGCGCGCACCGGCAAGCACTATCGCTTGCCGAGCGAGGCGGAGTTCGAGTACGCACTGCGCTCAGGTTCTGCTGCGCGTTATCCATGGGGCGATGGCAATCCGGATCGCGTCCTTGGCAATTTCACCGGCGAGGGCGACCGCTCGCCTTCCAAACGTAGTTGGACCAGCGCGTTTCCGCACTACAGCGATGGCTACTGGGGACCGGCGCCGGTCAGGAGTTTCCCGCCGGATCGCTTTGGCCTCTACGACATGGATGGCAATGTGTCCGAGTGGACCGAAGATTGCTGGCACGACAACTACGTGCGTGCGCCGCGAGACAGCGCGGCCTGGGTCAACCCGGGGTGCGAGCGGCGTGTTGTGCGCGGCGGATCCGGATCAGGTGCGCTCGGCGTTCCGGATTGCGGCTGCACCCGACACGCGCAGCGCGCGGGTGGGATTTCGCATCGCGCGCGACTTGTAGCGCGAAAACGGCCATTCCTCGCTCGCAAGCGATCCATGAACCGGGGCGATTATCGAGAACCCCGGAACCGGGCCGGTGGCGACCGCCTGGTGCGCGCGACTACGCAGCGGCTTGCACCGGACAGCGCCGCACATTGCTTTGGATTGTGGGAGGCAGGCACGATGTACGTGTCCTCAAGCGGCAGATGATTGCCATGTTGTTCCTTGCTTCGAAATCTCCCCGACGCCGCGACTTGCTCCGACAGTTGGGTATTGATGCGGACGTGCTCGACATCGACGTGTCCGAACAGCGGCTGCCGAGCGAAGCGGCCGCGGAGTACGTCAATCGCGTCGCGCGCGAGAAAGCGGGCGCGGGTTTGCTGCAGGTGGTCGCGCTGCCTGATGCGGTTGTGCTTGGCGCGGATACCGAAGTCATCCTGCATGACGAGGTTTTCGGCAAGCCGGCTGACGCCTTGGATGCGTCGCGCATGCTGCGCCGTTTGTCCGGACGCATCCATCAGGTCGTGTCGGTGGTGTGGGCGGTGAGTGGCGGACGCGAAGAATGCGCGAGGAGCGTGTCAGTGGTCGAGTTTGGCGAACTGTCAGACAGCGACATCACCACCTATGTCGCCACGGGCGAGTCGTTCGGCAAGGCTGGCGCCTATGCGATCCAGGGGCGCGCCGCGGCGTTTGTGCAACGCCTCGAAGGCAGCTATTCAGGGGTGATGGGCTTGCCCTTGTACGAGACCGCGGTTTTGCTGCGGCGTTTCGAGGTGGTCTGACGGCATCGGCGACCCTTGTTTTGCCATGTTTTGCCGCGGTGCGACGGCGATCGTCGACAATGACGCATTCGGGCGGCTATAAGTGCCCTCGTCTTCCTTGCCAATCCCCACCATGTCCGAAGAAATCCTGATCAACGTAACCCCGCGCGAGACGCGCGTTGCGCTGGTCGAAAACGGAATGCTGCAGGAACTCCACGTCGAGCGCGCGAGCCGACGCGGCTATGTCGGCAACATCTACAAAGGCAAGGTCAATCGCGTGATGCCTGGCATGCAGGCGGCATTCGTAGAAATTGGCCTCGATCGCGCGGCTTTCCTGCACGCCTCCGACATCATGCGCCCGCACCTCACCGCGACCGGGGAAAATGGCGACGGCGTGCCATCACCCGTGCCAACCACGCCGCCGATCAGCGAGCTGCTGCGCGATGGGCAGGACATTGTCGTGCAAGTGGTGAAAGACCCGATCAGTACCAAGGGCGCCCGCCTGACGACGCATCTTTCGATCCCGTCGCGCTATCTGGTGCTGCTGCCGTACAGCAAGGTGCTCGGTATTTCCACGCGCATCGAGGACGAAACCGAACGCGCGCGGCTCAAGGACATGCTCGCCGAGCTGCTTGGCGAAACGCGCGTGGGCTACATCGTGCGTACCAACGCCGAAGGCCAATCGGCGGAATCACTGGCCGAGGACGTGGCGTATCTGGGCAAGCTGTGGGCGACGGTGCAGCACAATATCGTCAACGCGCGCGTCGGCGAGCGCATCTACGAGGACTTGAACCTGCCGCTGCGCGCGTTGCGGGATCTCATGCGCCCCTCGATTGAAAAGGTGCGGGTGGATTCGCGCGAGACGCTGGAGCGTGCGCACCTATTCGTGCGCCAGTTCATGCCCGAGTTGGCTGAGCGCGTGGAGCATTACGCAGGCGAGCGCCCGATTTTCGACCTTTACGGTGTGGAGGACGAGATCCAGAAGGCACTGCGCAAGGATGTGCCACTTAAATCCGGCGGCTACCTGATTGTCGATCAAACTGAAGCGATGACCACGATCGATGTCAACACAGGCGCGTTTCTCGGTTCACGCAACCTCGAGGAAACGGTGTTCCGCACCAACCTCGAAGCGGCACAGGCGACCGCGCGACAACTTCGTCTGCGCAATCTGGGCGGCATCATCATCATCGATTTCATCGACATGATCGACGCCGATCACCAGCGCCAGGTATTGCGCCAGTTGCAGAAATCGATGGCACGCGATCATGCCAAGGCGACCGTGTACGACATGTCGCCGCTTGGTCTGGTCGAGATGACGCGCAAGCGAACCACCGAAAGCCTCGAACGCCTGTTGTGCGAACCATGCCCGACCTGCAGCGGACGCGGCAGTCTCAAGACCGCCGAAACGATCACCTACGAAATTTTTCGCGAGATCACTCGCGCGGTGCGCCAGTTCGAGGCACACCAGACGCTGGTGCTGGCCTCCCCCAAGATTGTCAGCCGCATTCTCGAAGAAGAATCGGTTGCGGTTGCGGAACTGGAAGAATTCATCGGCAAGACGATTCGTTTTCAACCCGAAGAGCACTATTCGCAGGAACAGTACGATGTCGTGCTGTTGTAGCAGACGCGGGCGGGTGGTGCGCCGATGATCCGGAGCTGGCGCGCGCATCTGCGCCAAATTCGCCTGGCGTTGTTCGGTGTGCTCGCGATGGGCGTCATCGTGACCGGCGTTCTTGCCGGCCTGACCCAGTTGGCGATGCCGTGGCTGGAACATCATCCGCAGCATGTCGAGCACTGGCTCTCGGCGCGCCTGCATCGCCCGGTTAAGATCGCGCAGGTGCGCGGCAACTGGGTTGGCGGCGGTCCATTGCTCGCCCTTGATGGCGTGCAGATCGGCGCCGGTGATGCCAAGCAGATGCCATGGGCGATCCCGCACGCCGAGTTAGCGTTTGATCTGTACGCGCTGTTCCAGCGTAACCGCGCGATGACCGAGTTTCGCGTTTCCGGACTCGACCTGGCGCTGGTCAACGAAGCGGGTCGATGGCAATTGCATGGACTCGATTTCGGCGCTTCGGCCCCGGCCGGCGAATCGTTTTCGCTTGGCGCGCTGGGCGCGATCGAGATCAGCCATCTTAAACTTCACATCCAGGACGCGACGCGTGGGCTGGATGTGGTGCTGGACACGCCGGTGCTGCGGTTTTTGAACCGTGGTCGCATCACGCGCGTGCTTGGACGCGTGCGTTTGCCCGATGCGGTATCGCAGCCGCTCGATGTAGTGGCCGACCTCGACATCAACGCACGTTCCGGCCGTCTTTACGTTGGCGGCGGCGACATCGAGCTGGACTGGCTTGGTGCGCAACAATCCTTCGGAGGAATCAAGGTCGATGGCGGACGCGGCAGTTTGCAACTGTGGGCGCGGTTGAACGCGGGGCAGCCGGATGACGTGCGTGTGCGCGTCGCGCTGACCGGCGTGCAGCTTGGTGCGTCAGAACCACTCGCGGTTGACGCCAAAACCGAAGTCGAGTCGCGCGTGGCGTTCGATCGCGTGGCATTTGCCGCGCGCTGGCAACGTGTGGCCGAAGGCTGGAATTTTGACTTGGCCAACTTTGTCACCAACAGCGCGTTGACGGCCTCGCCAGCGCGAGTGACGGTGGAGCGCCGCGGCGACGAAGCGAATGGGCTCTATCGAATGGGTGCGCAGGCAGTGGCGCTGGAACCGTTTGGGAATCTGGCCATGCTCGCGAACGGCGTGCCCGAAGGCTTGCGCCACTGGCTTTATCTCGCGCATCCACGCGGCACGATTGCCGCGGCTCAGGTGCGCTGGGCAGGCGCCCTCGATTACGATATCGACGCGAAATTGCGCGACGTGGATCTGGCCAATGCCGATGTTGTTCCGGGTATCGAACACATCAACATCGACTTGCACGGCGACGCCGAAGCGATCCTGCTGCAGATTCCAGCGCAGGCGTTGCGCATTGATTACCCGCATGTGTTCCGCAAGCCGTTTCGTTTCACTCAATTTGGCGGCGACGTGATCGCGCGCCGCGTCGATGATGCATGGCGACTGGAAACCGATCGCATTGGATTCGAAGGCGAGGGTTACGGGGGCGAGTTGCGTGGCACGGTCGACTTGCACGGCGGGCAGCGTCCTTTTGTCGACATGTATGCCGCGCTGAGCCACGCCGACGTGGTTGCCGCGAAATTGTTCTGGCCCACGCTCACGATGCCGCCCAAGGCGATCGAATGGCTCGATCGTGCCCTGGTCGCTGGCCATCTGATCGATGGACGTATCGCCTTGCGTGGCGACCTTGCCGATTGGCCATTTCACGACCGCTCAGGCCGCATGGTTGCGCGCGCCGGGATCGCCGACATGACGCTTGACTACGATCACGAGTGGCCGCGCGCAGAAAAAATCGACGCGCGGGTCACGTTCCTCAACGACAGCCTTGGGTTGGATGTGGATGCAGGAGAGTCGATGGGCAATCGCATTGCCGAGGCGCACGCGGCGATCGCGGATTTCGGGCCGCTCATTCTCGATCTGTCGGCCAAGGTCGAAGGCAGCGGCTCCACCTTGCTGGGCTTTCTGCGTGCGACTCCGATCGGCAAACGCTATCAGGAACAACTGAAGGATCTGGCGATCGGCGGCAAGGGTGTGGTCGCATTCACCTTGAATCTACCCATCAAGCAGATCGAAACCTTGACCGTTGACGGTAGCGCCGAGATCACGGGTGCCAAAATCGATCACAACGCCTTCAACCTGCATTTCATCGATGCGACGGGTCACTTGCGCTTCAACCAGAATGGATTTGCGGCCGATCAGCTCGATGTCAGGTTTCGCGAACGCGCGGCGAAGTTGTCGCTCGCGATCGGTGGTTTCGTGAGCGATCCGCGGCACGCGTTCGAGGCCTCATTGAGCGGACGTTTTCCGATCGCCAGCGTGTTTGCGGATGTCCCGGCGCTGCTGCCGATGCTGGGCGATTTTCCTGGCGAATCGACTTGGACCGCACACGTCGGCGTTGACAATGCCCTCAATGGAATCAATCGCAGCGCGCTTTCTCTGGACAGCGACATGCGCGGTACGGCAATTGGCCTGCCAGCGCCATTTTCCAAATCCGCCGAAGCGTTGATGCCCTTCCATCTTGATCTGGACCTGCCCTACAGCGGACAGGTTTTCAGTGCGCAACTGGGCGATATCGCGGCGATCAAGGGACGCCTGCCCGGCAACGGAAAACTGTTTGGCGCGCGCATCGACTTCGGTGCGCAGACGGCGGGCGAACCGCCTGCGGGCGGCATCGCGATCGGTGGTCGTGTCAAAACGCTCGAAGCGGGCGCCTGGCTTGATCGCGTGGAACACGGCTCAAGCGGAGTCAACGACGCGCTGGTGCAAGCAATCGATCTGCATGTGGATGATTTCGTGTTTGCCCACCGGCATTTTCCCGACCTGCATCTGGGGCTCGACAACCTCGCAGATGCAACCTCTCTGACGTTTGACGGTGCGCCACTCAAGGGCCGGCTGGCGATTCCAAAAAGCGATCAGGTCAGCCGCGGCATCCACGCCGATTTCGAGCGTATCCACTGGCCCGAGACGCCGCCCGATGCCGCAGATGCGAACGCGTTCGCCGATATGGCGCCGGCATCGGTCCCGCCGCTGCACATTTCAGTGGGTGATTTTCAGCTTGGCAGCGCGAGTTTCGGCTCAGCCCAGTTTGACAGCCACCCCGTCACCGGGGGCATGCAGGTGGATACGCTGACCTCGCATTCGCCGAACATCACGATGCAGGCGAGCGGCGCCTGGACCGGCACGGCGCAGGACAACCGCTCGCACCTTGCAATTGATCTTTCAGCTCAAAATCTGGGTCACATGATGGACGCGCTCGGTTTTCCGGGGTTGATCGATGGCGGTGCCACGCACGCCAAAATCGATGCCACGTTTGACGGACCGCCGTCCGCATTTGCGCTGCCCAAGCTTGACGGCACGCTGTCGCTGGATGTGGCCGAAGGGCGCATCCTCGATGTACATCCGGGGGCGGGTCGCATTTTCGGCTTGTTTTCCCTGACCGAGATTCCGCGCCGGCTGAGTCTGGATTTCAGCGACTTCTTCCAGTCCGGCTTGAGTTTCAATTCGATCACAGGCACATTCCGGCTCGCCGATGGAAATGCGTACACCGACGATCTGACGATCAAGAGTCCAGCTGCGGAAATCGTCGTGACGGGGCGCACCGGCCTGCGCGCAAAGGACTACGACCAGCAGATGAACGTGACGCCGCATGCGGGCTCGACGCTGGCGATCGTCGGCGCGATTGCAGGAGGCCCCGTTGGCGCTGCTGCGGGACTGGTCATGCAAGGCATTCTCAACAAGCCATTGGGCAAGGCGATCGCGCGCCGCTACACGGTGACCGGTTCATGGGACAAGCCGAAGATCACGCAGCTTGCGAGGACGGGTACTGGAAAAGGCCGCGAATCGGCAGTCGAAAACGACGAATCGAAGGAGCAACAGTAGGAGTGCGGACTCGGTACGTGCGAAAGCACGGGACCTCGCGATTTGCGCTGAGCGTGATTGTGCCGCAGCATGCGCGGCCCCATGTGGGAGGACGGGTTCAGGCGTTTTCGAATCCAGCATCCGAATCCCGAACCCGAATCCCGAGCCAATGACCGACCTCATCACTCAAGCCGAGCACTGCCTGTTGCGCCCGGGCGGCCTTGCTGCAGGCGATCTCGATGGCGTGTTCACGCGCCTGATGGGACCATCCATCGATGCGGCCGATCTGTATTTCCAGCATTCGCGCAGCGAGTCGTGGGTGTTTGAGGACGGCATCGTCAAGGACGGTTCGCATTCCATCGAGCAGGGCGTCGGTGTGCGTGCGCTGTCCGGCGAAAAAGCCGGCTTCGCCTATTCCGACGAGATCGTGCTGCCCGCGCTGCTTGAAGCGGCCGGCTCCGCACGTGCGATTGCGCAGGCAGGCGCATACGGCGTCGGCAAGCCGCTGGCGCTCGCAAGCCGACACGCCCTTTATCCGGCTATTGATCCAATCGATACGCTGAGCAACGCAGCCAAGATCGCCGTGCTGCGTGAGGTCGATGCGGTATGTCGCGCCAGCGACCCGCGCGTCAGTCAGGTTATCGTCAGCATTGGCGCAACGCTCGACACCATCCTGATCGCGCATTCAGATGGGACGCTCGCCGCCGATGTGCGTCCATTGGTGCGTCTCAATGTGCAGGTGATTGCCGAACAAAATGGCCGTCGCGAATCGGGCAGCAGTGGCGGTGGCGGTCGCTACAGTCTCCCCGAATTGCTCGAAAACGGTCGCGCGCATGCATTCGCGCGTGAGGCGGTTCGCGTCGCGCTGATCAACCTCGAAGCAGTCGCCGCGCCGGCTGGCACGATGCCGGTCGTGCTCGGTCCTGGCTGGCCCGGCGTGTTGCTGCACGAGGCAATCGGTCATGGCTTCGAGGGTGATTTCAATCGCAAGGAAACCTCCGCGTTTGCCGGCATGCTGGGCGAAACAGTCGCTGCATCCGGGGTCACCGTGGTCGACGACGGCACGCTAGCCGGGCGACGCGGTTCCCTCAGCATCGACGACGAAGGCACCCCGACCCATTGCACGGTGCTGATCGAAAACGGTGTGATGAAGGGTTACATGCAGGACAAGCTCAACGCGAGCCTGATGGGCATGCAGACCACCGGCAACGGGCGCCGCGAATCGTTTGCGCATTTGCCGATGCCGCGCATGACCAATACCTACATGCTGCCGGGCGAGCGTGATCCGGGCGAAATCATCGCCTCGGTCGAGCGCGGCTTGTATGCAGTCAACTTCGGTGGCGGCCAGGTCGACATCACCAACGGCAAGTTCACGTTCTCGGCCAGCGAGGCGTATCTGATTGAGAATGGAAAGATCACTCGACCAGTGAAAGGCGCGACCTTGATCGGTTCCGGCGCCGAGGTACTCAAGCGCGTATCGATGATTGGCAACGACTTGAAGCTCGACGAGGGCGTTGGCGTGTGCGGCAAGGATGGACAGAGCGTGCCGGTCGGCGTCGGCCAGCCGACCTTGAAGATCGACTCGATGACAGTGGGCGGAACGGCGGCGTGAAGGGCCAGGAATGGGGAAGCCTGAACCGCGATGGGTCCACGAGGCTTCGACGCTTCATTCGATTCCCGATTCCCGATTCCCGATTTCCAATGTTTCCCGCAAGGCGCGAAACAGTTCACGATACGCATGCGGCGGCTTGTTTGCCCTGCGCTCGGCGAGCGCGTTGCGCGCGAGTTGGCGCAAATGTTGTCGATTCGCGGTTGGGTGCAAGGCGATGAACTCTCCGAGTGCATCGTCGCCTTCGTGGAGCAGGCGCTCGCGCCACGTTTCAATGCGGTGCATCGCGGCGGATTCGCGATGCGCCTTGTCGCGATCCGATCCGAGCGCGCTGCGGATCGCTTCGATGTCGTCTTCGTCGAGTTTGCGCAACTGCTTGGCCAGGAACTGGGTCTGACGTTTTCGCGCGATATGCGCCGTCATCGGCTGGGTGCGCAGTACCTCGCGGCGTACGTCGTCGATCAGTGGTACGCGCGCAAGTTCGGCGCCGCCAAGCGCGACCAGTGCCTCGGCCAACTTGAAGATGTCGAGCGCGTCCCGACGCAACTGGCTGCGACTGGGTTCAAGCGGTTCGTCGTGCAGATCGGTGTCTTGCATGGTGATGGAGCTCAAAGGTTGGATGCCGTCATTCCCGCGTAGCATTTCCCGATAGCGTAAATGGCCAAGCACGAATTCATGGAGTCTTTTCGCGGAAATTCAGAAAGGTTGACCCGCTACTGCTGTTGTAAAGCGCTTTCCCCGTGGGCGGGAATCAAAAATAAATCGGTGTGAACCGCAGTATCGCAAGATGCTGGAGTGAAGGAAGGATAGGACGTGAACGCAGCAATGACCACACACGATTCGAGTCTGGCCGATCTGGACCGACTCGCCGCGATTGCCGAGGACGTGATTGCACGTTGTCGGGCGAAAGGCGCCAGCGAAGCCGATGTCGCCGCCAGTCTCGACGCCGGTCTCAGCGTCGGAGTGCGGCTGGGCGAGGTCGAGACGGTTGAACGCACGCGCGATCGCGGTGTGTCGGTAACTGTCTACTTCGGCAAGCGCAAGGGTTCGGCCAGCACAGCCGACCTCGATCCCAAATCGGTCGAGCAGACGATCGAGCATGCGTGCGCAATCGCGCGCTACACCGAGGAAGATCCTGCCAATGGCCTCGCTGATCCGGCCCTGCTGGCGAAGGATCATCCCGATCTCGACCTGTGGCATCCGTGGGACATCGGTCCCGAGGACGCGATTCGCCTCGGCATCGAAATCGAGGACGCTGGACGCAGTTTCGATCCGCGCATCGACAATTCCGATGGTGCCTCCGTGCAGGTCGGCGGGTCACTGACGGCGTACGCAAACTCGCTGGGCTTTGTCGGCACCGAACGCGGCACGCATCATTCGCTGTCGGTTGCCTTGATCGCCGAAGACGCCAACGGCATGCAGCGCGATTACTGGTACGACAGCGTGCGCGCGGCCGTCGATTTCATGCCTGCCGCTCAGATAGGGCAAAAGGCGGCCGAACGCACCATTGCGCGGCTCGGCGCACGGCGCATCGGCACGCGCGAATGCCCGGTCTTGCTGGTGCCGGAAGTCGCACGCGGTCTGATCGGAAATTTTCTTTCGGCAGTCAGCGGCGGCGCGTTGTACCGGCGCGCGAGCTTCCTTGTCGATCACGTCGGCAAGAAAATCTTCCCCGACTGGATGCAGATTGTCGAGCGTCCGCGCATCCCGCGCGGGCATGGCTCGACGGCGTTTGATTCCGAAGGCGTCGCCACGCGCGATTCCGATCTCATCACCGATGGCGTGCTGGCGCGCTATATCCTCGGCAGTTATTCGGCACGCAAGCTTGGGTTGGCCTCAACCGGCAACGCCGGCGGCATCCACAACGTCGTTGTGCGTTCGGGTAACGATGATTTTGCTGCGCTGCTCAAACGCATGGGCAGCGGACTGCTCGTCACCGAACTGATGGGGCAGGGCGTTTCATTGCTCACAGGCGATTATTCACGCGGAGCGAGCGGATTCTGGATCGAGAACGGCGAAATCGCCTATGCGGTCGAGGAGATCACGATCGCGGCAAATCTGCGCGACATGTTTGCCAATATCGCCGCGGTCGGCAGCGATGTCGACAAGCGCTCGCACATCTTGACGGGATCGATCCTGATCGAGCGCATGATGATCGCCGGTGACGCCTGAGCTATGACTTCCTGCGGTTGACGGGGCCGCGCGCGTGCGCAAGAGTGCGTGCGTCAATCAATGGAGCGCGATCATGAGCGAAAACGAAACCGAAACCGAAGGCCCCGTGCCGCCGCAAATTTCGGCCCCGACGTCACTGTCGAGCGACGAACGGACTTGGGCATTGATCGGCCATCTGTCCGCTTTCACTTTTTTCGTCAGCGGCATCGGCGGCATCGTCGGCCCGCTGGTGGTGTGGCTGATCAAGCGCGATACGCTGCCGTTTGCCGCAGAGCAGGCGAAAGAAGCGCTGAATTTCAACATCACGGTCGCGATCATTGCGATGGCGCTGTGGATATTCTCGTTCATCACGCTGGGTATCGGCTTTCTGCTGACGATCCCGCTCGGGTTGGCGCTGTTCGTTGCCTGGATCGTGTTCACGATCATCGCGGCGATCAAGGCGAATGAAGGAGTTGATTACCGCTATCCGTTCACACTGCGGCTGGTGCACTGAGCGCGATGGCGCCGACGCTGCGCATGCCGGCCTAGCCGGGGCGCGCAGCAAGTCAGATACGGTCAATGCGGGATTGCATTGACCGTCAACTGGTACGTTGGGCCACGAAGCGCGCGAGATCGCGCAAGGCATCGGCTTCTACGCCAAGCGATTCGATGGATGCCAATGCCTGTTGTGTGAGTGCTGCGAGCTGCGCGCGCGAGGCGTCGAGGCCGAGAATCGCAGGATAAGTCGGCTTGTTCGCCGCCGCATCCTTGCCGGCGGTTTTACCCAGTTGGGCGGTTTCGGCCTCGATATCGAGCAGGTCGTCGCGAATCTGGAATGCCAATCCTGTGGCATGGCCATAGGTTTCCAGCGCCGCGAGTGTGGACGTGTTTGTACAGCCCGAGGCGAGCGCACCCAGTCGCACCGACGCCCGTATCAGCGCGCCGGTCTTGTACACATGCATGCGTTCGAGCGCGATCGCATCGAGCGATTTTCCGACCGCAGCGAGATCGAATGCCTGGCCGCCGGCCATTCCCTGCGAACCGCAAGCTGTCGCCAGTGTGCGCAGCATGGCAAGGCGTGTCGATGCAGCGACATCGAGCAGGGGATCGTTCGCCAGCACTTCGAAAGCGAGGGCTTGCAGCGCATCGCCGGCGAGGATTGCCATCGCTTCGCCGAACGCGACATGGCAGGTTGCGCGGCCACGGCGCAGTGAATCGTCATCCATCGCCGGCAGATCGTCGTGAACAAGTGAATAGGCGTGGATGAACTCGACCGCCACCGCCACGGCGTCGAATTTTTCCAGCCCCGCTTCAGTAAAAGCGGCGCCGGTCGCATAGACCAGGAGCGGTCGCAGGCGCTTGCCGCCGCCGAGCACGGCGTAGCGCATCGCGCGGTGCAGTTCGATGGGTGGTTGGTCGGCACTGGGCAGTGCGCGCGCGAGCGCGGCATCGGCGCGCGCGGACAGCGCCAGCAAGACGGGGCTCAGGTCCACGGATTACGGCGTATCGGGATCGAACGGCTGCGCGGTTTCCGGCGCGGCCGGATCGAGCAACTGACTGACGCGCAGCTTGGCCTGGTCGAGCGCGCCCTGGCAGTTGCGGTACAGCGCGATGCCGCGCTCAAACGACTGCAGCGAATCGTCCAGGCTCAGTTCGCCGTGTTCCATGCGCACGACCAGTTGTTCCAGTTCGTCGAGGGATTTCTCGAACTCGGCGACCTGCGAAGTCTCGGTGGCGGATTTGGGTTTTACCATGGACGCGAACGCTAGCTCAGGCGACGGGCAAGATCAATGCTGCTATCGGAATTGTGTTCATTCGGCGAAGTGCCAGGCGTGATCCATTCCAGGCGCAAGCCGTGGCTGACGAGCAATTGTGCGCCTGCTTCGCTGAGCCACAAATCGGCGACCGCAAGCAATGAGCCATCGGGTTCGAACACCAGCGGCAAGCGTCCGCGTTGCCACGGAGGAATGCCCGCTTCCTGGAACAGGTCGCGCAGTTCGCGCGTGCGTCCCCCGGTGGACAGGCGCAGGCTTTCGCCACCGCGGCGAAAACGTACGTGCAATCGCGGTGCGATGTTCGGCGTCGGCGCTGTACCAACCAGGCGCAGGACGCCAAGGTCGACCGGCAGCGACAAGTCTGCGCCGTCGAGTTCGGCAACCCAATCGGACGGCGGCAATTGCAACGGTGGCAATGCATGCAGCAAGTCGCGGTAGCGACGTACTTCGGTGCCGGGCCAACGCACGCAGGGCTGGCGATCCTCGCCAGCTTCGGCAAGCTGACGCACCAGTTCGGCTTCCTGGAAATGTGTCGGCTCGGGCAGATCGAGCGCGCGCAGCCAGCGACGCAAGACCGGATCGCGCAACGCGGCCGGCAACGCAAGCCATTCGCGAACATGCAGCGTGGACGGGTCGAGTCCTCGCGTGCGCGCGAGGGCTCGGTCAGCTTCGACATCGATGAATTCGGCCGCCGCTCTCGACCACGCCGCACTCTGCGCGATGCTGCTTTCCGCTTCAGGCCAGCGCGCAATGATGCGCGGCATCACTTGCATGCGCAGATAGTTGCGATCGATCGCGGCATCGGAATTGCTGGGGTCGCGGACCCATGTGAGTTCGTAGTATTCGGCGTATTCGCGCAGCGCCGCGCGCGGCAGCGCGAGCAGTGGACGCCAGGCAAATCCGCGTCCGAGCTTGCGCAGCGGGCGCATGGCACCGATGCCTTCGGGACCAGCTCCCCGCAGCAGTTTCAGCAGCACGGTTTCGGCCTGGTCGTCGCGATGATGGGCCAAGGCAACGATTTCGCCTGGTGCAAGCAGAGTTTCGATCTCCGCATAGCGCGCAAGCCGCGCACTTGCTTCAAGACCGAGGCCGCGCGCGCGCGCGCCGTGGACCTTGCGCACGACAAGTTCGACGTCCATCGCCGCGGCAAATCGCGCGCACTTCTGCGCCCAGCCCGCGCTCTCGTCGCTGAGGCCGTGATCGATATGTACCGCGCGCAGGCCGCGCTCACGCACAGCCGGCGATTGCGCCAGAGCGTGCAGCAGGACGGTTGAATCAAGGCCACCGCTGAAGGCGGCCAGCAGCGGTGCAGCCGGAAGTTCCGCAAGCGTGGTTTCGATCAGCTCGCGAATGCGGCGGACGGGCATGGACGGCACTACTCGTTCAGAGGCAGCGATTCAGGCGATTTGCGTTGTCCGCGCTGCAACGGACGCACCATCGAAAACGCATGCGTGGATGGAAGACGGCGCGAGGGGTATCGCTGATGCCATGCTGTCGATCAATTCCACGAACACACGACCTTGCCGCAATTGCCCGAATCCATCAGGTCGAAACCTTTCTGGAAATCGTCGATGTGGATCTGGTGCGTAAGAACCTTCTGCAACGGGAAGCCGGTTAGTACCATTTGCGTCATTTTATACCATGTCTCATACATGCGTCGCCCGTAGATGCCCTGCAGGGTGAGACCCTTGAAAATGATCTTGTCCCACTCGACACCGGTGCCATTGGGCATGAGGCCGAGCATGGCGACCTTGCCGCCGTGGTACATCACGTCGAGCATGTCGTTGAAGGCGCGCGGGTTGCCGGACATTTCGAGGCCGACATCGAAGCCTTCCATGTGAAGATCCTTCACTACCTCCTTGACCGATTGCTTGGATACGTTTACCACGCGCGTCGCACCCATGTCGGCGGCAAGTTTCAGGCGGTAGTCGTTGACATCGGTGACCACGACGTTGCGAGCGCCGATGTGCTTGCAGATGCCGGCCGCGATGATGCCGATGGGACCGGCGCCCGTAATCAGCACGTCCTCGCCAATCACGTCGAACTCGAGTGCGCAATGCGTCGCGTTGCCGTACGGATCGAAGAACGCGGCAACTTCGCTCGGGATCTGGTCCGGAATCGGCCACAGGTTGGAGGAGGGCACCGCGACGTATTCGGCAAACGCGCCGTTGCGGTTGACACCGATGCCGACCGTGTGAGGACACAGATGCTGTTTGCCGGCGCGGCAGTTGCGGCACACGCCGCAGACAACGTGGCCCTCGGCAGACACGCGCTGACCGAGCTGATAACCGCGCACACCGGCCCCGATGTCGACAATGCGCCCGACAAATTCATGCCCGATCACCAGCCCCGGCTTGATCGTGCGTTGTGACCATTCGTCCCATTTGTAGATGTGCAGGTCGGTGCCGCAGATGGCGGTCTTTTCGAGTTTGACCAGTACATCGTTCGGGCCGATCTCCGGTAGCGGCACCTGCTCCATCCATATGCCGCGCGCAGCTTCGCGCTTGACCAGGGCTTTCATCATCGTCTGCGACATGGATCGATTCGCTTGGCTGGCGCCGGCGGCGCACTTTGCGGGTAATTATAGTTCGGGCCTTGTCTGGGCGCGATTGCTACCTCGCACCGGGGTTGCAGGACAGGCTGCGGTTTCGACACAGCGCTTGTGCGTAAAGCGTCCAGGCCTGAGACTACATGATTGATCGTGCACGTCGGGGGGCGAGCCCATGTTCGGATTCTTCAAGCGCTGGTTTGTCTCGGCCGAGGAACGCAAGGCGCAGGCGCAACGCCGCGGCAAGCCGCGTTTGAATGCGCGCGGGGGCATGCGCGTCCTGATCGTCGATGATTCGCAGACGATCGTGGCCATATTGCGACGCATGCTGCAACAAAATGGCTATCTCGTGCTGGAAGCCTTCGACGCCGAAAAAGGTATCGAACTTGCCATGGCCGAGCGCCCCGATTTGGTATTCCTCGATATCGTGCTGCCGGGCATGAGCGGTTTCCAGGCCTTGCGTTTTTTGCGCCGCGAGGCGTCAACGCGCAACATTCCCATCATCATGATGAGCGGCAATGAACAGGCGACCGAGCAGTTCTATGCGCAGCGCATTGGCGCCGACGACTTCATGAAGAAACCGTTCTCGCGCGCCGAAGTCTTCGCCCGCATCGAGCGTTTGCTGGATGATTCCCTGCTGCCCAGACGCACGATTCAAGTACGCGCGGCGGCGTCAGCAAGTGCAGTGGCCACGGCGGCGTCAACGCAACCGTAAACGCCCGCCTCGCGGCGCGCATCGAGAATGCGCATGCGCAATCGTCCGGCGTGATGGGAACGATCGACCAGCGTCCGGTTGCGATCTTCCTGATGGGTCCGACCGCATCGGGCAAGACTGCGCTTGCTTGCGCGCTCGCCGACCGGTTTGGGCTGCAATTGATCAGTGTCGATTCCGCACTGGTGTATCGCGGTCTCGATATCGGGGCGGCAAAACCCGATGCGGCAACGCGCGCGCGCTATCCGCATCGATTGATCGACATCCGCGAACCTTCGCAGCCATATTCAGCCGCCGATTTCCGCAGCGACGCATTGCGGGCGATGCACGACATTGCCGGTGGCGGGGGCGTGCCGCTGCTGGTCGGGGGAACCGGTTTGTACTTCAGGGCTCTCGAGCGCGGTTTATCCAAGTTGCCCGAAGCAAGCCCGATGTTTCGTGCCGGGTTGGCCAATGAGGCGGCGCGTGTGGGCTGGTCAGCGCTGCATGCGCGACTTTCGCTTCTTGATCCCGAGGCCGCGCAGCGGATCGATCAGGCGGACGCGCAACGTATCCAGCGCGCGCTCGAAGTCATTGCCTTGAGCGGTCGCCCATTGTCGGCGCAACACACAGCCAGCGCGCACGAACGTTTGCCCTGGCACGTGCTCAAACTCGCTTTGGTACCACGCGATCGCGCGTCGCTGCATGCGCGCATTGCAGCGCGTTTCGACGCGATGCTGGAAGCCGGATTCGTCGAGGAAGCGCGTCGGCTCCACGCAGATGCGCGCCTACACCCCGATCTTCCGGCGATGCGGGCGGTCGGCTATCGGCAGGCGTGGCCCTACCTTGAAGGCCAGATCGATGCGTCTACCTTTCGGGAACAGGCGATTTTCGCCACGCGCCAGCTCGCCAAACGTCAAATTACGTGGCTGCGCAGCGAGGTGGACGCCTGTTGGTTCGATCCGGAGCAGGCGGAATCAGCCGATGCGGCGGCGCGATCTGTCGCCCGTTTTCTGCCTTCTGGCGTGCAACGCAACACGTAATATGCTGTTGGCCATTTTCTTGGCAGGAACAAATTGTTAAGATCGCGCAAGCTGAACATTGAATCGGACGCACGCTCACTTGGCGATGCGCAGTTTTTACCGGTTCGCGGATTTCATCGTTGGGGAAAAGACCATGTCCAAGGGGCAATCGTTGCAGGATCCGTTTTTGAATGTGCTGCGGCGCGAGCGTGTGCCGGTATCGATCTATCTCGTCAACGGCATCAAGCTGCAGGGTACCGTCGAATCGTTCGACCAATTCGTCGTGTTGCTGCGCAATACCGTGAGTCAGATGGTCTACAAGCACGCGATCTCGACCGTGGTGCCCTCGCGCAATGTGCGCATGACCGGCGCTGATGGCGTACCCGAGATCGCCTCTGTCGTCGGCGACGCGAGCCCGGCGGACGGTCCGGCCGAAAGCAGCGTCTGATTTCTTGCATTGCATGGCGAGGCCTTGAATCCGCTCCGAACGGACTCATTCAAGACGTTCGGCAACGAGGTAGGTAACCCCCTGTTCGAACGATCGAAAAAAGGCGAACGCGCCTTGTTGCTGTTGCCGCAAGCACCGGGGCGCAACGACCCGCACGTGCTCGAGGAATTCAGCGAACTTGCGCGCTCCGCCGGCGCCCATGTGATCGGCAGTCTCGCTGCACGCGTGGAACGCCCGAATCCGCGTTATTTTGTCGGCAGCGGCAAGGCCGAAGAACTGCGCGAACTCAAGCAGACGCTGGACGCGGACATCATCCTCGTCAATCACGCCTTGAGTCCGGTGCAGGAACGCAATCTGGAAAAACTCACCGAGTGCCGCGTCATTGATCGCACCGGCCTCATCCTCGACATCTTTGCGCAGCGCGCTCGCTCGCACGAGGGCAAGTTGCAGGTCGAGTTGGCCCAGTTGAAGCACATGTCGACGCGCCTGGTGCGCGGCTGGACTCACCTGGAACGCCAACGCGGCGGTGCCATCGGCCTGCGCGGACCGGGTGAAACGCAGCTCGAACTCGACCGACGCCTGCTTGGTGATCGGGTCAAGCAGTTGCAAAAACGCATGCAGAAAGTGGAGACGCAACGCAGCACCGCGCGTCGCGCGCGCCAGCGCAATGCCCTGCCGGTGGTGGCCTTGATCGGCTATACCAACGCCGGCAAGTCGACGCTGTTCAATGCCCTGACTGGTGCGGCGGTGTACGTGGCTGACCAGTTGTTCGCAACGCTCGATCCGACCTTGCGCCGGATCGATGGTCTCGATTGCGGACCGATTGTGCTGGCCGACACGGTCGGTTTCATTCGCGATTTGCCGCATGACCTGGTCGCCGCGTTCCGTTCCACCCTCGCCGAAGCGCGCGATGCCGATTTGCTGCTCCACGTCATCGACGCCTCCGATCCCGATCGTGATCTGCGCATCCACGATGTGGAGGCAGTGCTGAAGGAAATCGGTGCCGGCGATCTGCCGCAGGTGCTGGTCTTCAACAAGATTGATTTGATCGGCAAGAGCATCCGCGCCTCTGTTGGCGAGGATCAGGAAGCGCACGACCTGGAGCGCACGGCTCAAGTCAAAGCGACCGCGCGGCTGGACTACGTCGATGGTGGACAGGTGCCGCGTGCGTGGGTGAGTGCCGCAAGTGGCGATGGCCTCGACGGCGTGCTGCGTGCGATCGGGGAGCGCCTTGGCTCGCAGCGCGTATGCACAGATCTGCATCTTCCGGCTGCTGCGGGTCGTCTGCGCGCGCGCCTGCATGCGCAGGGGCTGGTAGCCGGTGAACATGCCGATGAAGCGGGGTGGAACATCCACATCGATGCGCCCCTCACGCTTGTCGAACCCTTGTTTGGCTTGCCAGACGGCGACGGCGAATGGCTGCGCGAGCGTTTGCTTGCCGCACCGGATGGCCATCCCTACAATTCGTCGGTACTTCCGCATTGACGACGCGACGTTGTCGGCGCTCCGCTTCGCTCGCGCCAGCAATCGAGAACTGGACAAGCGATGGCATCCTGGGCGTCGTCGTGCGTTCGTGCGCGACTGCGACTTGGCAAGGCAGGTGATCGATGGCATGGAATGAACCCGGTAGCGGCGGTAACAAACCGCGCGATCCCTGGCGCGACAATGGCAGCGGTGGCAAGAGTCCGCTGCCGGATCTCGACGCCTTGACCAAGCGTGTGCGCGCACTTTTCAATCGCTTGTTCGGCGGCGGCGGCGGAGGTGGCGGTGGCGGCGGGTTTGCGGTTGCCGCGATCGGCATCGTTTTGGCGTGGTTCGTCTTCGACAGCATCGTGCGCATCAATGCGAGCGATACCGGTTTGGTCTTGCGCTTTGGCCAGTTCTCGCGGCTGATGACGCCCGGCATCAATTTCAAATTCCCGCGCCCGATCGAATCGGTGATCAAGGTGGACATCGGACAGATCCGCCAGACCAACGATCAGGTTCGCATGTTGACCAAGGACGAAAATATCGTGCTGGTCGATTTCAACGTGCAGTATCAAGTCACTGATGCACGTCAGTTCACGTTCGGCGTGAAAGACCCGGATGCGACCCTCGGCCAGGCGGCCGAGAGCGCGGTGCGTACGGTGATCGGCAGCAGCACCATGGACACGATTCTTTCCGGCCAGCGCACCGAGTTGATGGCGGACGCGAAGAAAATCCTCCAATCGACGCTGGATCAGTACAAGACCGGTATCGCCTTGACCGAACTCAATTTCCAGAACGTGCGTCCGCCTCAAGAAGTGAAAGACGCATTCGACGACGCCAACCGTGCCCTGCAGGATAAGCAGAAAATCGAAGAGGAAGCCAAAGCCTATGCCAGCCAGGTCGTGCCGGAAGCGCGCGGCGATGCGGCCAGCACACGGGCCGAGGCGGCGGGCTACAAGAGCGAGCGCACCGAGCGCGCCGAAGGCGATGCGCAGCGCTTCAATCTGGTCGAGGCGCAGTACAAGGCAGCGCCTGAAGTCACGCGCAAGCGTCTGTATATCGAGACGATGCAACAAGTAGTTGGCAAGACGCCGAAGATCATCGATTTTTCCTCGGGCAAGAATATTCTTTCACTGCCGCTGCCAGCGGACGCCCAAACCCTGGCGCCCAATGTTGTCGGCACCACGCTTGTTTCGCCTGATTCTGCGCGTGCGTCCGACAAGGGAGGCCACTGATGCGCTTCGTCTCGCTGGTCATCATCCTGGTCGCGCTGCTGATTGCGATCAATTCGGTTTTCGTCGTCAACGAAGGACAGACGGCGATCCTGCTGCAGTTTGGCCGTATTGCCGAAACCGGATTTGCACCCGGCCTGCATTTCAAGATTCCGCTGGTGCAACAGGTGCAGCGTTTCGACAAACGCGTGTTGACGCTCGATTCAGCGCCGGAGCGTTACCTCACGTCCGAGAAAAAAGACGTGAACATCGACTTTTTCGTCAAATGGCGCATTGCCGATCCGGCGAAATTCTGGGTTGCGGTCGGAGGAGATGAAAGCCGCGCCCAGCAACGCGTGATGCCGAACGTGAAGGAAGGTCTGCGCACAGCGATCAATTCGCGCACCTTGCAGGAACTGGTATCGGGCGGCCGCGCAGATGTGACCCAACACCTGATCGCTGAAGCCAATCGCGCAATGCTGGGGCTGGGCATCGTGGTCGTCGACTTGCGCGTCAAACGCATCGATCTGCCCGAAGACGGTAGCGTTATCGGCTCGGTCTACGAACGCATGCGTTCAGAGCGCAAGAAGGTCGCCAGCAAGTTGCGAGCGGAAGGCGCGGAAGCGTCCAAAACGATCAAATCCGATGCCAATCGCCAAGTCCAGGTCATCAATGCGGAAGCCTACCGCGACGCGCAGAAGACACGTGGCGAAGGCGACGCGGTTGCGTCGCAGACGTACGCGGCCGCGTTCGGCAAAGATCCTGAGTTCTATGCGTTTTATCGCAGTCTGGAAGCGTATCGCGACGTGTTCACGCCACAAAACGGCATGCTGGTACTCGATCCGAAATCCGAATTCCTGCATTACCTGCAGGAAAGCAAGTAGGCGGTGGCGAGTGGCTTGACCACGGCGCTGTGTCTGGTGCTCGTGCTCGAAGGCTTGTTCCTGTTCGTTGCGCCCGGCGTGTGGAAGCGCATGGCTGAACAAATGCAGGAGGTTGATCCACGCATGCTGCGCATGCTCGGCGGTGGCATGATCGTCATTGGTTTGATCTTGCTGAAGATTGTGCACTGAGCGAAATCTGCAGACCCTGACTTCATGCGATCAGGATGATCGAACCTTGTCACCGACGTCGCCCCACGGTGGGGTATCGAAACAAAGCGAGAATTCCAAGATGGGCAAGTCGGTAGTAATCCTCGGCGCGCAGTGGGGCGACGAAGGCAAGGGCAAGATCGTCGATCTGCTGACGCAGGACATCGGCGCGGTCGTGCGTTTCCAGGGCGGTCACAACGCCGGCCACACGCTGGTCATCAACGGCAAGAAGACCGTGTTGCACCTGATTCCCTCCGGTATTCTGCGCGAAGGTGCGCTGTGCCTGATCGGCAACGGTGTGGTGCTGTCACCTGCCGCGCTTAAAAAGGAAATCGCCGAGCTTGAAGCGAGCGGGGTTGAGGTGCGCTCGCGCCTGAAGATCAGTCCAGCCACGCCTCTGATCATGCCGTATCACATCGCCCTCGATCAGGCGCGCGAGAAAGCCGCTGGCGGCAAGGCTATCGGCACCACCGGGCGCGGCATCGGACCGGCTTACGAAGACAAGGTCGCTCGTCGTGGAATCCGAATCGCCGACCTGCATTACCCCGAACAGCTTGGCGAATTGCTGCGTACCGCGCTCGACTATCACAACTTCGTGTTGACCCGATACCTCGGTGCCGAGGCGGTCGATTTCCAGCAAACCTACGATGAAGCACTCGCGTTTGGCGACTACGTCGAACCGATGAAGTCCGATGTCGCCGGAATTCTGCACGAACTGCGCAAGCAGGGTCAGCGCGTATTGTTCGAGGGTGCGCAGGGTGCGCTGCTCGACATCGATCACGGCACGTATCCCTATGTGACTTCGAGCAACACGACCATCGGCGGTGCGCTCGCCGGCAGCGGCGTTGGTGCCGACTACATCGATTACGTGCTCGGCATCGCCAAGGCGTACGCCACGCGCGTCGGTGGCGGTCCGTTCCCGACCGAACTGGATGACGCGATTGGCCAGGGCATTCGCGACCGCGGCCAGGAATATGGTGCCTCCACCGGCCGGCCGCGTCGGTGCGGCTGGATGGACATTGTCGCGCTCAAGCGAGCGGTGGCGATCAACGGTATCAGCGGTCTGTGCATCACCAAGCTCGATATTCTCGACGGGATGGACAAACTCAAGATTTGCATCGCCTACGAATATCGCGGCAAACGTACCGAATATGCGCCGCTCGATGCGGCTGGCTGGGACGAGTGCACGCCGGTTTACCTGGAGTTCCCGGGTTGGGAAGAAACCACCCACGGCATCACCGAGTGGGACAAACTGCCGCCCGCGGCGCGCGCCTACCTGCGTGCGCTGGAAGAACTGGCGGGTTGCCCACTGGCGATTGTGTCCACCGGCCCCGATCGTGACGCAAACATCGTGCTGCGCGATCCGTTTGCTTGAGTTTTTCAGTGACGGCTTGGTGCGTCCCCGTCGGCTTCATCAAGCGCGCGTCGATTCGCGTTGTGCGCGGTAGCGCTCGAGGGCCACTTTCAAAGCGTCAGTGCGATCGCGCATCAGTTTCAGCTTCACGCGTGCCTCGATCACCTTCAACTTGAATTGCTCGCGTTTGTGCCATTCCGCGCTGGACAGCGGCGCCTGCGGCGACAAGCTCAATTTGGCTGCCTCATCAGCGGCCTTGAGTTGGGTCAGTGCCGCCGTCCAGTCCCGGGGTTCGAATTTTGCAGTCATCGATCTTCCCTCGCGCACCATTTCTTTTTTCCGTGCGCCGTACTCCGCGCGTTGGCAATTTGACCGACTGCCGCGCTGGTGACTGTGACGG
>CAJDTR010000051.1_pt1 | contig 32479 bp, 36 predicted proteins | sample 7389891 | NCBI WGS metagenome assembly CAJDTR01 (sample SAMEA7055657, study PRJEB34461) | soil metagenome | biome: terrestrial ecosystem; feature: Peninsula; material: soil | place: Antarctica | collected 2016 | reverse complement strand
ACGACGGACCCAGCTACGAGGCCGCCGCCCAGTACGCGATCGAGTTCGGCAATGCCGGTCGCACTGCGTTGTTCAATGCTGGTCGCCACCGTCGTGAGCTTCGTGATTTTCGGCGCGTCGACCACGCCGGCATACCCGCTGCCGCGTGGATTCACCGCAGCGGCTTTCGCCGGTTGCACCACGAACTCGGCAAGCGTGTTCCACACCCCACATTCGGTGCACTGACCTTGCCACTTGTTGTGCTCAGCCCCGCATTCTGCGCAGACGTATGCGGTTTTTGCCTTCGTCATGGGCACCTCAGCTTTCGTCTTCCACGAAGCGCACGCGCCGGGTGACGCCGCAGGTGAGTTCGTAGCCGATCGTGTCGGCGTGCTGCGCAATCTCCTCGACCGGCAGACCACGTCCCCACAGCACAACCGGCGCTCCGATCCTTGCGTCAGGATGATTGCGCAGATCGATCGTGATCAGGTCCATCGACACACGGCCGATGACGGGCGCGCGCACGCCGTTGAGCAACACGGGCGTGCCGGGTTCGGCGTGGCGCGGATAACCGTCGCCATAGCCAATCGCAGCGATGCCGACGTTCATGTCTTCGGGTGTTTCCCAACTCGCGCCATAGCCGACCCGCTCGCCACGGCGCACGCGGTTGATGGCGATGAGTTTCGTGGTCAAGGTCATTGCCGGACGCAAACCGAAATCCGCGCCAACTGTGCCGGCCACGACCGAGATGCCGTAAAGCGCCCCGCCAGCGCGCACCCATTGCCCGTGAGCTGCCGGCCAGCCGAGGATTGCCGCGGAATTGGACAACGATCGCTCGCCGTCGAGGCCGGTGACGGCGCGCTCGAAGCGTTCGATTTGCTGCGCGGTCATCGAATCCTCGAATACGTCGGAGTTGGCGAAGTGGGTCATCAGCGCGATGTCATGATCGACGCTGGGCAGGGAACGCAGTCGCGCGAAAATCTCGCTTGCGCGCTCGGGCGCGAAACCAAGGCGATGCATGCCGGTGTCGAGTTTGAGCCAAACGCGCAGCGGTCGTGGATCGTGGTCGACGGCGAGCGCGTCGATTTGCGCGTCGTGATGCACGACGGTGTCGAGAGTGAGCCGACGCATCTCCGCAAGGTCGCCGGCGTCGTCATGTCCGGAAAGGACCACGATGCGTTGTGATACGCCGGCCGCACGCAAGCGCTGGCCATCGGCAATGCCGGCGACGCCGAACGCATCGGCATCGTCAAGAGCGCGCGCGACACGCTCGAGTCCATGTCCGTAGCCATCCGCCTTGACCACGGCCATTACGCGCGCGCCTCCTCCAAGCTCGCGCACGCGGCGCAAATTCTCGCGCAGGGCGCCGAGGTGAATCGTCGCGCAGGTGGCGCGCATCAGTCAGTCTCCTCGCTGCAAAGTCGGGCTGCCAAAGTTCTGAAGTCAATCCCGTGATCGGGGTGGGTCGTGCACAGCGACGCGCGTGCTCGGTGAAGCGGCGGTCGCCGCGATGCCTTGTCCAGCGAAACGGCACCACAATCGCGCCTTCCGGCGCTCCCAAACGAAGCGCGGGAATAATTACTCGAACGAACCCGAATAGCCCCCGCCGGCAAAATTCTCGAACTTCGTGTACTCGCCAAGAAACGCCAGCGTGACCGCCCCGATCGGGCCGTTACGCTGCTTGCCGATGATGATCTCGGCGGTACCTTTCTTCGCCGATTCCTTGTCGTAGACCTCTTCGCGATAGATAAAAAGGATCAAATCGGCATCCTGCTCGATCGCGCCCGATTCGCGCAGATCGCTCATCACCGGCCGCTTGTCCGTGCGTTGTTCAAGCGAGCGGTTGAGCTGCGATAACGCCACCACCGGAATATTGAGCTCTTTTGCCAGCGCTTTGAGGCTGCGCGAGATTTCTGAAATTTCGGTGGCGCGATTCTCCTTGTTGCCGGGCACCTGCATCAACTGCAGATAATCGATCACGATCATGCCCAGATCGTGTTCCCGTTTCAGGCGCCGCGCGCGTGCGCGCAATTCGCCGGGACTCAGCGCTGGCGTATCGTCGATGAAAATCTTCGCTTCGCTCAGCAACGTGATCGCGTTGGTCACGCGCGGCCATTCCTCTTCGGCCAGATCGCCCGTTCGCAAATGTTGCTGGTTGATGCGACCGAGCGATGAAATGAGACGGAACGCAAGTTGCGAGGCGGACATTTCCATCGAGAAGATGGCGACTGCTTTCTTCGTTTTGAGCGCCGCGTACTCGGCCATGTTGACCGCGAGTGCGGTCTTGCCCATCGACGGACGCGCCGCAATGATGATGAGATCAGACGGCTGCAATCCGGCCGTCATTTCATCCAGATCAGTGAAGCCAGTCGGCAATCCAGTGACGGAACCGCGATTCTCGTAACGCTGGTGCAGAATCTGGAACGCATCCTTGACGGCGCTGCGCATGGTGACGAAACCCTTGCGCCCGCGCGCGCCGGCTTCGGCGATGTGAAATACCTTTTGTTCGGCGGTTTCGAGCAGTTCCTGACTGGATCGGCCTTCAGGCACGAAGGCATCGCCGGCAATCTCGGTGCCAGCGTCGATCAACTGCCGCAGCACGGATTTTTCACGCACGATATCCGCGTATGCGGTGATGTTGGCTGCACTCGGCGTCGAGTTTGCAAGTTCGATGATGTAACTGGCGCCGCCAACGAGTTCTGCCAGGTTCTGCGCCTGAAACCAGTCACCCAATGTGACCGCATCGTAGGGCATGCCCTTGTTCGACAAATCGCCGATCGCGCGGAAAATCAGGCGATGGTCTCGGCGGTAGAAATCGTCCTCGACCAGACGATCGGCAATGCGGTCCCAGGATTCGGGCGCAAGCATCAAACCACCGAGCACGGCTTGTTCGGCCTCGATCGAGTGCGGCGGCACGCGCAGCGCTTCGATGTTGATGACGTTTCTGCGTTCGGTCAGGGCGGGCATGCGCGTACTTGGATGTCGACAATGGGTCACGAATACTAGAGCGGCGTCTCAGCATCCGCGACGCACAAGTCGTTCAACAAGCAGTGGATAACCATACCCGGACGGTGGGACAACTCTGTGCACAACCTGTGCACGCAGTCGGACCACCCCACGAAAAAAAGGCGCCTTCGCAGGCGCCTTCTTTCAGATCCGTTGCAACCGCCAAGGCTGCACCGGATGCAGTGCGCGATCGACCTACTCGTCGCTGACGATAATGACCTTGACGGTCGTGTTCACGTCCGCATGCAGATGCACCTGCACGTTGAACTCGCCGAGGTGGCGCAACGCGCCTTCGGACATGATCACTTCGTTCTTGTCGAGCGCCGTACCGGCGTTGGTGAACGCTTCGGCGATATCACGCGGACCAACCGAGCCGAAGAGCTTGCCTTCCGGGCTCGCATGCGCCTTGAGCGTGACCGACGCGTTCTCGAACTGAGCCCTGCGCCCTTCCGCACCAGAGAGCTGCTGGTTGGCCTTGGCTTCGTACTCCGCGCGACGCGCTTCGAACTGTTCCAGATTCGCCGCGGTCGCGGCAGTGGCCTTGCCCTGCGGCACGAGGAAGTTGCGGCCATAGCCCGGCTTGACGTTGACCTTGTCGCCAAGATTGCCGAGGTTTTTCACTTTCTGCAGGAGGATGAGTTCCATGATTTTTCCTGTTCGTTAGCGTCGGTGTTGCCGACGCAGCGTGAGCTGTCCGAATGGAAGTCGTCGTTCCCGGGCATGCCGGGACGAGTGCCTTCAAGTCGCTGGATCCCCGCTTGACCAGCTTCGCCTTTGCGAAGCTTTTGGCCAGTGAGGACGATGGGTATCAGTGGCTGTCGCTGTACGGCAGCAGTGAAAGGAAGCGCGCGTGCTCGATCGCGGTGCCGAGCATGCGCTGATAACGCGCCTTGGTACCGGTGATTCGGCTCGGCACGATCTTGCCGGTTTCGCTGATGTACTGGCGCAGCATGTTGAGATCCTTGTAGTCGATCTCGGTCACGCCCTCGGAAGTGAAGCGACAGAATTTCTTGCGGCGAAAGAACTTGGACATGGGAGTTTCTCCGTAGACGGGGCAGACGCTTATTCAGCAGCGGGTTCGGCAGCAGGCGCTGCGCCGATTTCCTCACGTGGCGGACGCGCCTCGCGCGGTTCGCGACGCGGACGATCGTCGTCATCACCACCGAAACCAAAGCCTTCGTCGTCGCGGCGTCCACGCCGCTCGCCCTTGTCGTCCTTGTTCTTCATGATCGGCGACATCTCGGTCACCGGCCCTTCACGGTTCACGATCAGATGGCGCAGCACCGCATCGTTGAAGCGGAAACCCGACTGCAACTCGGTCAGGACGGCCGCGTTGCATTCGATGTTGAGCAGCACGTAATGCGCCTTGGCCAGATGCTGAATCGGATACGCCAGCTGGCGGCGGCCCCAATCCTCAAGTCGATGGATCTTGCCATTCTCGCCCTCGATCAGCGCCTTGTAGCGCTCGATCATCGCGGGCACCTGCTCGCTCTGGTCCGGATGGACCATGAACACGACTTCGTAGTGACGCATGCTTGACTCCCTTGTGGGTATCGGGCAGAGGATTCCGCCTCGACAGCCTCCCGCATCGCGGTGAGGCAAGGCCTTCGCACAACGCGCGAAAGCGCCTGCAAAGGGGCGCGGATAGTAATTGAATCAGTGGATTGGCGCAATCGACGCGTGATACCAACCGATGCCCGGGTGCCCGATCCCAGCACTGAAGCAAGTCCACGCGGGACGCAAAAACGAGACTTCAGCGGCGCAGGATCTGCAGCACTTCCTCAAGTTCCTGGCGTACCTGACGCACGATCTGGCTGGAGATCGTCGACTCGACCCGCGCTTGCGCGCCGTCCAGACGCTGACGCGCTCCGGTTATCGTGAATCCCTGGTCATACAGCAGCGAACGGATCTGGCGAATCACCAACACGTCGTGGCGTTGGTAATAACGGCGGTTGCCGCGGCGCTTGACCGGCTTGAGGTTGGTGAATTCCTGTTCCCAGTAGCGCAATACATGCGGCTTCACGCCGCACAGCTCGCTGACCTCACCGATGGTGAAGTAGCGTTTCGCCGGGATGACTGGAAGTTCGCTGTTACTGCCCTGATCCAGCATAGGCTTCGACCCGGACCTTGAGTTTCTGTCCCGGACGGAACGTCACCACCCGCCGCGCGGAGATTGGAATCTCCACGCCAGTCTTGGGGTTGCGCCCGGGACGTTGATTCTTGAAACGCAGATCGAAATTGCCAAACCCCGACAACTTCACCTGCTCCCCTTTTTCCAGTGCATCGCGCACGACTTCAAAGAATGCGTCAACGAATTCCTTGGCTTCGCGCTTGTTGAGCCCCACGTCCAGAAACAGACGTTCAGCCATCTCCGCCTTCGTCAGCGCCATCCTACCCTCGCAACTTTGCCTTGCAGCCCGTCTCCAGAGCCCCGACCGCGAGAGCCACGCAACGATCCGCGTCCTGGTCCGTAAGCGTGCGGTAACGGTCCTGCAAAATCAAGCCTGTAGCAAAACTTTTGATACCTGTTCCGAGGTTTTCTCCGGCATAGCGATCAAATAGCACGAGATCCGCAAGCATTTCGCCCACTGCATCGCGAATTGTGCGCTCGATGCGGGCGTACGACACCTCATCGGCGACTTCGAATGAAAGGTCACGACGCACCGAGGGAAAGCGCGATACGGGCAACGCTTTGGGCAGCTCGCGCGCTGCAATCGTCCCGATGTTCAATTCGAACACGAAAACATCGCCCTCGATGTCGAGCGCCCGGAGCAAATCCGGGTGCAGCGCGGCGACATAGCCTGCGTGTACGCCGTCGCGGTAAACCCGGGCGGTTTGTCCCGGATGGCCCCACGCCTGCGAAGCTGGAACATGGGTGAATTGCGCCGATGCATGGGTCAATGCGAGCAATGATTCGACATCGCCCTTGATATCGAAGAAATCCAGCGTGCGCCGCGTTTCGGACCACTGCTCGGCAAAGGCACCGCCGCAGGCAACGCCGGCAATGCGCAAGGTCTCGACCGGCGCAGGTGTGGGTTCCGATTCCCGGGTCGCGTTGATCGATGACGGCCCTTGAAAGACATTTCCGACCTCGAACAGGCGCACCCGCTCCTGCTGGCGCCGGCGGTTCGCAGCGAGCGCGGCAACCAGACCGGGTAGCAGCGAGGTACGCATCACACCCAGATCGACTGACAGCGGATTGGCCAACGCGACCGCGCCGGAATCGAGCTGCCATTGGGTCAAGGTTTCGCGGGCGACAAACGCGTAGCAGACCGCCTCGACATAATCGCGCGCCACCAGGTGCGCGCGCAGCCGGCCGATTCCAAGCACCGCTTCGGGCAACACGGGCGCACGCAAGTTGCCGCGTGGAGCACGCGTCGGCACGCGCTCGTAACCGTACACACGCACAACTTCCTCGATCAGATCTTCTTCGATCGCAAGATCGAAGCGCCAGCTCGGCGGAGTTGCGAGCCAGCCTTGCGCGTCGCGCTCAACGCGCAATCCGAGCGCAGCGAGGATGCGCTCGACTTCATTGTCGGCGATATCCAGATCGAGGAGTCGGGCGAGGCGCTCGCGGCGCAGCGAAATCGGCGCGCCCAGCGGCAACGCATCGGTGCGGATTGCTTCGACTAATGGGCCGGCGTTGCCGCCAGCAATCGCAAGCAGCAATGCGGTGGCGCGTTCCAGAGCAGCGCGCGGAAGCGCTGGATCAACCCCGCGCTCGAAGCGATGGGATGCATCCGTATGCAGGCCGAGCTTGCGCGCGCGGCCCATGATCGCGGCCGGGGCGAAATGCGCGCTTTCGAGAAATACGTTACGCGTCGCATTGGTCACACGCGAAACGTGGCCGCCCATCACTCCGGCCAGCGCGAGCGGTTGGACGCCATCGGCGATTACGAGAAAATCGGCATCGAGCGTTGCTTCGCATCCATCCAGCAATTTCAGCGTCTCGCCTGCCCGCGCGCGACGCACGACCACACTGCCCGACAAAGCATCGTTGTCGAACGCATGCAGCGGCTGGCCCAGTTCGAGCATCACGTAATTGGTTACGTCGACGATCGCATTGATCGGTCGCACCCCGCTGCGGCGCAGGCGATCGGCAAGCCACAGTGGCGAGAGCGCATTCGCATCGATGCCTTCGATGACCCGCCCGATGTAGTGCGGACAATCCGCAACGGCTTCGACGCTGACGCCGCGCTCGGCGCGGCTGCTCACGTCGACCGCAGCGATCGGCAACGGATGAAACGCGCTGCCAAGCAGCGCCGCGGTATCGCGTGCCAGTCCATTGACGCTGAGGCAGTCGGGGCGGTTTGGGGTCAGCTTGATTTCGATGCTCGCATCGGGCAAACCCAGATGCTGGGTGAGTGGCGCCCCAACGGGTGCATCGTTGGCCAGTTCCAGCAATCCGGACGCGTCGGCGTCGATGCCCAGTTCCCTTGCCGAACACAGCATTCCGCTTGATTCGACGCCGCGCAGAGCCGCTCTCTTGATCTGGACGCCGTTGGGCATGGTCGCGCCAATCATCGCCAGCGGCGCCTTCAGACCGACGCGAGCGTTGGGGGCGCCGCAGACGATCGTCAACGGATCACCGCTACCCGTTGCCACCGTGCACACGCGCAACTTGTCCGCATTCGGATGCGGCTCGCAGGCGATGATCTCGCCGACGACCACGCGATCGAGCGCAGCACCCAGAGGTTCGACCCCTTCCACCTCGAGACCGGCCATGGTCAGCCGATACATCAAGGTATCGCGATCGAGCGGGATATCGACGAGTTCGCGCAGCCAGTTTTCGCTGAATTTCATTTTTGGAGCCGGAAATGGGAAATCAGGAATCAGGGAATCGGAAAAGCGACGGGGAAGCGCGAAGTAGCTCCAGGATTCCCTATTCCCATTCCCGATTCCGGTTCCTCAGGCAAACTGCCTGAGAAAGCGCAAGTCGTTTTCGAAAAATTGTCGCAAATCGCTTACGCCATAACGCAACATGGCGAAACGCTCGCCGCCCATGCCGAACGCAAAACCCGTGTAACGCTCCGGGTCGATATTGCAGGCACGCAGCACGTTTGGATGCACCATGCCGCAGCCGAGCACTTCCAGCCACGCCGTCGTTCCGTCCTCGCGATCCCAGCGAATGTCGACTTCGGCGCCGGGCTCGACGAAGGGAAAATAGCTCGGACGAAAACGCATCTCGAAATCACGTTCGAAGAATGCCCGCACGAATTCGACAAGGGTGCCTTTGAGGTCAGCGAAGCTTACGTCCTCCCCAACCAGCAGACCCTCGATCTGATGGAACATCGGCGAATGGGTTTGATCCGAATCGCTGCGGTAGACCTTGCCGACCGAGATCAGGCGGATCGGCGGCGTGCGGCTCATGGCCGCGCGGATCTGCACCGGCGACGTGTGCGTGCGCAGCAGGCGACCGTCTGCAAACCAGAACGTATCGTGCATCGTGCGCGCGGGATGGTCCGGCGGAAAATTGAGCGCCTCGAAATTGTGCCAGTCGTCCTCGATCTCGGGTCCATCGACCAGTTCGTAGCCAAGGGCGGCAAATATGTCGACGATGCGGTCAAGCGTGCGCGTGATCGGATGCAGGCCACCCCGTTCGGCACGCCGGCCAGGCAAGGTCACGTCGACACCGTCGGACGCGAGTCGTCGATCGAGTTCGATCTTCTCCAGTTCTTTCTTGCGCAGCACGATCGCCTGCGCGACGCACTCCTTCACGCGGTTGACTTCGGCACCTCGCGCCTTGCGCTCGTCGGCCGGCAACGCACCCAGCGCCTTCAACGCTGTCGTGACGATACCGTTCTTGCCCAGCAACGCTACGCGCAGCGCATCGAGCGCATCGAGCGTATCGGCCCCGGCGATGTCGCCGAGCGAGTGGTTGATTTGTTCAATTGCGTCCATCTCGGAAATCCGGAACCTTGTCGCCGAAATTGCGGCCACCACCATCATGGCAGCCCACCAACAAAAACGGGGAGGAAGCCTGGCCTCCTCCCCGCGTTGACTATCTATCGCAACGGCGCAACCCGCCGAACGATCAAGCCGCCAGGTTCGCCTTGGCCTTTTCCGCCAGCGCGCCAAACGCCTTGATGTCGTGCACGGCGATGTCGGCCAGCACTTTGCGGTCAAGCGTGATGCCGGCGATCTTCAGGCCATTCATCATGCGGCTGTAGGACAACCCGAACATGCGCGCGCCAGCATTGATGCGCACGATCCACAGCGCCCGGAAATTGCGCTTCTTCTGCTTGCGGCCAATGTATGCGTACTGGTGCGCCTTGGTGACCGCCTGCTTGGCAACGCGATAAATCTTGCGTCGCGCGTTGTAATAACCCTTGGCTTTGCCAATGAGCTTCTTGTGCCGACGATGGGCGGTGACGCCACGCTTTACTCGTGCCATGGTTCGTCTCCTTACGCGTACGGCAGCATGCGGGCGACGCGACCGGCGTCTTCCGAACGTACATGGTTGGTTGCACGAAGACCACGTTTACGCTTGGTCGATTTCTTCGTGAGGATGTGGCTCCTGAACGCGTGGCCGCATTTGAACTTGCCCGACGCGGTCTTGCGGAACCGCTTCGCTGCGGCCCGGTTGGTTTTCATTTTTGGCATGACTTTCAACTCCGTGATTGATTTTCGTTACTGGCGCGAGCGGCGGCATGAAACCGCGCTTTCCATCCTGCTCGTTCCGGCTTGTGTGACCCGTTTATCCGGGCCTTTCCTGACGTGCTTTCCTTTGCGCTCGTCCATGCTCGCGACTATCAAACAGCGGTCGTCCTGACCGCACTTTTCAACTTTTCCTTTGCGGTCGTCCATGCTCGCGACTATCAAACAGCGGTCGTCCTGACCGCACTCTTCAACAAGCTGCTATTTCTTTTTCGGCGCGATCATCATGACCATGAGGCGCCCTTCCATCCGGGGGTATTGCTCGATCACCGCTTCCTCGATGATATCGGCCGAAATCTTGTCGACCATCGCACGTCCCAGTTCCTGATGCGCCATCTCACGCCCACGAAAGCGAATCGTGATTTTGACCTTGTCGCCTTCTTCGAGAAACCGGCGCAAATTGCGCATCTTGATCGTGTAATCGCCAACATCGGTAGTCGGGCGGAATTTGAGTTCCTTGATCTCGACCTGTTTCTGTTTCTTTTTCGCCGCGTGCGCCTTTTTCTGCGCATCGAACTTGAACTTGCCGAAATCCATGATCCGGCACACCGGCGGATCGCCATTGGGCTGGATCTCGACCAGGTCCATACCCACTTCCTGGGCCATGGCCAAGGCCTCGTCGCGGGTCAGGATGCCGACCTGCTCACCCTCCGCGCCAATCACCCGCACTTTCGGAACGCGGATTTCCAGGTTCCTGCGATTCGGTTTGCTATCGGTGGCGATACGTCAATCCTCCAAGGGGAAATGCTCCCGGGCGCGCGACGTCAGGTTCGCTCGCACTCGGACTTCAGGCGTTCGGCAAAGCGTGCGATCGGCATCGACCCCAAGTCTTCACCCGCACGCGTACGCACGGAAACGGCTCCCGCCTCCCTTTCGCGGTCACCCACGACGAGGAGATAGGGAACTTTGTCCAGCGTATGTTCGCGGATTTTATAGCCAATTTTCTCATTGCGCAAATCCGCCTCCACGCGGAAACCTTGCGCGACAAGGGTTTGCGCGGTTTGCGCGGCAAAATCGGCCTGCGCATCGGTGATATTCATCACTACCGCCTGCACCGGCGCCAGCCACACTGGCATTTGACCTGCATGGTGCTCGATCAGGATGCCGATGAAGCGCTCCATCGAGCCGACGATGGCCCGGTGCAGCATGGCCGGATGCCGCTTCTGGCTGTGTTCGTCCACATATTCGGCGCCAAGGCGCTCGGGCATCATGAAATCGACCTGCATCGTACCGACCTGCCAGGCGCGGCCAATGGAATCCTTGAGGTGGTATTCGATTTTCGGCGCATAAAACGCACCCTCGCCGGGCAGTTCTTCCCAGTCGACGCCAGCGGCACGCAAGGCGCGCCGCAGCATGGCCTCGGTGCGGTCCCAGAATTCGTCCGAACCGATGCGTTTGTCCGGCCGCAACGCCAACTTGATCGCGATGTCGCTGAAACCGAAATCCGCATACACCGCCATCGCCTGGCGGTGGAATGTGGTGACCTCCGCCTCGACCTGTTCCTCGGTGCAGAAGATGTGTCCGTCGTCCTGGGTGAATGCGCGTACGCGCATGAGTCCGTGCAGTGCGCCGGACGGTTCGTTGCGATGGCAACCACCAAATTCACCGTAGCGGACCGGCAGTTCGCGATAGCTGCGCAGACGCGTGTTGAAAATCTGCACGTGTCCCGGGCAATTCATCGGTTTCAACGCGTAGGTGCGCTTTTCCGACTCGGTGAAAAACATGTTCTCGGCGTAGTTGTCCCAGTGGCCTGATTTCTTCCACAAGGAGACATCGAGCACCATCGGGCAGCGCACTTCCTGATAATCGCTGCGCTTGTACACGCCGCGCATGTACTGCTCGACCTGCTGCCAGATGGTCCAGCCCTTCGGATGCCAGAACACCATGCCGGGACTTTCTTCCTGCTGGTGAAACAGATCCAGCGCCTTGCCGATCTTGCGATGGTCGCGTTTCTCGGCTTCTTCGAGCTGATGCAGATAGGCGGCAAGATCTTTTTCGTTGAGCCACGCGGTGCCGTAGATACGCGACAACATGGCGTTGTCGGAATTGCCGCGCCAATACGCGCCGGCAACCTTCATCAACTTGAACGTGGCCAGCTTGCCGGTGTTCGGCACGTGCGGACCGCGGCACAGGTCGGTGAACTCGCCTTGCGTGTACAACGACAATTCCTCGTTGGCGGGAATGCCCTCGATGATCTGCGCCTTGTATTCCTCTCCCTTGGCGCGGAAGTAGGCGACCGCGTCGTCGCGCGCCATCACCGAACGCGACACCGGCAGCGCTTCGACGACAATATTCTTCATCTCCGCTTCGATCGCGGCGAGATCCTCGGTGGTGAACTGGCGCTCGAAGGCAAAATCATAGAAAAAGCCATTGTCGATGACCGGACCGATCGTCACCTGCGCATCGGGAAACAGCCGCTGCACGGCTTGCGCAAGTAGATGCGCGGTCGAGTGGCGAATGATTTCCAGCGCCTCGGGGCTTTTCCCGGTGACGATTTCGAGGCGGGCGTCGTGGGCGATCGGACGGCTGGTGTCGACGAGCTGCCCGTCAACCTTGCCGGCCAACGCGGCTTTGGCAAGTCCGGCGCCAATCGAGGCGGCGACATCCTGCACGGTGACCGGATGATCGAATGATTTCTGGCTGCCGTCGGGGAGCGTGACGTTGATCATGGCGGTCTGCTTTCCATTCGCCGGAATTCGCGCCCGCGTTTCCGACATAGCGGCCATCCAATGGCCATAAAAAAGGACGCCGAAGCGCCCTGTTTCAAAACTTCGGACGATTCGCGCGATTTTCAGATGAGATTGAAGGTTCGCGTCATGGTGATCGTGCCCGCTCGGGCTAAGGTTCCTGTTTGTGCAGCCATCCCAAGGGCAACAATAGCCAGGTTTCCTCTGGCTCTGTCATCTCCGGATGACACGTGTAACTGGTGGGCGGTACAGGGATCGAACCTGTGGCCCCTACCATGTCAAGGTAGTGCTCTACCGCTGAGCTAACCGCCCGGTTTTTCAATCGATTGACGCGTTGACGTGCGCGCCCCGCCCCCACCAACTTGCCTGAAAAACAGGGGAAGGCGCGAGGGGCGCGCAAGGTATCACAGTGCCTGGGACGTCACAATGTTTGCGGCCGTTGCGGACTTGCAACTTTCATCGGCCCTCGATTCATCGACCCTCGTGTTCTGGTTGCGTCCACGAGCTCAACCTGAAGTCTCTACAGTGAAACTTTCGCCGCAGCCGCACTCACCGGTCGCGTTCGGATTGCGGAACACGAACGCCGCGTTGATGCCCTGGCGCTGAAAATCGATCTCGGTTCCGTCGACAAACGGCAATGCCTTGGCATCGATCACGAGGCGCAAACCGTCCTGCTCGAACACGCGATCGTTTTCGGCAATCGCCTTGGCCAGATCGACGGTGTAGCCAAAACCCGAGCAGCCGGTGCGCTTGATGCCGAAGCGCACGCCGAGCGCGACGGGGTCTTTGGCAAGGTAGTCGTGCATGCGCTCGCGCGCTGCGGCGGTAAGCTGGATGGTCATGGACAGAAAGTCTCGATAAGGGATGGATTCTAGCGCGCTTCGCGCGGCGCAGCAGGCGATTCCGTTATCATCGCCGACCCTTGTGATCGCGAATCCTCGCCGCACCGGCGAATTGGACGCTTCGAGCAGGAGTTTCAAGGTCATGCCGATAGCCGATGCCGCGCACGGCGCGCAAATCGTGGATGTGAAGCACGCCTTGTCGGGCGCGATCGCGCCGGGCACGCAAATAACAGTGCGTGGCTGGGTGCGCACGCGACGCGATTCGAAAGCCGGGCTTTCGTTCGTCAACCTCAGCGACGGCTCTTGCTTTGACGGGATCCAGATTGTCGCCACGGATACGCTGCCCAACTATGCCAGCGAGATCGTGCGTCTGGGCGCCGGTTGCGCTCTGGTCGCGACCGGCGAACTGGTCGCATCGCAAGGCAAGGGCCAGTCGTTCGAAGTGCAGGCAAGCGAAGTCCAGGTGGTCGGCTGGGTCGACGATCCGGAAACCTATCCGATCCAGCCCAAACCGCACTCGCCCGAATTCCTGCGCGAAGTCGCGCATTTGCGTCCGCGCACGAACTTGTTTGGCGCGGTCTCGCGCGTACGCCACACGATCGCGCAGGCGATCCATCGCTACTTCGACGAAAACGGTTATTTCTGGGTGAACACGCCCATCATCACCAGCTCCGACACCGAAGGCGCCGGCGAGATGTTCCGCGTCTCCACGCTGGATCTGATGAATCTGCCGCGAACCGAACACGGCGCCATCGATTTCAAAAAGGATTTTTTCGGCAAGGAAACCTTCCTCAGCGTGTCCGGCCAGCTCAATGTCGAGGGTTACTGCCTTGCTTTGAGCAAGGTGTACACCTTCGGCCCGACATTCCGCGCGGAAAACTCCCATACGACGCGACATCTGGCCGAGTTCTGGATGGTGGAACCGGAAATCGCGTTTGCCGATCTTGACGTCAACGCGCGCGTTGCCGAAGACTTCCTCAAGTATATTTTCAAGAGCGTGCTGGCCGAACGCCCGGACGACATGGCGTTTTTTGCCGAGCGCGTCGAGAAGACCGCGATCTCGCGTCTTGAGTCGATCATCGCCAAGCCGTTCACTCGCATCGACTACACCGACGCGGTTGCCATCCTGAAAAAATCCGGCAAGAAGTTCGACTATGCAGTCGAATGGGGCGCGGACCTGCAGACCGAACACGAGCGATTCCTGACCGAGCAGCATGTCGGCGGTCCAGTGGTGGTCACCAACTATCCGGAAAAAATCAAGGCGTTCTACATGCGCCTCAACGATGACGGAAAGTCCGTCGCTGCGATGGACGTCCTCGCGCCCGGCATCGGCGAAATCATTGGCGGTTCACAGCGCGAAGAACGCCTCGACGTGCTCGATCGTCGCCTCGCACAATTCGGCCTGGATCCCCACATGTATGCCTGGTATCGCGATTTCCGCCGCTACGGCACGGTGCCGCATGCGGGTTTCGGACTGGGCTTCGAGCGCCTGGTCGTCTACGTCTGTGGTCTTGCCAACATCCGCGACGCGATTCCCTATCCGCGCGCGCCCGGTTCGGCGGAGTTTTGACATGACCTTGTTCGTCGTGCGTGAATTTCTGCTGATCTGCGGCCTTGGCCTGCTGGTCGCCGGACTCACCACATACATCATCACCTGGGCGCTGGTAGTGGTGCACCTGCGCGATCATCATGCCGCAACGTACGCGCGCATCAGCGGTTTCCTGTTCGCGCCGTACGCGTTCGGCTGGTATCTCGGCGCGCGTTATCGCGCACTGCACGATCGCGATCTCAATGCCCTCGCCGTGCTCGGCAGCATCGGCGCCTGGGCAATCCTGATTGGTGGCAGCGTTGCGCTTTTTTCAAAATACATCGTGTATATCGTGGGCTCCGCATGAGCGAAGAAACGCAACAATGGTGGCTGGCGACGATCGGTGACACGCTGGTCTGGGCGCGCCTAGAAATCCTCGACTCGGGCATCGCGCAGGTGCTCGACAGCAATGGCAGCACCTTGCGCTATGACGATGAAACCACCGCACGCATGGCCCTGCTGGATGCTGAATTTCGCGCGTTCGACGGCCTCGATGCCGACGACGCCGAATTGCTTGGCGTCGATCTGGAGGAAATCGAACCCCCGCGCGGCGACACCGACGACGAAATCGTTCCGCACATGGTCGAGAAATTGCCGCCGCGCGATTGATGCGCATCTTCTGAGTCGGCGTGAGCGGTGGCAGCGCAGATGCTCATCGAACGCAAGGGCATCGCGCCTGCCGGCGCTCCCACAGAAAAAGTCAGCCTCGGAGTCTGATCCATGAATCTCGACCTCAGCGGAAAACACGCGCTCGTCTGCGGCGGTTCGCAAGGCATCGGCCGCGCGGCGGCGATTGAACTGGCGGCGCTGGGCGCGCATGTCACCTTGGAACTGCGCGCAAAGGTCGAAGCAACTGCAAACGCGCAGCCCATACACATCCTCGTCAACAACAGCGGCGGACCACCCGGCGGCCAGGCAAACATGGCGGCGCCCGATGCCTTTCGCGCCGCATTCGAGCAGCACCTCGTCGCTGCACAGATCCTGCTGCAAGCGGTGCTGCCCGGTATGCAGGCTGCCGGTTACGGGCGCATCATCAACGTGATCTCGACCTCGGTGAAGGAACCGATCAAGAACCTTGGCGTATCCAACACCATTCGCGGGGCCGTTGCGAGCTGGGCCAAGACGCTGGCCGGCGAACTGGGCGCGCGCGGCATCACGGTCAATAACGTCCTGCCCGGTTACACGCAGACACAGCGTCTCGAACAGATTCTTGCCGATCGCAGCAAAGCCACCGGCAAGTCGCGCGCCGACGTCGAACAAGCGATGCTAGCCACGGTGCCGGCCGGTCGTTTCGCAAGCCCGACCGAGATTGCGAATGTAATCGCGTTTCTGGCGACACCGGCCGCAGCCTATATCAATGGCGTCAACGTGCCGGTCGATGGTGGGCGCACGCAGTCGCTGTAACTTGAGACTAGCAACCGATTTATTCCGCATGATCCTCAACGTTGCCGCCTATCACTTCACCGCGATCGATGACGCGCCCGCGCTGGTTGCGCAATTGCGCAAACGCACCGAGGACGCGGCACTTCGCGGGACGGTGCTGGTCGCGCACGAAGGCATCAATCTTTTTCTCGCCGGCGAGTCAGGCGCCATCCGCAGCTTTACCGCGGCGTTGCGCACCGATCCAAGATTCACCGATATCCTGGTGAAGGAAAGCCGCAGCGCGACGCAGCCGTTTGCCCGCCTCAAGGTCAAGCTCAAACGCGAAATCATTGCGTTCCGCCGCGCCGAGGCAGCACCTGCCAGCGGCCGCGCGGCCGCTGTCGCGCCGACCACTCTCGCGCGCTGGATCGAACACGGCCATGACGATGGCGGCCGGCGTATCGTGCTGCTCGATGCGCGCAACCGCGAGGAAGTCGCCTACGGCACCTTTGCCGGCGCCCTGACCTTGCCAATCGACAACTTCAGCGATCTTCCCGACGCGCTTGCCGCACAGCGCGAGGCGCTCGCCGATGCGACTGTGATCAGCTTTTGCACCGGCGGTATCCGCTGCGAGAAAGCTGCGCTGTGGATGCGGCAAGAAGGCATGCCCAACGTGATGCAGCTCGATGGCGGCATCCTCGGCTATTTTGAAAAGGTGGGCGGGTACGGTTACGAGGGCCGCTGTTTCGTGTTCGACCAACGCGTCGCATTAGACACCGCCTTGCAGCCGCTGGTAGACGGCGCGCGCTGCTGAGTTGGCACCGTTTATCCGGCCGCAACTCGCGGGCTGCGGCAACCGTTACAACAGGAAACGACCATCACAGGTTGTGCGTGCCTGCCTCCACAATTGCTGCCGCGCTGGGTTTCGCCACTGCGTCGCGTTTTGCGCTGATCTTGTCGAATCCACAACCCGCGCGCAGCGCGCCAGCCTTTTTTCAAGGGGATGGCAGCCTTTTACGGCGACCCGGGTGCGCCAGCGTGCCGTTGACCATTCAATGCAAAACCGGGCGGACGAGGTTGCTCGGCTGCGTGATTCCATACCCAAGTCATTCGCAGCTGCCGGGGGCGATGGTCCTGCTCCAGATCGAAAGGCGATGAATTGCACCGCGGCGTTACCCAGCGCACGCCGCAACCGCTAAGCTGTCGCGCATGCAAACGCTCGCCAACCTGATCGATGGCCGTTTGGTCCCGGCTGCGCGGGATCGCTATCTGGACGTGTTCGAGCCGGCCACGGGGGCGGTGTTCGCGCGTTGTCCCGATTCCGATGCGGCCGATGTGGACGCCGCGGTCGCGGCGGCGATGCGCGCCGCGCCCGGCTGGGCGGCAACGACCATTGAGGAGCGCGCGCGCTTGCTCAATCGGCTGGCCGACCTCGTCGAACGCGATCTGGACGATCTGGCGCAACTGGAATCGCGCGATTCGGGCAAGCCGGTGAAACTCGCGCGCAGTCTGGACATTCCACGCGCGGCCACCAACCTGCGTTTTTTCGCCGCGGCCATCACGCAGTGGTCGAGCGAATCGCATTCAAGCGATACGCGCACGCTCAATTACACCTTGCGCCAACCGCTCGGCGTGGTTGCGTGCATATCGCCATGGAATCTGCCGCTCTACTTGCTCACTTGGAAAATTGCGCCGGCGCTGGCGACCGGCAATACGGTTGTCGCCAAACCGTCGGAAATCACGCCCTGTACCGCTGCGCGGCTTGGCGAGCTGGCGATCGAAGCGGGCTTTCCGCCCGGGGTACTCAACATCTTGCACGGCAGCGGACCGGGCGTCGGTCACGCCCTGGTCGGGCATGCAAACGTAAAAGCCATCTCGTTTACCGGCAGCAGCGCGACGGGCGCCGCGATCGCCGCGACGGCGGCGCCGAAATTCAAGAAATTGTCGCTGGAAATGGGCGGCAAGAATCCGGCCATCGTGTTCGCTGATTTCGATTGCAGCGATGCCAATCTCGATGCGCTGGTGCGATCGGGCTTTGCCAATCAGGGGGAAATCTGTCTGTGCGGGTCGCGCTTGCTGGTGCAGCGCTCGATCTACGAGGATTTTCGCGAATGCTACCTCGATCGCGTGCGCAGCCTGCGCGTGGGCGATCCGCAAAATGCTTCCAGCGACCTCGGCGCGCTGGTTTCAAAAGCCCATCACGCCAAGGTCATGGGCTGCATCAATCACGCGCGCATCGAAGGCGCGCGAGTGTTGTGCGGCGGCGAGTCGGTGAAGCTGGAAGGTCGCTGCAGCGAAGGATGGTTCGTTGCGCCGACCGTGCTCGAAGATCTGTCCAACGCGAGCGTGACCAACCAGCAGGAAATCTTCGGTCCGGTCGTCAGCCTGATCCCGTTCGACGACGAAGACGAAGCGATTGCGCTGGCCAATGCGACGGGATATGGCCTTGCCGCGTCCCTTTGGACATCCCATCTCGATCGCGCACATCGTGTCGCCGCGGCGCTCGACTTCGGCATTGTTTGGATTAATTGCTGGCTGTTGCGCGACTTGCGCACGCCGTTCGGCGGAGTCAAGAATTCGGGCGTGGGACGCGAAGGCGGCGTCGACGCCCTGCGTTTCTTCACCGAGCCGAAAAACATCTGTCTTCGACTGAGCTGATCTTCCATGTCCGATCTTGATATCCTGCTGCAACGCAACCACGCCTGGTCCGACGCGCTGCGCGCAAAGGACCCGGATTTCTTCAAGCGTCTTTCCCAGCAACAGGCGCCGAAATATCTGTGGATCGGCTGCTCCGATTCACGCGTGCCGGCAAACCAGATCATCGATATGGCGCCGGGTGAAGTATTCGTGCATCGCAATGTCGCCAACGTCGTCGTGCACACCGATCTCAATGCGTTGAGCACTATCCAGTTCGCGGTCGATGTGCTTGAAGTCAAGCACATTCTCGTGGTCGGCCACTACGGCTGCGGCGGCGTGCAGGCGGTTCTTGACGAACGACGCATGGGCCTGGTTGACAACTGGCTGCGCCACGTCGTCGACGTGAAGAACAAGCACGCCGAATCCTTGAGTCGCACCACCGATCCGCTCGAACGGCATGCCAGACTTTGCGAACTCAACGTGATCGAACAGGCGTTGAACGTGTGCCAGACGACCGTGGTGATGGACGCGTGGGAGCGTGGCCAGCAACTGAGCGTGCACGGCTGGATCTACGGCCTGCACGATGGCCGTGTGCGTGATCTGGGTTTGCACGTGACCCATGGCGGCGCAATTGCCGCGGCGTTGGAGGCAGCTCTTGCGCAGGTCGGTCAGGCCGCGAAGCGGCCATCCGTATTCGACAAAGCGATCAATACGTAGGAGAAATTGCGATGCGTCCGCTTGCCCTTGCCCTGGTTTGCGTCATGTCCACCGTCGCCATTTCGATGGCCTTTGCGCAGGAACAACTTTCGCCGTATCAATGGCAGCAAGCGCAAAAAGCGGCATTCGACAAATCGGAAAAGGTGTACGCCGACGCGCTCAAACGCGACGGCCTGCTGGCGCAATACCAGGCGATGCGCACCACTTATCGCGCCGAGCGCAACAAGGCGTTTCGCATCGTGTTTGGCCAGTACATGAGCTGGTATCAGACCTTTGTCGGCGACTACCCAGGCGCGCACGATTCGTATTCGATCCGTCAACTCGCCGCAAAGGACGACGCCCCGTCTCCTCTGGGCGGCGGTTACACGGCAAAGCCCGCGCTGGAGGCCATCGCCGAACTTGCCAAAGGGCAGAAGGCGATTTTTTTCAACGAGGCACACAATGTGCCGCTGACCCGCACGCTGACGGTCGAGCTGCTGTCGCGCCTGCGCGCGGAAGGTTTCAACTACTTCGCGGCGGAGACGCTCTACGAAAGCGATGGCGGTCTGTCCAAGCGTGGCTATCCGGTTCCCAAAAGCGGTTTTTACACGATGGAGCCGATCTGCGCGGAAATGGTGCGCACCGCGTTGAAACTCGGTTTCAAGGTTGTCGCCTACGAAAGCGAGCCGCCGGGCAACGGTGACGTGCGCGAAAACACCCAGGCGAAAAACCTCTACGAACGCGTGTTCAAGAACGATCCGTCGGCGCGCCTGGTGGTCAACGCCGGTTACGCGCATATCCAGGAAAACGGACGCTACCTCGGCGGCCGCAGCATGGCCCAGCATTTTCGCACGCTCAGCGGCATCGATCCGCTGACTGTCGAGCAAACGATGCTGATCGAGCACCCACCCGGTACCGAGAATCATCCGTACTATCGCGCGGTCATCGACTCGCTGCATCCGCTCGCGCCAATCGTGTTTGAGAGCGCGGATGGCAAGCCGTGGTCGCTCAAACCCGGTGCTTACGATGTGAGCGTGTTTTTTCCGCCAGACGTGGTGCGCGACGATCGCCCCACCTGGCTCGGACTGGGCGGCTTGCGCAAACCATATTTCGTCACTGGCAGCATGTGCCAGAACACGTATCCGTGTCTGATCGAGGCGCGCTACGCCAAAGAAGGCGATGATGCGATACCCGCAGATCGGCTCGTGCTCGATCCGGTAAAAGCGGCCGAGGGCCTGCGCGATCGTCTGGAATTTCGCGGCGCGCAAACGCGCGGCACCCTTTATCTGCGCCCGGGCGCGTATCACCTGATAGGCGTCAGCGATGACAACCGAACACTGTTTCGCCAGGATATCAACATTGGCGCCGACGGTACGGCGGCACCGGACGTGCCCGCAAAAAGCGGCCAATGAACGAACCTGTGTGTACTCACGACGCACCGGCGCCAGTCGGGGCGTACCCGCATGCAAGGCGTGTCGGCGATTTGCTGTTTCTGTCCGGCGTGGGTCCGCGCCAGGCTGGATCAAACGCAATTCCCGGCAACGTGCACGACGCGGATGGTCAGCTCATTGCGTACGACATCGAAGCACAATGCCGCCAGGTGTTCGCCAATGTGCGCGCAGTGCTCCAAGCGAGTGGCGCCCGCTGGCAGGATCTGCTTGATGTAACCGTTTTTCTCACCAACATGCAGCGTGACTTTGCGATCTACAACCGGGTCTACACCGAATTCTTCCCCGATCCGGCCTGCGCGCCCTGCCGAACCACGCTTGGCATTACGTCACTGCCGACGCCCATTGCGATCGAACTCAAATGCATCGCGGTGATTCCCGCAAGCGCAGGCCTGCGCTAATCGGTGGGAGCGGCGGAAGCCGCGATGCCCTGGCTCTCAGGATACAAGCAGCGCGGCTTGCGCCGCTCCCACAATGTTCTTTTTCGAGACCTGGCTTTTGCGGATGACTCAATCCGGCGCCTCGACCACCACGCGCTCCGCCTTTGCAACTGCGTTTTCGCACTACACTGGCCTCTCCTCCTGCCAACAGGGAAGCAACAGCAATGCTGCCCGCCGCCTTCAATCTCCAGCACTGGGTTGACGAACACCGCGAGTTTCTGAAACCACCGGTCGGCAACAAATGCATCGTGGCCGGCGATTTCATCGTGATGATCGTTGGCGGACCAAACGCGCGCACCGATTACCATCATGATGAGGGCGCCGAGTTTTTTCATCAGCTCGAAGGCGAGATGGTGCTGAAAATCCAGGAGGACGGCGGCGTGCGCGACATCCCGATCCGCGCCGGCGAAATCTTCTACCTGCCGCCGCGCGTGCTGCATTCGCCGCAGCGCATGGCCGGCTCCGTCGGGCTCGTCATCGAACGTCGCCGACTGGCGCACGAACTCGATGGATTGCTGTGGTTTTGCGAGCGCTGCAACCACAAACTGTACGAGGAATTCTTCATCCTGCACGACATCGAAAACGATTTTCCGCGCGTCTTCGAGCATTTCTACGGTTCCCTTGCAGCACGCACGTGCGCAGCGTGCAAACACGTGAATCCGGCGCCTGACAAATATCGCGGGATAGTCCCAGCCCTGTAGATTGCCAGGCACGGATGGTCGGGTTCGCAAGGCCGGTGCCAGTGCTCGAATGGACAGCAGGGGTGCCGCTTCGAATGACATGCCATGCTGCGTGAGCTGATCGAACTCAAACCGCGCGACGTGCCCTTGCGCGTCGCGCTGCGCAATGCAGCCGCGATCGTGCTGCCGCTCGGCGTGGGCATCGCCAGCGGCCATGTCGGTATCGGCCTTGGCATCGCGGTCGGTGCATTGACAACCATGTTCAGCGACCAGCCGGGGCCATACCGGTTGCGCATGCAGCGCATGCTGTTGACTGCGCTGATCGCTGGCGTATCTGCGCTCGTCGGCAGTCTGGTTGGCGCCAACCTTGTGCTCGCGGTGCTGGCTGCATTGGTGTGGGGCGTGGGCGGGGGCTTGCTGGTCGCGCTTGGTACCGATGCCGGCCGTGCGGGGCTGACCAGCATGATCCTGCTTGTCATTACTTCGTCGCAGCCGCGTACGCCCTCTGCGGCATTAGCCGCCGCGCTGCTGATTTTTTGCGGAGGCGCGCTGCAAACCCTGTTCGCGATCGCCGCGTGGCCCCTGCAGCGTTACCGGCCGGAGCGGCACGCCCTTGCCGAAGTGTGCCGCCAACTTGCGGGCACTGCGCGGCACAAGGCCGACCCCACCCAGGCGCCGCCAGTGACGCAGGCGTTGCTCGCTGTGGAAAGCCTGTTGCACGGCCGACATCGAGCGCGCGGGGAAGTGATGGATACGTTTCGCGTGCTGGCCGAACTGGTCGAGCGCATCCGCCTCGAACTGCTTGCGCTTGGCGACATTGGCGGCGCACTTGTCGATGGTGAAGCGAAAGTTGCACTCACGCGCGTCCTCCAGTACGCCGCGCAAGCACTGGATGCATTGGCCGGCGCACTCGAACGCGGCATCAGCCCCGTGGCGACGACTGCGCCGATGGAGGCATTTGCGGCCGCAGTCGCCGCATTGGCCGCGTTGCGGGGTAGCGCAAGCGAACATCGCGCCAGGCGCGCGTTGTCCATCGCCCTCGCGCGTGCGCAGGGGCTGGGCGGCCAGTTGCGCGCCGCCTTGCGCAATGCACAGTTCGCCGGCAGCCTTGGCGACCTCGGCGGTCAGGTCGATGAGGCACGCCGACCACGCGCGTTGCGACCACGCAGCGCCCTGGCAACGCTGCGGGCGAACCTCGGATTTTCCTCGGTTGCGTTCCGCCACGCACTGCGTTGCGGCGTCTGTCTTGCGCTCGCTGTCGGCGCGACCCGTATCGCCGGCTTCGAGCACGGCTACTGGGTGGCAATGACCACGGCGATCGTGCTCAAACCGGATTTTGCCGGCACCTTGCGCATTGGTTTGTTGCGCGTGATCGGGACCCTGCTGGGACTCGTGCTGACCACCGCATTGGTCCACTACGCGTTCGGCAGCGACTGGGAACGTCTCGCGCTGCTGGCTATATTTTGCATCGCGTTCCGCATGCTGGTCACGATGCACTACGGACTGGCGGTGATGATGCTGACCAGTCTGGTCGTGATTCTGCTTGCGTTCGAAGGCATGGCCCCCGACGACACAATGCTTGCGCGCGGCATTGCCACCGTGATCGGCAGTGGGTTCGCGCTGACCGCGTACGCGTTATGGCCGACATGGGAGCGCCAGCAGGTGCGACCGGCGTTGGCGGCCATGCTGGACGCGTATCGAGCCTATTTCGACGCGCTGCTGCACGGCGATTCGACGCGGCGCGTCGCCACCCGTACGCGCGCGCGCAGCACTCGCACGAACGCGCAGGCCTCGCTCGAACGCTTGCGCGGCGAACCGCGACCCGATCCGGCGCTGACAACCTTGGCCGCCGGCATATTCGCCAACGCGAACCGCTGCGTGCGCGCGTGCATGGCGCTGGAAGCCGCGTGGCCCGTCAACGCGACACCGCCCCAACGCGATGACGTGCTGGCGTTTGCCGCACGCATCGATGCGGCGCTCGGCGTACTCGCAGCAAGCCTTCGCCAGAACACCGTGCCCGCCATTGACCGCTTGCGCCATCAAGAGCGTGTGCTGGCGCACGCCCTGGACGCATCTGCCGGCGACGATGCGTGCGGAATCGGCGCCAGCATTGCCGACGCGTTCGACCGCATGACCGATAGCATCGACACGCTCGCGTATTTGCTGCGCACCGCTGTGCCAGTCAGGTAGCGTGGATCAAGGCGCAAAACGCCAAAGGACTTCGGGCATCCTTCTCTACCCCCGCAGGGCCCGTTGGATCCATCGCAATGCAGCTCAAGCAGGGCGGATCGGAGCGCGCAGCGCCGCATCCGCCGCTGCGCAGCTTGTTCTGGCTTATGTGCTACTCACTCGACGTAGCGACCGTCTACAGGCGCGTCATCCGAGCAGCACGTAACCGAACAAGCCGATGCCTCCGAGTCCAAGCAGCATCGATCCGAACCAGACCAGGCGAACCCGCGTCAGCGCCGCAACCGCGCCGAGCGCAATCGCGACCTGCAGCAAGGCCACGCCTTGCGCGAAAAAGTGATGGCGATGCATGAGATGGTCGGCTTCACTCGATTTCTCGTCGCGCTGCTTTTCCAGCGCCTCGGCGCGCTGCTTGCTCTTGCTTTGATCGTCGCTGAAACGCTGCTGGTTCGCAGCCAATTCCGCAGGTGGCGTCTTGTCGAGCGCAAGCCATGTATCGCGGCTGGCTGCGCTGATTGCCGACTTCAGACCCTTCGCCTGGTAATACGCCCACTGGTCGGACGCCTCGGCCTGCAGCCGCGTCGATTCGGTTTTCAGGATCAACGCCTCATTGACCGCGCCGCCCGCCTGCAACGAACCAATCGCCGCGATGGCAGCGAACACGGCCGTGCTGACCGCTATCACGCGCAGCAGCGATCCGCTCTCGCGCTCCAGTTCCTCGCTGATCGATTCACGCAATTTATCGGTGTCGATTTCAATTTCTTCGGGCATGATCGTGGTACCGGGAGCGGGAATCCATTGTAGGCATCCGGGGGATCCGGGCGCACCGTGACGCGAACGTGCGCGCGATGCACCGCCGCCTGCGCCATCCGTTAAACTGTGCGGACATGCTGAAGATCGACACCCACGCGCATATCCTGCCGCCGAGCTGGCCAAACCTGGCCGAGAAATACGGCGACGACCGCTTCCCGGTCATGACCCAGTCCGGTGGCCGCCATCGCATCTACAAGGACGGCAAGTTTTTCCGCGAGGTGTGGGCAAACGCGTTCGATCCACAGGTGCGCATTGCCGACTACGCGAAGTTCGCCGTCGATGTGCAGGTCGCATCGACCGTGCCCGTGTTGTTTTCGTACTGGGCCAAGCCGAATCAGGCGCTGGAACTGCACCGACACTTGAACGACCACACAGCCGGAATTTGCCGCGACTATCCGCGCCATTACGCCGGCATCGGCACCGTGCCGCTGCAAGCGCCGACGTTGGCGATCCAGGAAATGGAACGCTGCATCGATCAATTGGGCCTTTCGGGCATCCAGATCGGTTCGCATTGCGAGGACATGAATCTGGACGCACCGGAATTGTTCCCGTTTTTCGAGGCCGCCGCGGAACTCGGCGCCGCGATCCTGGTGCATCCGTGGGACATGATGGGCGCGGCGACCATGCCCAAATACTGGCTGCCGTGGCTGGTCGGCATGCCCGCCGAGCAATCGCGAGCGGCGTGCTGCCTCATTTTCGGCGGCGTGCTCGAACGCCTGCCGAAATTGAAAGTGTGTTTCGCACACGGAGGTGGCTCGTTCCCGTACACGATCGGGCGCATCGAGCACGGCTTTCGCATGCGCCCGGATCTGGTAGCGACCGACAACGCGCGCAATCCACGCGACTACCTTCGCCGTGTGTATTTTGATTCGTGCGTGCACGACGACGCGGCGCTGCGCTATTTGCTCGATGTCGCCAGCGTCGACAAGGTCATGCTCGGCACCGACTATCCTTTTCCGCTCGGCGAGCAGGAGCCCGGCAGTGGCATCGATGCGCTCGACTTGCCACCGGCGCAACAGGCGCGGCTGTTCCACGGCACCGCGCTGGAATGGCTCGGCCTGCCTTATGCACGTTTTGCCAACGATACGGAGTGAAGCCGTGAAGCTTATTGTGTACCTGCTGACCCTGTTCGCCATCGCGTTTGCATCGGATGCGTTCGCGCAGGACAAGACCGACTACACGCTCAACGACGGCCAGGTGCATTTCCACGTCCCCGCGGGCTGGAATGCGATCATGGAAAAGGCCGACGGCAATCCGCAGGCGGTTGCGTTCCAGGTGCCCGATGCGGCCGCGCAAGGGGGCGAAGATTCAGCCAGCGTGACGGTGAAGACGCGCCAACTCCAAGGCGCCGTCACCTTCAACGCTGTCGTGCAGGAAGAGTTCGAACACGCCAAATCGCAAGGCGGCTACTCGAGCGATGCTGCGGGCACCGACGCGTCGGTGCATCAATATTCCGTCGTGCGTGGCAAGACAAAATATTTCGTGAGCGACAGCTTCACGTTGAGCGGTAGCGGCAGCATCGTCACCCAAGTGCGCTGCCAGCGTCCGTTGCTGGATAAAACGCCGGCGGCTTGGGCGACGCAATTCGACAGCGCCTGCGCGAGCGTCGTGGCGTCCCTGAAACAATGATCTCCAGCGCTCGTCGTTTCGGCGCAGGTCGGAACCACCGTTTTCGCATGGAATAATCCGCATGGATCTTGCTGCCCTCGAAACTGCCGCGCTGGCGCTCGATGCGCGCGACCCTCTCGCCGCGTTTCGCGATGAATTCCTGATCCCGCGCAACGCCGACGGATCGGAACAAGTCTACTTCTGCGGCAACTCGCTCGGGCTGCAGCCACGCGCCACGCGCACGGCGCTGCTGGACGAACTCGACGACTGGCAGGATTTCGCGGTGGAAGCGCACTTTCGCGGCAAGCATCCATGGATGCCTTATCACGAACTGGTACGCGACGATCTAGCCGCCGTAGTGGGCGCGTTGCCGAGCGAAGTGGTCGCCATGAATTCGCTGACCGTGAACCTGCACCTGATGATGGTGAGCTTCTACCGACCGATTGCCCAACGCAGCGCCATCCTGATCGAGAAAAACGCGTTTCCGTCCGATCACCATGCGGTCGAATCGCAGATCCGTTTCCACGGCTACGATCCGGCAACCACGTTGATCGAACTGGACGGCGACGAACCGAACGGCACGCTGTCGCAGGATGCAATCCTGCGCGCGATCGACGAACACGGCGCACGCATCGCGCTGGTCTTGCTGCCTGGCGTGCAGTACCTGACCGGTCAGGCATTCGACCTCGCCGAGATCGTCAAGGCCGCGCACGCGAAAGGCTGCCGGGTCGGCTTCGATCTCGCCCATGCAGCCGGCAACCTGCACCTGCGACTGCACGACACAAATTGCGATTTCGCCGTCTGGTGCAGCTACAAATACCTGAATTCCGGCCCCGGCGCGGTCGCCGGCTGTTTCGTGCACGAACGTCATGCACGCGCTGACCTGCCACGCTTCGCCGGCTGGTGGGGCCACGACCAGGCAACACGATTCCAGATGCGTCCCGAGTTCATTCCTGCTGCGGGCGCGGACGGCTGGCAACTCAGCAATCCACCGATCCTCGCGCTCGCGCCGATGCGCGTGTCGCTGGCGATGTTCCGTCGCGCCGGCATGGCTGCCTTGCGGGCGAAGTCCGAAACGCTGACCGCGTATTTCGAAACACTGATCCGCCAAGAACTCGCAGGCACGCTGGACATCGTCACGCCATCGGAAATGCCTCGCCGTGGTTGTCAACTCTCGCTTCGCGTCAAAGGGCCCCGTGATGCCGGTCGCATCATGTTCGATCATCTGCAGGCGCGCGGCATCGTCGTCGACTGGCGCGAGCCGGACGTGATCCGCGCCGCACCGACACCGCTGTACAACCGGCACATAGACTGCCTGCGATTCGTGTGCGCGGTGCGCGAGCGGGCGGACATCGATGTCCAGGCCTGAAATCACGATCATCGGCGCCGGCTTGGTGGGCGCCTTGCTGTCCACCTTGCTTGCGCAGCGCGGCTTTTCCGTCAATGTGTTCGAGCGTCGCCCCGATCCGCGGCAAGCCGGCTATGCGGGAGGACGGTCGATCAACCTTGCACTGGCCGAGCGCGGCCTGCATGGACTGCGCATTGCCGGCCTGACCGAAGAAGTGATGCGCCTGGCGGTGATGATGCGCGGACGAATGGTCCATCACCGCGACGGTCACGCCGAATTGCTGCGTTATGGCCGCGACGACAGCGAAGTGATCTGGTCGATCAGCCGCGGTCGCCTGAACATTGCATTGATCGATGCGGCGGCAACCGCCGGTGCGCGGTTTCATTTTTCGCGGCGTCTTGAGACGGCAGATTTCGGTGACGCTGACAGCGTCACGCTGCGTTTCCATGACGACGCAGCCGAAACCACGCACGAGCACGTCGTGCCGTTCGTGATCGGCGCCGACGGTGCGGGTTCCGCGCTGCGCACCTCGATGAATGCGGTGCTGCCACTTGGTGAGCGCATGGAGGAGCTTGGCCACGGCTACAAGGAACTTGAAATACCGGCACGACGGGGTGAGGCTGGTTTTGCCGACGCAGCTACGACGGGCAGCGTGGCATCCGGGCCGAAAAATGAAACCGCCCCATCTCCTCTTCGTTTCGCGATCGAGCCCAACGCATTGCACATCTGGCCGCGCGGCAATTTCATGTGCATCGCGTTGCCGAATGCCGAATGCAGTTTCACGGTAACGTTGTTCATGCCGAGCGAAGGCGACCCGAGCTTTGCCACTGTCGCAACACCTTCGGCGGCGCGAGCGTTGTTCGAGCGCGAGTTCGCCGACGCGTTACCGCTGATTCCGGAACTCGAACAGGACTATGCGGGCAATCCGGTCGGCGTCCTCGCGACGCTGTACCTCGACCACTGGCATCTCGACGGGCGCGCCCTGCTGATCGGCGACGCGGCGCACGCCATCGTGCCGTTCCACGGCCAAGGCATGAACTGTGCCTTCGAGGATGCGGTCGAGTTGGCCGACCTGCTCGACGCGCAGCGCGACGACCTCGCCTGGACGTTTGCCGAATTCGAACGGCGGCGCCGTCCCAATGCCGTGGCAATCGCGGCGATGGCACTGGAGAATTACATCGAGATGCGCGACTCAGTCGCCGACGCCGGTTTCCTGCTGCGCCGTGACCTCGGTCGGCTGCTGGCGCAACGCCACCCGGATCGTTTCATGCCGCGCTACGCGATGGTCACGTTCACACGCATACCTTATGCGCAGGCGTTTGCGCGCGGTGCCGTGCAGGACGCACTGTTGCGGGAATTGACGGCCGCCAGGCAACAGATCGATGAAATCGATCTGAAGCACGCCGATGAACTTGTGCGTCAGCGCTTGACGCCGCTGGGCTGAGCAATGCGACATCCTGCAGATGGCGTCGCCGCGCACATGCCGCTAGCATGCGCGCGGCATGTCCTTGCCTGAATCACACGACCGCACCGCCCTGCTCGAAGCGCGCCGCCTCGCCTTCGAGCGCAACGACGAGCCCATTTTCGGCCCGCTCGATTTTGTCTTGCACGCAGGCGAGGTCGTCTTGATCGAAGGCGACAATGGCGCCGGCAAGACCACCTTGTTGCGCGTTCTGTCGGGCCTGCTGGCGCCGACGTCGGGCGAGATCCGCCTCGCCGGCGAGCCGCTGACCCTGGCGCGGTTGTCGCCGCAAGTTGCGCTGCTCAGTCACCAGACAGGAATGAAATCGGAATTGACCGCGCTGGAAAACCTGCGCTTTGCGGCGGGGTTGCATGGTTTGCGTGCGGGCATGTCCCCGATCACGGCGCTCGCCGGCGTCGGGCTTGACGGGTACGCCGACGTGCCGATTCGCCAGCTTTCGGCCGGCCAGAAAAAACGAGTCGCGCTCGCGCGCGTGCTGCTGGCACCGGTCGGCCTGTGGCTGCTCGACGAGCCCTATGCGAATCTCGATCCCGAAGGCATTCGTCTGGTCAATCGCCTGCTTGAAAACCATGCGAATCGCGGCGGGGCGGCATTGGTCACCTCGCATGGCGCGTATGCCTACACATCCGGAACACCGCGGCGAATTCCGTTGCGGGCCACGCCTTCCCAAGGTGAGAGCGCCGAAAAGCGCGATGTTTTCCAATCCATGAAGAGCACCGCGCCTGCCGGCGCTCCCACAGGCCCGACATCCGTCAGAATTCGCCAATGAAGCCGGGCTCTACCGCTGCCGCCTGCGCCGCGCTGATCCGTCGCGACTTGACCCTCGTGTGGCGCCGCCGCGGCGATGCGCTCAATCCGATCCTTTTCGCGCTGATCGTGGTGGCGCTGTTTCCGCTTGCGCTTGGACCGGAGCCGGAAAATCTTCGGCGCATCGCGGCGGGCGTGGTGTTCGTCGCGATCCTGCTCGCCGGCCTGCTTGCACTCGATACGTTGTTCCGCAGCGATTACGAGGACGGCTCGCTGGAACAACTGGTTTTGACGCCGCACCCGTTATCGCTGTTGCTAGGTTGCAAGATCGCAGTGCACTGGTCGACCACCGCCTTACCACTGATCGTCGTTGCACCCCTCCTCGGCGAACTGCTGCACATTGCCGAGCCGGTGCGTTGGGTATTGCCGGTGGCTTTGCTGCTGGCGACACCGCTGCTCAGCCTGATCGGTGCGGTGTGCGTCGCGCTGACGGTTGGCATGCACCGCTCTGGTATGCTGCTCGCGCTGCTTGTTTTGCCGCTGTATGTGCCGATCCTCATCTTCGGGGCGGGCGCATGCAACGCCGCTCAAATCGCCTTGCCGTATGCCGCGCCATTACTCTGGCTCGGCGCCGCACTGGTGCTTGCGCTGGTGCTTGCGCCGCTCGCGTGCGCGGCGGCGCTCAGGATTTCCTTGTCGTGAATGCACTGACACTCTGGTTCCACAAGATAGGTTCGCCGCCCACGTTCTACCGCCTTGCAGGCGCTCTCGCGCCCTGGTTTTACGGCGTCGCGATCGTGCTCGGTGCGCTCGCGCTCTACGGCGGACTTGTGCTCGCACCGAGCGATTACCAGCAAGGCGATGCATACCGCATCATCTTCATCCATGTGCCATGCGCGTGGATGGGGCTGTTCGCCTATCTGTTCATGGCCGCAAACGCGTTCATTGCACTGGTATGGCGGATCAAGCTGAGCGAGATCCTCGCCATGGCGAGCGCGCCGGTCGGCGCCGCTTTCACCTTCGTCACCCTCGTCACGGGCTCATTGTGGGGCAAGCCGATGTGGGGTACCTGGTGGACCTGGGATGCGCGCCTGACCTCCGAACTGGTGCTGTTGTTCCTGTATCTGGGCGTGATCGGCCTGTTCCATGCGATCGAAGATCGTCGCCAGGCCGCGCGTGCGGCCGGCTTCCTTGCGCTGATCGGCGTGGTCAATCTGCCGATCGTGCATTTCTCGGTGAACTGGTGGAATACGCTGCACCAGGGTTCGACCGTGCGTTTGCTCGGTCCCTCGAAAATCGATGCGACGATGCTGTGGCCGCTGCTGGCGATGGCGATCGCGACGCACCTGTGGTTTTTCGGCAGCCTGCTGGTGCGCACCCGCATTGGACTGCTTGAGCTCGACGGGGGCAAGGACTGGGCGCGCACCGTCGCGCTCGAAGACGAGACGGAGCACGTGCATGGCTGATTTTTTCGAGATGGGTGGTTACGCCGCGTACGTCTGGCCGGCGTATGCAGTGTTCTTTGTCGTGCTCGGGCTCGAAGCGCTGATGCCGTTGATGCAGCGCAAACGCGTATTGGCGGAAATCCGCGGGCGTCTCAAGCGCCGTCAGGCGCGAAGCGCAGACTTGCGCGACGCAAGCGCGCCATGACGCCGACGCGCAAACGCCGCTTGATCGTGATCTCGCTGGTACTTGCCGCGGTCGCCATCGCCGCCAGCCTGACCGTGCTCGCGCTGCAGCAAAACATGACCTATCTGTATTCACCGAGCGAGGTGGCTGCGGGCCACGAACCGGTTTCAGCACGTTTTCGTCTCGGTGGCGTGGTGCTGGAAAAATCGGTCCGGCGCGCGAACGATTCGCTCAAGGTCGATTTCGTCGTCACCGACCGCTTCCAGCAGCTGCCGGTCGAATACACCGGCATTCTTCCGGACCTGTTCCGTGAAGGTCAAAGCATCGTCGCCACTGGGGCGTTGCAGGACGGTCAATTCGTCGCGACCGAGATTCTGGCCAAGCACGACGAGACCTACATGCCCAAGGAAGTCGCCGACGCGATCGCCAAGGCCAAGATCGCGCATCGCGCAAAAATCGGCGGGCAGTAAGGACCCCGCATCATCCCCTCGACGCACTGTGAGGCGCCTGAGTCATTCGACAGGTCGGCAACGCCAGCGTCACCAATCCAGTCGACCTGCAGTCGTTCGAGATCGATTGAACTGTCGCGATTGACATCCCCACTCCACACGCGTCGACACGAACGTCGGCGCTTGTACGCGT
>CAJDTR010000022.1_pt1 | contig 32702 bp, 28 predicted proteins | sample 7389891 | NCBI WGS metagenome assembly CAJDTR01 (sample SAMEA7055657, study PRJEB34461) | soil metagenome | biome: terrestrial ecosystem; feature: Peninsula; material: soil | place: Antarctica | collected 2016 | reverse complement strand
TGCTTGCCATTCGCCATCCCTGCGATGTGATCTTGAGTTGCTACATGCAGAACTTTCGCTCCAGCATCCTGATCGCAGCCAGCGCGACGCTGGAAAGGCAGGCACGCGCCTATGTCGAGGCGATGCAGGTCTGGCTGCGCCATGTCGAGGTGTTCCAACCGAACGTACTGGTCTGCCGATATGAGGATCTAGTCGCTGATACCGAAGGACAGACGCGACGCATGGCGGCCTTCCTCGGTATCGCGGATGCGTCGCCGATGCTCGCCTTCGATCAGCGTGCGCGTGACAAGGGCTACATCGCGACGCCCAGCTATTCGCAGGTCATCGAGCCGGTAAATCGGAAGGGTCTCAACCGCTGGCTGCGTTATCGCGCGGCATTCGAACCGGTGCTGCCGATCGTAGAGCCGATGCTGCGCCACTGGGGCTATTCGAGCGAAGCGATGGTCTGAGGATCGCGCTCAGCGACAGGTTGCCGCGCGCCAATCGGCACGACAGGCGCATGCCGAACCGTGCATTGCTGATGATTCACGCCTGCAACGGCTGTGCATAGGCTGACGCCAACCCTTCTTTCAACCCGGTCAGATGTCGTTCGTAGGGCCGCCATTCCTCAAACGCCCGCGTGTGGATACGGTCGCGCACCTGTGCTGCACTCAGGGTGGCTACAGCGCGCGTGTTGCGTGTCAAATCGATACAGCCGGGTTCCCATTCCAGCCCGCAGAATTGAAGCACCTTGCGCGTCATGTTTTCGGGGTCGCGCACCAGTTCGTCGTAAGGCACATCCAGAATCTGGCCAGGCATCGCGGCATGCCAATGCGCGAGCACGTGGCGGTACTGCAAGTAATGTGCAGCCAGCGCGTCAAGATCATAGATGTGGGCAAACGCCTCCGCGAACATCACCCGGAAGTTGGAAAAACATACATCCATCGGATCGCGCACGAGGTGCAGGATGCGTGCCTGTGGCAGGGCGCGGCGGATCAAGCCCGCGACCATCCAGTTGCGCGGCAGCTTGTCGGTGTAGAAGCGCCGGCCACGCGCGCGCCATTGCGATTGCGCCAGATAGCGCCCGCCAAGCTCGGCGTAATCGATTGTGGCCAGGCGCTGCAGAACCACTTCGTCGAGCGTGCTGCGATGATTTGCCGCCCAGCGCAACTGCAATGCAAAATCGTCCAGCTCGCCGGCTGACGTAACTTCGGAGTGATTGCCAAGGATCCGGTCCAGCAAGGTCGTGCCAGAACGCGGCATGCCGATGATGAATATCGGCTGCGGACCCTCGTGAACCACGTTGGCCGGCTGCAGGAATTGTGGCGTGCAAATAGCCGTCAATGCGTGGAACAAGCGGCCCGCCTGTGCCGGATCGTGGCGCAGGCGTGCGTACATCAGCGCGTTGCCCTGAGCCAGCGCCTCCCATGCCTCGTCGTAGCGGCCCAGATCCTCCAGTTCCTTGTAACGCGCGAACTGAAGGGCTGAAAAATCCTCGCTGCGCGGTGTCAGGGTGCTGATTCGCTGCGCCAGATAGGCCAGGTGATTGTTGTCGGGCGTTTGTTTGCGCAACCGCGCCAACTCGAACGCGGCGCGACCGGGCGCCGCGGGCATGCGCAGGCAACTTTCAAGTTCTTCGCGCGCGTCGTCCAGGCGGCCGTTGAACGCCAGTTGCATGCCCCGCGAAAAACGGAACTCGGCGTCGTCCGCACCGGCGGACTTGGCCCGCTCGTAAAGCGCCAAGGCGGCGGCATGTTCGCCAAGCCGGCTTCGAAAACTGGCCAGATGGAGCAGGACCGGAATCGACGTAGTGCGCGCCAGCAATGGATGCTCCAGCAGCGTCTCGACCGCAATCACTTCACCCGCCTGCAACAAGGCGGCGATGATGTCGCAGATCAAAGTCTCGTCGTCGGGCGGATGACGCGCCGCATCCAGGGCATGCCGGGTGGCGTCGCGTATGCGGTCCTCTTCCCATGCAATGCCGCCCAGAAACAACTGCGCTTCGGTGTGCCCGGGATCATCCTTCACCAACGATTCGAGCGCCCCGCGTGCGGCGTCGATCTGTCCCTGTGAAAGGTAACGCTGCGCGTTGTTCCAGAGTCTGTCGTTGCGATCGGACATGCTTTTTACCGAGGCTCTGCATCAGTGGAAGGAAAACCAGCGCTGCAAAGCGCGCGCCGCTCACGTCAGCTAGGCGCTTTTCCTGCAGGAAAGCGCGTTGACCACCGTAATGGTGGCTATGGGTGGACTCGAACCACCGACCCCAGCATTATGAGTGCTGTGCTCTAACCGGCTGAGCTACATAGCCTTTGTCTGCGCGACGGGAACCCGCGCGAGGGGCGTGCGATTCTAGTGGGAACGCCGCGAGAGTCAAGCGACGCGCCACCTGTGCACTGCGCGTCTTGCCGCGCGCGCGCGGCCTGTGGAAGAATCAGCCCATGTACGTCGTTACAGGCCCTTTGCCGTGATCGATCCGGATGGCTACCGCCCCAACGTCGGCATCATCTTGCTCAATGCACAAGGACACGTGTTCTGGGCGCGGCGTATCGGCCGCGACGGCTGGCAGTTTCCTCAAGGCGGCATGCGCAGCGACGAGACGCCGATCGAGGCGATGTTTCGTGAGCTGGAAGAGGAAACCGGCCTGCATCCGCGGCATGTCGAGGTGCTCGGCGCGACGCCCGGCTGGCTGCGTTATCGCCTGCCGCCGCGTTTGGTTAGGCGCCAGTCGCATCCAGTGTGCATCGGCCAGAAGCAGGTTTGGTTTCTGCTGCGTCTGGTGGGAGAGGAATCGGCGTTCCGCCTTGATGCGCACGAACACCCGGAGTTCGATATCTGGCGCTGGGTTGAATTCTGGTATCCAGCGGTGCATGTGGTCAACTTCAAGCGTCGCGTCTACGAACAGGCGCTGCGGCATCTGGTAACGCTGGCTGAAAACAGTTGCCGCGTCCCGTTGCGCCAACTGCAATGGGATACACGCCTCGTCGCCGGCGTTGGCTGACAAAGCAGCGGGTTACGCGTGGCAGACGTTGCTCAGAACGGCTTGACCACGACCAGTAACACGATTGCGATCAGCAGCATTGCCGGAATCTCGTTGAACCAGCGGAGCCAGCGGCTCGATCGGCGGTTGGCGTCGCGCGCGGATTGATGCACCAGGCGAACCAGCATCACGTGATAGGCAATCAGCAGCACGACCAGGGCGAGCTTTGCGTGCAGCCAGCCCTGCTGCAGATAGTCGGGACTCGCGTGCGCGAACGCGCCCAGCGTCAGTGCGCCAAACAGCACGGCGAGTGCGCCGCCGACGTGCGTGATCATCAGCAGGCGCCGTTCCATCAGCTTGAAGCGCTCGCGCACGACCGGCTCGGATGCTTGCGCGTGATAGACCAGCAAGCGCGGAAGATACAACAGGCCGGCAAACCAGGTCACCACGAAAATCACGTGAAATGCCTTCAGCCAAAGCATGGGCGCTCCCGCAAAAGCGTCGAGTATAACGGCGCGCGCCTTGACCCCGCGCGGCCGCGGCGACTATAAGCGTCGACCTCGCGCGGTTGCGCACACTGTCGTAGGCCATGGCGACATCAACCCCAAATCTCGTTATCCGCCAGCACGATCCGGGGCGCCAGCGGCGCCAGCGCGGCTTGCTCGCGCTCGCCTGGCTCGGTTCGTTACTTATCGTGGCAGCGCTCGTCGCCAGCTTCGCAGCGCGCGCGCCGCAGCGCGAGGAACTGGCCAGGCTCGGCGCGGCTGCCAAGGAGGGCGAGACATTGAAGACGCGCATCGCGGTGCTCGAACGCTCCGAGCAGGTCGTCAGGGCCGCGCTTGTCGATGTGCAGCAGACCTTGAGCGAGCGCGATGAGGAAATCGACGGATTGCGCACCGATCTGGCGTTCTACGGCCGTCTGGTTGGTGGCAGCAAGCGTGAAGGGTTGGCGGTGCATGCACTCAAGGTGCAGCCGATAAAGGGTTCACGGGCCTGGAATTTCACCGCCACCCTGACCCAGAACTTCAAACGCGGCCAAGACATCAAGGGCAACCTCACCCTGAGCGTCGAAGGCGTCCAGGACGGCAAACTGACCACATTGGACTGGGCCGCATTGAGCCAGGGTCAGAATATTTCCGGAATCGCCTACAACTTCAAGTATTTCCAGCAGGCGGGCGGTACCATCATGCTCCCCGCGAACTTCGCGGCGAACCGCGTGATCGTGCGGACCGATGGTGACGGTGGCCGCATCGAGCAGGAATTTTCGTGGCAGGACGCCATCAAGGGCGAGGAGAGCGATGATGTTCGGTAGTGACAAGCGCAGCGGAAAGACCGCGGCGATCAGCACCCTGATTGCAGCCGGCACGATCATCCGCGGTGACGTGCATTTTCAGGGAGGCCTGCTTCTGGAAGGAGCCATCGAAGGATCCATTGCAGCCGATGGCGCCGATTCGATGCTGACCCTGAGCGGCGAAGGCCGTGTGGTTGGCGAAGTGCGCGTGTCGAACGCATTGGTCAACGGCACCGTGCACGGCGACATCTACGCTGACGAACGCCTGGAGCTGGCCGGCAATGCGCGCATCGACGGCAACGTGTATTACAAAGTGCTGGAGATGGCCGCCGGCGCGCAGGTCAATGGCAAGATGATCTACCAGGGCGAGGCACCGCGGCGCCTGGCCGCGCCTGAGCGCGAAGCCGCTCGGTCCAGCGCGGCCGAGCCGGTTGGCGCTTGAAAACGCTGCGTTCCGGGCCGATCTTGAGACGGTCCCCCGTCATCCGCTGCCTTGCATGAACGACACGCTGACACCGACCTATCTTGACGCCGGCAACGCACCGCTCGCGTTTACCGACGCGGCGGCGGGCAAGGTACGCGAACTGATCGTCGAGGAAGGCAACCCGCAACTTAAACTCCGTGTCTACATCAGCGGTGGCGGGTGCTCGGGATTCCAGTACGGTTTCACGTTCGACGAAGCGCGCGCCGAGGATGACCTGGCAATCGATAACGACGGCGTGACCCTGCTCGTCGATCCGCTCAGCCTGCAATACCTTGCCGGCGCTGAAATCGACTATTCCGAATCGCTGACCGGCGCGCAATTCGTGATTCGCAATCCCAACGCGAAGACGACCTGCGGCTGCGGTTCGTCGTTCACGGTGTAGATGTGCGCGCGCGTCGCGTGCCGCGTTTGGCCACGCTGATTCGTGACCGGCATGTCTGATCGCACCAATATTTTTGCCGGGACGCCGCTGGACCGAAACGCCGAACGTCGCGACGACGCAGATTGGGCCGCGGCGCAGCGCGCCGATCCCAAGGCGCGCGCCCTGTTGCTGGGTGCGGATGACGGTCGCGGTCGGCGTGCCCTGGTGCACGCCGGGTCGGACGCGTTGCGTTGGCTCGATCAAGTAGAAATTGGCGCGCTCGCTGCCGATCTGCCGCTGACGTATCTTGGTCACGACGAGATCGGCCCGCTGTATTCGCTCGCCGTCGATAGCGGCACCGATGTGCAACTCGCCAGCACCCTCGAAGGGCGTTATCTCGATTTGCGTAGCGCGGGGGCTCGCCTGCATGCCTTCCAGTCCGGTTTGTTCGCTTATGCGCGCGCAATTGCCCACTGGCAGGCGCGCACGCGTTTTTGCAGCGCGTGCGGCGCGCCGCTCGAACTGATTTCACTGGGTCATCGCGGCAAATGCACGAATGCGGCGTGCGCGCTGGAACATTTTCCGCGCGTCGATCCGGCCATGATCGTGATTGTGAGCTGGGGCGAACAATGCCTGCTCGGCAGCCAGCCGGGCTGGTCGCCTGGACGCTGGTCGACCCTGGCCGGTTTCATCGAGCCTGGCGAATCGCTCGAAGACGCGGTGCGCCGCGAAGTGTTCGAGGAAGCCGGCGTGCGCGTCGGCGCGTGCAATTACCACTCCTCGCAACCGTGGCCGTTTCCGTCTTCGCTTATGCTCGGCTTCACCGCACAGGCCACCGACCCTGTGATCACGACGGGACGAGAACTGAGCGATGCCCGCTGGTTCGGTATCGACGAACTGATCAAGGGGCTGGCCGAGCACACGATCGTGTTGCCGCCGCGGCTGTCGGTGTCGCACGAATTGATTGCGCACTGGCTGCGTCAGACGGCGGGGCTCGAACTGGCCGATCTGTTGTCCGACGAACCCTGGCAAGCGGTGCGCGCCTGATCCATATCGCCGTCGTCAGCGCGCGTGCGCACGCCTGCGCGCATGAGCTGCCGCTGACGCGAAAGCGTCCGCTAGAATGGCAGCGTCGACTTGACGTCAGCTTCTCGCGAAAAAATCATGGCCCAGACCCTGCTCGCCGTCCTGCTTGTGATCGCTCTCGGTTACGCGCTACCCGGCGCAACGCGCTGGCGTAATTTTTCCTGGCTCACGGGATGGCTTGCCCAAGCCGCACGCGGGGGTGAGGGGGGTGTGAAATCCCGCTTTCCGATACTGTTGGTGCCGGCTATCGTGTTCGCGTTTTGTGCGCTGATCCAGTTCGCGCTTGGACACGTGTTGTTCGGCCTGCCGTTGTTTGCGTTCGGCGTGATCGTGTTTTTTTATTGCTGGGGCCCGCGCGATCTCGAGGCCGATATCGATGCGGTACTCAAGGCGCCCGACAGCGAACGCCGACTTGCTGCCGCGCAAGCTTTGCGCCCCTCCCCTGATCGGGTGCTGCTGGCATTTGAATCGGCACCTCTGGTCGAGGCCACGTTTGCATCAGCGTTGTCGCGCTGGTTTGGCGTGTTGTTCTGGTTCGTGACTCTCGGTCCTGCAGGTGCGTTGGGCTATCGGGTGGTGCAATTGATGGCAAGCGATGCATCCGTGGCCGCCGAAATCGATAGCAACCAACACGCCCTGCTGGAACGACTTCAGCGCGTGCTTGATTGGGCGCCCGCCCATCTCATTGCGCTGACTCTCGCGCTGGTCTCGGAGTTCGACGCGGTGATCAAGACCTGGCGTGATTATCACGCTGCACACGGCGGCGGTTATTTCACCCTCGACCTAGGCTTTCTCGGCGCACTCGCGCGAGCGGGCGTCGATGCCGATGTGATTGCCGGCGATGGGTACGCGGCCGACGTCAGCGATCCGCTCGTCGAACTGGCCGACGCGCGCCGCGTGCTGCGACGCATCCTGGTGGCGTGGTTGGCGCTGATCGCGCTCATCGCGATAGCGGGCGTGGGTCACTGATTTCGCGAACCCGTCACGGACCGGTCGATACCCTCACGCGCATCGCCATCGATCACGCGCAGTCGCCGCGCAACCCGCGCACGCGCTGTTCCAGCGTGATCGCATCGGCCTGCGTCGGCGCAATCGCAGTGCCGATCGCAATGGCAATGCGCGAACGGAATCTGCGCGGCAGGCGCGAACGGCCGAGCGCGGAGTCACGCCGACTGAAAACCGAACCCCACAACCCGCGTAGCGCAAGCGGGATCACCGGCACCGCGCGCCGCGCAAGTATTTTTTCGACGCCGGATCTGAATGGCGCGATGTGTCCATCGCCGCTCAATGCGCCCTCCGGAAAAAGGCACACCAATTCGCCATCGGCGAGCGCGCGATCGATCGCGTCAAATGCGCGTTCGAGCAGAGCCGGGTCTTCCTTGCGCCCAGCAATGGGAATTGCCTTGGCGGTGCGGAAGATGAAACTCAACAGCGGGATGTTGAAGATTCGGTAGTACATGACGAAGCGCACCGGGCGCGGCACCACTCCGCCGACTATCAGCGCGTCCATGTAGCTGACATGATTGCACACGAGCAGTGCGCCGCCTTCTTTCGGGATGCGCTCCAGCCCTTCGACCTTGATCCGGTACAGCATGCTGACCAGAATCCACGACAGGAAACGCATCAGGAATTCGGGTACCAAGGTGTAGATGTACATCGCGACCGCGACATTCAGCAACGCCGTGGCGAGAAAGATCTGCGGTACGGAAAACCCCAGAGCACTCAGTCCGATGCCGAAAGCGGCTGCGGCCACCAGCAACACCGCGTTGATGATGTTGTTGCCGGCAATCACGCGCGACAATTCACTACGCGCGGCGCGGCTTTGCACCAGCGCGAACAGCGGCACGATGTAGAAACCGGCGAACACGCCGAGCAGGGTGAGATCGAGCGCAATGCGCGCGTTGCCCGGCGCAGCGAGAAACGCCAGCGCACCGAGGCCGTGCGTGGATGCAATTTCGGGCCGCGCGAAATAAAGATCGATGCCGAATGCGCTGAGCCCGATCGATCCGAACGGCACCAGACCAATCTCGACCTTGTGGCCTGACAGCCGTTCACACAGCAGGGAACCGACGCCGACGCCGATGGAAAACAGCGCGAGTACGAGGATCGCGACCGAGGCATCGCCGCCCAGATACAGCTTCGTGTAATTGGGCAATTGCGCCGTGAACACGCCACCGAAAAACCAGAACCAAGAAATTCCAAGTACAGAATTGAACACGGTGCGGTTGCGGGTGACGAAGCGCACCACCTGCGCCGTCTCGGTGAAGGGATTGAAGTTGAAGCGCAGATCCGGGGCTGTCGCTGGCGCCGGCGGAATCGTGCGGCTTACCAGATAACCGATGATCGCAATACCGATCACCAGCGCCGATGCCGCCGTTGGGCCAACCCCGGTCAGGGCCATCAGCGATCCCCCCGCAATCATGCCGGCAAGGATCGCCAAGGACGTGCCCATCTCGACCAGACCATTGCCGCCGACGAGTTCTTCCGGCTTCAACGCCTGCGGCAGGATCGAATACTTGATTGGTCCAAACACCGTCGAATGCAATCCCATCAGGAACAGCACGCCGAGCAGCAGCGGCACACTGCGGACGTGAAATGCGTACGCGGCAAGCATCATCGCGGCAATCTCGAACAGCTTGACGTAGCGGATCAAGCGCGTCTTTTCAAATTTCTCCGCAAGCTGGCCGGCGCTGGCGGAAAAAAGAAAGAACGGCGCGATGAACAAGGCCGGGGCGAGGTTCGAATAAAACCCGACGTCGGGATCGCTCAATCCCAGGTGAAACGCGACCAGCACCACCATCGCCTGGCGAAACGCATTGTCGTTGAAAGCGCTGAGCGCCTGGGTGACGAAGAATGGCGCGAAGCGGCGCCTGCGCAGCAGGGCGAATTGGCCGGTTTCGCTCATCGGACGATCTCGCGCGGAAGGACACGAATCTAGCAGGGCACGGCCGGCGCGCGCCGAACTTCGTCCGCGAGCGCGTGTCGCAGCGCGGCTCGCAGGAAGCGGCTAAACTGTACGGCTCACCCTCTATCTGACCGCTGCCCGCGGCTTTATTGCCCATGCCCATGCGCACTGTTGTTTTTGTCCTTGTCGCTGCCCTGATGACTGCAGCACCGACCCTGCACGCGCAAGTTTCGATCAAACCGATCCCGACGCCGGATACGTCGAAGCTGCCGCACGCGCAAGCGGCGCAACTCCTCGATGATCGGAATTCTTTCGAGAAAGCAAAGGTCAAACTCGTCGGCGAGCCTTTGGCGCAAGCGTATGCCTTGATCGGGTCGGCCTACGCGCAGGCAGGTTTGTATGACGCGGCGACGGTCGCGCTCGATGATGCCGCCGCGTTGGCGCCGCGCGACGCGCGCTGGATTTACGCACAGGGCTTGCTCGCGCGCGCGCAGAAGCGCGCGGCGGTCGCGCAGAACTATTTCGAACGTGCATTCGACGTCGATCAGGATTATTTGCCGATCCGCACTGCCGTGGCGCGCTCGAAATTCGACAATGGCGATCTCGACGGCGCGCGCAAGTTGATGACCGATTACGTCGCAAAGCATAGCGACCAAGCCATGCCCTATGCATTGCTCGGCGAGATTGCGCTGCGCCAGAAGCGGTATCCCGACGCAATCGAACAGACCCGCCACGCGCTCGCGCTCGATCCAAACGCAAGCGCACTCTACGCGACGCTTTCAGCCGCTCAGGCTGCTGCGGGTGATGCGAAGGGCGCGGCGGAATCGCGTGCCAAGCAGGGATTGGTGCAACCGGCAATGAGCGATCCCCTGGGCGAGGGGTTATTTGGCGCGAGCGCCACGGGCGCGTCGTCGTCGGCGCCGCCCGAAGAAGCCACCCTGGCTGCGCAAGCCCTGGCCGAACGTAACTACGCCGTCGCGCGTCAGCATCTGGACACCGCCCTCAAGGTGCACCCGAACGATGCCACCCTGCTTGCCCTGTATGCGCGGGTCGAAGCCGGCGCGGGTAATCTCGATGCGGCAAAATCACGCGCGGCCGCGGCGGTCGCGGCTGATCCGAGCAACGCGCTGACGCATCTGAGCCAGGGCATCGCGCTTGAAATGAGCGGCGATGACAGCGGCGCGCGGCACGCGTACGAACAAGCAGTTCACGCCAACGCGCAGTTGAGCGAGCCGCGCATGCTGCTCGGTTCGCTGCTGCAGCGTACCGGTCACCCTGACGAGGCGGTCGTGCAGTACCGCGCGCTGGTGCAGAGTGATCTCGGCGACAGCGAAGCATGGATGCGACTGGTAGGCACGTACACGGCCGCCGGTCACTGCGCTGCCGCATTGCGCGATGTCAGCGATGTGCTGGCCAAGGATGCGACCAACAAATTCCTGCTGCAGTTATTCGTGCGTCTCGCAAGTACCTGTCCGGTGGCGACTGCAGCGGAGAAGCGCGGCGCACTCGATTACGGCGCCAAGCTTTACGGTGAAACCCAGGCCGCGCAATCGGGCGAAGCGTATGCTCTCGCCCTCGCCGCCAACGGCAAATGGGACGATGCGGTCAAGATCCAGCAGGCAGCGATGTTCGTGCTGGTGCGCGACGGTCTGAAAGCGCAATTGCCTTCCTACCGCGAAACACTGCAGCAGTTGCAGGCGCACAAATTGCCCGATCGCCCGTGGCGCGCGAGCGCCGCGGTGTACCACCCGACGCGTCTGGTTCCCGATCCGCAGTTACCGGTTTCGCCATCGAAGAAGTAGGGCAGGTTGGTTGGTGCCCGACCGACCGGCCATCGTCCACCGGTACCAACAATACCCGTCGCGCGCGGTGCATCCGGCCTGCGATTGCCGTGAGCCTGTCAGTCGCTCGAGATAGGGTATCGATCCATCAAGCGTGGCGCGGCCGCAGTGCCCGATATGCGATATCGCGTCGATAAAACGCGCCGTCAAAGCGGATGCCGCGCGCGAGCGCATACGCACGCTCACGCGCGGTGGCAAGATCGTCGCCGAGTGCGCACACGGCAAGCACGCGCCCGCCTGCCGTTACGCTGCGACCAGCTGCGTCAACGCGCGTGCTGGCGTGGAACACCTTCGCATCGGTTCCCGCTGCGGCATCAAGGCCGTCGATCACGTCCCCCACGCGTACCGGCCCCGGATAACCGGCTGCCGCAATCACCACGCCTAGCGCGGGACGCGTATCCCATTCGGCCATCTTCAGATCCAACTGGCCATCGAGTGCGGCTTCGATGAGGTCGACCATATCGGACTTCAGGCGCAGCAGGATCGGTTGCGTTTCCGGATCGCCCAGACGCGCATTGAACTCGATAACTTTCGGTGCACCGGCCTTGTCGATCATCACCCCCGCGTAGAGAAATCCGCTGAATGGGGCACCTTCCGCGGCCATGCCGGCGATCGTTGGGCCAATCACTTCGTCGAGAATGCGCTGCTCAACCGCGCGCGTCACCACCGGTGCCGGTGAATACGCGCCCATGCCGCCAGTATTGGGCCCCAAGTCGCCTTCGTCGCGGCGTTTGTGGTCCTGACTGGTTGCCAGAGGCAGGACATGATGGCCATCGCTCATCACGATGTAGCTTGCTTCTTCGCCATCGAGGAATTCCTCGACAACCACACGTGACGAAGCGTCCCCGAACGAATGCGCGCCGAGCATGTCATGCAGGGCCTGCTCGGCATCACCGGGAGTCAAAGCGACGACAACGCCCTTGCCGGCGGCGAGACCGTCTGCCTTGATCACGATGGGGGCGCCATGCTTGCGCACGTAAGCAAGCGCGGGTTCGAGTTCAGTGAATACCGCGTAACGCGCACTCGGTATGTTGTGTCGGCAGAGAAAATCCTTGGCGAAAGCCTTGGAACTTTCCAGTTGCGCCGCCATTCGTGTGGCGCCAAAACAGCGTAATCCGGCGGCGCGAAATCGATCGACCACGCCGGCGGCCAGTGCCGCTTCCGGACCGACCACAGTCAAGCCGATATCCTCATCGACGGCAAGCGTGAGCAGGCCATCGATGTCGGTGGCGGCAACGTCCGCGTTGCGCACGCCTTCTTCGCGCGCGGTACCGGCATTGCCGGGCGCGACGATGACCTCGCTGACCCGCGGCGATTGTCTTATTTTCCACGCGAGCGCGTGTTCGCGGCCGCCGCTACCGATGACAAGTACCTTCATCCACGCCTCGTTGCATCAATCGCTTGTTGGTCTCGGGAAGCAACGGCGGCCGCGATGCATTTCAGAGGCATCGCGCCTGCCGGCGCTCCCACAATACTTTGTCGATTCCGATCGTCATCCGGACTTGGAAAAACTCGCTTTGCAGCATTGAAGCGCGAATCAATGACGGAAATGGCGCACACCGGTAAATACCATTGCCATGTCGTGCTCGTTTGCCGCGATGATGACTTCGCCATCGCGCATTGATCCGCCGGGCTGGATCACCGCGCGAATGCCCGACAGCGCGGCCGCATCGATGCCGTCGCGAAATGGAAAGAACGCATCGGATGCCATCACGCTGCCGACCACGTCGAGATTCGCTTCAGCCGCCTTTATCGCGGCGATTTTCGCGCTGATCACGCGGCTCATCTGGCCGGCACCGATGCCGATCGTGCGGCCGCCGCGCGCGTACACGATCGCGTTGGACTTGACGAACATCGCCACGTGCCAGGCAAACAGCAAGTCGTGCAATTCCGCCGCATCCGGCACCCGTCGCGATACGACTTTCAGATCGGACATCAGCAGGGTGTCGCGGTCGGCATCCTGCACCAGCAGACCGCCGGTAATACGCTTGAAGTCCATTGCATGCGCCGGCTGTTCTGCCCAGTCGCCCACGCCGAGCACACGCACATTGGGCTTGGCGTCAAGCGCTGCGAGAGCGTCGGCATCGAAATCCGGCGCCACCACGACTTCGACAAACTGACGCTCGATGATCGAGCGCGCGGTTGCCGCATCGAGACGATGATTGAACGCGATGATGCCGCCGAAGGCCGCCATCGGATCGCAGGCGTAGGCACGTTCGTACGCTTCGGAAAGATTCGCGCCGAGTGCGACCCCGCAGGGGTTGGCGTGCTTGACGATCACGCAAGCCGGCGTTTTCTGGAAAGCCTTCACGCATTCGAGTGCGGCGTCTGCGTCGGCAATGTTGTTGTACGAAAGTTCCTTGCCGGCCAGCACGCGCGCACCCGCAACCGTGCCGGGCGGCACGATTTGTTCTACATAAAGTGCGGCGCCCTGATGCGGATTTTCGCCGTAGCGCAAGCTCTGCCTGCGCGTGAACGCCAGATGCAGACTCGGTGCAAACGCTTCGGGCCGTTCCACATCCTTGCGCGCACCCAGCCAGTTGGCAATCAAGCCATCGTAGCGTGCGGTGTGCGCGTACGCCTTCGCCGCAAGCCGACGTCGCAATCCCAGACGTGTGCCGCCGTGCGCAAGTGCTTCGAGCAACTCCGCGTAATCGGTCGGATCGACTGCGACCGCAACATGTTCGTGGTTTTTTGCCGCCGCGCGCAACATCGCCGGACCGCCGATATCGATATTCTCGATCGCATCGTCGAGAGAACAATCGGGCGCTGCCGTGGTGCGTTCGAACGGATACAGATTGACGATCAGCAGGTCGATCGGTGCGATGCCGTGTTGTGCCATGACGTCATCGTCGATGCCGCGCCGGCCGAGCAGGCCGCCGTGCACAGCCGGGTGCAGCGTCTTGACGCGCCCGTCCATTATTTCCGGAAAGCCCGTAAGAGAGCTGACCTCGATGACGCCAAGGCCTGCTTCGCGCAGCGCGCGCGCGGTGCCGCCAGTGGAAATCAAGGCAACGCCAAGCGAATCGAGTCCGCGCGCCAGATCGACCAAGCCGGATTTGTCCGAAACGCTGATCAGCGCACGCCGGACGGGAACGAGGGTGGCATCGAACATGGCTTCGTGTGCGCCGCGGAAACGTCGATTATAGCGAGCGCCAAGAACGCGCGCGTTGCGCCGCGTTCACCTGCCGCCCACGCGTTTCGTCAACCGGCAAGGCCGTATTGCTGCAGCTTCTTGCGCAAGGTTGCCCGATTGATGCCGAGCGCAGCTGCAGCCTTGCTCTGGTTGCCGCCGTACCACGCCATCACTTCACGCAACAACGGCGATTCTACTTCGCACATTACCAGCGCGTGCAGGCTTTCGGCCGGCTCCGATTCGACATCGCTCAGATAGCGACGCACCGCGCGCGCGACACACTCGCGCAACGCAGGTTGCAATGAGGGTTCGTGCGCGACTTCGGTGCGCAAGGCAATGGCAGCATTCACAACAGGGGCCCCTAATGGACGTACGTATTTCCCGAGCGGGCCGACGCGCGATGAACGCACATCGGGAATGGATATTAGCGCTGCACGAGAAACTTTATAAGTGCCTTGAACGCGAAATTGCGCGCGCGGACACGTGCGGCATGCGAAGTCGTTTGCAGATCGGCACTTGCGGCGTTTACCTCAGGCGTCCGCTAAAGACGTGGCGCGCGATCTACTCGAACTTGAACTCGAACGCCACCGCATCGCGGCCTGGATCGGCCACCTCGAACACCAGCGATGTGCTCGCCCCAGCGGCAAGTCCCGCATCGATCGCGCGCGTGTCGCTGAGATATTCGCGCGGCTGGAAGCGGCGCATCGCGACGCGTTCCTCATCCAGGTTCGACAGTGTAATTTCGACCGTCGGGAACGGTTGCGCAAACGCAGCGTCGTTGCGCAACGTGGCCGAAATGATCAGTGCGCCAGGCACGGATGGATGTGGACGGATGTCGCGCGAAAGAAGTTTCAGCGTCGCCGCATCATGGCGCAGAGGCAGGATGCAACCGAGTTTTGCGCAGACCGGATCGAGCAACGCCCGCGCGCGCGCATCGTTGATCCAGCGCGAATTATCGGCCCAGCCAACTTCGCCGGCGAGCGTCAACAGCAACAGTGCGCAGCCGACCAGCCATGGCCACGCGTGTGGCGTACGTGCGCGACGACGCGCGGCAGCAAACACCGGCAACGACGAACGTTCGCGTGCCTTGGCGCGTTCGACCGGTTCGGCAAACAACGGCGATTGGACGGGATTGGGCCGAAAAACCGGCAAATCCAGTTGTGGCGGTGCACTGCGCAGGGGGTGCGTCTGAAGTTGCTCGATCGGTTCTGGCGGAAGCTGCGGCGTCAACGTGCGCAAGGCATCGAACACCGCAGCGCAATGACCGCAGCGCACGCCACCGTGCGCAGCGGCCAGTTCCGCGCCGCCGAGTTTGAAAATGGTCAGGCATTCGGGGCACTGCGTGTACATGCGCGCGAGTTTACCGGAGTGCTTGCCTGTCGCGGGTCGACCGCGGTTGCGATGGGACGAACGTCACACTGTCAGCGCGCCAACGACGCTTGGCTACAGCGCGAAGACGTCGGGAAAGATCACTGCTCCGCATGGGCTGGTGCAACGGCTGCGCTGGGTGGGTACGGTCAGCGCCGCACGCCGCTGATGAGCACCCAGTCTTCGCGCGTCGTCACAACCAGATCATCGGCCCATTCTCGATAGCATTCGATGAGGTCGTGCGCCTGATCGGCGAGGATGCCGGACAACGCGAACGGCGCGCCAGGTTTCATGCAGTCTGCGAACCGCGGCGCGAGCGTGGTGAGTGGACCGGCGAGAATATTCGCGACAAACACGTCGGCGCAGGTGTTGGGGAAATCCTCAGGCGCAAACAGATCGAGGCGATCGACGACGCCATTGCGCTGTGCGTTATCGCGGCTGGCAGTAAGCGCCTGCGTATCATTGTCGATGCCGAGTACGCGCGTTGCGCCGAGTTGAAGGGCAGCGATCGCAAGCACGCCTGAGCCGCAGCCGAAATCGATCACCGTCTTGCCGGCAAGATCGACCCCATCCAGCCATTCCAGGCACAGCGCGGTGGTTGGATGCGTGCCGGTACCGAACGCGAGGCCCGGATCGAGGCGTACGGTAACCGCTTCTGCGTCATCGTGCGGCGGCTCGATGTGCGATGGATAGATCCACAGGCGGCGGCCGAAGCGCATCGGCTTGAACTGGTCCATCCACACTCGCGTCCAATCCTGATCTGCGACCTCGCAAAAACGGATTTGTGCCGGATCGATTTCAGGCGCCAGCTCGCTCAGCACATGCACGAGGCCGACGCGGTCGGTGCCGGCGTCGAACAAAGCGCAGAGCGCAATCTCGCTCCATACCGGCGTCTCGCCAACCCCCGGCTCAAGGATGGCGCGTTCGTGCGGCGTGTCGACCTCGGCATCGAGCAAGGTGATGGCCAGCGCGCCGATTTCCTCAAGCGCGAGTTCGACGCGTTGCTGGTCGGCTTGACGAATGGTCAGGGAAAGTTCGAGCCAGGGCATTGGAATGGAAACCGGGAATGGTTCAAGAAAGATCGCTGGATGCCGGATTGGAAGGGATGCAGGCTTTCAACGCTGCCGATTCCCGGTTCTAGTCAACCCAGCCCGATCGACTTTTCCTTGGCCTCGGCAATGCGCCGTTCAAGGTAATGGATGTTCTGCCCACCGGTCTGGAAACCGCCGTCGGCCATGATGCGCTGCTGCAACGGCACATTGGTCTTGATGCCTTCGACGACCATTTCAGCCAGCGCAATGCGCATGCGTGCGATGGCGGTCGCGCGGTCGCGGCCGTGCACGATGAGTTTTCCGATCATCGAATCGTAGTTCGGTGGAATCTTGTAGCCATCGTAGACGTGCGTATCGACGCGTACGCCCGGACCACCGGGCGCTTCGAAACGCCGGACCGTACCGGGACTCGGCATGAAGGTATCCGGATCTTCGGCATTGACGCGGCACTCGATCGCGTGGCCGGTGAACTTGATGTCCTCCTGGCGCAGCGAGAGCTTTTCGCCGCCGGCAATCAGGAGTTGCTCGCGCACGAGGTCGGTGCCCGTGATGAGTTCGGTCACCGGGTGCTCGACCTGTATGCGCGTGTTCATTTCGATGAAATAGAAACGGCCGTCCTCGTACAGGAATTCGAACGTTCCGGCACCGCGATAGCCGATGCGCAGGCAGGCGTCGACACAGACTTTTCCGATCTGTGCGCGCTGCTCCGGCGTGATGCCGGGTGCTGGCGCTTCCTCGACGACTTTCTGATGGCGCCGTTGCATGGAGCAGTCACGCTCGCCCAGATGAATCGCGTTGCCGTGACCGTCGGCAAGCACCTGAATCTCGATATGGCGCGGGTTCTCGAGATATTTCTCCATGTAGACCTCGCCGTTGCCGAACGCGGCCTTGGCTTCGGACTTCGTCATCGTGATTGCGTTGGACAGGTGGGCTTCGGTGTGCACCACGCGCATGCCGCGTCCGCCACCGCCACCGGCCGCCTTGATGATGACCGGATAGCCAATCTCGCGCGCAATCTTGGCATTGCTCACCGCATCCTCGCCCAGCGGTCCGCCGGAGCCAGGTACGCAGGGCACGCCGGCCGCCTTCATGGCGCGGATCGCTTCCACCTTGTCGCCCATCAGGCGAATGACGTCCGGGGTCGGGCCAATGAAAATGAATCCCGATTTCTCGACGCGTTCCGCAAAATCCGCGTTCTCGGAAAGGAACCCATAACCTGGATGAATCGCCTGCGCATCGGTAACTTCAGCCGCTGCGATGATCGCCGGCACATTGAGGTAGCTGTCGGCCGCCGGTGCCGGCCCGATGCACACCGACTCGTCGGCCATACCCACGTGCTTTAGATTGCGATCGACGGTCGAATGCACGGCGACTGTCTTGATGCCGAGCACATGGCACGCGCGCAGAACTCGCAACGCGATTTCGCCGCGGTTGGCGATGAGGACTTTATCGAGCATACGGGCCGGGAAGTAGGACTGAGGGCTGAGGGCCAGGGCTGGAAGCGAAAGGCGCAGGCATTTCAGCCCTCAGCACTTCGCCGTCAGCGCTGCGTTTCATCCAATCACAAACATCGGTTCGTCAAATTCGACCGGCTGGCCGTCGTTGACGAGGATTGCGGCAACCGTGCCGCTGACGTCGGCTTCAATCTGGTTGAACATCTTCATCGCCTCGATGATGCCAAGCACGTCGCCGGCCTTGACGCTTTGACCGACCTTCACGTACGGAGGTGATTCGGGATTGGCTGACACATAAAACGTGCCGACCATCGGTGCCTTGACGACATGGCCTGCCGGCAATGTTTCCCCAGTCGGTTGCGCAGCAATAGGCACCGTTGCAGTGGGCGCTGTCATGGGCGCCACGGTGTGAACCTGCGGCGCGGGCGCGTTCAACGCGCTGGCCATTCCCTTGGGAATGCGCGACAAACGCACGATTTCCTCGCCCTCCTTGATTTCCAGCTCGGCGAGGGTAGAGGCCTCAAGCAGGTCGATGAGTTTCTTGATCTTGCGCAGGTCCATCGGGACTCCTCGCTGAAAGTCGAAAGGAAGTCAGGCGGCGAGCCGGCGCAATGCGGCATCCAGCGCGAGACGATAGCTGTCCCCGCCGAAACCGCTGATCACGCCGACAGCGAGCTCGGAAAAATACGAATCACGACGAAATGCCTCGCGCGCATGCACGTTGGACAGGTGCACTTCCACAAACGGAATTGCGACGGAGGCCAGTGCGTCACGCAACGCAACGCTGGTGTGGGTGAACGCAGCCGGATTGATCAGGATGAAAGCGGTGCCGTCGCCGGCTGCGGCATGCACGCGCTCGATCAAGGCGTGTTCGGCATTGGACTGGAACGTCAGCAGCTCGTGGCCGGCGGCGGTCGCGGTCGCGGCGAGATCGGCATTGATCTGGGCCAGCGTGGCGCGGCCGTACCTATCCGGCTCACGCGTGCCAAGCAGGTTGAGATTGGGGCCGTGCAGAAGGAGAATAAGGGCCAAGGTCAGCCGCTCGCAAAACGGGCCGCTAGTCTGGCGGAGGTCACCCAATCTGTCCAGTTCGACGAAGTTGGGGAGAAATGACCGAGGTTCCAGAGGTTCTGCGTCGGCAATTGGCGACAGACGCACTCCTGTCCGGATGAAACGAGTGCATTGCACCTTGTTTCTATCGCATCCACCGGCGCAACCCGATTACAAAAACGGCGCCAACCAGGTGTCCAGTGCGTCACCGCTGAAGATGCCGAAACGCTGGGCGACGATGCGCCCATCGCGTCCAATCAGGACAGAGTAAGGCAGCAAGCCACGCTTGTTGCCGTAGTCGAGCGAGACAGCGCGGCTGTGTTCCGGGTCGTCGATGAGGATCGGATAGCGCACCGGTGAGCCGGACAGGAAAGTCTTAGTCGCGGCCAGATTGTCGTCCGCGATGCCGACTACCTGCAGTCCCTGGTGGGCGAAGCGCTGCTGGGTGCGGTCAAGCAGTGGCATCTCCTCGCGACACGGTTCGCACCAACTCGCCCAGAAATTGATCAGCACGAGTTTTCCGCGCCACGCATTGAGCGTCTGCGCGCGACCGTTGGTATCGGGCAGCTGGATGGCGGGCGCAATCGCGCCTACCGTGGACGTGCCGGCTGCGGCCAGCGTTGCGTGCGGCGTACGCAGCCAGCTGCTTGCGAGGTAACCGCCGACCGCGCCACCGATCGCGATCAGGAGGATCAGCAGGTTCGTGCGCGTGAACATGACCTTATTCGTGCAGCCTGTCGACGCGAATAATGAAATTTTTCGCGTTCTCGAAACCGATCAGGCGCAAGGCTCGCTGCTCCGCTGACTGCTTGAAGAAGATCGTCGCCGGCGGACCATACAGACCGAAGTGTTTCAGCAAAGCCTGGTCGGCCTCGTCATTGGCGGTCACGTCGGCTTTAAGCAACACAAAACCGGCGAGTGCGTGTTGCACGTCGGCCTGGGTGAACGTGAATTTCTCCATCTCCTTGCAGCTCACGCACCAGTCCGCGTAGAAATCGAGCATCACGGGCTTGCCCGCTGCCGCGGCGAGTTCGCGATCGAGATCCGCACTCGACTTGATCGTGTGGAATGCAAGTTCGCCGGCACCGGTGCGCGCGCCGCCGCCAGCGACGATTCCGGCGAGTGGCTGGGTCACGTCGCGACCGCCGGCCGCCACGCCGATCAGCTCTGCCGCGCCGGCCAGCAGCAGGAACACCCCGAGCGCTTTACACAGCTTGCGCCAGCCGGACACGCCGTCGGCAAGACGTTCAAGCGCGCCCAGATAGATCGCCGAAGCGATCAGCAATGCGCCGGTCATCAGCATGATCCACATGCCATCGAGGATGCGCGCGAGCATCCAGATCGCGAGGCCGAGAAACACCACGCCAAACACGGCCTTGACCGCATCCATCCAGACGCCTGCGCGCGGCAACCACTTGCCGGCGGCGGTTCCAAACACAACCAGCGGCGCGCCCATGCCGAGGCTGAGCACGAACAGCGCAAGGCCGCCGAACACCGGATCGTGCGTTTGACTGATATAGAGAACAGCCGCGGCCAGGGGTGGTGCAACGCAGGGACCGACAATCAGCGCCGAGAGCAGTCCCATGATGGCGACACCGATCAGCGACCCGCTTTTCTGCTGATTGCTGATGCCGGCGATTTTCGATTGCCAGGAACTGGGCAATTGCAGTTCGTAGAAACCGAACATGCTCAGCGCAAGAAGAATAAACAGGCCCGCGAAACTCCATAGGATCCACGGTTTCTGGAACGCGGCCTGCAGGTTCGCACCCGCAAGACCGGCTACCACCCCGGCGATCGTGAACACCATGCAGGTTGCAAGTACATAGACGACCGACAACACAAACGCGCGCCGCGTCGTCACGTTTTCGCCCGAGCCGGCGATGATGCCGGACAGGATCGGAACCATCGGGAACACGCACGGCGTGAACGCGAGCAGCAAACCGAAGCCGAAGAAAGACAGGAGGGCGAGCAGGCGATTGCTGGACAGGTTTGTCGCGAGTGCTTGTTCGTCGGATTGGCCTGTCGTGGTACTTGTTGTGGTGGGAGCGGCGGCAGCCGCGATGCTTCGTGTTCCCGCTGGCGCAGGTATTGCGACAGTCGCCGCTCCCTCAAGATTCGCTCGGCTGGCGGCAAGCTGCGCAGGCGTTGCCGCAGGCAAATTGACGCTCACATCACGCTGCATCACCGGATAGCAGATCCCGTTTTCGAGACAACCCTGGTATTCGGAATGCAGCTTGACCGTCTGCGCCGCGCCGTTCTCGCGCGCCAGAGGAATCGGCAATTCGACCTGGTCGAAGTACACGGTGACGGACCCGAAATGCTCGTCATTGTGGGAAATACCCTGCGGCCACTGCGGCACGCCGAGAGCGACACCGGCGCCGTCCATCAGCGCGACCGAACTTTTGTCGCGATAAAGGTAATAGCCCTTGGGCATCGTCCAGCGAGCGAGGATTTCAACGGGACTCAGCGCAATGGCTTCGAACACGAAGGCTTGCTCGGGCGGCAGCGGTGAGCTGTCCCTCGCACCGGTCGCTTCGCTGCCGCCAAGCGATAGCAATGGCGCGGTTACCGCCGGAGAAACGGCAGGCGCGGAATCCGTTTCAGCGGGACTGGCCTTTAGATCGGCCATGATCGGCGCGGCCGCATCGCCTATGCCCAGCATCAGCGTGGTGGGACTGGGCGGATAGCAGATCTTCGGATCGGTCTGGTGACAGCCCTGCACGGTGAGGGTGAAGGCGATCGTCTTCGCGGCTGCGTCGGCTAGCGTAAAGGGCAATGTCGCGTCAATTGCGTGGTGATACACCTCGACATCGCCGAGAAATTCGTCGTGCTTCTTCTCGCCAGCCGGTAGCGTTGGGGTGCCGAGGGTCAACCCGGTCTGCGCCGACTTCGCCTTGATGCGCGAGCGATACAGGTAATAGTCCTGCGCGATGTCCCAGTGCAAAGCGATGGTGCCTGGCGCGCTGACGCGCGCGCTCAGCTTGAACGCCTGTTCCACGGGTAAAAGGTCATCTTCTTGTGCCTGCGCGAACGCACAAGCGCTGCCCACAAGAAGCACAAGGGCGACAAGCGCGCCCAACAGTTTCCGCATTGTCGACAACTCCCTCATCGGTGACCGACATGCAGACCGTTGCCGGTGTGCCGGACGTGCAAAAATTTTCAGTTCGCTCGGGTTTCGTGCGCAATCCAGGCGAGATAGCGATCCAGTCCATCTGCAACGTCCAGCGCAATGACCTCGGGCAGGGAGTACGGATGCAACTCGACAATGCGCGCCGTGACCGCCTCGAAACAATCGCGCGTGGTCTTGATCAGCATCAACGTTTCTGCGCCAGCATGCACCTCGCCCTGCCAGCGATAGATCGACCGCAGGCCGGACACATGGTTCACGCACGCCGCCAGCTGCTCTTCGACGAGGGCCTGTGCGATTGTTTCGGCGACCGCATTATCCGGGCACGTGCACAGGACCACCACGGCGTTGACGACGGGCAGCCGGATCACTCGAATCCGTTCGCGAACAGTTCGTCCGATTCCACCGCACCGATATCGCATGCGGCGATGCCATCGGCATCACCATCGAGCGGCCGCGTCACCCCGCGCACGTCGTTGGTCAGCAGCACGCCGAATGCATCGTTGCAATCGGTGGCCGCGTCGATCAAGGGGCTACCCCAAAGCGGAAACGCGAAGGTCGCGCCGCCGCTAGTCACTAGCTGCAGTTTCGCATCGCCGTGCAGATTGAAGTTCGGGCAGGAGCTGTCGGCATCGAAGTTGGCGCCCTGGGTGACGACGGTAGCGGCAGAGCAGGTGTTGGCGACGCCAGGCACTGTGCTGGTCAACGCGCTGGAGCGGCTGAGCACGGTCGCGGTTGCGTAGATATCGGCGCCGGAGGCGTCCCCACTGCTGCCGTTTGGATTGCCGAAGCCGCCGGGGCCGGGCGCGACCGTGTTGCCGAACGCGCTGACAAACGACAATGAGGAGAATCCCGCCAACGCGAGCGCACCACCCTGCGCCGAGCCGCCGTTGCCGCCCTGGTTATAGGACGGAAATGGTCCAGGTTGACCGCCTTGCGTCGTGTTGTTCAGAAGCTGGCTGTTGGTGAGCTCGGTAAGTCCTGTGGCATGGATTCCGCCACCAGACGCACTGCCGCCGTTGCCACTGATGCTTTGGGGATCCGGCGGCGGCCCGAAACCCGGGACACCGCCGAGCGCCGTGTTGCCCAGGATGGTCGTGTCGTTGATGAACAAGGTGCCGGCGCTGTAGATCGCGCCACCATAAGCCGGGCCACCGCTACCTTGGGTGCTCCCTGGCGCGAAACTGACGCCGCCATAGCCGCCTCGCGCCACGTTGCTGGTCAACGTGCAGCTCACCAACTGCAAGGTCGAACCCGCATTGACGATAGCCGCGCCGCCGTAAGCCACGCCGCCGTCGGCTGCTCGCGGCGCACTGCTGAAGCCGCCATCAGCCCCAATCGCGGCCCCGGCGGTGAGGGTGAGGTCCGACACGCTGACGGTCGCGTTCGCGGCGATTTCCAAGATCCGGCTCTGCTGATTGGCGCTGATCGACAGCAGATCCGCGCCGGGTCCCTGGATGTCGAGATTCTTGTAGGCCAGCAGTTCCTGCCCCGCCAGCGTGATCGTGGCCGGGTAGGTCAAGGTGCTTGCAAACGTGATCGTGTCGCCTGGCGAGGCGCTCGATATCGCATCGCGCAAAGTGCAGGTGGTTGCGCAGGTCCCGCTGCCCGCGTCGCCCAGATCGTTCACGGTGACGCTCGCTGCAACGGCCGGAATCGCGGCAAGTGCGGGCAGAAGGGCAAGCAAGGTCAGATGGCGCATGGTGGTGGCTCGGTTGATTCGGGGCGAAGGCAGAAATGGAGGGTGGCGCAGATCCCGTCATCTCGACCAATGACGATGCGCCGGTCCTCGGGCACCAACCCAAAAAAGCATTCTAGTCCGACCCGTAGCAAAAGCACCCATGGCTCTTGAATCGCCGATTCGAGACTCCAATTCAGGAACATCCGGTGCGGGCTCTTCCGTAGTGCAGAGATACGCCGTAAAATTGGCACTCATCTATTCAAGTGCTAACAAAATTATCTAACCCTTGTTGAATCAACTAGTTGGAGATACCCATGAAGCTTCGCCCGTTGCACGACCGCGTCATCATCAAGCGCCTGGAAGCCGAGACCAAGTCGGCCGGCGGCATTGTGATCCCCGACGCCGCCGCTGAAAAGCCGATCAAAGGCGAGGTCATCGCCGTTGGTACCGGCAAGATCCTCGACGACGGCAAGGTCCGTCCGATGGCGGTCAAGGCCGGCGACATCGTGTTGTTTGGCAAATATTCCGGCACCGAGGTCAAGGTCGACGGCGAGGAATTGCTCGTCATGCGTGAAGAAGACCTCGTCGCCATCGTCGAGAAGTGATTTGAGGCCGGCAATCGGGTACTGAGATTCGGGAATCGTTGAAGCGGACCAGCGCCGCATCCGATTTCCCCTTGTCCGATTACCCCGTCTTCGCTTTTAACAATTCCTGATTCCCCATTTCCGAATTCTGGAGCTCCAAAATGGCTGCCAAAGAAATCCGTTTCTCCGAAGACGCACGCGCTCGCATGCTGCGCGGTGTCAACGTCCTTGCCAATGCGGTCAAGGCCACCCTCGGTCCGAAGGGCCGTAACGTCGTGCTCGAAAAGAGCTACGGCGCACCGACCATCACCAAGGACGGCGTCTCTGTCGCCAAGGAAATCGAACTGGCCGACAAGTTCGAGAACATGGGCGCGCAGATGGTCAAGGAAGTCGCTTCCAAGACGTCCGACGTCGCCGGTGACGGCACCACGACTGCGACCGTTCTGGCGCAGGCGCTGATCCGCGAGGGCATGAAAGCCGTCGCCGCCGGCATGAACCCGATGGATCTCAAGCGCGGCATCGACAAGGCGGTCATCGCCGCCGTCGAAGAACTGAAGAAGCTGTCCAAGCCGTCGGCCGACAGCAAGTCGATTGCGCAGGTCGGCACCATCTCCGCCAATGGCGACCATTTGATCGGCAAGTTGATTGCCGAGGCGATGGACAAGGTCGGCAAGGAAGGCGTCATCACGGTCGAGGAAGGTTCGGGTCTGGACAATGAACTCGATATCGTCGAGGGCATGCAGTTCGATCGCGGCTACCTGTCGCCGTACTTCATCAACAACCAGCAGAGCCAGCAGGTTGAGCTGGAAGACCCGTACATTCTTTTGTACGACAAGAAAATCTCCAACGTGCGCGAGCTGCTGCCCGTGCTTGAAGGTGTCGCCAAGGCCGGCAAGCCGTTGCTGATCGTCGCCGAGGAAGTGGAAGGCGAAGCGCTGGCGACCCTCGTCGTCAACACCATCCGCGGCATCGTCAAGGTGTGTGCAGTCAAGGCGCCGGGTTTTGGCGATCGTCGCAAGGCGATGCTCGAAGACATGGCGATCCTGACCGGTGGCCAGGTAATTTCCGAGGAAGTCGGCCTGCAGCTTGAAAAGGCAACCTTGAAGGATCTCGGCCGCGCCAAGAAGATCGTCATCACCAAGGAAAACACCACCTTGATCGACGGCGCCGGCGAAGCGGCCAATATCCAGTCGCGTATCAAGCAGATCAAGGCGCAGATCGAAGAGACTTCTTCGGACTACGACAAAGAGAAGTTGCAGGAACGCGTGGCCAAGCTGGCTGGCGGCGTCGCCGTGATCAAGGTCGGCGCAGCGACCGAAGTGGAAATGAAGGAAAAGAAGGCCCGCGTCGAAGACGCCCTGCACGCAACGCGTGCGGCGGTTGAGGAAGGCGTGGTCCCGGGCGGTGGCGTTGCGCTGATCCGTGCGCTGGCGGGTTTGTCCAAGCTCAAGGGCGACAACGAAGACCAGAACCACGGCATCCAGATCGCCAAGCGTGCGATGGAAGCGCCGTTGCGCGAGATCGTCACCAATGCCGGTGAAGAGCCGAGCGTGATCTTGAACAAGGTCGCCGATGGCAAGGGCAACTTCGGCTACAACGCGCAGACCGGCGAGTACGGCGACATGGTCGAGCTGGGCATCCTCGATCCGACCAAGGTCACGCGTTACGCGCTGCAGAACGCCGCATCGATCGCGGGTCTGATGATCACGACCGAAGCGATGGTTGCCGAAGCGCCGAAGAAGGAAGAAGCGCATAACCACGGTGGTGGCGGCGGCGGTGGTGGCATGGGCGGCATGGGCGGTATGGATTTCTGATCCCAGTCCTAAATAGGCTGCACCCGTAACAAAAAAAGCCCCGCAGCGATGCGGGGCTTTTTCATGGGCGTCGGGAATGAGGACTGCGCATCTAGTCCAAAACGCCGCCCTGTGGAGTGCTTCGGGATACTCGCCGTATGCCCTGCCGGTTAGCGTTACTTCCTGAGGGATAGTCCTGATGTCTACCGTCGAAGCAGCGAAGACCGAGTCGCCGAGATCGTCTCGCGGTCCTGGTTGGAGGAGTCACGCGGCTGTCGCGGCAGGCCGAATGCGGAAATCATCAGCGAGCCACGGCGGTTGCCAGCACCGGTTCCGGCGTCCGGGTCCAGCATGCCATCATGCGCGCGGCGCTGGTGTTCCATGGAACAGGCATGAGTCACGACAATCAACGCGACATCCTGACCGCCGAGAGCAATCCAGAACGCGATCTGGAGCAGACCCTGCTGCCAGCGGCCTATGCCCGTCTGCGCGCTATTGCCGCAGGCCAGCGTCGACGTATGCCGGTCGCCACGCTCAATACGACGGCGTTGGTCAACGAAGCTTTTCTGCGAATTACCTCCACCGACGCAAGCACGGATCGCGAACGCTACTTCGCGCTGTTTGCCCGCGTCGTGCGCAACACGTTGATCGATCACATTCGTTCGCGCCGTTCACAGAAACGCTACGCTCCGATCGTCAGCCTGGCGGAGGAAGCCCCGATCGCGTTCGAGGAGCGCGACATGGATCGCCTGCTGGCCATCGATGCGGCATTGACGACGATGCGCGCCCAGCACGCTCGCCTGGTGCAAGTCGTCGAGATGCGCTTCTTTGCCGGATTCGAGAATCAGGAAATTGCCCAATTGCTCGGCGTAACCGAAAAGACCGTTCGCCGCGACTGGCTGCAGGCGCGCGCGCTGTTGGCCGAGGTACTGGATGACGACTGAACCGGCGCAATCGCCTCCCGAAAACAACTTGCTGGCACAGATGGATGCGCTGTTCGATCTGTTGGCAGAGCATGACGACAGCCAGCAATTGGACCGACTTGAAGCGCTTGCGGATCGCTTTCCGCTCGAGGCGGTGGCGGCCGTGCGACGACTTCTGCTCGGGCTTGAGCGCCATGGCGAGTTTTTCGAACAACCGGCAGCGCAACGTGTGCGTCTGGATAGACCGTACACGACAGGAGAATCACTGGGACGATGGCGGGTCGACGGCGAGCTGGGTCGGGGTGGCCAGGCCATCGCATTGGCTGTGTCGCGCCTGGAGGGTGGGTTCGAGCAGCAAGCGGTATTGAAAATGCCGCTGAACACGCCACCGTCGCCCGACGCCGTGCGCCGCATGCTGCGCGAACGTCAGCTGCTTGCGTCGCTCAAGCATCCCGGATTGCCCTCGATGATCGACGGCGGCGTGCTGGACGACGGTGCGCCGTATCTTGTCATCGAGCGCATTGCTGGTCAGACAATAGATGAGTACGCCGATGCAGCTCACGCTGCGCGACCGCGTAGCGCTGTTGCGCAAAGTGGCCAAAATCGTTGCCTATGCGCACGCGCAGCTGGTACTGCATCGAGACATCAAGCCGGCCAATATCCTGATCGACGGCGATGGTCGCGTCGTGTTACTCGACTTCGGCGTTGCGCAGTCATTGCAGACCAACGCAAGCGCCACCAGCGTCGGCTACACCTTGGCATTCGCGGCACCCGAACAGGTGCGCGGTGAACGCAGTACCGCAGCCACCGACGTTTATGGACTCGCAGCACTGGCTTGCCGGCTGCTGGGTGGTGAAGGGCCTTTCCCCGGCATGCAAGCAAGTGCGCAGGTGCGTGCGGTACTCGAAGACTCGCCGCAGCTGCCCGCTGGTCTCGATCGGGATCTGGCCGCCATCATTCAGCGTGCCATGCGCAAGGAGCCACAGGCGCGCTACGCCAGCGTGGCCGATTTTGATGCTGAACTCGAGCGCTGGCAGCTGCATCTGCCGGTGCTGGCGCACGCCGGAGGACGCCGCTATCGACTGCGAAAATGGTTGCGGCGCCGAGGTGTGCTTGTGGCTGTCGCGAGCGTTCTGATTACCGCAACGACCGTTGCACTTTGGCAGGCGCAACGTGCGAACCAGTTTGCGACGCAAGCCGAGCACGAGCGCGACGCGGCCACGCGAGATCTGCGTCGGCAAGAGCTGCTGCAGGAGCACTACGCCAACCTGTTCAATCGCCTGCTGGCATCGGACAAACCGATTGCACCGGAAGTGCTGATCAACGAGATCGCCGATACCCGTCAAACCGTCGTTGCGCAGGACCCCGATGCACAGGACGCCTTGCAGCTTGCGGTCGCAGACCTGCAGATAGTGCGAAACAATTTTGCCGCCGCCATCAAAGCGCTGGAAGCGCTGGCACCGAGGCGCGCGCGGTTGAGCGCGTGGGAGCAAGTGAGTTATGCGGAAACACTGGCGAACGCGTATTTACGCGTGGGTCGCGTCGACGAGGTCAATGCCATTCTGGTGCAGGGCGAGGCCGCCACAGACCGCGTACCTGATTCCCGTATCGGCCTCGCCCGCGCCTCGCTCGCCATTATTCGCGCACAGCTGATGCGATCTCAGGGCGACGTGGCGGGTTCCCTGCAGCAGGCGCGGCGCGCCGTCGAGTTGTCGGACTCGGATACCTACATCAGTCCGATGCGTCTGGGTCAGCTGCGCACCAATGCAGCACTGAATGCCATGTACGCGGGCGATATCCCCCTAGCGAGACAATGGGCGCGACGCGGCCTCGACGATTGGCAGCGGGCCGGACTGCAATCGATGGTGACTTATCTCACCGCATCGACCAATCTGGCCAACCTGGAGCAGCTCAGCGGCCATCCGGCAAAAGCCCTCGCCCTCTATGAAGAGATCGCGACACACGCGTCGGCCAGTGACAATGCACCCGCGCATTGGGCTGGACAGCTATCGATGGCGCGCGCACTGGCCTTGATGGGGCAGGATGAACGCGCCATCACGATGGCTCAAAACGCGAGTAGCGCATTCTGCTCGGCGGTCGGACCCGAGGCGCTGGATTGCCAGCGAGTGCGACTATCGGTCGCCGACATCGCAAACTGGCTCGGCAACATCGACGTCGCGACGCAGACGGTGGCATCCATCAGCTTCACCGATGCGCCCGCAATTGCCGCCTCGCTGCCAGCGGTGCGTGCATTGCTTCAACTCAATCGTGAATCCACCGCGGCGAATGTCGCTGTCGCTGACACAGCGCTGGCCGCGCCTCCTGGCGAGGAAACGATCGAGGGTATCGATCGCATCTGGCTGCAACTGTGGCAAGCACGACAAGCGGGAACGCTGTCATCGCAGAGCGCATTGACCGACGCTTTGGCTGAGGAACTGGGCGAATATCACCCCAGCGTGGTGCACTGGAAAGACTGGCGGGCGGGGAGCGAAACACCTCGGTAGTTTCCCCAGAAAAATCCACGCCGCATATAACGCAAGATGCCGACGTTCGCCCGGATGTCCGTCGCGAACGCTGTTTGACGAGTACGCAGGTAATGCCCGCTGAACGCATCGCGGCCGATCCCACCGGCAACGATGCGTGCTTTTGGTCAAGCCGTAATGTGTCTCGCGATACCTCTACTACGCCTTTTGCAGTGACTTTGAATTCGACGAATGGCTGGTCTGCGATATTCGTTGAGCCCCATGACCTTCCGGACAAACAGGTGCCTCATGAAAAATCCCTACCTATCCATGGTTCTGTCCACGGCGGCTGCGTTCTTTGCGACGACCAGCACGTGTCAGGCCGGGCTTTACGATATTGACACCAGCTTCGGCGATGCCGGGCACTACAACCTGAGTTTCACGGGTTCTGACTTCCGCACGCTGGCACATCTCGCGCGGCCCGATGGCACATCGATCGCGGTAGTGACCTACGACAACAATGGTTGCCCCGCCGGGCGACATTGCCTCGCGCTGTATCCGTTCGATGCGGCGGGTCAACCACAATTTCCAATAGCCGTTCCCACCACCCACAGTTTTTCCAAGCGCACCGGCGGCTTCGTGCTTGACCCCTATCTGGTCAAGGCCGCAGCCATCGACAGTCAGGGTCGAATCCTGATCGGGGGCACGGAGCAGTTCGGATCGGTGTTTCAGTTCAAGGTCATCCGCCTGCTGGCCAACGGCCAGCCCGACACCAGTTTTGATGGCGACGGCATCGCCACGCCCGGTGCGTTCAACAATTTATACAACGACGTTGCCGAAGCGATGGCCATCGACTCTTCAGATCGAATCGTCGTGGCGGGTCGAGCAAAGTTTTCCGCCACCGACACGGACTTTGCCGTGTTGCGCTTGACCAGCGCAGGTGCGCTGGATACGTCCTTCGCCACCGGCGGAATGCTGACGATCGCGTTTGACCTGGCTGGAGCCGGCCTTGATGGCGCCACGGCGGTCGCGCTTCGCGGGGATCAGATTTATCTGGCTGGTTACGCCAACGATGGCAGCACGACCCGCATTGGTTTGGCCAAGGTATTGCCTGGCGGCACGCTTGACGGCAACTTCTGTCCTACGACCTGCACCTATCAGGGCCCCTATACCACTATCAATAACGGCAAGCGAGTGCTGTTCTACGGTCAGGCTGCGGACAACCTGAGCGACTTCGTCACTTCGGCGGCGGTCAATATCAGCGGCCAAATGGTCTATGCCGGAACGCATGACACGGGTAACTTCGATTATCGCGTATTCACGCAAAAGGTCGCACTGAATGGGGATTTCGCCAACGAAGGACTGACTGACACGGGGTTGAGTGCGCCGCTGCAGTATCGCGTCGGTGGTATCCGCTATTTCAACCCGAACAGTGGCACCAGCAAGCTGGTCCTGACCGGCACCGTCGGCCCTAACACTGAGTTCTTTTTTGCCCAGGGACTCGATGGGGACCTGGTTCCGACATCGAACTGGGGTGGGAGCGGAGAAAATTCCAGCGTGCTCCTGTACAGCGCCTCAGGGGGCTTTGGTGACAACCCAGGGGATCTACCCGCGATTCCCAGTGTCGACTCGAAGGCTCGCGTTCTGGTTGGCGGCAGCTACAAGGCAAGCGCCGTCGATTCCAACTACAGCATCAACGTGATGCGCCTGAGCGCGGATCTGATTTTTAGCAACGGCTTTGACTAGACGCTATCTGAATAGCTGGCAGATGCGACACCCTTCTGGGAGCCGGGGGCGCAGTTGCTGCCGGCGGAGCGCAAGTCGTTGCGCTGATCGGAATGAGGTACGAGGGCCTCGGCACGGCGCTTTGCCGAGGGGTGCATGGACAGCGACACCACGAGGTCCGACTATCCGCAGCAACATGCCGGACGGGACGGCGTGCCGGCTTGGGAGGACACCACATGGCTCGTTGCGGATTGACGGATGTGCTGCGTCGCGCGGCTGCAGTTGCGGCGGTGGCACGTGTCACAGGTGAACCGCTGGATGAGGCGATCGCACGCGAACGACAATTGCGGGTCGACCATGCGCGACGGCGATTCCTGCGCCAATCGGTGGGCGTGTCGGCCGGACTCATGCTGGCCGCGTGTGCGCCGGTCCCACTCTTGCGTAAAGGACCGGCCGACGATGACGTTGTGATTGTCGGCGCGGGTGTCGCCGGGCTGGGCTGTGCGTATCGCCTGCGGCAGGCTGGCGTCGGCGTGCATATCTACGAAGCGCAGGAACGCATCGGCGGACGCATGTTCAGCCTGCGCAACCACTTCGCCGATGGCCAGGTTTGCGAGCTCGGGGGCGAGCTGATCGATACCGGGCATGTGCGCATACAGGCGATTTGCGCCGAACTTGGCCTGACGCTGGATGATTTGTCATTGGATCCGACCGCTGCATTCGGCGATGTCTGGTTTGCAGGCGGGCGACGTTACAGCGAGGCGGAAATCCTGCAGGCATTCGCACCGCTGGCCGCTGCGATAGCGCGCGATGCCGCAACCCTGCCGGCTGCCAAGATCACCTACGCCGCGCCAAGCGGTGCCCAAGCGCTGGATCGCGAAACGATGACCCAGTGGCTGGACCGCAACGGTGCCTCGGGCTGGTTGCGCAAGCTCATCGAGGTTGCCTACACAACCGAGATGGGGCTGGAATGCGATCAGCAATCGGCGCTCAATTTCCTGACCTTTATCGATCCGGGGAGCGAGGCGTTCCATATCTTTGGTGAAAGCGACGAGCGCTATCACGTGCGCGGCGGCAACGACCAGATTGTGCATGGACTTGCGAAACGACTTGATGACGCGATCACCACCGGCGCGGTGCTCGAGGCGCTGCGGCAGGATGCGAACGGCGGCTACGTCCTGAGTTTCAAGCGCGGCAGCGGTGCATTCGAGGTACGCGCACGGCGCGTGGTGCTTGCGATACCGTTCACCACGCTGCGCCGCGTGCAGATCGACCTCGATCTTCCGCCAGCCAAGCTTCTGGCAATCAAAGAACTTCGCTACGGCACCAACGCAAAACTCATGATCGGTTTCAGCGAGCGCGTCTGGCGCACGCGCCACGCAAGTTCCGGCAACACGTACAGCGACCTCGCTCCGCAGACGAC
>CAJDTR010000010.1_pt1 | contig 33524 bp, 29 predicted proteins | sample 7389891 | NCBI WGS metagenome assembly CAJDTR01 (sample SAMEA7055657, study PRJEB34461) | soil metagenome | biome: terrestrial ecosystem; feature: Peninsula; material: soil | place: Antarctica | collected 2016 | reverse complement strand
TGTGAAGCGCAAAGTTGCGCTGGGCTATACTTTGCGTCTTCGCGCGGGGAGCTCTGTCATCAGGAGGAAGTCCGTTGCGAGAAACCGCTCCTGCGCGCCCGTAGCTCAGCTGGATAGAGTACTGCCCTCCGAAGGCAGTACTCATGGGCTCTGGAGACAGGTAAAACGTCCCACCGTCCAGTACTCAAATGTGGACGCCGCGCCAGAGAAAGTCGTTACACAACGCGCCCGTAGCTCAGCTGGATAGAGTACTGCCCTCCGAAGGCAGTGGTCGGGGGTTCGAATCCCTCCGGGCGCGCCAATTCCGCTGTGACACTTCTGTGCCGGATCTGTGCCAAGTTTTTCTTGGCCCGTCGGCTGCAATGAGTAAAGGCGCGCAATGCCCAAGCCCATCCTCCAGTTCCGCGTCGAGCTGCTGCACATCGAGCCGCTGATCTGGCGCCGCCTGCAAGTGCCTGGTGACTACACCTTTTGGGACCTGCACGTCGCCATCCAAAGCGCATTCGCCTGGAACGACACCCACCTGCATGAGTTCCGCCCCGTCGACCCATGTGGCGGCAACCCGCGCTTCGGCATGCCGCTGGACGATTTTGACGACAGCCCGCCGCGCCCGGGCTGGGAGCACCGCGCGGCCGATGTGCTGACCCGGACCAACCCCCGCTTGGAGTACGAATACGATTTTGGCGACGGCTGGTTGCACCTGGTCACGCTCGAAGAAGTCCTGGCGGCGGCCCCGGGCAAAAAGTACCCACGCTGCACCGCCGGCGAGCGTTCTGCCCCACCGGACGACTGCGGCGGCCCTTGCGGCTACGAACGCCTCCTCGAGACCCTGGCCGACTCCGGGGACCCGGAACACGCCTCGTCCCATGCTTGGGCGAGCCGCCAGAAGGGGCAGCGGGGCAAGTTCGACCCCGAGGCATTCGACGAACAGCAGGTCAAGTTCGCCAACCCGGCGCCCCGGCTGAAGCGGCTGCTCGCGCATCTGGCGTCGCGGAGCTGATCAGGGAGGCCGATGTGTGGAAATACAGCTCCTGTTGCGTTTTCATAGTTAACAGCTTATAAGCTGTTTCTAACGAATACAGCCCAGGGTGCGTGAAGTGAGCCAGTACGTCGTCCGAACCGCAGAGCAACTGCCCGCCCTACTCAAAGCCTTCCGGAAACAGGCCGGACTCACCCAGCGCCTGCTGGCCACGCGCCTTGGCATGACGCAGCAAACGCTCTCCGCTCTCGAGCGCAGCGCCAACAAGGTGAGCGCCGATCGCCTGCTGCAGGTGCTGGGCATCCTCGGCGTCGACATGGTGCTGCAGCCGCGCGGCCTCGATGCCAGCCCCCGACGGCAGACCAGCGCGGGAGATGCCGGATGGTGACGAGCACAACGGGACGCACGCCGCGCCGCCAAGCTCTCGGCCTGTGGATGAACGGGGACTTCGTCGGCACTTGGCGCATGGACGCCAGCGCCGGCGACCTCCTCGAATACGACACCGGCTGGCAAGCCGCGCCGCATGGCCGGCCCTTGTCGCTCTCGCTTCCGTTCGCACCTGGAGGCTTGCCGCATCGCGGCGACGTCGTGCGGGCGTACTTCGAGAACCTGCTGCCGGACAGCCAGGAGATCAGGGCTCGGAGCGCGCGCCGCTTCCGCGCCCGGTCCACGCAGGCCTTCGACCTGCTCGGCCAAATCGGGCGCGACTGCGTCGGTGCGCTGCAGATCCTGCCGGACGACATTGCTCCCGGCGACGTGCACACCATCGATGCCACTGCGCTTGACGAGAGCAAGGTCGCAGCCATCTTGCGTGGCACGGTGGACCCGCCGGCGATGGCCGGAGCCGCGCCGCCGGACAATGACGTCTTCAGGATTTCCATCGCCGGCGCCCAGGAGAAGACCGCCCTCGCCTGGATCGACGGTCGCTGGTGCCTTCCCCACGGTTCAACGCCGACCACGCACATCATGAAGCTGCCGATGGGCTTGGTCGGCAACATGAAGCTCGATCTGACGCATTCGATCGAGAACGAATGGCTCTGTTCCCGTGTCCTTGCGGCCTACGGGCTACCCGTTGCCGAGAGCGAGCCGCTGCAGTTCGAGGACATGAAGGTGCTGGCGGTCAGGCGCTTTGACCGCGCGTGGCTGGAAGGCCCATCGGGACAGTGGTTGGCGAGGTTGCCGCAGGAGGACTTCTGTCAGGCGACCGGCACGCCCGCGGCCCTGAAATACGAATCGGATGGAGGGCCGGGGATCGAACGGATCATGAGCCTGCTCGCCACCTCCGAGGAGCCCCAGTCCGACCGGCGAACCTTCTTCCTGGCGCAGCTCATCTTCTGGATGTTGCGTGCACCCGACGGCCACGCCAAGAATTTCAGTCTTTTCGTTCGGCCCAAGGGCGCGTACAGACTCACCCCGCTCTACGACGTGATGTCGGCGTGGCCCCTGATCGGTGAGGGTCCCGGCCTGTTGTCGGCGCAGAAAATCCGCATGGCGATGGCGATCCGCTCCACCAACGCGCATTGGAAGATGAGGGATATCCACCGCCGGCACTGGATTGCCCTGGGCAAACGGTTCGGCGTCCTGGACAACGACGGTGGGGAAATGGAGGCCATCCTCGACGCGGTCATCGCACGAACACCCCGGGTCATTGCCGAGGTGGCGGCCGGGCTGCCTCCGGGCTTCCCGCAGCACGTGGGTGGACCGGTGCTGCAAGGACTGAATCGGGCTGCGACGCAACTGGCCGGCGGGTGATGCCTTCCCGGGCACAGCCGCCGGGGTTGGCACTTACTCCGGCGGCTGTGCCCGGGGAAACCTCAGGACGGAAGCTGATTCGACAACAATCGATGTCACCGCTGCCGATCGTGCTCGGCCGGCAGGGCCGGAATCACTGGTTCAACTCGATGCACGTGCTTTGCAATCCATTGCCGGAGCTGGCATTTACTGCCGTCCGAAGCAAATCTTCCGCCGCCCGCCTTGGAATCACTGGCTTGCCGACTCTCAGGCGGACATTGATCTGCGTTCCGCCTTTCTCCTTGACCTCGACGCTTCGTTGCGTGGCTTGGCGTGCTGCCGGCGTCGCTTACCAACTTGTACTGCCAGAGGCTGCCACACAAGCTCGCCCTTGAACATGAGCGTCCGCGGCGGCACACTATGCAAATGAGAATGGTTCCCAATTGCCTTCGGGCCCTGCGCAAGCTGATCGAGACGCCATCCGTCATCGCCTGCATGAACGCGTCTTTGACGCGCCCACGCATGTTCGAGATGGCACGCGTTCGCCAGCGCGGGCGTACGCGTGTTCGCGCCACGCTGGTCTGGCTTGGCTTGACTGTTGCGTTCGCACTGGGCGGCGTCCCGCTCGCGGGCGCAACGCCGACCGACGACAGCGCGCAAACCATCGTTCATCTGCTCGACTATCTGGGCAGTGATTATCCGCATGCGGTGCAGGACGGGCGCGCGATCGATGTCAGCGAGTACCGCGAACAAAGCGAGTTCGCGGCACAGGTGGGCGTTCTGCTCAAGCAACTCCCGACCAGCCCGATGTCGGCGTCGCTCGCGACGGAAGCAGAGGCGCTTGCCGCGATGGTCACCGCCAAACAGGAGGGTGTCGTCGTATCGGCGCAGGCGACGCGACTGCGCAATCACGTGATCGACGCCTACCAACTTGCGGTCGCGCCGAAAACGGCCCCTGATCTTGCGCGCGGAGCGACGTTGTTTGCCGGCCAATGCGCTGCGTGTCACGGCACGGACGGCCACGGGGATGGTCCCGCAGCTGCCGGACTGCAGCCCAAACCGACCGACTTCCACGATGTTGCGCGCATGCAGAGCAAGAGCACGTATGCGCTGTACAACACGATCACGCTCGGCGTCGATGGCACCGCGATGCGCGCGTTCAAGGAATTGCCCGATGACGATCGTTGGGCGCTGGCATTTTTCGTGGCGACGCGCGACGCAACGCCGTCGGCGCTCGCGCACGGCGAAGCGGCGTGGAAGCGCGGCATCGGCAAGAGCACGTTCGCTTCGCTGAAGGCGCTGGTCACGCTGGCGCCCGCCGACGCGCGCACCCAACGCGGCGACGAATTGGCCGACGTGCAGACATATCTGCGTGCGCATCCCGCCGCGCTGCAGGTCGATGCGCTCGCGCCGCTCGCGATCACGCGCGCCAAGCTCGACGCGGTCGTCGCCAGCTACGCGCGCGGACAAACGGCGCAGGCGCGCCAGTCGGCGATCGATGCCTACCTCGATGGTTTCGAGATGATCGAGGCGAGTCTCGACAACGTCGATCATCCGCTGCGCACCGATGTCGAGCGCGCGATGATGGATTTGCGCACGACCATCGCGTCCGGCGCGTCGACCGCTGCGGTCACGCAACAGGTGACGACGATCCGCGGGTTGCTCGACCGTGTCGATGCAGCACTTTCGGGCGGCGCGATTTCACCCGCGACGTTGTTTTTCAGCTCGTTGCTGATCCTGCTGCGCGAAGGGCTTGAGGCGATTCTGGTGCTGGCCGCGATCATCGCCTTCGTGCTCAAAACCGGCCGCCGCGATGCCATGCCCTACATCCATTTGGGCTGGATCGCCGCGCTCGTGCTGGGCGCGGCAACCTGGTTTTTGACCACGCGTCTGATCGATCTTTCCGGCGCCAGTCGTGAAGTCACCGAAGGTGTCACCGCACTGATTGCCGCGGGCATGCTGCTGTACGTCGGCTACTGGCTTCATAGCAAGGCATACGCAAATGCATGGCAAACCTTCATCCGCAATCAGGTAGGCGCCGCGCTGGAGAAAGGCACCTTGTGGACAATGGCCGGCGTTGCGTTCCTTGCCGTGTACCGCGAGATTGTCGAAGTCGTATTGTTTTATGAAGCGTTGTGGGCGCAGGCACCGGCTGGCGGACACGCTCCGGTTATCGGCGGACTTGTCGCCGCCGTGGTCGCGCTCGGCGTGATTGGCTGGGCCCTCCTCAAGTACAGCGTACGCCTGCCACTCGGACCGTTTTTTGTCGGCACGTCGGTATTGCTTGCGCTGCTCGCGGTCGTTTTTGTCGGCAATGGAGTGCATGCGTTGCAGGAAGCGGGCATGCTCGGAGCGCGCAGCGTGGCGTTTGTTTCGCTGCCATTGCTCGGCGTGTATCCGACCGAGCAGGGATTGAGCGCGCAACTGGCTGCGTTGGTCGCCGTGGTGGCCGCGTTCGTGTGGGCGCGCCGCGGCAAGACCGCGGCGGACTGATCAAAGAAAAAGCCACATCGCACACTCGCATCAGCTTTTTTGCGCGAGCCGGCTGTGGCGGATGCCGTAACTGAAATACACGATCAGCCCAAGCGCCATCCAGATCGCGAAGCGCGCCCAGGTGACCCACGGCAGGCCCCAGATCAGCGCCAGCGAAAACACGATGCCCAGTGGCGCCACGAACCACACCGCCGGCGTGCGAAAGCTGCGTGGTAGTTCCGGTCGGCGCGCGCGCAACACCATCACCGCGCTGCAGATGATGATGAATGCGGCGAGCGTGCCGATATTCACCAGCTCGGCGACTTCGCTGATTGGCAGCAGGCCTGCGACCAGCGCCGTCACCCCGCCGATGATCAAGGTCGGCCGCGCCGGCGTGCCAAAGCGCGGATGGACTTTGGCAAACCAGGCCGGCAGCAATCCGTCGCGCGCCAATGCAAACCAGATCCGCGCCGCGCCAAGGGTGAATGCGAACAGCACGCTGACTACGCCGATCACCGCCGCAACCGCAATCGCGATGCTGACCCAGTGCAGACCGCGCGCAGCAAACGCTTGTGACACCGACGCGTCGCCGCCGAGTTGCGAGTAAGGCACGATGCCGGTCAGCACCAGCGACACCGCGATGTACAAGACCATCGCGATGGCCAGCGACAACAGGACGGCGCGAGGCAGGTCGCGCTGCGGATTCTTCGCTTCCTCCGCTGCCGTGGTCAACGTGTCGTACCCGAACACGGCAAAGAACACCACGCTCGCGCCGGTCAAGACGCCCGACCAGCCGAAATGCCAGATACCGCTGGCGTCTTGCACGCGAGCAGGAATAAACGGGTGCCAGTTTGCCGTTTCGATATAGAAAACGCCGACGCCGATCACCAACGCGATGCCGATTACCTTGATCGCGACGACAGCGGTATTGAAGCGCGCACCCCATTCGGTGCGCACAGTCAACAGTAACGCGACCAGCACGGTGATAGCCGCCGCAATCACGTTGAACACGTGGCCTTCGCCCGTGCCGATCGCACCCAGCGCCCATACCGGCATATGCACCCCGGCTGATGCAAGCAAGACCTGGACGTAGCCAGCCCAACCGATTGCGACCACCGCGACCACCAGCGCATATTCGAGCAGCAGATCCCAGCCAATGATCCAGGCTACAAATTCGCCAAGCACCGCATAGCCATAGGTGTATGCGCTGCCGGTGACTGGAATCAGTCCGGCAAATTCCGCGTAGCACAACGCCGCCGCCGCGCTGCCGATGCCAGCGATGATGAAGGACAACGCAACCGCCGGACCGGCGTTGAGCGCCGCCTGTTGCCCGGCCAACACGAAGATACCGACACCGATAATGCCGCCGATGCCGATCGCGGTGAGCTGCCACAAGCCGAGCACGCGGCGGAAATCGCGGCGTGTGCTGACGTCCGCCTGCAGTTGTTCGATCGACTTGTGCCGCGTCAGTTGCGCGATCAGGCTCATGCGGAATTCCCCTTGACGAAGCCAAGGATAATAGCCGCTTGTGGCGGTTTCGATCAGCAGTCGTGCAGCGCGACCAATGAATCCTCGATCGGCGACGTGCAGGACGGGCCGAGTCGGGTAAAGACCTCACCCAGACGCCGGCGAACATCAGAATGCCCTCACCGCGCGCCGCCCATGCGCGGCGTAGGTCGGATGCCCACATTGCGGGATAGACTCGGGAAATGGATGAAACCAAATCCCCGAAACCCCCGCGCAAGCGCAAAGCGAGCGCGACGACTGCCGATAGTGCGGCATCAACCCGCCCGTCGAAAGTGACGCGTCGCCGGGCGACGCCGCGAAGTGCTTCTGCGCCGGTCGGCGAGGCGGCAACCGCAGCGATCAACGCGCAGCCGACCGAGGCGATGGTGCCCTCATTCGCTCGCACATCCGTAGCACCGCCGCGGACAGCGGCGGCGGACCCGCGACCGGCCGATACCTCGATGCGCTCGGTGCGCGTCATCGATTGGCTGCTCGGCTATCTGCCGCCGCAACAGCGCGGCCGTATCCGCGAATACCTCGTGCTGATGCGCATCGATCGTCCGGTCGGCGCGCTCTTGCTGCTGTGGCCGACGTGGTGGGCGCTGTGGTTTGCAGCGAATGATTTTCCGCCAATGGGTGCGCTCTTCATCTTCACCGTCGGCGTGTTTGTGATGCGCAGCGCGGGGTGCGTGATCAACGATTACGCCGACCACGCATGGCTCGATGCCAAGGTCGAACGCACGCGCGGGCGGCCAATGGCGGCCGGGCGCGTGTCGAAGAAAGAGGCGTTACTCCTGTTCGGCGGCCTGCTTGCTTTTGCCTTCGTGCTGGTGCTGTTCACCAACGCGTTGACGATCAAGTTGGCGTTCATCGGTGCGGCGCTCGCGGCGATCTATCCGTTTGCAAAACGCGTCACGCATCTGGCCCAGGTCGTGCTCGGTGCCGCGTTCGGCTGGTCGATCCCGATGGCGTTTGCAGCGGTGACCAACGCATTGCCTCCGCTGTGCTGGCTGCTGTTCCTGGCCAACGTGCTGTTCTCGACCGTCTACGACACCGAGTACGCAATGGTCGACCGCGACGATGACATCCGGGTCGGCGCGAAGTCGACCGCGATCCTGTTCGGCGACGCCGACCGCGCCGCGATCGGCGTGCTGATGGCGACCTTCGCGCTCGCGATGCTGCTGGCCGGCACGCGCGCAGTCCTGCACTGGCCCTATTTCATCGGTCTCGCGGCCGCGGTCGGGTTGTTCGCGTACCAGCAAAGGCTGATCCGCGATCGTTCGCGCGCGCACTGCTTCAGTGCATTCCGCAACAACAACTGGGTCGGTCTTGCATTGTGGGTCGGACTCGTGCTCGCGCTCGCGATGCGCTGATCGTTGCGGCGGCGTCAATTCTTGATGCGTGGGTCGTTGTCGATCTTGAGGATGCGGCCTCCGCCAAGCATCAAGCCGAACGTCAGGCAATAGCGGTAGGAGCCCGCCGTCAGGTTGTAGTTGGTGGTTGTGACGTTGTCGCGACCCTTGTTGTCGCGGCTCAGCGCCGGATACGAGAATGCCGCCGATGGATGCGGTTTCTCGGGATTACCCTCACGCCAGATCGACAACACATCGTTGCCGTTGCTGCGACGGCCAAGCTGAAGACTCAGCGCGAAGCGGTCGGATTCGTGCGTTCCCCATGCGATGAAAGGCGTTGCAAGGATGAACACCAGGGTCTGTTCACCCGCCCTGGTCGGGATGGTGATATCACCCGTCGTTTTGTCCACATATTCACTGGTAGATTTGTATTCGAACCGCCAGCCGTTGCGAATGGACTTGCCGCGCGCCGCGATGCTCACTTCGATTTCAATCTTCGAATTTCTTGTCGGCATGACGTTCTCCTTTGTTGTGGGCTTTCAAAGTGAAGTACGTTTTGACGTCCGGCGATCCTTTCAGCCATCTGACCGGACTTGAGATTTGGTGGAAACTGCGTTGCGGTTGCGCCATCGCTGGTAGCGCGGTTCGCGATAGCCCATTTCGTCCAGGCGCGCGATGATCGGCGCCGCCGATTGGTCCGCTTCGTCCAGCGCCTGCAGCGCGATCGCGAGAATCGCCTGCATCTGCGGCTCCGCGATTTGCACGTCGCCGCGCAACCATTCAACCAGGTGAAGCCAGTCCTCGCGAGCCTCCGAATGATTGCCGAGCGCGTCGTTCTGGTCACCGGCTGCCAGCAGCGCCTTGGCATACAACACGTGCGTATGCCGATCCAGCCGGCCGGACTGGCGCAGCGTATCGAGGCGCTGGATGACGCCCTGAACCTGACGCAGCGCTTCCAGTGGGTCGCCGCCTGCGGCAGTCAACTGCGCTTGCAGCAACAGGCTGCGGCACAGGCGCGCCTGCCACATGACCACACTCGGATCACGCTCGACCAGGTGCGTCGCGATCGCGCGTGCACGCGTCACCGCAGCGAGCGCGGCGTTGCCCTCGCCGCCGTCGTCGAGCGCTTCGCCCAGATCCGCAAACGCTGCCGATGCGTTCTGTGCCGAGGCGGTGTTGTCCGCATCGGAGGCGAGCAGTTCGTCCGCCAGGGTGACCGCGCGATGCAGCTGCGACAGCGCCATCGCGCGCTCGCCGCGGATCATCGCGAGCCCACCAAGCTCGCGCTCGGCCACCAGCAACGCATTCTTCGCGTCCATGTTTTTCGGATTGAGCGCAAGGACGTCTTCGTAGATCGCGGTTTCCGCTTGGCGCTGCGCCGCCGCCTCGGCAAGGCGCCCCTGCGCCACCTGCGCATCGGCCAGCCAGGCGTGCGATTGGGCCAACTCGATCTGCCGCGCGGCGTCGTTTGGCGCGCGTCGATTGAGTTCCTCGGCCACTTGCAGCGCCTGCGTAAATGCGGTCGCCGCATCCGCCGCGCGACCCTGGTCGAGCCAAAGCGTTCCGAGATTTCCTTGCGCATATTCGACTTCGGCCTGCCATTCGGCCTTGGCCGGATCGATCGCGACAAGGCGCTGGGCCAGGTCGCGATAGCTCTCGAAATTGCGCTGTGCGATGTCGGCGTGGCCGCGTTGCCAGGCAATGTAGCCGACCCAGTACACGCTTTGCGCGTGATCGAAGATGCGCTGTGCATTGTGCGTGTCGCGCGCCAGCAATTCCGCCGTGGTGGCGGCCGCCTGGGCAAACACGTCGAGCGCATCATCGAGCCGCCCGCGCTGGTCGTACACCTCGCCGATCATGTGCAGCGCGCGAGCGCGGCGTGCCAGTGCGTCCGCGTCGAGGCTGGCCGGTTCCTGCGCCGCGTAGTACGCGAGCGCTTCCTTGCCGACCGCATCGAGCGTCGCCAGATGGCCTTCGGGCGCAAGCCGGTTATGCAGGTCGCCGAGCATGAATTCGACCAGGCCTTCTGCGTGCCCGCGTTGCGCTTCCGCCTCGCGGCGCGAGGTGACGGTGACGACGGTGAACACCGACAACAGCACCAGCGCAAACACAGCCGCGGCGGCGATGATGGCCATGCGTCGATAGCCGCGCTGCTGCTCTCGCTGCGCCAGCTTGTCGAAGCTGATGCCCAGAATGCCGGCAATCAATTTCAGTTGCGCGTGCGCTTTTCCATCGCCGCCGCGGCGGGCGTCGGCAGCAATCGGCTCGGCCGCCGCAACCTCGTGCGCGGACCGCTCGCGCAGCGCAGGCGGGAAACACGGCACGCCGCCGTCGGCGCTGTCGACGATCAGACAATGGATGCGTTCGCTGCGACCCAGACGCTGGAATTGGCGCACTTCCTCGTTGACCCAGCGCGACTGCGCCGAGGCCGGCGAGCAGATTACGATCAGGCACCACGATTGCTGCAACGCTTCCGTCACGCTGCGATGGAGATCGATTGCGGTCGGCAGTTCGTCACGATCGCGAAACACCGGCGTCAGTCGCGGCGGAATCGTGCCGGCGCCGATTGGCAGACCGATCAGGCGTCGGGGAATGCGGTAGGTTTCCAGCGCACGATGCAGCCAGCGCGCCCAGGACGTGTCCTGATGGCTGTAGCTGATGAAGGCCCAGTAGCGAAAGCCCGTGTCGGGCTCGTCAGCGACCATGCACGGTCCCGCCAGCGCCGAATGCGGCTCGGCGCGCCGAGACTACGCCTAAATGTGATGCTCGTCATAGACTGCGATGGACGCCGCGAAGCTGGCGCGCTGCGCTGCCTGGGTTGACACTCGTGGCCGGTACGCACGTCGTGACACGTGCAAACCACACTCTCGATCAGCTGCGAGACGTTGGGGCGCGTGCCAGTGCCCACACGTCAACGCGCACCACGCCCGCACGAGACAGCACGCGCGCCGTTTCGCGCAAGGTCGTACCGGTGGTCATCACGTCGTCGAATATCACGATGTGTGCCGGCAACTTCGCGTCGGTTGCCAGGGTGAACGCGCCACGCAGATTGCGCCGACGTGCCTTTGCGTCGAGACCGGTCTGCGGGGGCGTTGCCTTGTTGCGCAGGAGCAGATCGTGACGCATCGGAATGGCCAGCGCGCGCGCCAGTGGCAACGCCAGTTCGAGCGCCTGGTTATAGCCGCGCTCGCGCAGTCGGGCGCGGTGCAACGGCACCGGGATCAGCAGCTCCGGGCGCGTCGGTTGGTCAGCAGCGGCACGCGCGATCATCAATTGCGCGAGTATGCGACCAGCGGCGAGGTCGGCGCGGAACTTGAACCGCGCCTCCAGCAAATCGAGCGGATGGGCATAACGGAACGGCGCCCATGCCGCGGCAAATGGCGGCGCATCCTTCAGGCATTCCCCACACTCGGGAGCCGGCGCTTCCAGCGGCAACGCGCAGCGCGGACAACAGGGCGCATTGAGCGCCAGATCGGCTGTGCAGCCGCGGCATAAATCGCGATTTCCCGCGCCGTCTGCGCCGCACAGCAGACAGCGTGGCGGTAGCGCGACGCGCAGCAGGCGGGCTGCGATGCCGTCAACTTCATGCAGCTCATTCAAGTTGACAGCCTCCCAGCCTCGCCCGAAACTCGCAAACGCAATGCAAAAACAGTGTCTCGCTCCCTACTCTACCGACTGGACGTTCCACATGCTCGCCGCCCCACGCCACGACTGGACCCGCGCAGAAGTACTCGCGCTGCTCGACCTGCCCTTCGCCGATCTCCTGCAACGCGCGCACTCGACGCATCGCGCCCATCACGATGCGAACGCGGTGCAGGTGTCGACGCTGTTGTCGATCAAGACCGGCGGCTGTCCCGAGGATTGCGCCTATTGCCCGCAAGCCGCGCGTTATGCAACGGGGGTCGAGGCCGAAAAATTGATGAGCCTCGAGGCGGTGCTGGCGAAAGCGCAACAGGCCAAGGCGGCGGGCGCATCGCGCTTTTGCATGGGTGCAGCATGGCGTTCGCCGAAGGATCGCGACATTCCGAAAGTCGCCGCAATGATCGGCGCGGTCAAGGCGCTGGGACTCGAAACCTGCGCAACGCTGGGCATGCTGTCGTCGGTGCAGGCGGATGCCTTGAAAAATGCGGGCCTCGATTACTACAACCACAATCTCGATTCGGCGCCCGAGTTTTACGGCGAGATTATCCACACGCGCGAGTATCAGGATCGCCTCGACACACTCGGTCATGTACGCGATGCGGGACTGAAAACCTGCTGCGGCGGCATCGTCGGCATGGGCGAGACGCGCGAGCAACGCGCCGGACTCCTGCACACGCTGGCAACCTTGCCCGCGCATCCGCAATCGGTGCCGATCAATCGTCTGGTGCAGGTTGAAGGCACACCGCTGGCCGGTACCGCAGCACTCGATCCGTTCGAGTTCGTGCGCATGATTGCCGTCGCGCGCATCCTGATGCCAGTGTCGATGGTGCGCTTGTCGGCGGGGCGCACCGAGATGAGCGACGAGCTGCAGGCACTGTGTTTCTTCGCCGGCGCGAACTCGATCTTCTACGGCGAAAAACTCCTGACCACCGGCAATCCGGACACCGAACACGACCAGGCGTTGTTTGCGCGACTCGGCATTCATGCGATGAGGATCGAGCCGGACACGGTGCACGCGGACATCGCCGCGCGGCCCGCGGCCGAAGCCGCGGCCTGACTTGCAAGCGGCGGATGGAAGGCGCGTGCGTCCCGATCTGCTCGAACGTCTCGCCGTGGCCCACGCCAAACGCGCACAAAATTCGCTGCTGCGTCGGTTGCGCACAGTCGAAGCGGTCGACGGCGCGCAGGTGTGGATCGACGGTCGCCGGCTGCTGAACTTCGCCAGCAACGATTATCTGGGTCTGGCCCAGCATCCTGCGTTGCGCGAGGCGTTGGTCGGCGCAGCAGCGCGCTGGGGCGTTGGCGCCAGCGCGGCGCACCTGCTCGGTGGTCATCGTGATGAACATGCGGCGCTCGAAAACTCATTGGCGCGCTGGACCGGGCGCGAACGCGCGTTGCTGTTCTCGACCGGCTACATGGCCAACCTCGGCGTGCTGGGTGCGCTGCTCGGAAAGGGCGATCTGTGCGTGCAGGACAAACTTGACCACGCCAGCCTGCTCGACGCGGCGCATCTGGCCGGATGCGAGCTCAAACGCTACGCGCACGCCGATGTCGCAGGTGCCGCGCGCCAGCTCGAATCGCGTCCCGGCGCTGCCGCGCTGCTCGCGACCGATGGCGTATTCAGCATGGACGGTGATATTGCACCACTGGTGCAATTGGCTTCGTTGTGCACAATGCAACGCACCACGCTGATGGTCGACGACGCGCACGGGATCGGCGTGCTCGGGGCCGAGGGTGCGGGCAGCGTGGTCGAAGCAGGTCTCAGCCAGAATGACGTGCCGGTGCTGATGGCAACGCTCGGCAAGGCAATCGGAGTGGCCGGTGCGTTTGTGGCCGGCAGCGCTGCGCTTGTCGACGCGCTGGTGCAGGGCGCTCGCAGCTTCGTTTACACCACCGCACTGCCGCCGGCACTGGCCACGGCCACGCGCGCAGCGATCGATATCGCACGCTTCGAGGACTGGCGGCGCGATCGCCTGCTGCGCCTGATTGAACATTTCCGCCACGGCGCGGCATCGCGAGGCATCGTGTTGCTGGCATCGCGCACGCCGATCCAGCCTGTACGGATCGGTGACAGTTCGCAGGCGCTCGGCGTGTCGGCGCGTCTCGAAGACGCCGGGTTTTTCGTGCCGGCAATCAGGCCGCCGACGGTGCGTGTGGGTCACGCGCGCTTGCGTGTCGCGCTGTCGGCACTGCATTCCGAAAGCGATGTCGAGCGCTTGCTCGATGCACTTGCCGCGGCGTCGCGTGCCACAACGCTCTTGCCAGCAACGTTGCCGCGCCACACCCTCTCAACGCAATCCCCGTCTTGATGGGCGGGGTTTCAATACAAAAAAACGAACCTCATGCATATCGATGTGCAAGGAAGCGGCGCTGACCTGGTCTTGGTCCACGGCTGGGGCATGCACGCGGGCATCTTCGCGGCCCTTACCGAAAAGCTTGTCGCGCATTTCCGCGTGCACGCGGTGGATCTTCCCGGACATGGCTACAGCCGCGATGAAAGCCGCTTCGATGTCGACGATTGCGCGCGGCGTCTCGCCGCGGCAACGCCGCGTGCGCTATGGATCGGCTGGTCACTCGGTGGCCTTGTGGCGTTGCGCGCAGCGCTCGATTGCCGTGAGCGCGTGCGCGGGCTTGGACTTATTGCGTCGAGCCCACGCTTTGTCGCCGGGGCCGACTGGCCGCACGGCGTTGCAACCAGCGTGTTTGCCGAGTTTGGCACTGAATTGCGCACCCACTATCGCCACGCAGTCGAGCGCTTTCTTGCGCTGGAAACGATGGGCTCGGCGCATGCGCAAACGCGGTTGCGCGAACTCAAGCAGAGCGTGTTCACGCGCGGCCAACCCGATGCGCAATCGCTTGCCGATGGTCTGCGCACGCTCAACGCGAGCGATCTGCGGGCGAATCTGGCGCAGCTTGCGATGCCCAGTTTGTGGATTGCCGGCCGACGCGATCGACTGGTGCCACCGACGGCGATGCAGTGGGCGGCAACCCATGCCCCGCACGGGTCCTATCTTGAGTTCAACAGCGGGCATGCGCCATTTCTCGATCACGCCGCCGAGATCGCCACTGCGATTGTCGCGTTCGCGGCACAATTGCCGCCATGAGCGCAGGTCTCGACCAGACCCGGATCCGCCGCGCATTCGGTCGCGCAGCCGCCACCTATGATGCGCATGCGGTGTTGCAGACCGAAGTCGCGCAGCGCCTGCGCGAGCGCATCGACGAAGACACCGCGTTCGCGCCGGCACGCGTGCTCGATGTCGGCTGTGGGCCCGGTCGCGGCAGCGCGGCTTTACGCGCGCGATACGCGCAGGCTGAGGTGATCGCAGTCGATCTGGCATTGCCGATGTTGCAAAGCGCCGCGGCATTGTTGACAACACCCGCCGATGGAAAAATCGCGTCTCCCGGCGCTCCCACAACCCATCGGGGCACGGCGCTGGTGTGCGCCGACGCGCAGGCATTGCCGTTCGCCGACGCGAGCATCGATTTGGTCCACTCGAACCTGTGCCTGCAATGGTGCGAAGATCCCGGACTCGCCCTGGCCGAATTTCATCGCGTGTTGCGTCCGGGCGGCATTGTGTTGTTCAGCACATTCGGGCCGGGCACCCTGCACGAATTGCGCAGTGCCTTCGCCAGCGTCGACAAGACGCCGCATGTCAGCCGTTTTGTGGACATGCACGACATCGGCGATGCATTGCTGGCGACCGGCTTTCGCGATCCGGTGCTCGAACGCGACGACTTCATCCTGACCTATGCCGATGCGCGTACGCTCATGCGTGAGTTGCGCGCGATCGGCGCGACCAATGCCGACGTGCAACGCCAGCGTTCGCTGATGGGCAAGCAGCATTTGCAGCACGTGGTCGCGGCCTACGAAACGTTTCGCCGCGACGGTGTGTTGCCGGCGACGTACGAAGTCGTCTACGCGCAGGCACGCGCGCCCGAACCGGGACAGCCGCGGCGGCACGGCGGCGAAGATGTCGCGAGCTTTCCCATCGAGCGCCTGCGCGGCAGCCGGCGGCGCTGATTGCGAGATACGTCACGATGACTTCGCCTAACCGTCGCGTTGCCCTCATCGCCGTTCTGCTAGCGCTAGCATCCGCACTGTTCTTTACAGCAACCTATGTGTTCAATCGCGCGATGGCCGACGCCGGCGGACACTGGGCATGGTCGGCGTCGCTTCGTTATCTTCTGAGCTTGCCGATGCTGGCACTCGCGTTGCCGTTTCGTGGCGGCTTCGCGCCGGTGTGGCACGCATTGCGCGCGCATCCGTGCGTGTGGCTCGCATGGAGCGGCATCGGCTTCACGCTGTTTTGCGTATGCCTGACCTGGGCGGCCGCTTACGCGCCGGCGTGGCTGGTCGCCGGCACGTTCCAGTTGACCGTGATTGCCGGCATGCTGCTGGGGCCGTTGCTGTATCGCGATCAGCGTGCGCGCTTGCCACGCCGCGCACTTGCGCTCGGCGGCGTGATTGTCGCCGGCGTCGCAATCATGCAGGCCGCGCATTTTCACGGGCATCTCGAGCGCAGTGCATGGCTCGCCCTCGCCAGCGTCACCGCCGCGGCGTTCCTTTATCCGCTCGGCAATCGCGCCATCTTGCTGCATCTGGAACGCAGCGGCGAAATCCTGAACGCGACCCAGCGCGTGTTTGGCATGACCCTGGCAAGCCAGCCGTTCTGGTGGGTCGTCGCGGTCTACGCGGGCCACGTCGCCGGTGCGCCGACGCCGATGCAGGTGGTGCTCGCGGCGGGCGTCGCGCTATTCGCCGGGACCATCGCGACGATCCTGTTTTTCCAGGCGACCGCGATGGTGCAGGACGATCCGGCCGCACTCGGCGCGGTGGAGGCGATGCAGGCTGCCGAACTGCTGTTCTCGACCGTGCTCGGGATGGTCCTGCTCGGCGAGCAAGCTCCCCATGGCTACGCCGTCGCTGGCGCGGCCTTGGTCATTGCGGGGATCATCGCACTCGGCGTGCTGGTCGGACGCGCCTCGGCCGGGGACGCGCACGCGGCCAGGACGCTGCGCGCCGATCGGGGCGCATGATGATGCGGGTGGCCGACCCTGTGCTGCGCATTCGATCGATACGGGCGTTCAACACGATCGTGTAGGCTGCCGACACTTTTGTGCTGGCACCCATGCATGCAAACCCTGCTCATTTCGACCGCCGCGGTCGCGATTGCCGAGATCGGCGACAAGACCCAATTGCTGTCGCTGATCCTCGCCGCGAAATACCGCCGCCCGTGGCCGATCTGCCTCGGTATTTTCGTCGCAACGATCGTCAATCACGCGCTTGCTGGTTCGGTCGGCGCGCTGGTCGCTGAATGGCTGGCGCCGCAGAGCTTGAAATGGATCGTAGCAACGAGTTTTTTCGCAGTTGCCGCGTGGACGCTGATTCCGGACAAGATCGAATCGGAAGATGCCGCGCGCGGCGCTGGACACAGCGTGTTGTTCGCCACCGTGATTGCATTCTTTCTCGCCGAGATGGGCGACAAGACACAGATCGCCACTGTCGTCCTCGCAGCGCAATATCACCCGCTGTGGCAGGTTGTCGCCGGCAGCACGCTCGGCATGCTGCTCGCCAACGTGCCTGTGGTGTGGCTCGGTTCACGCTTTGCAGCGAGGCTGCCGTTGCTAGCTGCGCGCGTCGGCGCTGCCATATTGTTTGCCGCGCTTGGGTTGTGGATTGTGCTGCGCTGAGACGAGAGAATTTGTGGGTAATTCAGTGCGCAGGTCGGATCAAGCGGCGCAGCGGCGGATCGGCCTTTGCGCTTTGTTCAGCCCTACTGGCTTCCAACCGCTGCCATCAAAGCGCGTCGGCGTCCAACTCGCCGGTGCGGATTCGAATCACGCGATCGAGCTGCCACAGAAAAATCTTGCCGTCGCCGATCTTGCCGGTGTTGGCCGCTTGCGCAATCGCCTCGATCACGCGCTCGACCTGATCGTCGGCGACTGCCACTTCAAGCTTGATCTTGGGCAGGAAGTCGACCACGTATTCGGCGCCGCGGTAGAGTTCGGTGTGACCTTTCTGGCGTCCGAAGCCCTTTACCTCGGTCACCGTGACGCCCTGCACGCCGACTTCGCCGAGCGCTTCGCGCACGTCATCGAGCTTGAACGGCTTGATGATCGCCATGATCATTTGCATAACCGTTTCCTCCAGCTGCGCGCGGTCGAGGTGACTATACCCGATCGCTTCGCGCCGCCCTCGTGTAGGAATGTTCGTACACGTCCACGCGCGATCTGCACATGGCGTCTGCGCCCATACTGGCTATGCTGCGGCTGTGGGGAAACAAGTCGAGGGAACGACGACGCACGGAGGCGTGGCCGGTAACCGTCGCGAAGCGGCCGTTACCGGTCGCCCCAGGGAATCGAAGCGCGCCTAGCCCGCGGGCCGCCGCAATGAACCCGCGTGATGGAACTGCACCACGTGCGAGCGGCCGCTACCCTTCACAAGAAGGACGCGATTTTCCAGCACACCGGAATTCGCGCGAGAATCATCGTTTCAATGCATGACCGGGGTGACCTGTGATCAATGTCCAATCTGTCGACGCGCTGGCGCAGCGCCTTGCCGCACTGGTTCCTTCGGGCCTCAAGCAGGCGCGCGAGGACATGACGGCAACCTTTCGCAGCGCGCTGCAAGCGGGCTTGCGTGATCTCGATCTGGTCACGCGCGAGGAATTCGATGTGCAGCGCTGCGTTTTGCTGCGTACGCGCGAGAAGATCGAGGAGCTCGAACAACAGGTACTCGCGCTGGAGCGGTTTGTCGGCAGCAGCGCATCGCAACCCAAACACTGACGCGCCTTGCACTCCTGATTTCTCGAAAGCGCCGCCGCTCACGGTGGCGGCGGGCCGTTGCACGCCCGTTAACCGGACTACCGCGCCGATGTCTCCACTTCGCACCGATTTTTTCACGGAACGCCTGCTGTCCGGCACTGTTCACCCCACGACGCGAGTCACAGGCTCTTTTGCGAGATCGCGTGGATGAGTCTGGCAATTGTCTACACGCGCGCGCAGGACGGCATCGATGCGCCGCTGGTCACCTGCGAAGTGCACCTGTCCGGCGGCTTGCCTGGCACCTCGATTGTCGGCTTGCCCGAAACTGCGGTGAAGGAAGCGCGCGACCGCGTGCGCGCGGCGATCCTCAACGCGCAACTTGATTATCCGCAGCGCCGGGTGACCGTGAATCTCGCGCCGGCCGACCTGCCCAAAGATGGCGGGCGCTTTGATCTGCCCATCGCCCTCGGCATCCTTGCGGCCAATGGCATGCTGCCGCACGCAGCCCTTGCCGATTGCGAATTCATCGGCGAACTGGCGCTGTCGGGTGAACTGCGCCCGGTGCGTGGGGTGCTGCCGGCGGTGCTGCACGCGACGCGCGCAGGACGCCGCGTGGTGGTGCCGCGCGAGAACGGTGCAGAAGCGGCACTGGTTAGCGGCGCCGACGTGCGCGTGGCCGGATCATTGCTGGAGGTGTGCGCGCATCTGGCTGGCCGGATCGATTTGCCGGCCGCGGTTGCAAGCAACGAATCGGCGATGCCGAAGACGTCTGTCGCCGATCTGTCGGAGGTGCGCGGCCAGCAACAAGCGCGACGTGCACTCGAGATCGCCGCGGCTGGAATGCATAATCTGCTGCTGGTCGGGCCGCCAGGCACCGGCAAGACGATGCTCGCGAGCCGCCTGCCCGGCATCCTGCCGCCGCTGGACGAACGCGAGGCGCTGGAACTGGCCGCCATCCGCTCGGTCGCCGGCCACGACAGTGATGTCGCATTGTGGAAAATGCGCGCGTTTCGCGCGCCGCATCACACCGCTTCCGCAGTCGCCCTGGTTGGCGGTGGCTCGGTTCCGCGGCCTGGCGAAATCTCGCTGGCGCATCACGGCGTGTTGTTTCTCGATGAGCTGCCCGAGTTCGACCGGCACGTGCTTGAGGTCCTGCGCGAGCCGCTCGAATCCGGACGCATCGCGATTTCACGTGCAGCGCGGCAGGCTGAATTTCCGGCCTGCTTCCAACTCGTGGCGACGATGAATCCGTGTCCGTGCGGCTATGCCGGCGATCCGTCGGGGCGCTGCCGCTGCACGCCCGATGCGATCGCGCGCTATCGCTCGCGTTTGTCCGGGCCGCTACTCGATCGCATCGACTTGAAACTCGAAATGCCGCGCGTGCCGCATGCGCAATTGCGCGACACGGCTCGCGGCGAAGACAGCGCAACCGTACGCGCACGGGTGATCGACGCACGCGCGCGCCAGCTCGATCGCGCCGGCAAGACGAACGCGGCCCTCGGCAACCGTGAAGTCGAACGCGATTGCGTGCTCGATGAGCGCCTGCACGCGCTGCTCGATCACGCGGTCGAGCGCCTCGGCCTTTCGGCGCGCGCCTACCACCGCGTACTGCGCGTGGCGCGCACGATTGCCGACCTCGCCCAATGCCAGCACATCGATGCGGCGCACCTGTCCGAATCGATCCAGTACCGGCGTTTTGAAGCGGGCTAGCCAGCAGGAGGAAGCGCCGGCACGCAGCAAAGTGCCGGCGGGGACCACGACCTGACAAGTTGTTCGTCGAAGCAGCGATAGGGGCGGCGGCAAATCGCGCGGCTGAATGAACCATGCCTGGGTTTCGATAAGGAGAACGGGATTTCCTGTTGAATCGAAATTCGCGAAATCCCCCCGCAAGGGTGTAAGGCGCCGTGCGCCAAGTTCTTTCGCCGGTTTTGCCCGGTGTATCACCCGGCGTGCTTTGAGATCTTGCATCAAACGCGTCCGATCTTGACTGACGAAAACAACGCTGCATAGTTGATCCCGATTCCTGACCGCAGCTGTCGTCCCCTCCGGTTATGATCGACGCCGGAGCGTGGCCTCGATGAATGCGATCCATCACACCTACTGGTTGTTCGCCGGCGCCGCCGCGCTGGTGCTGGCCGGCATTTGCTCGAGCTTGATTGCGCGACGCTTTGGTGCGCCGTTGCTGCTGGTGTTCCTCGTAGTCGGGATGCTCGCTGGAGTCGACGGTCCGGGTGGCATACGTTTCGACGATGTCGAGGCGACCTACCGTATCGGTTCCTTCGCGCTGGCCATAATCCTGTTCGATGGCGGCCTGCGCACGCGGCGGGAGAGTTTTCGCGGCGTGCTCGCGCCAGCGCTGCTACTGGCGACGATCGGGGTCGTCATAACGGCGGTCTTGACCAGCTTCGCGGCGCGTTGGCTGCTCGGTCTCGATGTCGCGTCCGCGCTGCTGCTCGGCTCCGTTGTTGCGTCGACTGACGCCGCCGCGGTGTTTTTTCTGCTGCGTGCGGGAGGCTTGCACTTGCGCGCGCGAGTCGGCGCGACGCTGGAAATCGAATCAAGCGCGAACGATCCCGTCGCCGTGTTGCTCACCACTCTGCTCGCCGGCTACATCGCCATCCCGATGGGTCTCAGCGTGCCCGATCTGGCGTTCGAACTTATCGCGCAATTCGGCGTCGGTGCACTGGCGGGTGTCGGCGGAGGGTTCCTGATCGCGCTCGCACTGCGGAAACTGCCGTTACCCAGCGGCCTCGCCGCATTGTTCATGATCGCCGCCGCAATTGCCCTCTTTGGCTTGACCGGCGCCTTGCACGGCAGCGCGTTTTTAGCCATCTATGTGGCCGGAGTGGTTGTCGGAAACCGCCATGTTCCAGGCTTTCCCAGCCTGTTGTCGGTACTCGACGCCGGCACCTGGTTGTGCCAGATCGTGATGTTCCTTGTTCTGGGTCTGCTCGCCGCCCCGCACCAGATCTGGAAATCGCTGCTGCCGGCATTGGGCCTTGCTGCGTTCCTGATGCTGGTTGGGCGCCCTCTTGCGGTGGCCGCATGCCTGGCGCCATTCCGCTATGGCAAGCGCGAGGTGGCCTTCATCGCATGGGTAGGATTGCGCGGTGCGGTCGGGATCTTCCTCGCATCGATCCCCATGTTGATGCACCTTCCCAATGCGGGGCTCTTGTTCAACATCGCATTCATCGTCGTGCTTGCATCCTTGCTCGTGCAAGGCTGGACGCTCGGACTGGCCGCGCGCCTGCTGGATGTCGCTCTGCCGCGCCGCGATCGCGCCATCCGGCGGGTGGAACTCGATCTTCCCGGCACACTCGAGCGCGAGCTGGTCGGCTATGCCGTCGCACCTGGCGCGTCGATTCTAACCGGCGCGCAAGTGCCAGGCTGGGCACAACTGGCGATGATTGTGCGCGGCGGCGCAATCGTGATGCCGGACTCCGACCGCACGCTGATACCGGGCGATTACGCGTATCTGCTCGCGCCAAGTGGCCGTGTTTATCGACTTGACTGGTTGTTCGTGCCGCCGGACGAAGCGCGCGCGGCGGAACGCGAGATGTTCGGCGAGTTCAGCTTCGATGCAAGCGTGCGTCTGGCCGATATCGCCGACTTCTATGGCGTGCCGGTGCGCGTGCGCGACGCGCCATTGACGCTGGCCGAACACTTTGCGCGTCATTACGAGCACACGATTGAGGTCGGCGATCGGGTCAAGCTCGGGGCGGTCACCTTGATCGCGCGCGAGCTCCACGATGAAGGGGTCGCCCGAGTCGGACTCAAGCTCGGCAGTCCGCTGGCGCCACGCGCCTGGCTTGGTGGCGCGCTCGGGCGCTGGTTGCGTCGATGACTGCGTGATCGGCGGCCTTGGCGGCTCGCGCGCGCCGCCATCTCGCGCCAATTTCCTACGCAGGGCGCTGGCAATTGCCCATTCGCTCTCACGTGCGCCGCTTGCAAGCTGCGTGCTCCGGCTACGCGACAGCCGTCGGGGGGCAGTCATGCGACGCATTTTCTTGTTGTGGATTTTTATCCATGGGCTGCCGGCCCTCGCTACTGGCTGCCCACCATGGACCAGCGCGCGCGCTGGCGACGAATTGCGTACCCTCGATCAACAATTGCAGGGGTGGGATCGGGCCTACCATCGCGATGGCGTTTCGCCGATTGATGACACACTCTACGATCAGGCGCGTGCGCGTTACGCGCTTTGGCGTGGATGTTTCCCGGCTCAGTCACCGCCGGTTGGCGATCCTTTGCAAACGATGGGCGGCAGCGTACGTTCGGCGGTCGCGCAGACCGGCTTGGAAAAGTTGGCCGATGCCGAGGCCGTCGCGGCGTGGATGAAGGCGCGCAGCAACCGCGACTTGTGGATGCAACCCAAGGCGGATGGAGTGGCGGTGACGTTGTTGTATGTCGACGGCGCCTTGCGTCAGGCGGTCAGTCGCGGAGACGGCACGCTCGGCCAGAACTGGACGGAGAAATTGCGCGCGATCCACGCTGTACCTGTGCAACTGCCGAACGCGCCCCCGCGCGTCGTATTGCAAGGCGAACTGATCTGGCGCCTGCCCGGTCATGTCCAGGCCAAGGATGGTGGCATGAATGCACGCTCCAAGGTCGCCGGCGCGTTGACGCGCGAATCGCTCGATGCCGCGACCGCCGCGCAGATCGGCTTGTTCGTTTGGGATTGGCCGAGCGGTCCGGCGGATATGCGCGCGCGCCTTGCGGGATTGCGTGCGTTTGGATTCGCCGACGCAGCGGATGACACGGTTGCGGTCGAGGACATCGATGGCGTGCGCGCGCTGCGCGAAAACTGGTATCGCTCACCGATGCCGTTTGCCGCCGACGGCATCGTCGTGCGGCAGGGACATCGACCGGATGCTTCGACCTGGCGTGCGCAGCCGCCGGAATGGGCCGTCGCGTGGAAGTATCCGGCGGCCAAGGCGCTCGCTGAAGTGACTGCGGTCAACTTCACCATTGGCCGCAGTGGGCGCATCACGCCGGTGCTCGAACTTGAGCCGGTGCGACTCGACGATCACACGATTGCACGCGTCTCGCTCGGATCTCTCGCACGCTGGCGGGCGCTCGACGTGCGCCCGGGCGATCAGGTTTCAATCTCGCTCGCCGGTCTGACAATCCCGCGTTTCGATGCGGTCGTGCTGCGCAGCTCGCAGCGGGTGGCGGTTGCGGCACCCGATCCGCGCGCGCATGACCGATTACAGTGCTGGCATCCCGCTGCCGGTTGCGAGCAGCAGTTCCTTGCCCGCCTGACGTGGCTCGGCGGCAAGCACGGCCTCGCGCTTGCCGGCATCGACAAATCGGGCTGGCAACGCTTGATCGATGCCGGTCTGCTTGGCGGCATGCTCGACTGGCTCGATCTGGACGCTGTCGCTTTGCGCAAAGCCGGGTTTACGACTGCGCGTGCAAATCTGTTGGCGCACACGTTTGCCACGGCGCGTCTGCGCTCGCTGCCCGACTGGCTGCGCGCACTCGGCGCGCCGACCGCCACGGGGGCCTTAAGTTGGGTCGACTTTGCCACCGACAACGGATCGGTCACTCGACGCGCTTTCGCCGCCGACCCTGAAGTACACGCGCTAATTACCCACTTGCATGCGGCCGGCGTGAGTGGTTTCTGAGAGCACCACGCCGTTCGATCGCCAGCGAAGCACTGGGAAGATCCGGCCAGCCATGTCGCGACGCAGGCGCGACGCGTGTCGCACGCGAAGCGCATGTCGCGCTGATCTGTTATCGGTCCGTCTTGTTCCGCAGCATCGCGCACGCATTGCGGTATGGACGCCGGCCGCTTTCCATGCGGATGAGCCGCCCGAACAACACACCTGGCTGGTTAAAGCGTCGCGCGAGCTGGCGGCAGCGAATTTCGTGCCGGGCGTGTCGGTTTCGAGGCGGGCGAACCGTGCTGGCTGCCGCCCGCCATGAAGCGTGCAGGAATCTAACGCGCGACTACCCCGCGCCCGCCAAGGACACGTGCCGGCAGCAAAATCATCGCGCGCAGCAACTGGAATACGCCCTCAACCGCGAATCCAAGCAAGCGGAACGGCAGCGCTATCAGCCAGACGATCGGATACAACAGCACGGCAAGCAAGGCGAGCGGCCAGCAAAAAACCAGCAACAGCAGCCACAGGAGAAAGGTCAGCATCGATATGCTCCGCAAGAGGAACGATTCAGGTCGCAAGGACCATCGTTGGCCAACATGGGGGCGACGTCGCGGGTCAAAAGGGGGAGACGCGATGGCTGTCCTGTACGCGAACGAAACCGCAGGACACGCGCGAGTCGACATGAAGATGGATGCAACGAAAACGCTCTGGACCATTGGCCATTCCACGCGTGACATCGATGCGTTCATTGGCCTGCTCACCGAAAACCGCATCGAGGTCCTGATCGATGTGCGCCGCTTTCCCGGTTCGCGCCGGTATCCGCACTTCCACACCGACGCCTTGGCTGCGTCCTTGCCCGCTGCCGGCATCGCCTATTGTCATGTTGCCGCTTTGGGTGGTCGACGCAAAGTGCGTGCGGACTCGCCCAATACCCAATGGCGCAACCCGGCGTTCCGCGGCTACGCGGATCACATGGCCAGCACCGAATTTCGTGATGCCTTCGCCGCGCTCAGTGCGCTGGCGACGGAGCAACGCTGCGCAATCATGTGCGCGGAATTGCTCTGGTGGAGGTGTCATCGTTCGATGATTGCCGATGACCTGGTGTTGCACGGCTGGCATGTCGTGCACATCATGGGACCGGGCAAAACGGCGGAACATGCGTTCCGTGCGGCGGCGCACCTGATCGGCGACACGCCGGTCTACGACGGCGGCCAAGCGGCGTTGCTTTGACGGGAATCGAAATAGTCCGTCGGATCAAGCGCGCGGCACGGAACCTGAACCTGATTCGGCAACGCCCGTATCCATGCCCCCGACAAATGCGTGGGCTGACATCGATGACGTCACGCGCGCTGCGAGGACAAGCGCCGCGGCGAGCAACGTTGCCGCCAGCACGAACGCGATGCCAGGCAAATGCACGGGCGCGTGATCACTGATGAACAGCGCAAACAAATTGGCGAACAGGGCAGGGCCGAACACGCCGGCCAAGCTGGCCAGACTGCTCAGCGCGCCTTGCAGACGTCCCTGCTCGTGCGGATCGACTTGGTGCGTCATCATCGCCTGTGCCGGCGGCCCGGCCAGTCCACCCAGGCACAGGAACGGAATGCCGAGCACGAACAGCCACGCGGTCGGCGCGAAGCCGAAGAAAATGTATCCGACGATACACAGGGCGAGGCCGGCCAGAATCATGCGTCGCTCGCCGAGCGCCGGCATCAAGCGACGCACCAGCACCGCTTGCACGAGACCGCTGCAAAGACCGACCAGCCCCAGTGTGTAACCGACGATCTGCGGACCCCAGCCATACCGGTAATCGGTGTACAGCACGTACGTGGAGTTGAGCGAGAACTGGGCGAGGTTGGTCAGGAAAAACACCGCAGCCAGCCCGAACACCTGCGGATAACGCCGCAGCAGCAGCAACGCGCCGAGTGGATTGGCGTGGCGCCAGTCGATGCGCGACGTGCGCCGTTCCTGCGGCAGCGATTCAGGCAAAACAAAAAATCCATACGCGAAATTGGCGAGCGACAGCGATGCCGCAACCCAGAACGGCAAGCGGATATTCACGCCGCCGAGAAATCCACCCAGCGCAGGCCCGATGACGAAACCTATACCGAACGCGGCGCCGAGCAATCCGAACGCGGCAGCGCGCTTTTCCTTCGGGATCACATCGGCGATGTAGGCGTTGGCGGTCGAAAAGCTGGCCGCGCAGATACCCGACACGAGGCGGCCGATAAACAGCAGCCACAGCACCGGCGCCAGCGCCATCACGATGAAATCCACGCCGAGGCCGAAGCTTGAAATCAGGATCACGGTGCGCCGACCGTAACGATCCGACAGCGCGCCCTGGATCGGCGAGAACACGAATTGCATCGCCATGTACACGGTGCCGAACGCGCTTGACCAGACCGCCGCCGTGGCGATGCTGCCGCCGACCAGTTCGACGATCAGATGGGGTAGCACCGGAATGATGATGCCAAACGACAACATGTCGAGCATCACGGTGACGAAGATGAACGCCAGCGCGGCATGGCGCACCGGTTTTTCGCTCGACGTGCTCAACGATGGATTCCGTTATTTGCGTTGTGGAAGATGCACGCGGTGCGGCATCAACGGCCCGTGTCGATATCGATGAAGCGGAGGAACTCGGCGCGGGTGCGCGCATCCTCACGGAAGGAGCCGAGCATCTGACTGGTAATCATCGACACACCGCGCTTGTGCACACCGCGCGTGGTCATGCATTGATGCGTCGCATCGATGACCACGCCGACGCCGCGGGGTTTGAGCACCATATCGATGCAATGCGCTATTTGCGCCGTCAGTTTTTCCTGCACCTGGAAACGTCGCGCGTACGCGTCCACCACGCGCGCTAGCTTGGATATGCCGACCACCTTGTCGGTTGGCACATAGCCAACATGCGCGCGGCCGATGATTGGCGCCATGTGATGCTCGCAAAACGACTCGAATGGAATGTCGCGCAGCACGATCATTTCATCGTATCCGGCGACTTCTTCGAATGTTCGCGCCAGATATTCGGACGGATCGATCGCGTAGCCTGAAAACCAGTCGCGATACGCCTTGACCACGCGCTTGGGCGTGTCGAGCAGGCCTTCGCGCGTGGGGTCTTCGCCGGCCCAGCGCAGCAGGGTGCGCACGGCTTCTTCGGCTTGGGCTTGGTCAACCGGGGGTAGCGCTGTCGACTTTTTCATGGCTGGATCCCGCGATGGGGTGCGCAGTCTAGCAGGCACAGGATTTGATCCTGTCGCGCGCGACTGCGTGGAGCTGCAGCGCAGTTGCATGGCGGGCAGCGCGACTCTGTAGAGCGTGCAGGTGTCGTGGGAGCATCACGCAGGCTCGTTTTAGTCCACCCGACAAAACGCCGCCTTTAGATAGCGTGATTCGGGTACGTGCGCCTGCCACGGATGGTCCGGCCCGGCGCCGGTTACCTTGAGCACCTGCACGGTGCGACCCGCGTAGAACGCGGCACGGCGCAGCATGTCGAGGAACTGGTCTTCGCCGACGAGACCCGTGCAAGAACACGTGAGCAACAGGCCGCCGCGCTTCACCGCGCCCATCGCCAGCTTGTTCATGTCGAGGTATTTCTTCAGCGCGGGGATCACCTGTTCGCGGTCGCGCGTCATCTTGGCCGGATCGAGGATCACGACATCGAACTTGTCCACATTGTTACCAGCCCCGTCGCGCAACCAGTGGAAAATATCCGCTTGCACGAAGCGCACCTTGACGTGGTTTAGACGCGCGTTCTTCTCCGCGATTTCGAGGATTTCCTCATCGAGGTCGACGCCGACAACTTCCGCCGCGCCACCAATCGTCTTGGCCATGATGCCGAACCCGCCGGAGTTGCAACACAGATCCAGCACGCGCTTGCCGGCGCAGAATTCCGCCAGCAGCTTGCGGTTGTCGCGCTGGTCAGCGAAGAAGCCGGTCTTGTGCTTGGTGCCGGGGGCGGCGTGGAATTTCACGCCGTGTTCGTGAATCACCGTGGGCGCAGGTGCGGGTGGCACGGCGCAATCGAAGCTCTCCTGTTTTTGCACATGCACTTCGGCGTAAGCGTAAATTTCCGCGCCGGGAAAGTGTTCGAGCAGGCAGCGCCGGATCAGTTCGCGCAGCTTGTACATGCCGGCCGAGAAGAATTCGACCACCAGCGTGTTGGCGAAACGGTCGACGACCAGGCCGGACAGCCCGTCGCCTTCGGAATGCACCAGCCGATACGCATCCGTGATTGCATCGAGCCTGAGCAGCTCGCGGCGCAACGCTACGGCGTCGCCAATCTTGCGCGCGAAAAACGCCTCGTCGACCACCTCGTCCGGATCGGCCGTAAGCACGCGCAAGGCGATGCGCGAATGACCGTTGTAAAAACCGCGGCCGGCAAAGGCGCCTTCGCGATCGACGATGTCGACGATGGTGCCGGGTTTGGGTTTGGGTTCGGGCTTCTCGACCATCTTCTGGAAGATCCAGGGATGATTCGAGCGGCGTTCGATCTTGAGCTGGATCAGCGGCAGCACATCCGCGTTTTCGCGAGTCATCTGCTTATGATAACCAAGCGGACGCGCGGTCGTCGGCCCGGCTCAGACCGGGCAACCCGCATCCCGTATTCTGCAAGAGAGGTGCGCGTGGCGGCTCAATGGCGCGATCTCGATGGGTAAATACCTGCCCGCCCCTTGCGCGCGGCGACGGCGCCCTCACTGTTCGAACGCATGGCCATTGCCGCTCCCATCCCTGAACCCGACCGCGCCAGCGTTGCCCGCGACCGCACCCGCGTGCGCTACGCCGTGCTCGGTGCCGGGGCCTTGCTGCTCGGCGTCTGGATTGCCTGGCTCGGGGCGTGGCTGCTCGGCTGGCCAATGACCGACCTTGGTATTCGCCCGCGCCAGTTGCGTGGCCTGGTCGGCATCCTCGCTGCGCCGTTTGCGCACGCTTCGTTGGATCATCTGATGTCCAACACCTTGCCGCTCGGATTGCTGGCGACCCTGACCCTGTATTGCTATCCGCGCGCTGCACGTCTGGCGTTGCCGCTGATCTGGCTTTTGTCCGGCCTGGGGGTGTGGTTGTTTGCACGCGATTCGGTTCACATTGGTGCCAGCGGCATCGTGCATGGCCTGATGTTCTTCCTGTTCGTGATGGGCCTGATCCGGCGCGATCGCCTTGCCGTGGTGACCTCGCTGGTGGTGTTTTTTCTCTATGGAAGCATGCTTCTGTCGGTGCTGCCGCATGAAGAACATGTAAGTTTCGAATACCACCTGGCCGGGGCGATTGCCGGCGTTCTGGCGGCGTTCGCCCTGCATCGACGCGACGCGCTGCCTCCGCGGAAACGCTACAGCTGGGAAGACGATGAACTCGAAGCGGACAACGAAGATACGGAACTTGAGCCGCCGCTGGCCGCGGATGTCCCGGTGCTATGGCAACGGGCGGACACCGATCAGGACGCCGATCGTGTGATCGCATTTCGTCCACGCGACGTCGATTCGCAGCCGCCGACGATTCACTGATCACTTGCAGATGCGGCAACCCCACCCGTTTGTCTGTCCTCCGAATTTCCCCCTTGCACCAGTGAGGGCGGCAATCGACCGGGCTGATCTGATCGTCGCGTTCCGTCTCTACCGGCCGCGGGGAAACGTATCGCGCGGTCGCGATGGAAAAAAGCGGTCCAGCGCCCGTTAACGGCGCTTCACGCCCCCTGCATGCCAAGCGCGCTAAGCTGTCGTTCCTGCATCCGGAGCGTGTGCCATGAGTCCTGCCGAACCGCGCCGCGTCGAACATCTCGAGACCGACAAGGGCTACGTCCCGGTCTACACGACCACCGTCATCGACCAACCGTGGGCGAGTTACTCACCCGCCGATCATCAGACATGGGCGACGCTGTTCGAGCGCCAGCGCCAGATCCTCACAGGCCGTGCCTGCGACGAGTTCATCGACAACCAGCAACGCTTCGGCATGACGCCGGATGCAATCCCGCGTTTCGACGACCTCAACGAAGTGCTGGCCAACGCGACTGGCTGGCAGCTCATCGGCGTCGAAGGCTTGTTGCCGGAGTTGACGTTTTTCGAGCACCTGGCGAACAAGCGTTTCCCGGTGACGTGGTGGATTCGCAAACCCGAGCAGATCGACTACATTGCCGAACCCGATCTTTTTCACGATCTGTTCGGCCACGTGCCGCTGTTGCTCAATCGGGAATTTGCCGACTACATGCAGGCCTACGGCCGCGGCGGCGTCAAGGCGCATGCTATCGGCAGCGACGCGCTGGTCAACCTGACCCGACTGTACTGGTACACGGTCGAGTTCGGCCTGATCCGTCAGGACGGAAACCTGCGCATCTACGGGTCGGGCATCGTGTCGTCGAAAGGCGAATCGATTCATTGTCTGGAATCGCCCGCGCCAAACCGCCTCGGCTTTGATCTGCAGCGCATCATGCGCACGCGCTACCGCATCGACACCTACCAGAAAACCTATTTCGTCATCGACAGCTTCGAGCAGTTGATGGCGGCAACGCGACCGGATTTCCGTCCCATCTACACCGATCTCCTCGCACAACCGGCGATTGCAGCCGGAGAAATTCTCGCCAGCGACTGCGTGTTCCAGCGCGGCACCGGTGAAGGCTGGGCCAGCGGCGCCGATGTGTGACCCGGGCCAAGTCCTTGAAATCGGCGACGCAGCGGAACAACCGAACAACGTGCGCGGTCGATGACGTCATGAAGCTGGTTCGCGGCGTCCTGTTGCTCGCCTTGTCATCGCTGGCGCTTGTTGCCCACGCCGAAGTCAAGCAGTCGGCCGTCGATGGTTTCTTCATCGCATTCACCTATCCGGTCGCGGCAACCACACAGAAGACCTGGGCCGACATCGTGCAGCCACAGCGCTGGTGGAGCAACGAACATACCTGGTCCGGCAGCGCTGCCAATTTGAGTCTGAAGCCGGAAGCGGGTGGTTGCTTTTGCGAAAAGTGGAAAGATTCCAGCGTTGAGCAAGGTCGCGTGGTGATGGCGTTGCCGGGAAAGCTGCTGCGCCTGGAAACCGCGCTCGGCCCGCTGCAGGAATTCGCGCTCAAGGGCACGTTGAGTTTCTGGATCAAGGGAGGCGATGACGGCGCGACCGAACTCAACGTGGAATACCGCGTCAACGGCTCCAGCTCGAGCACGCTGGACGCGTTCGCGCCGCAGGTCGACGCGATGCTCGGCGCGCAGGTGGCGCGGTTGGTGCGCTACATTGACAGCGGCAATCCCGAGGAGCCGCCGCCGGTGATTGCGCCGGCGCAGGCAAACGCTCGCAGTGCGATTCTCGACGAATGGGCCAAGCGTGCGGCGGCGGACAAGGCTGCGGTAAGCCCGCCTGCAACAAAAGCCCACCATCCGGCTCCCAAAGCCAAACCATCGAAAATTCCCGACGGTTCGTGACGCCGACGTTGTGCACATGCATCGACGACGCAATCGCTCGCGATTCGCCGATGCGCCATCAGCCGTCGGGAGTCAGGATTTCCCGATGCGTGTTTTTTGCTGTGCAATAAACGCGTCGATGCTTTCTTCCAGCACCGGCAAGGGCACCGACCCGAGTGCCAGCACGGCGTCGTGGAACGCGCGCAAGTCGAACTTCGCACCCAGTTCCTTCTCCGCGCGGGCGCGCAGCTGAACAATCTTCATCTCGCCAAGCTTGTAACTGAGCGCCTGACCCGGCCACGAAATATAGCGGTCGACTTCCGTTTCCACTTCGTGTTGACTCAGCGCGGTATGGCGCGCGAGATAGTCGATCGCCTGCGCACGCGTCCAGCCCTTGTGATGAAGCCCCGTGTCGATCACGAGGCGCGCGGCACGCCACATTTCGTACGTTTCGCGACCGAACTCCTCGTACGGCGTGTGATAGATGCCCATTTCCTCGCCAAGCTTTTCGCAATACAACGCCCAGCCTTCGCCATAGGCTGAAATATAGCTTTTGCTGCGGAAATCCGGCAGGCCTTTGTGCTCCTCTGACAGTTCGCCTTGCAACGCATGTCCCGGTGAGGATTCGTGCAGGGTCAGCGCGGGCAGGTTGTACAGCGGGCGCGAGGGCAAGTCATAGGTGTTGACCCAGTAGGTGTGCGCGCTGCCGCGGCCGGCGGTCCAGAACGGGGCAATCGCCGCCGGCACCGGATCGATGCCGAAACGTCCGCGCGGCAGCAAGCCGAAATACTGTGCGATTTTTCCGTCCACTTGCTTGGCGATCCAGGCCGCCCGCATCAGCAATTCATCCGGCGTCCTGGCGTAGAACTGCGGGTCGCTGCGCAGGAAATGCAGGAATGCCGGAAAGTCGCCCTTGAAACCGCTCGCCTTCATCGTGGCCTGCATGTCGGCGTCGATGCGCGCGACTTCCTTGAGGCCGATTGCATGAATCGTTTCAGGGTCGAGATCGAGCGTGGTGTATTCGCGTATCTGCTGACGGTAATACGCCTTGCCATCCGGCAGCGCTTCGGCGGCCAGTGTCGTGCGTGCATGCGGTACGTATTCGGTGCGGAAGAACGTCAACAGCTTTGCATAGGCCGGAATCACACGCGTGCCAATGGCGCGCTGTGCATCGCTGCGCAGCATTGCTTGTTGTTCGGCCGAAATGTTTGATGGCAATTGCTTGAGCGGCACGTAGAACTCGCTGTCCATCGGCGACGCTGCGTCGGCGTAACTGGCGATCGATCCGTCGCGGCCATCGAGCACCGCGCGCGGCACGCTGAAACCACGCTTGAGACCGGCGCGCATATTGACAATCTGCTGATCGAAATAGCGCGGTATGTCATTCAATTTCGCAATGTAGTTGTGCGCCTCCTGCGCATTCTTCAGTGGCCGTCGCGTCATGAAACCGAGGTCGGACCAGAACTGCGAATCGCTGTTGAACGGCATTTCGTAGCCGTGAAAGCGGATGTCCGCGGCGAGATTTTCAATCTGCGGCCGGTATACCGCGAGGTTGATCCGGTTTTCCGCCGACAGCTCCTTGGCGGGAATGGCATCAAGTTGGGTTAGCACATCGTTCCAGTACGCAAGGCGCGCCGCTTGCGCGTTCGCATCGACCGCGGGCAGGCGGTTGTCGTTTACGTTCGCCGCGCTGTCATCTTCATCGGCACCGGGGAACTGAAGCTGGCGCCAGTTCCATTCCTGCGTGTAGAGCGCCTTGAAGCGATCGTCGGCGGTCGTCGCGTGCGCGACCGATGTCAATGCCAAACCCAGGCACAGCAGGCAACCGAACCAACGGATCATCGCGACGTACTCCTGATGCGCAAAGACCGATGATCGCACCGAACTACCCGTGCGCGAATACCGATTGGCACGACAGGGGCTCATGCGGTGTCGCAACTGGCGCGTATCGACGCCAGCCGCGACAATGCACGACCTCGTCTTGCGCGGAGATAGCAGTCGATGATGCCCACCGCTTCCCCCGCCAACCGGGTCACCTTGAGCCGCTTTCTGATCGAGGCCCAGCGCGAAAAAGGCCAACTCGACGGCGACCTGCGCC
>CAJDTR010000008.1_pt1 | contig 34717 bp, 29 predicted proteins | sample 7389891 | NCBI WGS metagenome assembly CAJDTR01 (sample SAMEA7055657, study PRJEB34461) | soil metagenome | biome: terrestrial ecosystem; feature: Peninsula; material: soil | place: Antarctica | collected 2016 | reverse complement strand
CCAGCGAGTAGATCACCGTGGTTACTCATCGCAATCATTGGAGTGCCGTTCGGAAATCGCGCTCAGGACTCGCCAAACAATCAAATGATCGAATAGTTGCTCACCACTGCGGCCGACGCTCCATCCCCCAACCAGTTGGTCAGCTACTTCTCGCGACGATTCGAGCTGGGTCGACTTCCGGCTGCTGCGCCAGCCAGTCCCAGGTCGCATCTGCCGTCTTGGCAATCGTGTCGAAATTCGGTGCACCGTCGGCACCGTCATAGCCGGAATACTCGAACTGCATCACCGCAAAACCCTGCTTGACCAATGGCTGCACCAGCGCGAACGAGTTCTCGACCGTTTCGAAAGTTCCATGCGCGAACCAGCGCGCGCCGACCGGCTTCGCCGTACCATGCGGACGCCAGTAAACGAGGTGCGCCTTGCGGATTTGTCCGCCGCAAGGCTGCGCCGAGGCCAAGATCGCTTTTGATGCGATCTAGCCACATGAATGCCCCGAGCGTGGCCATCTTGCCCCGAGCTACGGATTTCCGTAGTATCTCCGTCAACATACCCGCCACGCTGAGCCCTACTTCGGTAGGTGATGCGCATAATTGGCGGGTTTTTATTGGCTGAAATAATGCGCTATCTCAAAGCGGCCCTGAGCTTTTCTGATCAGTTGGCACAGCTCCAGCAGCGCGGCTTGCACGTCGCCGATCCCGACCGAGCGTTGCGCTGGCTGCAGCGCATCAGCTATTACCGATTGAGCGCCTATTTCCTGCCTTTCAAAGACGGGGACAACTTTCGTCAAGGCACGGAATTCAATGACGTTGCCGGACTGTACATATTCGATCGAAAGCTGCGTCTGCTCGTACTTGATGCCATCGAGCGCATCGAGGTAGCGCTAAGGACGTCCATTACCTACGAAATCGGCCACGCCTACGGGCCGTTTGGTCACACGGAGTCGGCAAACTTCGCTCCAAACCTGGATCACGTCAAATTCATGGCGGAGCTTGAGTCAGAGGAGCGCCGAGCCAAGGAGACATTCGCCACGCACTTTCGGAGCAAGTACACGTCCGAACCGCATTTGCCGGTCTGGATGGCGACAGAGCTGCTGTCATTCGGTGCGATCTCGATGCTCTACAAATCGATGGCTCCGGCAATCAAGAGCCGTATTTCAGCTGAGTTTGGAGTTTCCGATCGGCACGTTGCCAGCTGGCTGCATGCGCTGAGCTATATACGAAATGTCTGTGCTCACCACAAGCGCTTATGGAACCGCGAACTAGGGATCAAGCCACAGCTTCCAACCCGCAGCCTCGCTTGGCCGCACGTCGTCCAGAGCAACGAACGTCTCTACTGCCTCCTGGTCGTGCTGCAACACATGCTCAAGGTGGTTTCGTCGCATTGCCGCTGGCGTGATCGCCTGTTCACGCTGTTCGACGAACATCCCGGTGTGCCGCTCGCTCCGATGCAAGTTCTTTCTGACTGGCGGACGCGAGCCATTTGGCGCTAGAAGGCAGCTATTCGTTTGTCAAATTTTCTCTTCATCGAGGCGTCGTGTAGTGCCGTGGTACGTCATCCTTGACGTGGCGTTGGGCGGCTGTCTTTGCCCCTCTCCTTACGCACTCTGTTGCGATTCCGGTAATCTTTGGACAGAAACACAGTAGTGTTTCGCTGTAGTCGTTTTTACGCCGCGTTCTGACAGCGCAGGTTCGCGCGAGTTCGCGCGGCCGGCTACGATAGAAAAAAGGTCGGGTTGCCGACGCTTGGACAAGGAACCCGCAACAGAATGAAAAGCCTGTTGGTCACCGGCGGCGCCGGCTTCATCGGCGGCAATTTCGTGCTTGACGCATTGGCGCAGGGCGGTTGGCGCATCGTCAATCTCGATGCGCTGACCTATGCCGGCAATCTCGACACCCTGGCGACTGTCGCCGATCGCGCCGACTATGCGTTTGTGCATGGCGACATCGGCGACGCGGACTGCGTGCAGCGCGTGCTGGCGGAGCATCAACCCAGTGCCATTGTGAACTTTGCCGCCGAGTCGCATGTCGACCGTTCGATCGATGGGCCGGCGGTATTTGTACAGACGAATGTCGTCGGCACCTTGACCCTGCTCGAATGCGCGCTTGCCTATTGGCGCGCGCTGCCGCTCGACCGTCAGGATGCGTTCCGTTTCCTGCACGTGTCGACGGACGAGGTTTATGGTTCGCTCGGACCGCTCGGACGGTTCCACGAGGAATCGCCGTACCTGCCCAATTCACCGTATTCGGCGTCGAAGGCGGCGTCCGATCACCTGGTGCGCGCGTTCCATCACACCTACGGCTTGCCCGTGTTGACGACAAACTGCTCGAACAATTACGGGCCGTACCAATTTCCGGAAAAGCTCATCCCCCTGATCATCCACAAGGCACTCGCAGGCGAAGCGTTGCCGGTGTACGGCGACGGCCGCAACGTGCGCGACTGGCTCTACGTCGGCGATCACTGTGCGGCGATTCGCCGCGTGCTGGAGATCGGCCGCGTCGGGGAGGTCTACAACATCGGTGGCGATGCCGAGCGCGAGAACATCCAGGTGGTGAAGACGATTTGCGCGCTGCTCGACGAACGTCGCCCCCTGACGGACGGACGCACGCGCGAATCGTTGATTGCCTACGTCAAGGATCGTCCGGGTCATGACCGGCGTTACGCGATCGATGCGTCGAAGATCAAGCGCGATCTGGGCTGGCGCCAGACTGAAACGTTTGAAAGCGGGCTTGCACGCACGGTCGACTGGTATCTTCAGCATCAGGACTGGGTGCTGCGCGTGCTCGATGGCAGTTACCGGATGCAACGCCTGGGCGAAATCTGAAAAACGACCGTGGGAGCGGCGGAAGCCGCGATGCCTTGATCATCCCCCACTAGCCACAGGGCATCGCGGCTTACACCGCTCCCCACACGATTCATGCAGCGAGGCATCACACGTGGCAACGACAAAAGGCATCATCCTCGCGGGCGGCTCCGGCACGCGGCTGTATCCGGTGACGCGGGCAATCAGCAAGCAGTTGCTGCCGATCTACGACAAGCCGATGATTTATTACCCGCTGTCGACGCTCATGCTCGCCGGCATCCGTGATGTGCTCATCATCAACACGCCACACGAGCAAGCCTTGTTTCAGCACCTGCTTGGCGATGGTTCGCAGTGGGGCATCTCGATCCGCTACGCCGTGCAGCCGTCGCCGGATGGCCTGGCGCAGGCGTTCCTGATCGGGCGCGCGTTCGTCGCCGGTGAGCCGTGTTGTCTGGTGCTGGGCGACAATATTTTCTATGGTCACGGCTTTACGGAGACCCTCGCGCGCGCCGCATCGCGCGACCACGGCGCGACGGTGTTCGGTTACTGGGTGCGCGATCCGGAACGGTACGGCGTCGCCAACTTCGACGCGCGGGGTCGCGTGATCGGATTGGAGGAAAAACCACGCGAACCGCGTTCGAACTGGGCGGTGACCGGGCTGTATTTTTACGATGCAATGGCATGCGACTACGCCGCCGCACTCAAGCCATCGGTGCGCGGCGAGCTTGAAATCACCGATCTCAACCGACGCTATCTCGACGATGGGGCCTTGATGCTCGAAAAACTCGGCCGCGGCTATGCCTGGCTCGACACCGGCACCCACGAATCGCTGGTCGAAGCGTCCAACTATGTCGAGACGATTGAACGGCGTCAGGGTTTGAAGGTGTGCTGTCCGGAAGAGATCGCTTTCGTGCAAGGCTGGATTGATGCCGAGCAGGTGCTTGCGCTGGCCGCCCCGTTGTCCAAAAACGGATATGGCCAGTATCTTCAGGATCTGGTGAAGCAGGGTCGGGCCTCGTGAAGATCATCAAGACGCCATTGGCGGGATGCGTGGTGATCGAACCGACGGTGCACGGCGACGCACGCGGATTTTTTTACGAAAGTTTCAACGCCGCGCGCTTTGCCGAAGCCGGGTTCGACCTGACATTCGTGCAAACCAATGTCTCGCGTTCGGCGCAGGGCGTGTTGCGCGGCCTGCATTACCAATGGCCGCATCCGCAAGGCAAACTGGTCAGCGTGGTCGAAGGCGAGGTCTACGATGTCGCGGTTGATATTCGCTCCGGCTCGCCAACCTTCGGGCGCTGGGCCGCGGCCATCCTCTCTGCCGACAACAAGCGCCATTTCTGGGTGCCGGAAGGCTTTGCGCACGGGTTTGCGGTTTTGTCCGACAACGCGACCTTTGTCTACCAGTGCACCGCGCCGTATGACCGCGCCTGCGATGCCGGCATTCGCTGGAACGATGCCGCGCTCGCGATCGACTGGCCGCTCGCGCAGCCGCTGCTATCAGACAAGGATCAGCGCGCGCCGTTTCTCGCGGACGTGGCGCGCGAGAAGCTGCCGGCGTATTTGGCATGAATGATTTGCCACTCGATCGTCCGACGGCGCGATGAAAATTCTCCTGCTCGGCGCCAACGGCCAGATCGGTTTCGAACTGCTGCGCACGCTCGCGCCGTTCGGCGAGGTTGTCGCAGCAACGCGAAGCGGCAAGCTCGCGGATGGAACGCTCTGTCAACGCGCCGATCTTGACCATCCTCCATCGCTGACGCGCGCGCTCGACGACGCAAACGCGGGAATCATCGTTAATGCGGCCGCCTATACGGCCGTTGATCGCGCTGAGGACGAGCCGGAACGTGCGGATCGCGTCAACCATCGCGCGGTTGGCGAAATCGGCGACTGGGCTGCGCGACATGGCGCGCTGGTCGTGCATTACTCCACCGACTACGTGTTCGATGGGCGCGCAACGCAGCCGTATCGCGAAGATGACCCAACCGCGCCACTTGGTGTGTACGGTCGCAGCAAGCTTGCCGGCGACGAGGCGTTGCGCGCGAGTGGCGCGGCTCACCTTGTTTTTCGCACAGCATGGGTTTACGCCGCGCGCGGAAACAACTTCCTGCGCACCATGTTGCGCCTCGGTGCGAAAAGCGAAGAACTGCGGATTGTCGCCGACCAGATTGGCGCGCCTACGCCAGCCGGCTTGATCGCCGACGCAACGCTCACGGCGTTGGCGCATTGGCGCGATGCGGATGCTCAAGCCAGGGGTGCGCTGGCGGGTGTCTACCACATGGTCGCCGGCGGTCAGTGCAGTTGGTACGATTTCGCCAACGCGATAATTGTCGAGGCCACCGCGCGCGAAGTGCTGGCTCATGCGCCTGCTGTTGTTCCCATCGCGACTGTCGATTATCCGACCCGTTCGCTACGACCGGCGTATTCGGTGCTGGATAGCGCAAAGCTTGCAAGCACGTTCGGGCTACAATTGGCGGATTGGCGCGAGGGGATGCGCGCAGTGCTTGGGGAAGTCGCGGCGCACACACTACCCTCCCAACCTTCCCCTTGAAGGGAAGCGTTTTGTACCGGCAACTCGCTGTCGTGGAGTCCTGAAGAAATGCTCGTACCTGTAATCCTTTCCGGCGGCGCCGGCACGCGGCTGTGGCCGGTTTCGCGCAGTGCATATCCAAAACCCTTCATGCGCATGGGCGATGGCGAATCGCTGTTGAAGAAAACGCTCGATCGCGCCTTGCGTCTTGCGGATGGCGGACAGGTGCTGACCGTGACCGGCCGCGACTATTATTTTCTGACCCGCGACGAATACGCGCAGCATGCCAGTGCTGATCTGGACAAGTTGCCGTTCCTTCTCGAACCGGGTGGGCGCAATACCGCTCCAGCGGTTGTGCTGGCGGCGCTGCACGCGCGCGATCATGTCGGTGCTGACGCAGTGCTGATGATCCTGCCGGCCGATCACCTGATCCGCGATCTCGACGCGTTTGTCGCCGACGCAATGCGCGCTGCCGCACTCGCCAACGATGGCTGGCTGGTCACGTTCGGGATCCGGCCGACGCATCCGGAAACCGGCTTTGGCTATATCCGGATGGGCGATTCGATCAAGATGGATGCGGCTGACTCACTCGGTCGTCAGGTCGGCGCGTTCGTCGAGAAACCGGACATGCAGACCGCCGAAAGCTATGTCGCATCCGGCGATTACGTGTGGAATTCCGGCATGTTCTGTTTTCGCGCCGACGCGTTGCTCGATGTTGCGGCAAACGTCTGCCCCGATGTGTTGGCGGCCGCGCAAGCCTGCCACGATCAAGCGCTCAATCACGAAAGCCCGATCGAATTCGCGCGAGAGGCCTTTCTTGCCCAGCCCGATATCTCGATCGACTACGCCATCATGGAGCGCGCGCCTAAGGTAGCGGTCGTGCCGGCGCTGTTCGACTGGAGCGATATTGGCTCGTGGAAGGCCATGAGCGATCTTGACGAAGCCGACGACGATGGCAATCGCGTGCATGGCCAGGCGATCCTGGTCGAGAGCGAGAACTGCTACATCCAGTCCGGCACGCGCATGGTCGCGGCAGTCGGGGTGAAGGATCTGGTCATTGTCGACACCGGCGATGCGGTACTCGTGTCGCATCGCGAGCGCGCACAGCAGGTCAAGCTCGTGGTCGAACGATTGCGCGCAACCAACCACGCTGCCGCGAGCGTGCACCAGACCGTGCACCGTCCGTGGGGCAGCTACACGGTTCTCGAAGATGCCGCGGACTGCAAGGTCAAGCGCCTCGTGGTCAAACCGGGGCATGTGCTGTCACTGCAATTGCACCATCGACGTAGCGAGCACTGGACGGTCGTGGAAGGGACCGCCAAGGTACGCATCGGTGAACGCGAGCTGCTGCTCAACCGCAACGAGTCGGCCTACATTCCGCTCAATACCGTGCACCGACTTGAAAATCCAACCGCCACCGACATTCATTTGATCGAAGTGCAGTGCGGCGATTATTTTGGCGAAGATGACATTGTACGTCTGGAAGATCGCTATGGACGCGTGCCAGCGAAGGGCTGAGTGGTCGTAGCAGGGTTAGTACACAACCGACAAAAAGGAATTTGTGATGCCGCTGTTGCGCTGGTCGTTCTCTGCTTTTATCGCCCTGATCGCTTGTCTTGGCAGCCATCGCGCAAATGCCGCGGTACCGCTGGCGGATTTTTCGCGCCACGCGCAATTCCACGACATCAAGATCTCGCCCGGCGGTGACTACCTTGCCGCCAGCGCCATCGTCGACGGCAAGACCGTCCTGTCGCTGATCCACCTGGCCGACATGAAGGGCGTCAACCTGCGCCCGCGCGAAAGCCGCGAACTGGCCGACTTCTGGTGGGTTGCGCCGAATCGCGTGATGTACACGATTGGAGAGCGCTACGGCGCACTCGAGCAGCCTTCCTCTACCGGCGAGATGTACGCGGTCAACGCGGACGGCACCGGCGACGGCATCATCTATGGCTACCGCATGGGCAACCAGGGCGCGACCCACATTGCGCACGGGACCAGCCAGCGCGCCTACGCGACACTGGTCGATCCGCTGCGCGAGGACCCGCACCACGCGCTGATCGCAACCCATGCATGGAATGGCAGCACGATCGGTGTATTTCCTGAGGTTGCGCGGATCGATCTTTTCACCGGTGTGACCAACCCGGTCACCACGTCGCCGATGCGCGATGCCTCGTTCCTGACTGACAACCACGGCGCAGTGCGCTTCGCGCATGGCTACGCCTACGACCCCACCGGAAATGAGATCGAGAGAGTCTGGTATCGCGCCGGCGATGGCAAGGATTGGGAGCTGATACTGGACGAGAGCAGGGACCACCAGCGCGCGGTTCCACTCGCCTTCGATCGCAAGGAAGCGAAGGTCTACATGAGTTGCAGCAGTGAGCACGGCGCGGGCGGCCTGTGCACATGGGATGTCGCGACGCGCAAGTTCACTCGCATCTGGAGTGGTACGCCAACCGACGTCGACAGCCTGGTTTCCTCATTCGATGCAAAGGATGTCATAGCAATCCGCTCAATGCCCGGCCGCAGCGCAACGACCCTGATCGACAAGAAGGCCCCCGAGGCGAATCTGCTGGTTGGCTTGATGCAACAATTTCCCGGTGAGGATGTGCGCATTACCAGCAGCACGCCTGACGGCAGCAAAGTCGTTTTCCTGGTCGCGAGCGACCGCAATCCGGGCGAGTTTTTCCTCTATGACGGCAGCGCGCGCAAGGCGACCTTCCTGTTTGCGCGCAGACCGTGGGTCAAGCCCGAGCAAATGGTTGCGGTGGAACCGATCGCACTCAAGGCGCGCGATGGTCTCGATCTTCACGGCTACCTGACCCGTCCTCCCGGCAAAGCCGACGCCAAGAACCTGCCGCTGGTCGTGTTCGTGCATGGGGGTCCCTATTACATTCGCGACCGCTGGGATTTCGATCCGGAAGTACAACTGCTCGCCAGCCGGGGCTACGCCGTTTTGCAGGTCAACTTCCGAGGCTCAGGCGATTACGGCTACGACTTCGTGCGCGCCGGTTTTCGCGAATGGGGCGGCAAGATGCAGGACGACGTGACCGATGCGACGCGTTGGGCGATCACCCAAGGCGTCGCCGACCCGAAACGTGTCTGCATCTTCGGCGCCAGCTATGGCGGTTACGCCGCACTTGAAGGCGCTGTGAAGGAACCCGATCTCTACCGATGCGCGATTGGCTACGTCGGCGTCTACGACCTGGCTCTGATGCGCTCACGTGGCGACATTCCACAAACGGTATTCGGCGAAAACTATCTGAAGATGGTGCTTGGCGAGGACGACGCGGTGTTGTCGGCCCGCTCGCCGGTTGCGCATATCGACCGCCTCAAGGCGAAGGTGATGCTGGTCGTAGGCGGACAGGACACCCGCGTGCCCCCGGTGCAAGGCGAAGCGATGCATTCGGCCTTGAACAAGGCGCATATCGAACACGAATGGCTGTACCAGCGGACTGAAGGCCACGGGTTCTATGACGAAAAGAACCGGCTCGACCTGTTCGAGAAAGTCACCGCGTTTCTCGATCGCACTATCGGAGCTTCAGCGACTCCGTCTCCCTGAGCGATTGCTTTTCAAGGCATGACCTGCATCGCCGGGAGCCACCTGTTGGGCGATGACCAGTCGTGTTGCGGCAGCGCGGTCGCAGTAATCGCAGCAACACTTCATTTTCCGCGGAGGTTGGCGCAATCCGCCCCAGGGCTTACCATCGCGGATTCGCTGTTCCGCTGGAGAATCCGATGAAGTTGCTCGTTGCCGTCGCTGCACTGGTTGTCGCTGCGCCAGTATTTGCCGCGTCGCATCCGTTTGATGTGCACGATCTTGTGATGATGGATCGGGTCAGCGATCCGGCGTTGTCGCCAGATGGCAGCATGATCGTATTCAGCGTGCGCGAAACCGATTACGCGGCGAACAAGGGCAGCAGCGGGTTGTGGGTCGTGCCGGCCAAGGGCGGCGCGTCGCAGCGCATTACGGACAAGGCGCTCAACGCATCGAGTCCACGCTGGGCCGCCGATGGCGCCAGCGTGTACTTCAGCGCGCCGAAAGACGATACCGCCCAGCTCTGGCAGGTTGCGGCAAAAGGCGGCACCGCGCACGCGGTTTCATCGGCGCCGGTCGATGTCAACAATTACAAATTGTCTGCCGATGGCAAGCACGTACTGCTGTCGCTGGACGTGTTCCCCGATTGCGCGACCGATGCTGACGTGCTCGCCTGCACCAAAAAGAAACTCGATGCGCGCAAAGCCGACAAGGCGAGCGGCAAGCTCTACGATTCAATCTTCGTGCGTCATTGGGATACCTGGGCCGATGGTCGACGCTCGCAACTTTTCATCGGGGATCTCGACAACGAAGGCAAGCTGGGCGCGCTGCGCTTGTTGACCGCAGGCATCGACGGCGACGTGCCATCCAAGCCATTCGGAGACGATAGCGAATATGCATTTTCAGCGGATGGCGCGACGGTTTATTTCGACGTGCGCATCGCCGGCAAGACCGAGCCGTGGTCGACCAACTTTGATATTTATTCGGTACCGGCGGACGCATCCGCGACACCGAAAAACCTGACCACGGCAAATCCGGCCTGGGACGGCTATCCACTGCCGTCTGCAGATGGCAAGACGCTGTATTACCTCGCGATGAAACGTGCCGGCTTCGAGGCGGATCGCTTCGGCATCATGGCGCTGGATCTAGCAAGCGGCGCCACCCGCGAAGTCGACCCGAAGTGGGATCGTTCCGCCTCCGCGCTGAAGGCGTCGCGCGACGGCAAGACGCTCTACACCACCAGCGACGATGAAGGCGTGCATGCACTGTTTGCGGTCGATGTCGCCAACGGTGAAGCGACGCGCCTGGTGGGCGATGGCACGGTGACCGGCTTCGATGTCGGCGCGAAGCAGATTATCGTAGCGCGTCAGGACTGGCAGTATCCGACGGACGTCTATACGGCCGACACGCAAGGCAAGCATCTGACCCAGATTACGCATTTCAATGCGGACCGCTTGAAGGACATCCGTTTCGGCGCGGGCGAGTTCTTTGCTTTCAAGGGCGCCAGCGGCGACAGCGTGCAAGGCTATGTGATCAAGCCGGTCGACTACCGGAAAGGCACCAAATACCCGGTCGCCTTCATCATCCACGGTGGCCCGCAAGGTGCCATGACGCGCGATTTCCACTACCGTTGGAATCCCGAAACCTATGCTGGCCAAGGCTTCGCCGTGGTCACGATCAATTTCCACGGCTCGACCGGCTACGGCCAGAAATTCACCGATGCCATTTCGGGAGACTGGGGCGGCGCGCCACTGGAAGACTTGAAACTCGGTTGGGCCGCGGCGCAGGAAAAGTACGCCTTCCTCGACGCCAATCGCGCCTGCGCACTGGGCGCCTCGTACGGTGGCTACATGGTGTACTGGATGGCCGGCGTGTGGAACCAGCCATGGAAATGCTTCGTCGATCACGACGGCGTGTTCGACAGCCGCATGATGAGTTACTCGACCGAGGAATTGTGGTTCGATGAATGGGAACACGCCGGCAAGACGCAATACGAGGATCCGGCCGCGTACGAGAAATTCAATCCGATCAACCACGTCAAGGACTGGCGCGTGCCGATGCTGGTCGTGCACAGCGAAAAGGATTTTCGCATTCCGCTTGAACAGGGTCTGGCCGCATTCACCGTGTTGCAACGGCGGGGCATCCCGAGCGAATTTCTCACCTTTCCGGACGAGAATCACTGGATACTCAAGCCCCACAACAGCGTGTTGTGGCACGACACGGTCAACGCGTGGTTGAAGAAATGGACGGCGAAATGATCCGCTGCCTCCGATGTTTGAAGCGCGGCAGCATTTTCGCCGCCGCGTTCATCTGTGCATATCTGATCAATGGCGGCGCCGCGCACGCGGCGGACTTTGCGGCGTCCGGCTCGATCACGCTCAATGGCAATATCAGTTCGCTATCGGGGACGTTCGGGCCGTCCACGTACGATGGAAACAATGGAGTGATTTCCGCTGGAGCCTTCGACTTTCCGCAGTCGACCATTCAGTTTGGTTCCGGCGGCGACTCGCAGGTCACGGTGACCTACCAGCTCGTCCAGACCGACACCTCGAGCGGACAGGTGGCTAGCGACGGTCTCGCTGCGCTGACCCATGCGACGATGAAACTGCATGTGATCGCCGCCCACACGCCAGCAATTCTTTGGAGTGTCGGCACCAGTTGCGACTTTCAGCCGATCGATGTCGTGCTCGACGGAACAGGCGCAGCGAGTGGAATGGATCTGGTCGCGAGCGGATTCACGATTCCCGCTGTCGATGCGAGCGCCTGCGGTGGCCACGGCAGTCAGCTCAACGCCGGTCTGAGTGGCAACCAGACCAGCACGAAGGTGCACCTTGAAGGCGACTTCACGCCACCGTCCGACATCATTTTTGCGGATGGCTTCGATCTGGGGCGTGGTTGAATTCCCGAGATCAAGCAGCGGGTTGGCGACCGTCTGACTAGTTGGGCGCTCGCACGTGTGGTCAGTTGCTGCAGCGATGCCGCGCGGCGAGTTCGCCGACGACATCGGCGAGCGAAAGTCCCGCGCCTCGTAGCAGCACGAGTAGATGAAACACGAGGTCGGCAGCCTCGCCGCGTAGCGCATCGCGATCGCCTGAAACGCCCGCGAGCGCGACTTCGACGCCTTCCTCTCCCACCTTCTGGGCACGACGCGCGGGCGTATCGGCGAGCAGTTTGGCGACATAGCTTGACGCCGGATCAGCCCCGGCCCGTTTTGCGATCAAGGCTTCGAGTTCATTGAGCCACGGATGCACGGACGATGCCGTGTCGAAACACGAAGGCGTGCCGAGATGGCAGGTGGGACCTGCCGGCAATGCCTGGCAGAGCAGGGTATCGCGATCGCAATCGGCAGCGATCGAGACCAGTGTCAGCTTGTGACCCGAGCTTTCTCCTTTGCGCCATAACCGATGCCTTGAGCGCGACCAGAAATGGATTTCTCGCGTTTGCAGTGTCAGTGCAAGCGCAGCGCGATTGGTGTAGCCGAGCATCAGCATGCGGCCATCGTGTGCGTGCTGCACGATCAAGGGCACGATGCCGTCGTTTTTGGCCCAATCAAGCGTGTCGAGCAGCGAGTCGCTCATGGCCGCACCACGATGCCGCGCGCGGCGAGGAAACGCTTGAGCTCGCCGATGCGGATCTCGCCACTGTGGAAGACGCTCGCCGCAAGCGCCGCATCGACACCGCATTGCTCGAACACGTCCGCGAAATGTTCTGGCGTGCCGGCACCACCGGACGCGACCAGCGGCAACGTTGTCGCCGCGCGCACGGCGTCCAGCTGCGCGTGTGCGTAGCCGCCACGCACGCCGTCGCTGCGTATCGCGTTCAACACGATCTCGCCGGCGCCGCGATCGGCCACTTCACGCACCCAGGCGAGCAGCTCGCGACCGCTGTCGCGCGCGGCAGCGGGTTTGCCGCTGTTGGCGACGACCGTACACGTCAGCTCCTGCGCATCGCCCGCATCGATATCGATTCCGATCACGACGCACTGGCTGCCGAAACGTGCGGCGAGTTCGCCGATCAAGGCCGGCCGGGCAAGCGCCGGGCTGTTGATCGATACCTTGTCCGCGCCCGCTGCGAGAACCGATTCTGCGTCCGCGACCGAGCGAATGCCGCCGGCGACGCAAAAAGGAATATCGAGTTCGCGCGCGGCTCGTTCGACCCAGTTTGCGTCGACACAGCGGGCTTCCGGGCTCGCGGTGATGTCGTAGAACACCAACTCGTCGGCGCCTTCTTCGGCATAGCGTCGCGCGAGTTCGACAATGTCGCCAACCACCCGATGCGCACGGAACTGCACGCCTTTGACGACGACGCCATCGGCGACGTCAAGGCAAGGAATCAGGCGGCGCGCGAGCATCCCAGTTCCTCCAGCGCGAGCGTGCCTTCCAGCAAGGCGGTGCCGGCTACGCAGGCGGCGACGCCAGTCGTGCGCAACGCGTCCACATCGGCGCGGTTGCGCACGCCGCCCGAAGCAATCCACGAAAGCTGCGGCCAGCGCGCCGCGAGCAGCCGATACAAGGTGAGATTGGGTCCCGCGCACATGCCGTCGTGCGCGATGTCGGTACTCAGCACATGGCGCAAGCCGGCAGCGGCGAAACGGTCGAGCAAGACGGCGAAGTCGGCATCGCTCGCGCCTTGCCATGCATCGACCGCCGGGTGCCAGCGACCGTCGTCGCCAAGTCGCAGGTCCATTGCGAGACAAAGATTTTCGGCGCCGAAATCCCGCAACCAGTCGACAAACGTGTCCGGCGACTGCACCGCGACGCTGCCTACGACGACGCGGCCGATGCCGGCATCGAACAGGCGCATCACATCCGCACGCGCGCGAACGCCACCGCCGGCCTGTACGTGGATGCCGCAGGCGACGAGATTTGCGAGCAAATCCAATTGCATCGGTCGCGCCGCACGCGCGCCGTCGAGATCGACGACATGCAGCCATTTCGCACCCGCGTCGGCATAACGTTGCGCGAGCGCGACGGCGTCGTGATCAAATTGCCGTGCTTGTGCGAAATCGCCTTGACGCAGGCGCACGACGCGGCCGTCTTGCAGGTCGATGGCGGGAATGATGTTCATGTCAGAGTGAAAAAATTCGTGAGCAGTTGGCGGCCCGAGACTGCGGATTTTTCCGGATGGAACTGCACGCCATAAACATTGCCGCTCGCGACCGCGGCGGCAAATGGCGTGCCGTGCTCAGCCGCGGCGATCGTGTCACTGCTGACCGGTGCTGCGTAACCATGCACGAAATAAAACCACGCGTGCGCGTTTATTCCCGCCAACAACGGATGCGGCGAGGCGGCCGGCTGCAGCGTATTCCAACCCATATGCGGCCAGCGCGGCGCAGCGGGCAAGCGACTCACCCGACCGCGCAACAAGCCCAGACATTCGGTGGCGGCTGCTTTGGCCGTGACCTCAAGGCCCTCCTGTTGGAGAGGCGTGGGTGCGGACCCTTGGCTTGCGCGCGGCTGCGCCTCCGAGGGCTGGGCCGGAAGATCACCGGCGTCCGGGCAGGAGTTGAGTGCGGCCACGGGCGCTTCGTCCGATGTGTCATGCAGCAATTGCATGCCAAGACACACCCCCAGCAACGGCTGCGTAAGGTTCCTGAGCACGCGATCAAGTCCACGATCGCGCAATCCACGCATCGCCTGGGCGGCAGCGCCCACGCCGGGCAGGACCACATGGGTGGCGTCGCGAATGCGCTGCGGGTCGTCGCTGATGTGCGGGTCGACGCCGATGCGCCGGCATGCCTCGCGCAGCGAGCCGTAGTTCGCCCCGCCGGCGGCGACAATCACGGCGCGCACGTTCGCGATGCTCATGCCAGCACGCCTTTGCTGCTCGGCACCTCAGTACCGCGACGCTTGATCGCTTGGCGCAGTGCGCGACCGACCGCCTTGAAGCACGCCTCGATCATGTGATGTGTGTTGGCTCCAACCACGCTCAAATGGATGTTGGCGCCGAGCGCGTCGGCGAGGCTGCGAAAGAAATGCGGTACCAGTTCGCTGGGTAACGCGCCGACGCAATCGCGCGCGAACGTACCCTCAAAAACAAAGTACGGCCGTCCAGACAGATCGATTGCGACCTGCGCCAGGCTTTCATCCATCGGCAGCACGAAGCCGTAGCGGCCGATGCCGCGGCGTTCGCCAAGCGCTTCGCGCAAGGCCTGCCCGAGCGCGAGGGCGCAATCCTCGACCGTGTGGTGTTCATCGATGTGCAGGTCGCCCGTGCAGCGAAGATCCAGGGCGAAGCCGCCGTGCACGCCGAGCTGTTCGATCATGTGATCGAGGAAGCCGATACCGGTCGCGACCACACTGCGCGCGGCGCTGTCGAGATCGATCGAGACGTCGATGCGCGTCTCGCGCGTGACACGCTGCACCTGCGCGCGCCGCGGCGCATCGAGCAACGCGCTGGCAATCGCTGTCCAGCCGTTCTGTGCGTCCAGACGCAGACCGCGGATGCCGATGTTGCGTGCGAATTCCAGATCCGTGTCGCGATCGCCAATCACCGCGCTGGCCTGGCGATCGAGCAGATTCGGGGCGAGATAATGGCGCACCAGACCGACGCCGGGCTTGCGCGTCGGTGCGCCATCGCCCGGCAGGCTCCCATCGATCAGCACTTCGCGGAAGGCAATGCCTTCTCCGGCAAGGATATCGATAAGCAATTGTTGCGGACCGGCGAACGTCACTTGCGGAAAACTCGGCGTACCGAGGCCGTCCTGGTTGCTGACCATGACCAGCTCGTAGCCGGCATCGACCAGCCGACGCAGCGCACCGATTGCGCCAGGCACGAGGCGAAATTTCTCGAACGTGTCGATCTGCTCGTCGGCGGGCTCCTCGATCAGGGTGCCATCGCGGTCGACAAAGAGAATCTTCGGCGCGCTCATGGCTTGGCCCCGACGAGCACGTCGAGCAGCGCCGTGTTTTCGGTGGCGGTACCGATCGTGATGCGCAGGCATTGCGCCAAACCCGGTTGCGCCGACACATCGCGCACGAGAATGCCGGCGTCGAGCAGGCGCGCAAACGTCGCTTGCGCATCGACGAAACGCGCCAGCACGAAGTTGCCGGCCGACGGCCACACCTTGCGCACGCCAGTGCAGGCGGCAAGCGCCCGCACGACACGTTCGCGTTCGGCGACCAGCGTCACGATGCGCGCCTGCGTTTGGATCAGCGATTCGGGGGAAAGCGCAGCCAAGGCAGCGGCCACACTCGGGGTCGGCAAAGGGTAGGGCGCGGCGATGCGGCCCACCAGATCGATGATTTCCTCGCGCGCGATGAGCGCACCGATGCGCGCGCCGGCGAGTGCGTGCGCTTTGGACAGCGTGCGCAGAACCGCGAGGTTGGCATGACGGTCGATCAATTCGCTTGCACTGGCGACGTCGGCGAATTCAATGTATGCCTCGTCCACCAGCAGCAACGCTCGCTCGGCGAGGCTCCCGGCGAGCCGGTCGATCGCGTCGCCGTGATACAGCGTGCCGGTTGGATTGTTCGGTGAGCAGACGATGACCAGCTTGGTATCAGCGTCGACGAGCGCGAGCAACTTGTCTGGATCGAGTGCGAAATCGTCGTCGGCAGACAATGCCAGTGTCCGAAACTGCGCGCCCTGCAATTGCGCGCCGACGCGGTACATGCCGAACGTCGGCGTGGGCGCGACCACATTGTCACGTCCAGCGCGACAGAACGCGCGCAACAGCAGATCGATCGCCTCGTCGCTGCCGCGTCCAAGCCAGAGCCGCTGCGTGTCAACGCCATGGATTTGGGCAAGACGCGCACGCAATGCTTCGGGCTGCGGTGACGGATAACGGTTGAGGTTTGCGGCGGGGTCATCCTCGTTGCCGTTGCGGTCCCACGGACTTTCGTTGGCATCGAGACGGATATGCGCGTTGAAGCCGCTGCGTCGCGCCGATGCGTAGGCGCTAAACTGCGCCAAATCGGGACGTACGCGCGCGAGTACGCTCATGGCTGCATGGAACACGCCCTTCCCTTCGAGGCGAGGGATGGGCGGGAATGGGTTTCGCGTCGTGACAGTTCCGCAAGCCGGACATCGACCGCGCGCGCATGCGCATCGAGCGACTCCGCACGCGCGAGCACGCACGCATCGCCGCCAATGCCGAGCAGCCCTTGCGCGCTCAATTCCTGCACGTTCACGCGACGCACGAAACTGTCGACGCCGACGCCGCCAAACGCGCGTGCGAATCCGAGCGTGGGCAACACGTGGTTTGGGCCCGCGCAGTAGTCGCCGACAGTCTCCGGAGACCACGCGCCCAGAAAGATGCTGCCCGCATTGCTCAAGCGTGGCAGCAGCGCACGCGCATCGCGCGTGTTCACGATCAGATGCTCGGGTGCGTAACGCTCGGACACCTCCAGCGCTTCTGTGATGTCGCGCACGTGAATCAGGCGTGCGTGCGCGAGCGCCTGCAATACGATGTCGCGCCGTGGCAGGTCTGCCACCTGCACCGCGATTTCGCGCGCCACGGCGTCAAGCAAGCGCGCGTCGGGACTGACCAGCAGCACCTGCGAATCAGCGCCGTGCTCGGCTTGCGCAAGCAGATCGGCGGCGACAAATACCGGGTTTGCGCTTTCGTCTGCGATGACCAGCACTTCCGATGGGCCGGCGGGCATGTCGATGGCGGCGCCATCGGGATCGGTCGCGACTTCGAGCTTGGCCGCGGTGACCCATGCGTTACCGGGACCAAACAGTTTGTCGCAGCGCGGCACCGTTCCGGTACCGTAGGCGAGCGCGGCGATGGCCTGTGCGCCGCCGAGCTTGAACACGCGGTCAACTCCGCACAGTTTCGCCGCCACCAGGATAGCCGGATCGGCGCGCCCGTCTGCGCGCGGCGGCGTGGCGAGGACAATTTCCGGGCAACCCGCAAGACGCGCCGGGATCGCGAGCATCCATACCGTTGAGGGCAACGGCGCGCTGCCAGCCGGCGCGTACAGGCCAACGCGACCGATCGGACGGATCAGTTGCTCGCAGCGCACGCCCGCTGCGGTGTCGACGCGCAGCGGGGTGGGCACTTGTGCCGCATGGAACATCTCGATGCGCGCGATCGCCCTGCGCATTGCGACACGCACGTCCGCAGCGACGTCCGCCTCGGCGAATTCATCGGCGGTGACCTCGAACGATGCCAAGGTGCAGCGATCGAGTCGGCTGGTCAGTTCGCGCAAGGCCACATCGCCACGGGCGCGCACGTCGACGATGATCGCACGCACGCGGACAAGCTGGTCCTCGTCACGCAATTGCCGCGGACGCGCCAAGGCATTAATGCGTTGGAATTTGTCGAGAGCCGACCAGTCGATGCGGCGCAGCGTCACGGCGGTCATGCCAGCATGCGCTCCACGTTCAGCACCATCAGGCTGCTTGCGCCGAGGCGCTTGAGCTCCTCCAGGTGTTGCCAGTCAAGCGCGACACTGCATAGCGCCTGGATGGCGATGTGGTCGGGACGCCCGTCGAGGCTCAGTACGCTGGGTCTCTCGCTCGAGGGCAGCAGACTCGCTATCGCGGGCAGGGCAGTGCGTGGCGCCTGCAGCATCAAAAGACGAACGCCGTCCCCGGATTGCGCGCCGCCGATGCGGGCGCACAGGCGCTCGATCTGCAATGCGGTGGCTGCGCCGTGTGCGCGCGGACTCGACGCGAGCACCGCTTCGCTGCGCATCACGCTGACCAGTTCGTGCAACTGGTTTGCCGCCAGTGTTGCTCCGCTGGAGACCAGATCGCAGATCGCATCGGCCTTTCCGAGGCGCGGCGCGATCTCGACCGAGCCATTCAGCACGACGACGTCAGCGCATATTCCCTGTGCATCGAGCCAGTCGACGAGCACCGCCGGATAGGAAGTTGCGATACGGCAGCCGTTGAGGTCGGATGCCGTTGCAATCGCACCGCCGTCGGGTACCGCGATCGCCAGGTGACAGCCGCCAAAGCCGAGTGCTTTCAACTCCGCCGGGAACGGCGTGTCGCCGGCGCCCAGCCGCTGCTCGGTGAGTACGTTGCGTCCGACAATGCCAAGCTCGCAACTGCCTTCAACGAGCAGACCCGGAATGTCGTCGTCGCGCACCAGCAACACGTCGACCGGCATGTTCTCGCCGTACAGGAACAAGCGGTCGCGGCTGCTGCGGAACACCAGACCAGCACGTCGCAGCAAGTCGAGCGATGGCTCGGCCAGCCGCCCCGATTTCTGCACGGCGATGCGCAGACGGTCGCGGGTCTCGCTCATCGCCGTGCCGCCGCAGTCTTGCCGACTGGCGTCGGTTTGCGTCGCGCCTGCATGCGCCGCGCGGCGAGCGCGTAACCGCCTGCGCCTTGCTCAAGGGAGCGCGCAACGCGACCGATGGTCGTGATGCTGACCGCGGTCGCATCGTGGATCTGCCAGTACGGCTCTCCTGCAAGGACATGCGGCACCACGCTCCAGCGGTCGCGCATGGACTCGCGTTCGGCGGGCGTGCACAGGTCGTAGAGAAAGGCGCGCGCTTCCTCGACGCTGCGCAAGGTCAACAGCGCCTCGCACAACGAGCGTTCAGCGCGGGCGGAGTCGAGTTCGGGGTCCAGTGAGCGTCGTTTCATTGAGATGATGTATTAATGCGTTAGTATGCTGCTACCATACCTCTGACCTGCTGGCTGCGTCAAGCAGCGGTTTGAGCGTTTCGAAGCAGGCCGCGCATTGCGCCCCCGGGTCCTTGCGAAGTTTGCCGCAATGCTTCATGGGGCAACCCGCGCGCGGGAGCGATGCTTTTCTGATGACCTGCGCAAGAACATCCCGTTTTCGCCGCGCTCAGCAATCCTGGTCAGCGGCTACGGCTGTTGGCGTCAAACGTTACGGAGCAGCCAATCGAGCGGTTTTCCGGATTTCAGTGGGCCGTGGTCGAGGGACGCGCTTGCGCGTCGCCGGCAAAGCGCTGGTTGCGTCAAGCAGTCCGGCCGGCAATGCCTGAAATATCCCCGCGAGTTGTTGCAGGAATCCCGCAATGGCCGAACTCTTGCGCCAGACCATGGCAATGCGCCGGCTCGGGGCGTGGCCGCGAAATTCGATCAGGTCGATGGCGTCTGATGGCGCAACCGGTGGCTGCACCGCGAGTAGCGGCAGCAAGGTGATGCCGACGTTGGCGGCGACCATCTGGCGCAAGGTTTCCAGGCTGGTTGCGCGAAAGCCGGCGCGCTCACCGGCGCCGGCAAGTTGGCACGCTTCGAGGGCCTGGTCGCGCAGGCAATGGCCTTCTTCGAGCAGCAGCAGGCTCTGATCGGCCAGATCGCCGAGCTTGATCGATTTTTGTGAGGCAAGGGCATGACCGCGCGGCACCGCCAACAGGAAAGGTTCCTCGAACAGGAATTGCTGATGCAACTGGTCGTCGTGCAGCGGCAACGCGAGGATCGCGGCGTCCAGGCGTCCTTCGCGCAACTGGCGCAGCAGCGCTTCGGTTTTCTCTTCGACCAAAAGCAACTCAAGACGCGGAAAACGTGCGCGCAAGGTGGGGATCACCTGCGGTAGCAGATAGGGCCCCAGGGTCGGGAAAATGCCCAGGCGCACGCTGCCTGATTCCGGATCGCGCGTGCGCTGCGCAGCGGCGCGGATCTGCTCGACGTCGTTGAGCACGGTGCGCGCGCGTTCGGCAATTTCGCGACCGACCTCAGTCAGCAATACCTTGCGCGGGGCGCGCTCGACGAGGGCGACGCCAAGCTCATCTTCGAGCTTCCTTATCTGGGTCGACAGGGTCGGTTGGCTGACGAAACTTGAAGCTGCCGCGCGTCCGAAATGCTTGTGTTCGGCGAGGGCGACCAGATAATGGAGATCACGCAGGTTCATGAGTTCGATGGCTCGATACATTGATTGCGACTATCGATGTTATTGTATCAATCAATTGGATTGATGGTAGATCCGGTCGTATCCTGTGTTGAGTGGGCCGCGCCCCTCCCGTTTTCCCCCGCCAACCCAAGGAGATATTCATGTTGACTGTCGGCGACAAATTCCCGGACTTCAAGCTGAAAGCCACCGTTTCGACTGAAAGCCTTGAAAAGGCATTCTTCGAAATATCCAATACGACGTACAAGAACAAATGGCTGCTGGTGTTTTTCTATCCGAAGGACTTCACCTTCGTCTGCCCGACGGAGATCAAGGGCTTCGGCGATTTGAACTCGCAGTTCGCAGACCGCGACACGCAGGTCCTCGCCGCCAGTACCGATAGCGAGTTTGTGCATCTGGCCTGGCGCCGCGATCACAAGGATCTGCACGACCTGCCGTTCCCGATGCTCGCCGACACCGCCAAGCGCCTGACGACTGCGCTGGGCATTCTCGACGCCGAGGAAGGCGTGGCCAAGCGTGCGACATTCCTGGTCGATCCAGAGGGCATCATCCGCTTTGCCTATGTGACCGACGGCAGCGTCGGGCGCAACCCGCAGGAAGTGCTGCGCGTGCTTGATGCGCTGCAGACCGACGAGTTGTGCCCCTGCAACTGGCACCAGGGCGAAGCGACGTTGAAGGTCGCCTGAGCGCCTCTACCTCATGCGCCCGGGCAGGCTGATTCACCCCGTTGTACGGCCGGCGTCGCTTTCCCCCTGAGACCGCTGGTCCGGGCGGCGACTTTTGCTTTCTCGAAGTCGTCGCCCACCTTTTTCTGCGATCCTGCCGACATGGCCGGGTTGCCTTGCGGAGACATCCATGAGCCTCGAAGACATCAAGGGCCAGTTGCCCGATTACGCCAAGGACCTGCGTCTGAATCTCGATTCGGTGTTGAGCGAATCGGGCGCGCCCGGGCTGAACGCAAAGCAGATCGCAATCGTCGCGCTTGCGAGCGCCATTGCTTCGCGTCACGAACCGCTTGTTCGCGCGATGGTCGCTCATGTCGCAGGCACCTTGAGCGACACAGAAGCCAATGCCGCGCGCGCCGCGGCCGCAATCATGGCGATGAACAATATCTACTACCGCTTCACCCACCTTGTGGGGAATGAGGAATACGCGGCCCTGCGCGCCGGACTGCGCATGAACGTGCTGGCCAATCCGGGCTGCGACAAGATCGACTTCGAACTCGCCTCGCTGGCGGTGTCGGCGATCAATGGCTGCGGCATGTGCATGCAGTCGCACGAGAAGACATTGCGCAAACACAACGTCGCGGCCGCTGCGATCCAGAGCGCGGCGCGCATTGCAGCCGTCATGCATGCGGTTGCCGTAACCGTCGAGCAAGCCAGCGCAGCGGCATAGGCCGGGCAGGCTGCGCGGCCGGCCTCAGGCGTACGCATCGGTTGCGACGCCCCGGCCAAGCGCCCGCTGCATCGACCCGTACACATGACGTATCGCCTATTGCCGCGCTTGCGGTGCTGTGGTCAGGTGGACGATTACCTTGCATGACGAGCTGCCGATGTCCCGTTTGCTGCGTGCTGCCCTGCTCCTGAGCGTCACGGTGACATCGCTTGCCGCTTTTGCGAAAGCGTCAACCGATGGCGTTCCTGTCGGCAAGCTCTCGTCCGATGCAATCCCCCAGCACTACGCGTTGCATCTGACCATCGATCCGCGCAGCGACCGTTTCAGTGGCGAAGAGCGCATCGTGGTCTTGCTCGCCAAACCGGCTGATCGTGTCTGGCTGCATGCGCAAGCCATCGACATTGCGACCGCTACCGTGGTCGATGCGAACGGTGTGCGCACGGATGCCAAGCCGATCATGCACCCCGATAGCGGGGTGCTCGAATTGCGTTTCGGACGCAGCGTGCCGGCGCAGACGATTACTCTCGCGTTTAGCTGGAGCGCGCCGTTCAATGCGCAGCTCGAAGGCGTTTACAAGGTCAAGGTGGGTGGCGACAGTTACGCGATCACGCAGATGGAACCGGTCAGCGCGCGCTTGGCGTTCCCGGGATTCGACGAACCACGTTTCAAGACGCCGTTCGATATCACGCTGACGGTGCCGAAGGCCGACGTCGCCGTTGCCAACACGCTCCAGCTTCGCGAAGAAGTATCCAGCGATTCAAAGTGGAAAACGCTGACCTTCGCGCCGACCAAGCCGCTGCCAACCTACCTAGTCGCGTTCGCGGTCGGTCCCTGGGACGTCGTCGATGCACCGCCAATTGCACCGAACGCGGTGCGCAAGAACGCGCTGCCATTGCGCGGCATCGGTCCGCGCGGCAGCGCCAAGCAGCTGGCGTGGATCTTGAGCCAGACACCATCCATCGTGAAGTTTTACGAGGACTACACCGCGCAGCCATATCCGTTCGACAAGCTCGATCTGCTCGGCGCGCCCGATTTCTCCGCCGGCGCGATGGAAAACGCAGGACTGATCGTATTTCGCGATGCGCTGCTCCTGCTCGACGAACACGCCTCAGCCAATCGGTATCGCGGCGTGTTCAACGTTACCGCGCACGAGATTGCGCATCAATGGTATGGCGATCTGGTAACAGTGCCGTGGTGGGACGACATCTGGCTCAACGAGGCGTATGCGACCTGGGCGCAGGCGAAGGTAACCAGCACGCTCCAACCGGATTATCACGCGCCGCTGGCGTCGCTCGAAAGTCGCCTGTGGGTGATGTCGAACGACAGTTTGCTGAGCGCGCGCAAGGTGCGCCAGCCGATCGGAGGGCGCGGCGACATCGAGACGGCATTCGATGGCATCACCTACCAGAAAGGCGCTGGTGTTCTGGCCATGTTCGAGTCGTGGATCGGCGCGGACGTGTTCCGAAACGGAATGCGCAGATACCTCGCGCAGCACGCGTTTGGCAGCGGCAGCTCGGATGATTTGATCGCGACACTTGGCGCTGCCAGCGGCAAGGGCGAGGCGTTCGGAAAGGCGATGCGCAGTTTTCTCGACCAGCCGGGCGTGCCGCTGGTGCATGCGGAACTTGCCTGCCATGACACAAAAGCGGCGTTGAAACTCAGCCAGTCGCGCTATCTGCCGTATGGCGTGCTCGCCAAAGGCGAATCGTTGTGGAGCGTGCCGGTGTGTGCACGCTTTGGTCGCGCCAGCACATCGACAACACAATGTTTTCTGCTCGACCAGCATGAGCAGAGCTTCGCGGTCGATGGCCCTTGTCCGGATTGGGTGTTGCCCAACGCGGATGCGCGTGGCTACTACCGCTTCGATCTCGCCGCTGCCGAGTTTGCCAAACTCGCACATGCGCTGCCATCGTTCACAGCACCCGAACAAATGATTTACGCCGATGCGGTTTCGAGCGCGTTCAAACGCGGCACGCTTGGTGCGGATGGGTTGCTCGATGCCATGCCCGCGCTGGCGCATTCGGACATGCCCCAGGTTGCGACCGCATTGCTGGATGACTTCAACTGGATTCGCGAACAGTTGGCTGATGCGGAAATGCGGCGCGTGCTCGACGCTTACGCGGAGGAAATGTATGCGCCGCGAATGGGTCAACTGGGTTACCGGCACAAGGTTGGCGAGGCAAGCGCGGCGACTGCCCTGCGCACGCGGCTGGCCGAGTTCCTCGCGATCAAGCAACGCAATCCGCGGGTGCGCGCCGAACTGGCCGCTCAAGGACGCGCCGCGCTTGGGCTCAATCGTGCAGAAGGCGTCGATTTCAAGCGCGCCGACGCCGATCTGCTGCCGACTGCGTTGAAAGTCGCTGTGCAGGAGGGGGGCGTGCGCGCATTCGATGCGGCGCAGAACGAACTTGCTCGCAACCACGACACGGCGCAACGCTACATGCTGCTCGCGGCGCTCGGGGCGACGCGCGACCCGCTGCTGGGTGCACGTGCGCGCGATTTCGGATTGACTGCGGGGGTGCAGATCGGCGAAATGTCGCGCCTGTACAGCGCGCAGATGGATGAACCGGAAAATCGTGCGGCGGTGTGGAAATGGCTTACGCAGCATTTCGATGCGTATCGCGCGCGCATGCCTGCGTTCGAGCAAGCCTACGTGCCAAAAACCGTCGCGGAAGCACGTTGCAGCGCCAGCGAAGCGGACGAGCTTGCCAGCTTTTTTGCGCCACGCATCAAGGATCTGATCGGTAGCGATCGCGGTCTGGGGCAGACCCTCGAGAGCATCCGCCAGTGCGCGTCGCTGCGCGATCACGTCGGCAAGAAGGCGCTTGCGGCGTGGGCCGAATTGCATCCGGCGGCGAGGGTCCACCAGCCATAGCGTGCCTGACGGGTAGTCAGGCGGGTCTTCTGGTCGGAGCGGCGGAGGCGGCGAGGCGCTTGGTCGGAGCCGCAAAAAAGCATCGCGCCTTGCGGCGCTCCGACACAAGTGCACTGTTTCCTCATCAGAGCAGAGGGTTGCGGTACCGCGTAGCCGGCGTCTCGCCGCGTTACACTGCCCGCGGCACTGGCAGCGGCAGCAGCAATGGACGACCACGTTTCGGCGGCAATGGCCGCATTTGCGCGCATTCCGGAGCGCAATACCGGCGACAATTTGCTGCGCACCGCGCAGCAACATCATGTTGCGTTGTCGAGCATGGCCGACACCAAGGCCAACATCATCATCACGGTGTCTTCGATCGTGTTGACACTGTCGCTCGGGCGCGTGAATGAACCGGGCCTGCGCCTTTCCGTTTTGACGCTGGCGGCGTTTACGCTGGTCGCGCTACTACTCGCCATCCTCGCGGTGCTGCCCAAATACCGCCCGCTGAAAATTCCCGACGGACCGTTGCCGCCGGAATTCAACCTGATGTTTTTCGGCCATTTCGCCGAACTTCCGCGCGAACGCTTTCTGCTCGAAGTGAGTCGTGCGCTGCAGCCCGATGGCTCGCCGTACGCGAACTGGGCCAAGGACATCTATGCGCTCGGCACGTATCTGGCGCACCACAAATACCGCTACCTGCGCTACAGCTATCTGTTCTTTCTTGCCGGCTTCGTGCTCGCCTGCGCCGAGCAGTTTTGGCGTCTGCTCGCGTCCTGATCATCCACCACGATGCGGCACTGTCGGTAATGCGGTGGTGGGCGAGCCGAACCCCGACCGAAGCGCAGCGTCGTTGCACGACCATCGTCAGCTGATTCGAGGGGAAATTCATGCGCGTGTTCCTGCACGGTTTCATGTGGCTGTTTGCCATGGCGATAGCGACGATTGCATCCACGGAAAACGCGGTCGCCGAACCCGCTGCGCCCGCCGCGCTTGAATCATGGCGTGGCTGGGTGCTGCATGGCCTGGACTATCGCGCCTGTCCGCTGATTGCGGGCAAGGCCGCTGCGACGCAAGCCGATTTTCTGTGCGCATGGCCGGGCACGCTCACTCTAAACGCCGATGCGAACGGGGCGAATGTGACGCAGCATTGGCGGGTCGATGCCGACGCGTGGGTGCCGCTACCAGGGGACGCCAGCGTCTGGCCGCAACAGGTCAGCGTGGACGGACAAGCGGCCGCTGTCGTCGATCACGATGGGCCGGCGTTGCGCCTGGTTGCGGGTGACCACGAAATCCGTGCGCGGCTTTTCTGGCATGAGCGGCCGCAATCGTTGCGCGTGCCCGCGTCGATCGGTCTGATCGCACTCAGCGTCGACGGAAAATCGGTGGCACCGGTGCAACGCGATGGCGATGCGGTGACGTTGGGCCGGGTCGCAAACGCTGCGCCGGAGGCCGATAGCCTGGATTTGCGCGTGTATCGCCGCCTCAGCGATGGTGTGCCGGTGGAGCTGCGTACGGTAATTGAAATGCATGTTTCCGGTCAGGCGCGCGAAGAGGTTTTCGGTCCGGCACTTCCGCCGGGATTTGTACCCATGGCATTGAACGCGCAAGCGTGGCCGGCGCGGGTCGATGCCGACGGAAAGCTTCGCGTGCAGGTCCAGCCGGGCAACGAGACGCTGACGCTGGATGCGCGGGCGACCGCGCCGCTGACTGCGCTCACCGTGCATTTGCCTGCGGCGCCGTGGCCGGCACAGGAAATCTGGAGCTATGCCGCCGCGCCACGCTTGCGCGTCACGTCGGCGACCAGTGCGGTGCAGGTCGATCCGCGTGAAGCGGCCGCGCCGGCCGATTGGCTCGACCTGCCAGCGTTTGCGCTGGCCGATGGCGCGACGCTTGCGATTGAAGAACGCTCGCGTGGAGCTGCCGCCAGCGAGCGCAATCGCCTGACGCTCGCGCGCGAAATGTGGCTCGCCTTCGACGGTGCCGACTGGTTTGCGCGCGACCGCGTGCACGGCGAAATGCTGCAGGGCTGGCGTCTGGATGCTGCGGCGCCGTACACGCTGGAACGCGCCGATGCGATCGGCAGCGGCCCCGGCGGTCGGCGCGAGGAGGCGCTGCTGGTCACGCGTGGCGCGCAACCGGATCTGAGCGGCGTCGAATGGCGCACCCCGGCAGTGGATCTTGCTGCGGGCTTGCGCATCGCGCCCGCCACCGCGACGCTGCCGGTTGCAGGCTGGCAGGACACGTTCGACAGCGTCACGACGACGCTGCATCTTCCCAATGGCTACAGGTTGCTCGGCGCGCCCGGTGCGGATCGCGCGGCGGGCAGTTGGATCGGCGCGTGGGATTTATTCGGCGTGTTCATCTGCGCGCTGCTGGTGTTGCTGGCATGGCGGCTGTTCGGCCTGGTCGGTGCGCTGCCGGCACTTGCCTACGTCGTGCTGGCCTACCATGAGCATGGCGCACCGTTCTGGAGTCTGTTCGGCGTGATCGCATTGGCGCTGATTGCGCGCGCGTTGCCGGTTGGTCGCTGTGCAACGGGCGCGCGTTGGTTGCGTTACGCAGCGCTGACATTGCTGGTGCTGGTGGCTTTGCCGTTCGTTGCGGACCAAATGCGCTACGCGATGCATCCGCAACTCGAGAATGAGGCAGCTCATGCATTCGTGGATGTCGGCATCGCGGGCAAAGCCGGACCGGAGCAGAAAAATGTCGTGGTCGCGGAACGGGTGACTGACGAGGCGACATCGATGGCGTCGCGCGCGTCGCCATCGCCGATGTCGCAACCGAAAACGGACGCAACTGGCGGCAAGCTCGAAACGATCCCGGTTTCCGGCTCGAACATCCGCCGCGTTGACCTCATCAGTCACTACAGTGAATCGACGGTGGTGCAGACGGGGGCGGGCGAACCGGCCTGGCAGCTCGGTCACCGCTATGAGTTGAGCTGGAGCGGGCCGGTGCTGCCAGGGCAGACCGTGCGTCTGGTGATCGCGCCGCCGTGGCTGGTGCGCATACTGCGCGTGATATTGGTTGCACTGCTCGCATCGCTGATCCTGCGTCTGGTGGCGCCGACATGGCGTTTGCGCCTGCCGCGCGGTGCTTCGGCCGCACTGACGGGCGCCCTCGTGCTTGGCGCCAGCGGCATGTCCGCACCGGCCCACGCGCAGACATTTCCGTCCGAAACCTTGCTCGCCCAATTGCGTGCGCGTGCCATCGAGGCGCCAACATGCGTGCCTGATTGCGCGGCCGTGGCCAAGGCCGAAGTCATTGCGCAAGGCGATGAGATTCGTGTCGCTCTGGAGGCGCATGCGCTCGAACGTCTCGCGCTGCCGCTGCCTTCAAACGAAGCGACGCTAAGCTTGCGCAGCATCACGCTCGACGGCGCGGCGCAGGATGCAGTCGCACGCGAGGACGGGAAAATCTGGCTCGCGCTGCCGCGCGGAGTGCATCGAATAGAAATGGTGTTCGTGGCCGCAGCCGACAAGATTGCGCTCGCGTTTCCCCTCAAGCCAATGCGGGTCGCGTTCAGTGGTGAAGGCTGGCAGGCCAATGGCCTCGGCGACGATCATCTGCTGACCGAAACCCTGACCCTGGTGCGTGTACGCAAAGCGGGCAATGTGCCAAGCGGCGCCGAGGTGCAACAATTTGCGCCCTTCGTGCGCGTCGATCGCTCACTGTCGCTCGGTCTCGACTGGACAGTCGAGACGACTGTTACCCGGCTCGCGCCCAAGGAAGGAGGCTTCACGACCACGTTGCCGATCCTTGCCAGCGAACATGTGCTGTCGCCGGGCATCAAGGTCGGCAGCGCCGGCGCGACCGTTGCGCTCGGCGATGGCGACGCTGCCACGCAATGGAGCAGCAGCCTCGACAAGGGCGAAGCCTTGACCTTGACCGCACCAAACCTCGGCGAGCATGCGGAAGTCTGGCACGTGCTGGTCAGCCCAACCTGGCATGTCGATTTTTCCGGCGTGCCGGGCGTCGCCATGGCGGCGAATGAGGACGCGCACGACTACCGAAATTTTGAATTCCATCCGCTGCCCGGCGAGACCCTGACATTGAAGGTGACGCGTCCGTCTCCAATCCAGGGTGCGACGCGTGCAGTGGATGCCGTGCATGTATCGCATGCGGTTGGCCAGCGCGCGGCGAGCACCACGCTGAGCGTCACGATTCGCGCCAGCCAGGGCGGCGAGCAGACAATCGCGTTGCCGCCGGCATCGGAAGTGCTTGGCGTGAGCCGCAATGGTGAGGCACTGAATCTGCGCGCGCAGGCGGGAAAGATGAGCCTGCCGATCGTGCCCGGCGTGCAAACCTTCGAGCTGCGTTTGCGTGACAACACGCCGGCGGGATTTGTCACGCGGACACCGGCAATCACGGTCGGGTTGCCGCTGGCGAACATCGATCTTGGCATCGAGCTGCCGGCGGATCGCTGGCTGCTCAGCGTCGGTGGACCGGCGGCTGGTCCGGCCGTTTTGTACTGGAGCGAGCTGGCCGTGCTGCTGCTGATCGCATTCGCGCTTGCGCGCACGCGACGCACGCCGTTGAAACTGTGGCAATGGATCCTGCTCGGACTGGGCTTCTCGACATTCTCGTGGCTCGCCTTGCTGATTGTGGTTGCCTGGTTGTTTGCGCTCAAGTGGCGTGCGCGGTCGGTGCCCGATGCGGCGGCCGTATTCAATCTGGTGCAGATCGGATTGGCCTTGCTCAGCGTCGCCGCGTTGCTCGCAATTGTCGCGTCGATCGAACAGGGCCTGCTTGGCGCGCCGGACATGCACGTGGCCGGTATTGGATCGACTGCTCAGGCCTTGCGCTGGTTTGCCGATCGCAGTGCAGACACGCTGCCGACCGCCTACGCAATCTCGCTGCCGCTGTGGACATACAAGTTGGCGATGCTGGCGTGGGCGCTGTGGCTCGCCAACGCGCTGGTCGGCTGGTTGCGCGATGGTTTCTCGGCGTGGATGCATGGCGGTTACTGGCGCCGCACGCCAAAGGCGGTTATCGAATTGCCCGTTGTCGATGCGCCCGCGGTGCAACCCTGATCGGAGTGCGCCAGCTGGTCGATGCCGCGGTAGCGCACATCGGCGGCGACAGCGCGCGCGCAGAAGCGGAGCTGTTGCTGGCGCACGTGCTGCAGTGTTCCCGTTCGTGGTTGTTCGCGTGGCCGCAATTCGAACCCGACGACCAGCAACGTGATGCGTTTGAACGGCTCGTCAGCGCACGCAGTGAAGGTCAGCCGATCGCCTACCTGCTCGGTCGGCGCGGTTTCTGGTCGCTCGATCTCGAAGTGTCGCCAGCGGTGCTGATTCCGCGTCCGGAAACCGAATTGCTGGTTGAACTTGCACTTGCACTCATTCCGCTGGATGCAATCTGCTCCATCGCCGATCTTGGCACCGGCTCGGGCGCGATTGCGCTGGTGCTTGCGCACGAGCGCCCGCGCGCAAGCGTAATGGCCACCGATGCCAGCATCGAGGCGCTCGATGTAGCGCGCAGCAATAGCGTGCGTCTTCGCATCCCGAACGTGGCATTCGCGCAAGGCCACTGGTGCGCGGCGCTGGGTGATGCGCGCTTCGATCTGATCGTGTCGAACCCGCCCTATATCGCCAACGGCGATCATCATCTGGATCAGGGCGACGTGCGTCATGAGCCGCGCATGGCGCTCACGTCCGGCGATGACGGCCTCGATGCGATTCGCTGCATCGTGCGCGACACACCAGTGCACCTGCGCGACGGGGCATGGCTATTGCTTGAACATGGCTGGCAGCAAGGTGCCGCGGTGCGCGAGCTGCTGCGAGGCGCAGACTTCGCGGATGTCATGTCGCACAACGATCTCGAAGGCCGCGAACGCGTCAGTGCTGGCCGCGTTGCGTGTCAAAAAAACCCCGCGCAAGCGCGGGGCAAATTCTCGTTGTGATCGCATTGAGCCATCCTGCCCATCCGGTCCGTGGACTGTCATCCATGTGGCACCGCATCCAGCAGCGCGATGTCTCCGATCCTGATTTGGAAGGATCGGTGCGCGACGCTCACGCGCGGCGCAATCGGGGGAAATCTTGCGGCCCTTTTCGATAGCCGCCTTGCGCAGCAGGATGTCATTTTGTGAATTGCGATTTCGTGTCATGACCAACGCATGCGAGCTGGACTGGTGCACACGCCGTACGTGAACCGGTTCACGTTTCCAGGGAGTCAGTGTGCGCGGTGTTGCGCGGCCGAGAATATTTCCCGGCGGCGGGTCGATAGGGCGCTTTCGTGTTGGGTATCTGCCCGAACGACGCTAGATGATTCAGAATTTGGACTTGCGCGCCGACACCGCTGACGGCGGTCGCATCCAACCCGCAGCGACATGCGTATTCTTTCATTTCTCCTGCAACGAGCGAACAAGCGCCATGAAGAGAGTCCACGTTAAAAGTCGTTCGAGTTGCGCCGTCGTTCTGTTTTTACTGATTGGCGGAGCAACCGCAGGCGAACATCCGCCCAGCGCCAAAGTTGCCCAGGAAGCGCAAGAGCTTCTCGCTGAGACGACCACTGCCGATGGCCCCGGCGCGGCGATACTCGTGGCGCGCGGCGACGAAATCATTTTTCGCGGGGCACGCGGCATGGCGCAGCTGGAACTCGGCGTGCCAATGCGGGCCTCGAATATTTTTCGAATTGGTTCCAATACCAAACAGTTTGCAGCCGCCAGCATCCTCAAGTTGGTTGAACAGGGCCGTCTCTCCCTCACTGATCCACTGGCGAAATATCTGCCCGACTATCCAAATGGCAACCACATCACCGTCCATGAACTGCTCAACCACACCTCTGGAATCAAGGACTATACGCAGATCGAAGGCTATTTCCGGTCGGCGATCCGGGAGGACCTGGACACCAGCAAACTCATCGATGTGTTCAAGAATCTTCCTGTCGACTTCGCGCCGGGCACAAATTGGAAGTACAGCAGCTCAGGCTATATCTTGATCGGCGCCGTTCTGGAAAAAGTGACAGGCAAACCTTGGAATGAGGCAATTCGCGAACTGGTGCTGGCACCACTTGCGCTGACGCACACGAATTATGTTGCTGACCAAACCATCCTGGCTGGCCGTGCGGCGGGTTACAGCGTCGATGCGGCGGGTCACGAGGCCAACGCGCCTTACTTCAGCATGACGCAGGCGGGCGCCGCCGGCGGGCTCGTGTCCAATGTAGACGATCTGTTTCACTGGATGCGTGCACTGCACAGTGGAAAAATTCTAAATGCCGAAAGCTATCGCCGCCTTGTCACGCCTGTGCCGACGCCATCTGGTTCGCCGAGAGATTATGGCTACGGAATTGAAATTCACCAATTGCGAGGCATGCGTACGCTCGAACACGGCGGCCGCGACCCTGGCTTCATGTCGTACACCGTCTTTATTCCCGATGCCGCGATCAGTGTTGTGGCTCTTACCAACACGGACAGCCCGCACTTCGATTTAAGTGTTCTGACCCACAAGCTGGCAGCCAGCGCACTCGGTACGCCGTATCCAAAGCGCCATCCCGTCGAACTGACCGCCGACCAGATGCGTGATCTGGCCGGTGTCTACAAGCGCGGTGATGGTCGGCGGATTATTGCTGTACGCGACGGCAAGCTGTACACGAAACGTGACGGAGGGGGAGCGCACCTTTTGCGAGCGTCATCGAACAACGAACTGTACTTTGACGAAGTACTCGATTACTTCACCATCGTACGCAATCGCAGCGGTGGTGTCGTGGCGCTGGATGAGTTTCCCGATGGCGAGGCGCCAGCGCAACGTGAGCCCAAGCTGGATGAGTCGGCGCCATCCATCAACCCGGAAAACTAGTATCAGCCAGGTCCTCTCACGCCAAAATGGGGGAGGATTCCGTGCAACCGTGCGATGTCGCGTTCGGCGCTATGTCAGCAGATCAAGCATGATGGCTTTGGCCACTGCCTGCGTCTTGTTGGTGGCATCAAGCTTGGTCAGGGCGGCCGTAATATGAAAGTTGATCGTTCGGGTAGAGATGCCAAGAATCACTCCGACCTCAAAGGATGTTTTGCCCGCAGCCGTCCAACACAGTACTTCACGCTCACGCTTGGTCAACTCAGGCGCGATCTCCGCGGGGTGTTCGCTGGCGACGAGACTCGCGATCACGCTGTTTGCGGTGTGCGACAGCCAGACGAGTCTGGTTTCTGCTTCGTCCAGTTCTTCAGTTGATACGGCACCGTCCGAGCGGGACAGCGAAATCAATCCCGTCTCGCCCGATCGGCCATGCATCGCCAGTGTCCATCCGTGACGCACTCCGTGCTTGCGAGCTTCTTCCCAGAAAGCTCGCTGACCCTTGAACAGTTCATCCGTCCAGACGACCGGCATGGCGCTGCGCAAAGCGGTGGCAATTACCGGATCGAGTGCCAGGCAGTTGTTGCCGTGATAGTAGTCCTGCCAATGCGACGGATAATTGGTTGACCACGATTCCCTGGGGGCGTTGCCCAATGTGGGGAAACGAACCCCTATCGAGCAATATTCAAAACCAATGTCGCGGCAGATGTCCGCCAGTGCGGCAAAGACCTGTTCCTGGGCTAGGCCAGGTCGTGTGAGTCGATCCAGTTGGTCTTCTCGCCAGCTCGACATGGGGTGATCTTGCCTGCTGCGCTGATTGGATTGTCAAAATTGACAGTTGGCGTCCGCGATGCAACTACGATAATTGGACCAGACCACTCGCAGGAGTGTTTTTCATGATCCAGTCCGGGAAACGGTTGGTAAAACAGTGTCTCGAATATTCCGAAGACGGCTACATCCGTCTGACTTTTCAACAGTTCTGTGCGCTGCAATTTTCCCACAGACTGACCATGAACGACGACGATCTTCGCGACGAATTGCTTGAACAGGACGTGCCGGCCTTTGGAGCGGGATATTGCGAGTGGCGGGACATCAGTACTCCCGTGCAGATCAGCGTGGGTTGGGCCTGGTTTGTCACGGCCGATGATACGCCGCAACTCCTGGCTCCAGGTGGATTGAGCAGCAATGTGATGATCACGTCCGCGGGCGGCAACGATCTCGGGACAGGCAAGACCGACGAACTCCTCCGGGCGTGGCTGTCAAGCCTGCGTTGGCAGAAGGAAATGCACTTCTGCAGCTCTCCCCAAGGCGAATCCGATAGCCGATCAGTCCATTGAGTCTACGGTCCGGAACACGTCAGCGGGCGATTTCACCCGCTCGAACTGTAAAAGTTGACAGTTACCTGAGGGACCCTCTACCTCTTGAATAGCGCCATGGCCGCACGGAGCCGTGGCGTATGTTGACAATCCTCATTGGCACTTCCAGCCAGTTGCAAACAAATGTGGAATCGGCGCTTGCCGCTTACCGGCACAAAGTATTTGTCGAGCACCTGGGCTGGGAGTTGCCTGGCGCGCAAAGTGGGCTGGAGCGCGATCAATTCGATCGTCCCGATACGCTCTACGTCGTCGCCAGGGATCCGGACGGACGCATCTGTGGTTGTGCTCGTTTGTTGCCAACCGAGCAAGCTTATTTGCTTGGTTCGGTGTTTCCCGAGTTGATGGGAAACCAGCCGATTCCGAGTTCGTCCGAAATCTGGGAATTGTCGCGCTATACCACGCAAGTGGTCGACGGTGTGGCCGGTTCGCGACTCGAAGCGCGAGAGAGATTCCGCAGCTTGCTAAAAGGTGTCGTGGAAGCGGCCCTCGAAAGAGGCGCCAAACGGCTCATCACCTTCAGTTTCACGGGGGTTGAACGCCTGGCACGCAGCTTTGGAATTCATGTACACCGGGCCGGTGCACCGCAATTGATCGACGGCAAGCCAGTACTTGCGTTTTGGATAGAGCTCGACGAACAGACATTTCGTGC
>CAJDTR010000036.1_pt1 | contig 36334 bp, 34 predicted proteins | sample 7389891 | NCBI WGS metagenome assembly CAJDTR01 (sample SAMEA7055657, study PRJEB34461) | soil metagenome | biome: terrestrial ecosystem; feature: Peninsula; material: soil | place: Antarctica | collected 2016 | reverse complement strand
ATTGCGCAGCAGGTGCAGCTTGGCCGGCATCTGAATCAACTTGATTGTGCGTATGCGTGTGTTTGTGTCCACCGTCGCCCATGTCCATGTCCATGTCTTCATCGGGTGGCGCCTTGGCGACGATTTCTTCGTATTGTGCCGGTGTCAGGCCTGGCAACTTCTGAATAAACGCGACCATGCTCCAGATGGTGTCATCGTCATGGCTGAAACCCCATGCCGGCATGGCGCTCATCTTGATGCCGTGCTTGATCACCCAGAATGCGTCCTGCGGATCGACATGCACCTGCGACAGATTGGGTGGTTGCGGATACAAGCCGGGACGGATTTCCGAATCCTTCATTCCGGGTTTCAAATGGCAACCGGTGCACATCGCGGCGTATTGCCCTGCGCCCTTGAGGATCAGTTGCGGATCATCCAGCGGTGGCACAACGATGTCCTTCGAACGCACATGGATTGAGCGATCGCGTACCGTTTCCATCATGGCGTAGGTCAGTCGCCAGTGCGGGTCGTCGGCGCCGATGTTGTAGAGGCCCGACCATGCGAATACGCCGTAGCCGAGTACGATCAGGATCAGGACAATGACAACCGTCATCATGTGTTCGGTCCGTCTTTTCATCTTGGCGTTCCTCTCAAAACCAGAAATGGATACCGGCGACAAACTGCGTGTCGCTGGCAGGCTCGCCGAGCGAACGAGCGAAATTGGCCGTGCGACCGTAACGTTGTCGATACACGATGCCGATGTACGGCGCGCACTCGCGACGGATTTCGTAGCGCAGACGCAAACCCAATTCCGCATCGGACAAACCAGCGCCGATGCCTGACTGAGGATCGTCGCGTCCGTACAGATTGACTTCGAACTTCGGCTGCAGGATAAGGCGCTGGGTGAGCAACGCCTCGTACTCGGCCTGCAATCGCACGGCGGTGCGGGCGCCGGAACCGACATACAGCATCGCTTCGGTCTCGAACCAGTATGGCGCCAGTCCCTGCACGCCGAAGGCGGCCCAGGTGCGATCGGATCCTTCGCCCCAATCGTGACGCAGACCGAGTTGGCTGCTGAAGTACGGGGCATAGGCGTGATCCCACAACGCCTCGGTACGCAGCTCCTGCAGCTTGCCGCCGCCATGTTCCCCTTCAGCTTTCAGCCACAGCTTGTCGAGATCGGTGCCGTAATACGCTTCACCGTCGATGAAGGTGGCGTTTTCGTGCCGGCCATGCGCGTATTCCAGTTGGTCGAACAGCAGCATCCCGTAGGGCGCGTGGTCGATCATGTCCATGCCATGCATCGAGCCTGCGCTGTAGCCGTCCGAATAATCGGGACTGCGCGCATTCGGCGGCGCGGTGCCGCCCTGCATTGAGGACATGTCCATGCCCTGCATCGCGGACACGCCTGCATCACCGTTCTCCAATCCATGGCTGGCCGGCCGTGTCCCGGTCATATGGCCATCATCGAGATGCTGTACTTCGACGGGTTGCAACGGTGGCATGGCGGCGTGATCCATGCCTGGCATCGTCGCCACATCCGTGCCTTGCGCCGAGTGTGCGGAATCATGTTTCGGTGCGGACTCGTGCGTCGACATATCCATGCTCGGCATCGCTTGCACGGATTGATCCTCCGCTGCCGCCGGTGCAGGCGCGGGCGCGGGCAATGGTTTTGTCGCAAGGTGTTTTGCGGGTTTCGGCGCCGGCGTGTGTGCCGACATGTCCATGCCGGGCATCGACGACATGTCCATGCTGGACATCGTATCCTGCGCGAATGCAGGCAACGCGATAGCTGCTGCAAGCGTCGCACTCAACACGTGCGTGGCAACCGTCCTTGAATGTGCCTGCGCGTTCATGCGACCACCACTTCTCGCATCATGCCCGCTTCCATGTGATACAGCAGGTGGCAGTGGTAGGCCCAGCGCCCGAGCGCATCCGCTTGCACCAGGTAACTCAAGCGTTGCGCCGGTTGCAGGTTGATGGTGTGCTTGCGCACCTGGAACTGCCCGTCCGGCGATTCCAGTTCGCCCCACATGCCGTGCAGATGAATCGGATGATTCATCATGGTGTCGTTGACGAGAACGATGCGCAACCGCTCGCCGTATTTGAAATGGACCGGTGCAGCATCGGAAAACTTGACCCCGTCGAACGACCACATGAAACGCTCCATGTTGCCCGTGGTGTGCAACTCGATCTCGCGCGTTGGAGCGGTCTTGTACAGTGAGCCGCCGAGCGTGTGCAGATCGGCATACGTCAGCACGCGACGGCCGTTAGCGCGCAAGCCAACACCCGGATCGTCAAGATTCGTGCGCGGCATGTCCACGTGCATGTCCACACCGGGATTGTCGTATTCGGTGCGCGCGTGATGTGCGGTGGGCTGGCTCGTCATCGCATTTGCTTTGCCATGCCCGGATGCCGCGTCATCCATGCCGGCCATCGCACCCATGTCCATTTTCTGCGTGTCGTTATCGGTGTGGTGCATGCCGTGCATGCCGTGACCGGCCTGACCCATTCCAGTCATTGCCATTGCGCCCATCATGTCGCCCATCGTCAGCGTCGGCATCGGATCGAGCACGGGCACCTCCGCCTGCATACCCTCCCGCGGCGACAGTGTGCCGCGCGCGTAGCCGCTGCGGTCGATCGACTGGGCAAAGATCGTATAGGCGCGGTCATCGATCGGTTGCACGATCACGTCGTAGGTCTCGGCCACGCCGATGCGAAACTCGTCCACGTCGACCGGCGCAACGTTCTGACCGTCAGCCGCGATCACGCTCAGTTTCAAGCCGGGAATGCGCACGTCGAAATAGCTGTTGGACGAGCCATTGATGAAACGCAAACGCACTTTTTCGCCCGGCTTGAACAGGCCGGTCCAGTTGCCCGCGGGCGTCGCGCCATTGATCAGGTAGGTGTAGGTGAAGCCGGACACGTCGATCACGTCGCGCGGGCTCATGCGCATCTGGTTCCACATCTGACGCGACTGCAACGCCTTGCGAATGCCCATCTTCGACGTATCGGCGAGAAAGTCGCCGACGGTTGGTTGATTGAAGTTGTAGTAGTCGCTCATCTTCTTGAGCGTGGCGTAGATGTGTTCGGGATCCTGATCGGTCCAGTCGCTGAGCATCACCACGTAATCGCGTTCGACCGGAATCGGATCGGGCGTGATTGGATCGATCACCAGCGCACCGTACAACCCGGTCTGCTCCTGAAAGCGCGAATGGCTGTGGTACCAGTAGGTGCCGCTTTGCTTGACCGGGAAGCGATACACGAACGTCTCTCCCGGCGCGATGCCGTCAAAACTGATGCCGGGCACGCCATCCATCTGAAATGGCAGCAGGATGCCGTGCCAGTGGATCGAGGTGGCTGCGCGCAGTCGGTTGGTCACGCGCATGGTGACAGTTGTGCCTTCCTTCCAGCGCAGGATGGGGCCAGGAACGCTGCCGTTGACCGTCGTCGCGAAGCGCGGCGCGCCGGTGTAGTTGACAGGCGTCTGGCCAATCTCCAGCGCGAAATCGGTGCCGCTTGCGACATTAGGCTGACCGATGCCGGTCAATGCCCACGCTGGCGCCCTGAATAGACCGAGGCCCGCGAGCGCTCCACCGAGGGCGACGCCTTCGACGAATCGCCGACGTGAAGGTTCCGGCCCTTGCGGCCGGGGTGGCAAGGTTTTCATACGACTCTCTCTAAGAGGTATCGTTGCCGATACCAAAAGGCCATGTGCGTCAGGCGCCGGCGCCGAGCCGACGCGCGGATGCGCGTGTCGAGTAACGGGAGAGTCAGGCGGCGGGTGGCCGCAGCGGTGGCCCGGAATGGATCACAGGCAGGAAAACGGGCGATGCGATATGGAATTCGCCATCGATGGCGAGCGCCCTTATCGCTGGCTGGATCGACACAAGCGCGACGCTGCCGACCATGGGACAGGTGCAGTTCGCGTCATGTAATCCACAACAACCGCCGCCGTGGCCGCAGCATGCTTTCGTCTGCAGGTGCTGGGCCGTGTGACAGTGCTTGGTCGAGTCAGCAGCGCTAACAACATGCTCATGAGCGGCCGCTACCGCCATGGACGACATCGAATGATTCGCAGCCGACAACGGATTGACGATCAACGCAAACACCGCCGCCCACGCCAATGCCCAAAGGCGGCGTGGACGGGCACTGTATCGAGAAGCGCGGATCATCTGGCGAGTCTAGTCCCGCCAAACAAATGGCTCAACTGTGGAATCAGCGCGAAGCTTTCTTTTCCGTGCAGCGCCGATAGCCGCGAGCCTTCATTCAACGATTTTGCAGTGACGACATCGCATCAGGGCTTGCTGAAACCCAAATGCAAGGTGATCTTGTCGCCGCTCTTGAGGTCGGCGACCGACGCTGCGGGGAAATGCACATGCAATGCCATGCCTTCCGACTCGGCCATGACTTCGCCCGTCTTCATGTCGACCGACGTCACCGTCGCCGGCATCGTATGCATGCTGGGCATCTTGTCCATGCCTTTCATGTCCATGCCTTTCATGGCCATGTTGTCTTTTCCTTCGTGCATGGCTCCCATGCTGTCCGGTGCCGTCTGGGCAATGGCCATCGTGCTCGCCAGTCCAAAAACGACTGCGCTACACATCGATATCACTGATTTGCGGGAAACGATCATTGGGGAAATCTCCTTGAGTTAGCACCGGCGAATGCGGGTGCTTGGCGGCGCCCGCTCGCGCTGGCGAATGAAGGGCGACGCACCATTGGCAAATGCCAGCGCATCCGTTTTGGTGAACATTACGGATGCGCTTGCAGGCAACGTTTGCCTCATTCTAGGCGCATTAAATCGTCCGGAGATAAATCCTGCATCCCTCAACAGCGGCCGTTCAGGTCATCAAAAGCCGAACGATTAGCGGACAAGACTCACTTCTTGCGCGACGGGCTTTGTGCAAGCGCACTGCCAGCGGCAGACTTTGAAGCCTTCGACGTTCGGCCGTCCAGCAACGTTTTTGATGCAGCGCTAGCTGCTGGCGCTGACGTTTTCCTGGATGCTGCCTTGTATTGCGAAAGAGCACTGCCGGCAGCCGACTTCGACTTGCCCCCCGTGGAAGGGCTGGAAAGCGTCTTTGATGCATTTTTCGCTGCGCGCTTTGACGTGACTTTTCCGGTTGCCATGACATTCTCCTCTTGGTCTGACCCACGTTAAAAGGGCGCCGAAGCGCCCGAATAACGAAACCTCAGTTGGGGTTCAAAGCTTGCCTTTGCTGGCCAAAATTGGATGTTCCAGGCGCAGCCATGCGGCGCGTGTCGCATGCTTGGCTTCGTCCCATTTCAGGCGGGATGTGCCCTTGGTGCGATCCCAGTCGGCCTGCATCTTGGCTTCCGCCTGCTCCCAGTTCTGTTCGGCGTTGCTCATGCGATGCGTGTAGCCCACGCGGTAGGCTGGCGCATAATCTTCGTAGCCGTAAGCATTGCTGTAGTAGGGTTCGTTGCGGTACGCGTCACGCCAGTACGTATCTTCGGCGGTCGGATTGATTACTTCGCCGGCACCCTTGCCCGCGAGTCCACCGACCACTGCGCCCACTACGCCGCCAACGGCGGTACCCACAGGACCCACGACGGAGCCCGCCGCGGCACCCGCAATGGCGCCGCCTACCGCGCCAACGCCCGTACCCACGGGATGCGCACCCGGCGCACCGCTGATCGGATCACGATTCATGTCACGTGCTTCTTGTGTTTTCGGATCAGTCATTGTCGATCTCCTGAATTTGTTGAATGGCTCCGGGTACCGCCAATGCGACACACGACGGAGGTTGAACCGACTATGTTCATTCGCCGATGAACTGCGCGCTAACGTTGGCACCCGCCGCTAAGTAATTCGTCAGGTTGGCGCGGGAACGGCGATCCATCAAGAAAGCGGCCGCGGAAACAACGCACGACAGGACTGCGGTATCGATTGCTAGACTTGGTCCACTCTGGACATGCCGATCTCCGGGTTTCTGCCGCTTTGCGTTTGAATGGGTCGAGACGCACAATTACAGCCGAGAGGCGCTCACCGGAGATGTCGATGACAAGGCGAAATCCAACGATCAAAGCGCCACTTGAGCACACAGGTTCAAGTCGAAATGGTCGGACGGTATTGGCGGTAATCTGCAACATGGCGTTGGCCGTATTGATTGTTGCCGTGCTGTTTCCCGGTGGGGCACGCGCTGCAAGCCGATACGCGCTCGACTCTGCCTCCATTTCAAGCGGTGTGGCCACTGGCGCCAGCAGTGTGCGTCGGCCGGACAGCATTGGTCGAATGGAGACGGCAACGCTTGGCCCCGGCTACGCTTTGCAAGGTGTTTTCCTGGCGGCGTCCGATATGATTTTTACAGACGGGTTCGAACCGACGGCGGTCTACAACCGTACGTTCGCCGCGAACGTGCCGATAGGCAGTGGCGTCGTCCTGCTTGGCAGCGTCAACGTCCCGGCTGGGTCCTATGTGGCATTCGTGCGGTTGCAAGCGCAGACCGGCTCCGAGGCGAGCCCGGGAAACAGCTATCGCTTCGATTGCACGCTGTCGCCGGGCTTTGACTCGGCCGTTTATCGCGTTGGTCAGGAATCGTACGTCGAACGTTACCTGACCTTCCAAGGTGCCGCGACGTTAAGCAACGCAGGAGCTATCCAGTTTTACTGCCATGACGGCAACGGCCACACCGACACCGAATTGAGCGGCAAGCTGACCATCATGTCCGTCGGCACGATCAACTGAGACTCTCCTCCAGGCAACGCGCGCGACACTTACGGAGCAAACGATATGACAACCCGATATTGTGGTTTGAAGGCGTTGCTGCTGGCCAGTCTGCTGGCAGCGCCGTTCCCTGCGTTGGCCCAGTCGCCAGGGAGCCCATATAGTTATCGAGGCCATTTGACGGACAACGGCGCGCCGGCCAAGGGCAAATACGATTTCGAGTTCACGCTTTATGCCACCCCCACGGGTGGTAAACCGATCGACACGATCGCAGTCAATGCCCGGGAAATCCACAACGGTCTGCTCGATACTCCGCTCGATTTCATGGCGCCCAATGATGGAAGCGCGCGTTGGGTCGAAGTGCGCATGCGTCCGGCGGGTTCGCCGGGCGTGTTTACTACCCTGACTCCGCGCCAGGCAATGACCGTGGCGACGCCCACCATTCGATCGGTTAGCGGAATTTCTGCGGTGGGTCAGGCATACGATGTCGCGTTCACTCCGAACACCCTGATCGGGGGTGGCTCCTACGTCGTGCTGGGGAGCGTCAATGTGCCGGCGGGATCCTATGTGGCGTTCGTGCGGATGCAAGTGGAGACCGGCTCCACCCCACCGGGCAACAACTTCCGCCTCGATTGCACGTTGTCACCAGGCTTTGATGACGGCGTGTACCGCGTTGGCTACGATGTGAGTGTGGAACGTTACGTGACCTTCCAGGGTGCCGCGACATTAAGCAGCGCTGGCGCAATCCAGTTCACCTGCGGAGACGGCAACGGTCACACCGATACCATCTTGAGCGGCAAGCTCACTGTTATCGCCGTCGGATCAGTCACCCCTTGATGCCCTTTCCCAAAAGATAACGCGACGGGAAATTGGAGGGTGCGCCGCGCCCTTGGGTGGTTGCACGCCTTGGTTTTCGGATCCTGTTTTCCAGCAGCACCGGCGTATGCTTTGCGTTTGAATCGGGGGAGAATCGCCATGCGCGCATACGCATTGTTGTTGGTTCTATTGCCACTGGCCGCTTGGGCGACACCGCCGGCGGGTGGCGGCGGATTGCAGTCCCTGCCCGGCGACGAGTTGAGCCTCGAGCAACGCGCGCGTATCGACGCGGAACTGATCTCCAACGTGGCCGCGTTGCAGCGAAGTGGTCAACTGTCGGAGATCCCGCCGTTGCTGGTGCCGACTCAGGGCGGGTTGCAGTGGCCGCTGCGCGCCGTCCCCAGCTATACCGATCCCGACTACCACGGCATCTCCAATTTCGTCGATCTCGATCCCGCGTTTCCGGACCACCTGCTCGACTGGAATTGCGGCATGCGTACCTACGATCAGCCCGGTGGCTACAACCATGCCGGTATCGACATCTTTCTGTGGCCGTATCCATGGCTGATGATGGACCAGCAGAGCGTCGACATCGTCGCCGCAGCGCCAGGGACGATCATCGGCAAGGTGGACGGCAACGACGACCGCAGTTGCCCCAACCATTATTCAGCCGACTGGAACGCCGTCTACGTGCAGCACGCCGACGGTACCGTCGCCTGGTATGGCCACATGAAGAAGCTGTCACAGACGAGCAAGTTGGTCGGGGCGACCGTCGCGAATGGAGAGTTTCTCGGCAAGGTTGGAAGCGCAGGTTTTTCCAGTGCACCACACCTGCATTTCGAGAATCATTCGGCAGTAAGCAGCTACACCATCCTCGAGCCCTTCCACGGAGCGTGCAATGCGCCGGCATCCCTGTGGGCACAGCAGCGTCCGTACTACGACTCGGGGATCAACAAGCTGGCGACGCATTTCGCGCCACCCGATTACCATGACAATCCCGCCCCCAACTGCCCGAACCCGATCGACGAAACACCCAATCTTTCCGATCGCTTCCTGCCGAACCAGACCGTGTATTTCGCCGCCTATTATCGTGACCAGCTCCCTGCGCAGGTCACCACGTTCACAGTATTGAGGCCGAATGGAACCACGTTTGCGACCTGGTCATTCAAGATGTCGGATTCAAAGCCTGATCCGTATTACGCTGCGGCGTACTGGTATTGGTATTACATGCTGCCGTCAGACGCACCTACCGGTTTGTGGCACCTGCGTGCAACCTATGAGAGCGTCACCTATAACCACACCTTCTTTGTAGGCGACGTGATTTTCGCGAACGGATTCGATTAAGCCGGCTGTTCGCGATGCGGCTCCCCAACATTGAGCCTGCCACTTGCGGTTTATACGAGTGGATAAAGGGATAGATACAGCAGGCGCGTGAACAGCCGGCTGTCGCAGCGCGCTTGACTCAGCCCTTGTCGGGAGACGTGCATGCCTGCAGCGGGAGTTGTACGACGTTGGCGACTTCACCGCCGTCAACGCGCGACACAAACGCGATGACGCTCGCGTGATCGCGCTGGACATCGGTCGGCATGTTTATCGTCGCCTGCGCCTGCGCGAGTTTCAGCGGCCCGACAAACGCACGCACGACATGATCGTGATGCAATTCGACACCGCGATTCTCGCCGCCGCGCACTGCCGATGTGAGTTTGTCTTCACTTAGCGCGAACCATGCGACAAACGAGGTCGCATCGGCTCCCACTGCGGGCATCGCTTCGAGGTGCACATGCAGGGACTGGCCGGGATCAATCTGCAGGACGAGTTGGACAGGCTGCGCCGTCGTCAGCGGCGGCGGCTTCCCGGAACTCCAGGCGCGCCACTCGCGGCCATCGACGGCGATCTCTGGCGTGTAGATCAGCGAACTGTTCGAGCGTGCAGCGAGCGAATGTTGGCGCTGCGTAAAGCGCGGATCGGAGAAGCGATCAGTCCAGCTCGACGAATCCCAGTAGTCGACATGAAACGCGAGCGGGATCAGTTGCGCATTCGCCGGCAATGCGCTCAGCCAGCGATCCGCCGGCGGACACGAACTGCAGCCCTCGCTGGTGTACAGCTCGACCAGATGTGCGCGTGCCGCACCGCTGCGGACGCTGCAATCTGCGCGAGCAACCGGAATCACGACAAGCATGCATGCAAGGCAAACGGCGGTCGTGCGCATTGAGGAATTCCTGATCCGGCGCTTCAATTGACCCGGCGGAAACGGCAATTCTTTCGCTTGCGACAGGCGCCGTCCAGGAAAGGTGATCGACCCTGGTTCTGCTATTTTGCAACGTGCTCATCGTTGGAGCGAATACATCGACCGCTACAGCAAACCATGGGTGGTCAACTGCATGAAGTCGATGTCAGACTGATCCGGGATCAGTGCCAAGAGTGCGGCTCTGGACAACGAACTGCGCGTGGAAATCGTCTGCGCGCCAATATTCTGTACCAGCTTATTTCGCCACGCGATCAACGCTATAGTCGAGTTCGCTTACGGAAGGGGAATTGCCCATGAATATGTTGACGATGCTTCAGGTTTCCGCTGTTTTGTTTGCGTTGTCCGCTCTCGGCGGATTGACGATGGCCTTTGTGCGCCTCATGCGCGGGGTGAATCCACCAAGTTGGCTCGCCATGCTGCATGGTCTTCTTGCTGCGGCAGGCCTGACTCTGCTGGCTTATGCGACCTTCTCGGTCGGTGTTCCGATGCTCGCAGCCTGGGCGCTCGCGCTCTTCGTCATCGCAGCGCTTGGCGGCGTCACGATGAACCTGGTCTATCAGTTGCGCAATCAGTTGCTGCCGCGCGCACTGCTGCTCGGACACGCGGCACTCGCAGTGGTGGGATTTGTGCTGTTGGTGATCGTCGCGTGGGGTGGCCACGCTGCCTGAACGCCGCGCGAAAAGAACGGGGTCAGGTTCACCAAGCTTGATGCCTGAAGTGAACCTGACCCCGTGTTCGCGTTTCGGCCTAGTGCAAGAACAAGGCGATCAACAGGATGATCGGAATGGGGACGCCGAGAATCAACAAAAGCAAGGAACGCATGACATTTTCTCCTGTTAGGGCAGAGCCACCAATCAGCGAATAATCAGATCGCGACGACGTCCGCCAAGAGTTGCCGCGAGACTCGCGAAGAAGGCGCCGCAAAGCAATGCGATGAACATCCACAGCGCCGCATGTGCGGAGGCCTTGCGCGCATCGTCGGCTACTTGCTTGGCGGTAGCCTTCGCTGAATCAATGGACTGTTTCAATGAATTGAAAGATGCGTCCACGCGCTGCTCGGCGTCCGATTGGGAAAGGCCCGTCGAATTGGCTACGACCTGTCCGAGATACTGCTTGTCGGCGGGTGCGAGCGCGCCGGTCTTGAGGTCATTGACGAATATCCTGGCGGCTTCGGCGTGCGCGGCGGCAACGTTTTGCTGCGACGTCACCATCGACGTCGCATCGGATGTTGTCGTAGCGGCTGCCGCTGCGTCAGGGGTGCGGCGAAACAGAGAGTCGACGAAGTAACCGGTGCCGTTGTCCTCTTGTTGCGCAACCTGCTCGACGGCCGTCTTGGCCATCGCGCCGGCACCTGCGACTGCGGCGCCCGCCACTTGGGCGCCGCCTTTCAGGACGGTGCCGATCGCGGATGCGAGGAACGCGGCGACAACCAGCGACGCCACCGCCCAGCTCAGAAATCCATGCGCGGTGTCGCGGAAATAAACTTCATCGCTATGCACGTTGGTCCACTTGACCCGCAGGCGACCGGCCATGTAGCCGCCGAGTGCGGAAGCGGCTATCTGGGTCAACGCTACCCACACGATGGTCGCGACGCCGAGCGCCTTGGCATCTGCGCCGCTGCTGGTCCATGGCGACATCGATGAAAGTCCCAGGCCGAAACCCAGGATGACGAGGATGTAGGACAGTGACGCCGCTGCGGCCGCACCGGCGAAAATGGCCGCCCAGCTAACACCGGAATGATTGGCATCATCGTTCAAGAGTGCCGTCGAAGCTACGCGCTCACTCACTTGAGTTTGCATTTCAGATTCCCCTTGGTTCGTCTGCAAGTTTCTGTCGAGAAGGTATCGACGATGTCCTCGAACTATCCGCCACCAGCGCAGCGACGATCACGGATGACGAATTTACAAATCATGAACGCATTCGACGATCTCCGTCCGTGCGAGTAGCGCAATCGATGCTCCAGGCGACGTCAGGTATTCCCAGCTAAAGCGAGGTGCTTATCATGATCAGCACAAGCTATGGATGGAAAGGGGAAGACAGAAAACCCTGTCCTCCCCTATGGCAGTACAGTATCGTGGCCGATGCTCAACGACGCTGGTCTCGGCGAGCCTTGTCTGCAGCTTTGCCAACTTCCTTCTGCATCTTTCCCGCATTCTTTTCGATGTTGCCTGCGATTTCCTTGCTGGTATTTCCCGTCACCTTGGCGACACCTTCCTTGACTGCGCCTTTGATTTCCTTTTTCTCGCCCTGGATACGATTCTTGTCCACGAGTGCGCTCCCTCTCTTGCAGGCCTGCAAAATTGCAGGTGCGAAATTTATAGATGGCGCGGGCTGACTTCGCGATGAATGCAAACGCGTTTGCAACGTATGCGCGGGCCCTGTTTATGCATCGGCAATACCCTGCTGTTTGGGGGATGCATCCTTTCGGGAGCGCTTCTGGGTGTCTGCGGGAAATGACGGTCGCGCAAGAAAAAAACTTAGCCGTCTGACGGTTGCCGCGTGACCAGAGCAGTTCGCATTGACATCGATAACACCGGCGTAATACGATTTTACTATCGATATGGAAGAGGTGCTGCATGTCCGCCGTCACGGTGTCACCCAAGTTCCAGGTTGTGATTCCAAAGGATGTGCGCGAGGCCATGGAACTGGTGCCTGGAACCAAGTTGCAGGTGGTGCTGTTTGAGGATCGCATCGAAATGATTCCGCTGCGTTCAAGCAAATCCTTGCGTGGTTCATTGCGGGGCATCGACACCTCGGTGCCGCGCGACCGCGATCGCGTATGAGAATGCCCGCATGAACGTGGTCGACTCCTCGGCGTGGCTGGAATATTTCGCCGATGGACCGAACGCCAAGCACTTCGCCAAGCCTGTCGAGCAGCCCGACGATTTGCTGGTGCCATCGATCACCTTGCTGGAGGTGTTCAAGCGTGTCAGCCAGCAACGTGACGAGTCCAGCGCGCTGCAGTACGTGTCGGTCATGCAGCAAAGCAAGGTCGTGGAACTTGATGCCGCATTGGCCTTGCGCGCGGCCAAGCTGGGATTGCGCCACAAGCTACCGCTGGCTGACAGCATCGTCTACGCGACGGCGCTCCAGGCCGGCGCGAAAGTCTGGACCCAGGATGCAGATTTCAAAGGTTTGCCAGACGTGCATTACTGGGCCAAGACGCAGGGTCCATCGACGTAGTGGCAGGGGAAAAGAATGGGATTTCTGCAACGCCTGAAGCAACGCAAGCTTGCTCCGCCGCGGTGGTGATGAAGATGGGTTTCCCGAAATGACACTGCTCGCCGAACACCAGCGTCGCAATGTGATACACCCAGCGATGCTTTATGCGGGTTCGTCGATCACTGGGATAAGTATGGTCCGCCGGATATCGGTAGCAAGATAGAGTAGGAAGGTTACGCCTGTGACTGATTCATGAGCCTGCTCGACGAACTCAAGCGCCGCAAGGTGTTCAAGATTGGCGCCGCCTACGTGGTCGTTGCGTGGCTGGCGATACAGGCAGTATCGATTGGATTTCCGGCTTTCGATGCGCCACCTTGGGTGCTGCGCGTATTTATCCTGTTGTGCCTGATCGGCTTCCCGGTCACGTTGGTTACGGCTTGGGTATTCGACATCACGCCTGAGGGCGTGAAGATTGACGCGTCCACTTCCGGCAGCAAGCGATTTTTCGTGGTGGCGGGGTTGTTGGTCGCGCTGGCCTTCGGTTGGTATTTCTACGCCCAGCCGAGCTTTCGCAAGGGCGATAGCGCGACGCCCTCCTCGCTCGCGGTCAGCGATCCGCATTCCATCGCGGTGCTGCCGTTCGACAACATGAGCGGCGATCCGAAGCAGGATTATTTCTCGGACGGCATGACCGAGCAGCTGCTCGACGTGCTGGCCAAAGTGCCCGGACTGAAGGTGGTTGCACGCACCTCGGTGTTCCAGTTCAAGGGCAAGGGTGGCGACGTCCGCGACATCGGCCACAAGCTCAACGTAAACAATATCGTCGAAGGCAGCGTACGCCGCGACGGCGACGACATCCGGGTGACAGCCCAGCTCATCCGTGTGGCCGACGGTTTCCACGTCTGGTCGGAAACCTACGACCGCAAACTCGAAGGCGTGTTCGCTCTGCAGGACGATATCGCCCAGCATATTGGCGCGCAGCTTACCCAGTCGCTCGGAGTCACAAAGCAGTTGGCTGTGCGCGCGCCAGTGGACCCGGCGGCCTATGACGAATACCTCAAGGGCCGTGCGTTGCTGCGGGCGCGCCAGGATCTTCCCGCTGCGATCGAACATTTCGAGGCGGCGGTGGCCAAGGTGCCGCAGTTTGCTGAAGGCTGGTCGTCCCTGTCGTTGGCCGAGGACACCATTTACTGGTACGAACCGATGGATCAGGCGCAAGCCAGGGAGTGGCTGGCCAAGGCGGCCACAGCGGCTGCGCAGGCGCAGAAACTGGCGCCGGATTCGGCGGCAACCGAACACGTGCTGGCCAACGTTGCTCGAGAGCGCTTTGATTACGCAGCCGCCGAGCGGCATTACCTGCGCAGCATCGCGCTTGATCCAAGTTATCCAGACGCACGCGAAGATTATTCGGAGTTGATGTATCTGGTCGGGCGCCCCAACGAGTCGCTGCAGGCCACGAACCAGTTGGTAACGCTCGATCCGTATTTCATTGTTGGCTGGATGCGTCGGCTTGCGGCTGCGATTGCCGTGGACAATCGCTTGGACGTGGAGTCATCATTGCGCCGACTGCGCGTTCTTGACCCGAACAACACCGATAGCAGGTTTGGAGCGCTCAACTATGCCTTGGCAAATTCGCGCGGCGATGAAGTGGGCAAGGCTGTGGCTGATATTGAGGCCCAATATCCGGCTGACGGAAAGCTGCTGCAAGTCTTGATGCCTTGGGTGCAGGGGGATGCCAATGTGGGCGAACAGACCGCGCGCGCGGCACTGAAAGGCTTGCCACCCGCTGAGGTTGCGAATTTTCTGGTGGCCCGTGGCGATGGGGCCGGTTATGTAGACTATTTCAGCCAGGCTGGACCGATGGACCAGACGTATTTTTTCGCCGACGCGTACAGCAGGCGGCCATCAGCCGGCCTTTCCCTGCTGCGCGACCCAAGGGTCAAGGAGAAACTGGCCGAATACGGTTTCGTTCGCTATTGGCGCGAGAAAGGCTGGCCGCAAGGGTGCAGGTCGCTCGGCGAAACCGACTTCGAGTGTGGGATGAGCGCCGCGAAGGGTCCATGACGCGACCCCGTTCGAGGGCAGCCTCGAATGGAATACGCGCTTCGACGACAAGACCAGACGGCAGCGTCCGTCCGGCGGCCAGAACCACGCCACAAGAAAAACGGCACCCTTGGCAGGCGCTATGCGTATCTCGCTGTACCCTGCTCCTGTTTTCCAAAGACACCTCGGATTACTGCGATGACGAGGAGCACGCTCGCCCGCCCGCTGCCTTCGACGGGCTACTGTTCGCATGAATCGCGCGGCTGGGTTTGCCGCGCGCTGATCATGCTGCTGATTGTGTGGCAGGGAGGGGTCGCATCTGCTGGCATCGAGCCGGCGGATTGGATTTTTCGCGGCAGCGCGATCCTCACTCTGGATTCAGCCACACCCCGCGCAACCGCCGTTGCCGTGCGTTCGGGTCGCATCGTATTCGTCGGCGACGCGCCGGGCGTCGCCGCCTATATCGGCGAGCACACGCATGTGATCGATCTTGGACAGCGGATGCTGATGCCCGCATTTCACGATGCGCACATGCATCCGATGTCCGGCGGCATGCGTCTGCTGCGGTGTGCGCTGGATGACGTTGCAACCGCGCAAGGCGTCGTCGATGCGCTCGCCGCCTGCGCGCATCGGTCGCCGTCGTCGCCATGGCTGATCGCCAACGGTCTTTCAGAAACCCTGGCAACGTCTTCCCTGCTCGACCGGCGCAAGCTGGATCGCCTCGTGCCGAACCGGCCGCTCGCAATCGCCATTGGTCCCGGCTTCTCGCTGCGCGTGAATTCGCGCGCGCTCAAGCTTGCCGGTCTCGATCGAAAAGCGGGTGATTTGCCATTCGGCGACATCGATCGCGACCGCACGACCGGTGAGGCCACGGGCATGGTGCGCGGTAAGGCAATGGAGGCGGTTCGGCACGCCTGGCCGCGCCCGACGTCCACCGAGTACCGCCAGGCGCTGCATGAGGCGACTGCCATGGCCAACCGTTTCGGCATCGTGTCGATCCTCGATGCAAGCGTCGATCGCGACATGCTCGACGCGTACCGTGCCGCGGACGCCGCCGGCGAACTGAGCGTGCGTATCGTCGCCGCGCAGCGCATCGTTCCGGAAGCGGGAATTGCGCAGATCGATGCGATGCGTCAGGCGCGCGACTCGATTCATGGCAAGCGCTTGCGCGCCGACGTGGCCAAGATTTTTGTCGACGGCGAAATCGGCTTGCACACGGCGGCGCTGCTCGAACCTTATCTCGATGCTCCCGATACACACGGCACGCCGTTCATCGACAGCAAGCATCTCGACGCATTCGTGAAGCGCCTCGACCACGACGGTTTCGACGTGCACATGCACGTGATGGGCGATGGTGCCGTGCATGCCGGTCTCAATGCGATCGCGCGTGCAATAGCCGCCAACGGCGCGCGCGATCGACGCGACCAGTTGGCCCACGACCAACTCGTCGATCCTGCCGACCTGCCGCGATTCGCCGCGTTGGGAGTAATCGCGAACGTGCAGCCCGCGTGGGCATGGGCGGACCCGGTCAACCTGGATGCGCAACGCAAACTTGGCCCCACGCGCGCGCGGCTGCTGGTGCCGATCCGCAGCCTGGTCGACGCCGGTGCGCGGCTCGTTGCCAGCAGCGACTGGCCTGCGCCCATCATGAATCCGCTGGCCGCAATCCAGATCGGCATTACCCGGCGTCCGCTGGACGGCAGCGCGCCGAGCTGGCATCCCGAGCAACGCGTGTCGCTGATGCAGATGCTGCGCAGCTATTGCACGGATGCCGCCTGGGCGTTGCGGCTGGAACAAGAGAGCGGCTCCATCACACCGGGAAAATCCGCCGATCTGATCGTGCTCGATCGCGACCTTCGCCGCGTCGATCCGATGGACCTGCATGAGGTGCACGTGCTGCTGACCCTGCTCGAAGGCGCACCGGTCTACCGTGATCCGGCGTTCGATAAAGCATGGCCGAGTGAGGTTAATTGACGGACGGCGGGGTATTCTTGCGCGCTGTCTGCGTTGATCGCTCACTCGGGAGTCTGCCCATGCTTCGTTCCACCCGCTCGATCCTGTCTGTTGTCATTCCGTTGCTGTTGACTGTCGCAGGTGGCGTCACCGCGGCGGACAACGCCAACGTGCCGCTGCTGGGTTTCAGCAATGAGGGCGCCGCGACCGAGCGCGCGCTCGAACAACGCTTCGATGCACAGCTCAAGGCGGACGACCAGCGCGAGTGGCTGCGCCAGATGTCGGCGCAACCCAACCAAGTGGGTTCGCCGCACGACAAGGCCAACGCCGACTTCATGCTGGCCAAGTTCAAGGAGTGGGGTTGGGACGCGCACATCGAGACGTTCGACGTGCTGTATCCGACGCCGAAATCGCATGTATTGGAACTGCTCGAACCGACCCACTTCAGCGCCAGTTTGAAGGAGCCGCCGATTGCCGGCGACTCGACCTCGACCAAGACCGACGGCGGTCTGCCGCCGTACAACGTCTTCGGTGCGGACGGCGACGTCACGGCGGATCTCGTCTACGTCAATTACGGCATGCCCGACGACTACAAGGAACTTGCGCGGCACGGTGTCGACGTCAAGGGCAAGATCGTCATCACGCGCTACGGACAAGGCTGGCGTGGCCTCAAGCCCAAGCTCGCCTACGAACACGGCGCGGTCGGCTGTCTTATCTATTCCGACCCGCACGACGACGGCTATGCCGCGGGCGACGTTTATCCAAAAGGTGGCTGGCGTCCGGCCGACGGTGTGCAGCGCGGCTCGGTCGCCGACATGACCTTGTATCCGGGCGATCCACTGACGCCGGGCGTCGGCGCCACGGCAAACGCTAAACGCCTTGCGATCGGTGACGCAAAGACGGTCCTGAAGATCCCGGTGATGCCGATCTCCTACGGCGATGCGCAGCCGCTGCTGGCCGCGCTGGCGGGCGAAGTTGCACCGGCAAACTGGCGCGGTTCGTTGCCGATCACGTATCACATCGGCCCGGGCCCAGCGAAGGTGCACCTGAAAATCGAATCGGAATGGACGCGCAAGCCGGTCTACGACGTCATCGCCGTCATGCGCGGCGTGCAGCTACCAGACGAGTGGGTAGTGCGCGGCAACCATCACGATGGCTGGGTGTTCGGCGCCTGGGATCCGCTATCCGGCAATGTCGCGCTGATGGCCGAAGCACAGGCAATTGGCGCGCTGGTCAAGCAGGGCTGGAAGCCTGCGCGCACGCTGGTTTACGCAAGCTGGGACGGCGAGGAGCCCGGCTTGCTCGGCTCGACCGAATGGGCCGAGACGCACGCCGATGAACTCAAGCACAAGGCGGTGCTGTATCTCAACTCGGACACGAATAGCCGTGGCTTCCTGTCCGCCGAGGGCAGCCATTCGCTGCAGCATCTGCTCAACCAGGTGGCGGCCGACGTGCGCGATCCGGAAACCGGCGTCAGCGTGCAGCGACGCCTGCGCGCACATCTGGAAGTCAGTGGACTGGACGAAGGCGCAAAACCGGAAGCCAAACGCATCGCAAAGCTGGTCGCAGCAGGCGGCGACTTGCCAATCGGCGGACTTGGATCGGGCAGCGACTACAGCGCGTTCCTGCAGCATTTGGGAATCGCCTCGATCAACATCGGCTACGAGGGCGAGGATCAGCAAGGCGGCGTCTATCACTCCGTCTACGATTCATTTGACCATTACGATCGCTTCGGTGATCCCGGCTTCGCCTACGGCGTCGCGCTGGCGCAGACCGCCGGCCGCATCGTGTTGCGCGCGGCCGAAGCGAGCGTGTTGCCGCTGCGCTTCGGTGATTTCGCCGACACCGTCGCCCATTACACGGACGAAGTGCACAAGCTCGCCGACGACAAGCGCAAGCACAGCGAAACGCTCGATCGCCTGCTCGATGTCAATGCATTCAAGTTGGCTGCGGACCCGACCCTGAAGTCGATGCCGCCGCCGCGCGAAGACAAAGTACCTTTTATCGATCTTGCGCCGCTCGACAAAGCATTGGCGCGCCTTGCGCGCAGCGCCAAGGCATACGACGACGTTTATGCGGCGGCTTCGACGGCAGGATTGAATTTGTCCGCGTCGCAGCGCAAGGAAGCCAACGCGTTGCTGCAGGGCATGGAGCAGACCCTGCTCGACAGCAAGGGCTTGCCCAACCGGCCGTGGTACCAGCACATGGTCTATGCGCCCGGCATGACCACCGGTTACGGCGTGAAGACCCTGCCTTGTGCGCGCGAGGCGATCGAGGAACGGCGCTGGCAAGAAGCCGACGCCTGCGCCATTCGAACAGCAAACGCGCTCGATGCCTACAGCGCGCGCATCGACAAGGCACGCGTCGCGCTCGGGCGTTGATTTGCTCGAATGGACCGATACCGGGCGCTTCGCATCTGCATGACTGCGAAGCGCCGGTGTCATCTGGATGGAATCGGTTCGGTTCCCGCCAGCACCAACGAATCCGATTACTTTTGATCTAGGTGATGACCATGCCGATTCGTGCGTTCCTGTTGTCGCTGGCAACGTTGCTTGCCGTGCCCGCCTTTGCCGCGCCCGCGAGCGGCCCGTCGCGCATCCTGACCGGCGCGGATTTGTTCAACCTCGAGATTGCCAGCGATCCGCAGATCGCCCCGGATGGCAACACGGTCGTGTATGCGCGACGCGCGAACGACATCATGACCGATCGCACGCATTCGTCGATCTGGTCGATCGATGTCGCCAGCGGCAAACAAGCGCCGTTGGTCACGGGCCCCGGCTCTCACAGCCAGCCGCGCTGGTCGCCCGACGGCAGCAAGCTCGCGTATATCTCCAGCGCGGACGACAAGGCGGGCGCGCAGCTTTACGTGCGCTGGATGAAGACGGCAGCAACCGCGCGGATCACCGGTCTGCCCGACACGCCGCATGGCATCGTCTGGTCGCCGGATGGCGAGCGCATCGCGTACACGATGTTCGTCCCGGACGAAGCGACCAAGCTCGGCAAGGCGCTGGACAAGCCTGACGACGCCCAGTGGGCAGATCCCTTGCAAGTCATCGACGCGGTCGTGTATCGCACCGACGACGACGGCTACGCCAAACCCGGCTACGAGCAGATCTTCTGGGTCGCCGCGGACGGCGGTGCACCGACGCAACTGACCTTCGGCGCGCTCAACGCGGGCAACCGTTTGTCGTGGTCACCCGACGGCCGTTCGGTCATCTTCAGTGCGAACCTGTCACCCGACTGGCAACGCGACATCGTCAACAGCGAAGTGCACGAAGTCTCCATCGACACCCTCGCCGTTCGCACCCTGACCCATCGCAATGGACCGGACAACGCGCCCACCGTTTCGCCCGACGGCAAGTGGATTGCGTACACCGGTTTCGATGATCGCTATGTCGGCTACCAGAATCAGCAACTTTCCATCATGAATCGCGACGGCGGCGGCACTCGCGTGCTGACTGCGAACCTCGATCGCAGTGTGGGCGATCCGGTGTGGGCCGCTGACAGCCGCTCGATCTACGCCGACTACGACGAACATGGCAGCGTACGCGTCGCGCGCGTCGATCTCGACGGATCGCTTCGCACGGTCGCCGAGAACCTGACCGCCAGCGCGTTTGACCGCCCTTACAGCGGCGGCCAGTTCAGTGTTGCGCGCGACGGCAGTGTCGCGTTCACCAGCGGCACCACTCAGCGGCCATCGGACATCTGGATCACCCACCGCGGCGGCGCGCGGCAGTTGACCCATCTCAACCAGACGTCCCTTTCCGGCAAGACGCTCGGCAAGGTGCAAAAGATCGAAGTCACCGCGTTCGACAAGCTGCCAATCGACGCGTGGCTGGTGACGCCGCCGGATTTCGATGCGTCGCGCAAATATCCGCTGATCCTCGAAATCCATGGCGGCCCGTTCGCCGCCTACGGCCCGACATTCTCGACCGACGATCAGCTGTACGCCGCCGCCGGCTACGTCGTGCTCTACATCAATCCGCGCGGATCGACCGGCTACGGCGAAGCGTTCGCGAACAAGATCGACAAGGCCTATCCCGGCCACGACTACGACGATCTGATGAGCGCAGTCGACGCTGCGATCGCCAAGGGCTTTGTCGATCCGCAAAACCTGTTTGTGACCGGCGGCTCCGGTGGCGGCGTGCTGACCGCCTGGCAGAAACCGGTGATCGACTGGGCGAGCTTCGTGTTGACCTCGGACTTGACCCCGTATTTCTCGCGCTACTGGTTCGGCAAGTTCCCGTGGGAAGACCCGGCCGGCTACTGGGCGCGCTCGCCGCTGTCGCTGGTCGGCAATGTAAAGACCCCCACCTTGGTCGTGGTCGGCTCGAACGACTACCGCACGCCGGACAGCGAGGCCGAACAGTATTACGAGGCGCTGCAGTTGCGCAGTATTCCGACGACGCTGGTCAAGGTACCGGGCGCAAATCATGGCGGACTCGCCGAACGCCCCTCGCAATCAGCGGCGAAGGCGGCGGCGATACTCGCGTGGTTTCAGCGCTATCGCACGGCTCCATCGGCGCAGGACGGGAAGGCTCCGTAAATCACCGCGCCAGCCCTGCCCGAGCGAAGAACGCGCCGAGGTTCACTGACTGTCTGGAAGAAGTGAATTTGACCCTGTTCCGCTAATGCGATTGCGTTGCCGCGCGGACTTCGTCTATCGCGTCCACCACGAGTTGCGGCTGCTCGTAATGAATGTAGTGATGACTGTTGGTTTTCGTGATGTGCCTGGCATACGGGAAAAGATTGGCGAGACTGTTCTGCGCCGCGATTTGCGCGGCCCAGAGCGCGTCGGCAAATTCCTGCGTCACGTAGGGCGGGAACATGCCCGCCGCGATGTCCTGCGAACTGATGGGCGTCAGGTCAGCGGTCAGGATGTCCATCGGCATCGGGCGAATGCGCGGCGCCGACGTCACCTGCGCGAACGAGCGCACGATGTCGAAGTCTTCGGGTCCCACATTGATCTTCTTGAAAATCTCCCGCTGATCCGCTGTAAGCCCGTCGTACAGCCCTTCTGAAAGAGCATCTTCCAGGACCAGACCGGCGACATCTTGCGGGTAGGTGCTGGCATAAAGGCGCGCAATGAGCCCGCCATACGAGTGCCCTACGATGACATACGGCCCGCGCACATTCGCCACGGCCAACAGGGCATGCAGATCGGCAACGCCGTCTTTTGGCGTTACAGGCTCCGGCACGGGATCGCTGCGGCTCGGCTCGTCGTGGACGCCAACGGTCAAGGGACGATCGTACGCACAGACGCGGGCAAACCAGCTCGTTTGGCGGAACACCGTCGCTTGGGGATGCTGCGGGTCGCGAATATTCGTGCTCCACGTATCGGCACGGTTACCCTTGCCCGAAATGAGCACGACCGTCGGCGTGCCGATTCCGCTGCACTCCATATACATCTTGCGACCAGCGCCGATATCGAATGTGCCCGCATAGCGTTGGCTCGATCCGCAGCCGGCGCAGACGCCCATCAGAAGCGTAACGCAGAGCAGAGAAAAGAATGGGGGGCTGCTCATCCTGGAAGTCCTGCGCTTCATCTCGTCCAACGGTGCGCTCTAGATTACAACGCGCGTTGCCGATCGGAGGAAGCCGCAAGCTCCGAAGAATGAGGTTCGGGTTCCCTTGCCGCCTGGAGGAAATGAATCTGACCCACTTCCGCATTCCAGACGGTGCTCGGTGAAAGAGCCGTGATAGGCTGCGGGAACAGGATTCACCTTCAAACCGAATTGGCGTCAGTTACAGCACACAACTCTTTCTCACTCACAAAGGGCAAGGCACGACATGCGCAATTCCGGTAAAGCTCCGACCATGATGGTGTGGGTTATCTCGCTTGTCCTCTTTGTGATCGCCGTTGCTGCCCAATTCGGGGTCATAGCGCTGGGTGCCGCGGCGCCGTGGCTATGGATCATCGGGTACGCCTTGCTGCTCGCAGCCTGCCAAATTCGCGGCCTGTAGCTGGTTTCCCGCAGTCGGCATCGCGGCTGCGGCCCCACTGTTCGTCCAAGGTGCACGGCTGCGCTGCAGCTTGGCTCAAGCATTAGCCCTCAGAACAATGTCATCTCTAAACCTCAAGATTCCACCGCCAGTGGTCGTGCTCCTTTGCATGGCATTTGCGTGGGGCGTGGCGCACTCCACGCCCGGGTTCACGTATCTTCTGCCCGCCCGGATCACAATCACCACAATCCTTGTGCTGATTGGTCTGTCGCTCGCTTTGTCAGGCTTCTTCGCGTTTCGCAAAGCGAAGACCACGCTCAATCCGCACACACCGGAGAAATCAACTTCCATTGTCATGGGTGGGCCATACCGATTTACTCGAAACCCAATGTATCTCGGCCTTGCATTTGTCCTGCTGGGTTTTTGCGTTTACCTTGCAAATCCATTGGCGTTCGTTGCAATCGTCGCGTTTGTTGCGTACATGACGCGTTTCCAGATCGTGCCGGAAGAACGCGTTCTCCAGGACAGGTTCGGTGAGTCGTACGCGCAGTACACAAGGTCTGTGAGGCGATGGATCTAACAGGGTGTTGAAAAATCCGCCTTAACGCGCGCGAACTGACAAGCTCTTGCCGAATACGCCAGCAACGCCGCCTTGCAACATGGACGGTGCGTGCGCAGATGCACCCACGTCGTCGTTGCGGTAGTGCGCATCGAACAGCAACAGATCCAGTGCATCGACTATGTGATTCACTGCATGCGCAAACGAACCCGGCATCAATTGCGCTTCCAGATCCACCCGCGGCAATCGGGGACTCATGTCCACCACCTTGTATCGCCCATCCTACATTCCCTTGATCGCCTCCCTTCATGCGAGCAAGATCGGGCCAGTTTTTCTAACGCCATGTTAGGCGGCAGAAGGCTGATTCAATCGACAGCGGAAGCGGGAGCGGGAGCGGAGATGACGATTGACATCCTCGATGAACTTGCACAGCTCATCGAGCAAGAGCGTGATGCGCTGCTCACCCGGTGGCGCGGACTGGTCCGGGAACTCCCCGCGGCGCGGGCTCTCGACGCGCCGACATTGAACGATCACATACCCCAGCTCCTCGTAGAACTGGCAGAAGCCCTCCGATCCAGGTCAGACGAAACGATCGCGCACGCCCTTCTCGACGACAGTCCGCCCGCGCACGGAGTGCAACGGGTCAAGGACGCATTCGACATCGAGGAAGTCGTCGCCGAGTACAACATCCTGCGCGGCTGCATTCACGACCTGGCTGACCAGCGCGGCTTGAACCTGCAGGGCCGCCCGTTCCACGTCCTGAACCGCGTTCTGGATACGGCGATCGGTTCGGCTGTGCAGTCGTTCGCGACCCAGAAGGCACTTGAGGTCAAACACCGCCGGGAGGAATACCTGGCGTTCGTGGCTCATGATTTACGCACTCCCCTAAATGCCATTGCGCTCTCCGCGCGGGTGCTGGAGATGATCCTTTCTCGTGACCGGACAGATACGCCGCAGTCAATCCAGATGTTGAATACGCTCGGCAGGAATGTGCAACGCCTTGAGGTATTGGTGGGCACGGTGATCGAGGAGAACAGCAATCTCGAAACCGAGGAGGGGATCAAGCTGCAGCGCCGGGACTTCGACCTGTGGCCGCTGATCGAGGCCCTCATTCACGACATCCGACCGGTCGCCGGCACATCCACCACTCGACTGGTCAACTCCGTGCCCGAGGATTTCGTCATCTACGCCGATGCCAGTTTGCTGCGGCGGGTTTTCCAGAACTTGATCGCCAACGCGATCACCTACACGCCGCGCGGAGAGGTCGTCATCGGCGCGCTGCATTCGGGTGATGAGGGTACGGTCGAGTGTTTCGTCCGCGACAATGGTGCGGGGATACCCCCAGACCGTTGCAGTACCGTGTTCGACAAGCACGAAACGGATCCCGACAAGGAGGGCGGGCTGGGACTCGGTCTCGCCATCGTCAAGACATTCGTCGAGGCACATGACGGTGCAGTGACCGTGGAGAGTGAGCTGGGTGTCGGCTCGACATTTCGGTTTACGCTCCCAGGACGACGTTCGTGACAACAACGAAAAAGGTGTCAGGGCCAATCTGCGAAGTCTGCGTTCGTTGTGGCGGGTGGCTTCGCATCCTGTCAATGCGATGAACAGCACGTTCTCGCGACACGCGCGTTCGATCGCGCGCGAACTGACAAGCTCTTGCGAATACGCCATCAACACCGCCTTGAGCAACATGGCCGGCGCGTGTGCAGACGCGTCCACGTCGTCGTTGCGGTAGTGCGCATCGAACAGCGACAGGTCCAGTGCATCACCCATGTGATGGACCGCATGCGCAATCGAACCCGGCATCAATTGCGCTTCCAGATCCCCTGGCAGCAATCGCGGCCTCATCCCCATTTATCGCGCCTTCCCCACTCCGTTGGTCGCCTTCCTTCATGCGAGCAAGATCGGAGCCAGTTTTTCTACAGCCCCGTCAGGTCCTTGCACGCGCGCTTGTGCGCCTTGAAGTGATACTATAGTGTCACTGCATGCGCACCGAATTGGTCACCACCCTCAAGCGTCAAGCCACTGAACTCCTCTCGGACATCGAGCGGGACAAGAAGCCTATCCTCATCACGCAGCACGGCCTGCCAAGCGCCTACCTCGTGGACGTGGAGAGCTACCTGCTTACGCAGCAACGCATGGCTGTGCTCGAGGGCATTGCCCGTGGCGAACACGCAGTTGCAGAGGGCCGCCTGGCAACGCATGCCCAAGCCAGGAAGCGTCTCGCCAGATGGCTGAAATAATCTGGTCGGAACCGGCACTGAGCGACCTGGATGCCATTGCCGATTACATCGCACTGGAAAACCGTGTCGCTGCGTCGGAACTGGTCAGACGCATCTTCGGCCACGTCGAACAACTGGCCGACCATCCGGAGAGTGGCAGTCGGCCGCAAGAACTCGGAAGATCTCGGTACCGTCAGATTGTGGAGCCGCCTTGCCGTATCTTCTATCGCCATGACGGACACAAGGTCTTCATCCTGTATGTCATGCGCGTTGAGCGCCTGCTCCGCAAAGGGCAACTTGCATCTCGCGCCAAGCAGTCAAAGACCTGACCGGTCTGAAACTCCACGCCGTTCCACCGCCATAAGCAGGCAACTCTTGACCAGTCAATAGCCGTGATAGGCTGCGGGAATAGCTTCAGTTTCAAATCGAATAATAGTGGGCCCTCTAGTACCATCTACTCATGGCCAAGCGCAAAAATACTGACGGCACCAAGTTTCTTCGATACTTCGGACCTCTCCTCGACGCACTGCGGAAGCTTGGCGGCTCGGGTAAGCCCGACGAAGTCGTCCAACAGGTAGTAACTGATTTGGCGCTGTCAGACGAAGAGCAGAACGAACTTGTGCCGTCCGGTGGCTCACGCCTGAAGACAAACGTAGCCTGGGCTCGCTTCTACCTGGTACGAGAAGGACTACTTGACTCATCAAAACGCGGCGTGTGGAGCTTGACCGAGAGCGGCCGAAACACCCACCTTTCCGTTGAACAAGCCAGCGAGATCTTTTCGCGCTGGGTCAAAGTGTTCGACGAGCAAAGAAGGGTCCGCGGCGATGCGGAAGAACCTATCGCGGAGAAGATCGCGGAAGGCAGCGGCGCAACTTCCAAGGACTATCGCGCAGAGACGCTGGAACTCCTGCAGACGCTGCCACCATCCGGATTCGAAAGACTCGCACAGCGAATACTTCGTGAAGCCGGGTTCACTCAAGTCGCGGTAACCGGGCAAAGTGGTGACGGTGGTATCGACGGCTATGGCACCCTACAGATCAATCAACTGCTCAGCTTTAAAGTCTTGTTCCAATGCAAACGCTACGCGAAGTCAGAAGTCTTGTTCCAATGCAAACGCTACGCGAAGTCAGTTTCACCTTCCCAAGTCCGGGACTTCCGGGGAGCGATGGGGGGACGTGCGGACAAAGGCATCATCATCACCACCGGAACCTTTACAGCCGAAGCGCGACGTGAGTCATCACGCGATGGTGTTCCGCCAATTGAACTGATCGACGGGGAGAAGCTTATCGACATGCTTGAAAGCCTTGAGCTTGGCCTGCGGCCCGTCCCAACTTACGAACTCGATCATGCATTCTTCACGGAGTTCCGAGAGGCCTAACCATTCCATCGATCGGACGTGCGCGGGCAAGCCGGGTCCCGCCGCTCATGTCGAACGTTGGGCTTTTTTGCGGAGCTCTAACTCGATTCCCTGGGGTAAAGACATGAAAAAACTTGCTATCGCCGTTGCTTGTGGACTGCTTCTCTCGGCTTGCGGGGTGGACCCGCAATTCGTGAAGCAAATGGAAGTTCCGCGCGGCACAGAGATCGGCGTAATCCCGTTTCGTGACTGCGTCATCGCGGGCCAAGACGACTGCAATGGATCAGGGAACGCGGCTGGTTCTGCGTTCGTCGGCGTGTTCTCGGAAGATGGCTTCCGTGCGGTCCTTCTTTCGCGACCCGTAGCGCCAAAGGAACCACTCTCTGACGATGCTGCTGTGGCGCTTGCCAAGGCAAAGAACCTTGCGTTTGTCATCAACGGCGAGGTCACCCAGTTCTACGATGTCGCGCCGATGACGTTTCGACCTGATCGTGCCGGCATATCTGTACGAATCCTGCGTGTGGAGACCGGCGCAGTCGCTGCCTCCTACAGTGATATTCGAGCATCAAAAACCAACTTCAGCAATCCAGTCGGCATGATCAAGAATATGGCGGAGGAAGTGCGTGACGAGTTGGAATGATGCCTTTCTTGCGCAGTCCAGTTCGGTATCCACTTTTTCGGTGAGTCATCGATCATAACTCCGGTGCTGCCAAACAAGGCGCTCCAGGGCACGGCTGTGAGCCGTCGCTCAGCTGCAGCGTTCGCTCTCAGGGGAGATTGCCGTGGCATGGGTATTCCAGGGAAATCCTAGGCTTTTTGATATCGACGACTACGTCACGCGATATCCTGAACTCATCTATTGGCGTACTCCGCGGCACGAGTCGGATATCGCAGTTGGTGATAGAGCTTTCATTTGGCGATCTGGGCCAAATGCTGGCGCAATCGCCATCGGATCAATCGTTGAAATCCCCACCCCTGGGACGGGCGTCAAGCATCCGGAAGCCTTGGGCTCTGATTTGTGGCGAGCTGAAGAGCCTGATCCAAACGAGCCGCGAACTGGCATCCATCTTGACGAAATTCGCCTCACGGCTGAAGAGGGCTTTCTCCGCCGCGCCGTTGCCAAAGAAGATATAGCGCTTGCCGGTGCCACACTCATTACCATGCCAAACGGCACGGTTTTCCCTTTGAATGATGCACAAACTCAAGCTATCGAGCGTCTTTGGGGCCTTTCGTCTGTGCAGACAATTGGCATGCCTGCTGGCGTCACAGAAGGTGAAAGAACACTACGGTCACACTACCGCAGGGAGCGCTCGTCCTCCCTACGGGCCAAGAAACTGGCAGAGGTACACACCCGCTTTGGCAAGTACATATGTGCGCTTTGTGGAACTGACGATTCAGCTTATCCGAAGCAGCTAGGCCAGCGCATTTTTGAGGTCCATCATGTTTCGCCTCTGGCGGCCGCGGCCACGCCGGTTCGTACAACGCTTGATGATCTCTCCGTACTTTGCGCAAGCTGCCACCGTGCTGTCCACGCTTCGATAGCGGTGGAGGATAATTTTACGAAACTCGCCAAGCATTTTCGTGGAGAGCGCTAACGTTTCCGCAACAGACATTCCGTTAACACCGCGCGCTTGATGCGTTTGCACTGTGCTTGTGGGCTGCTGCTGGTGATCATGATGCGCTATTGGTCGCGCGCTGCTTTGCCACCGTTTTCGCGCGCACTCGCTATCTCGGCCCTGCCAATCGGTTCCAATTCGCCGCGCCTTGATGCGGTTTCCGACCCCATCGGTTAGCCTCTCGTACGCGGTAACTTCAGCGGACGGTTCATGGCAGACATCGGCAAGGACGCAAGCGACGACTTCATCGCCAAGTGGATCGGCGTCACGGCGTCGGAATTGTCCACTGCGCAGAGTTTTGCCAGCGATCTGTGCCGACTGCTCGGCGTCGATGTGCCGCACGCGACGCCGGAACAGGCTTACATGTTCGAGCGGCCGATCGCATTCACGCACGGCGACGGCAGCAGTTCGGCTGGACGCATCGACCTCTACCGGCGCGGCTGTTTCGTGCTGGAGGCGAAGAAGCTCAAAGCGCCGACGCATACCAAAGGCTTCGACGACGCAATGTTGCGCGCTCGCAGCCAGGCCGAGCAGTATGCGCGGGCACTGCCGGCGAGCGAGGGCAGACCGCCGTTCCTGATCGTCGTCGATGTCGGTAACCGCATCGAGCTGTACTCGGAGTTCTCGCGCTCCGGCGCCACCTATACGCCGTTCCCCGATCCGCGAAGCCATCGCATAGCGCTCGACGACCTGCGCAGGCCCGAAATCCTCGACCGCCTGCGCCGCATTTGGACCGATCCGCTTGGCCTCGATCCGTCGCGCGAATCCGCGCGCGTCACGCGCGAGATCGCTGCGCGGCTTGCCGAACTGGCGCGCAGTCTCGAAGGTGCCAGACATTCCCCCGAACGCGTCGCGCAATTCCTGATGCGCTGCCTGTTCACGATGTTTGCCGAAGACGTGAAGTTGTTGCCGCCGGAAAGCTTTCGCAATCTGCTCATCGAGCACGCGGACAAGCCGGATGTCGCGATGCGCATGCTCGCGCAGCTCTGGCACGACATGGATGGCGGCGGCTTTTCCGCCTCGATCGCCAGCGACGTGTTGCGCTTCAACGGCAAGCTGTTCAAGCAACCGGACGTGCTGCCGCTGACGCGCGAACAGATCGCTCTGCTGATCGAGGCGGCCAGGGCGAAATGGGATCATGTCGAGCCAGCGATTTTCGGAACCCTGCTCGAACGCGCACTCGATCCGGCCGAGCGCCACAAGCTCGGCGCTCATTACACGCCACGCGCGTATGTGGAGCGGCTCGTGTTGCCGACCGTGATCGAGCCGCTTCGCGCGGAATGGAGCGACGTGCAGGCGGCTACGTTGGCGCAATTGGTGGTCGCCGAGGAATGGCGGGTCAAAGGGAGTGCAACCGGAAAGGCGAAATCGCCGACGGAACGCCTGAAGCAATATCAGATCGAAATGCGCAAGGCGCGCGACCTGGTGCTGACGTTCCACAAGCGCCTATGTAATGTCCGCGTCCTCGATCCGGCCTGCGTTATGTGGAATTCGGTCGCGGCCGCTTCGCGCCCATAAGACGGCCGTTCAACGCCTCTCGTCATTTTGCTCCTGTGGATATGTTGCGCGTTGGCAACGTGTGTATAACTTTGGCGCAGATCCATATAACAGTTGTGTTTTGTAGGTACTACAAATATACGTTATGTTCTCCACCCCTTTGAACCATTTCAGAAGCCCATGAACACATTTCTCAATGCAGATCTGAGGATGGTGAAGGCCGACCAGCGGGTTGAATTACTCAAGCCAGGCCAGCCTCTGTACTTCCAGTATTGGAATGACCAGGTTGAGGTATTCGAAGAGCCAACAATCTTTCTCCATGAGACATTCGTGAAAGCTGGTGGCACTCCCAGCAAACACACTTGGGAGGCCGTCGGGTATGACCTCCTATCCTGGTTCCAGTGGTGCCAGGCAAAGGGAGAGGGCGTCGAGTGGCGAGACGCCACGGAGTCGGATAGAGAGAAATTCGCAGATGACTATGAAGCAGCGGCCACCGACGAGAAGATGATCAACCGCAAGCTCACGACCGTGCGGCGCTTCTATGACTTCGCGCGAACGGAGGGTTGGTATCACCGAGATATTGGCGCATTGATTGAGAACAACGCCGTTTTCAATCGCGCTATAGACGATGACTTCCTTGCCCACACTCGATCCTCTGCAGGGCGCATGACGGAGAAGGACCCCCTGCTCAAGAAGGTCGGTCGGAAGGATGTAATCAAGCCGCTGCAGGTGAAGAACCTCCGCAAGCTGCTCGAGCATGCCGGGCCAACGACTCAGGACGAAGTAGACAAGCGCTCCGTTCGGAATCGCCTCATCTGTGATTTGGGCTACATATCAGGCGCGCGCCTTGGTGATGTGACGACCCTGACGACGCTTCAATTTCTGAGCATCACAGTGGAACCGCATCAGCAACTCGCGGACTTCCCATTGATCGTCGAAGGCAAGAAGAAGGTAACCCGAAAGGTCGCGACGCCAGGCTGGCTGATCCTGGCAGTGCAGGCGTATATCGCTAGGGAACGTGGAGCAAGCGAGCGCGAAGGCAAGAAACGGGGTGTGAAGTCCACAACGTCGCTATTTCTCGGTCATCCCGGGAGCAAAAGTGCTGGCAAGCCTATCACCCGATCGGCTATCCAGAAAATGTTCGCTCTGGCTTGTATGCAATGCGGCATCACTCAGCAGGATGAGGTGGTGGATGTTGGCGCCGACCGAAAATTGAACCACTTTTGAGGGTTGTGCCGATCCAAAATTGAACCGGGTGTTTTACCTATCCTGCTGAGTTTTTGACCAGCAAGGAAAACGAGGTGATCACCATGGCAATGATTGGCAAGATCCGGCGGATGTATTTCCGCGACAAGAAGTCGGAGCGAGAGATAGCGCGTATCACCAGCCTGTCGCGCAACACGATCCGCACGTGGCTCAAGGCGCCGGTCAAAGATGAGCCGAAGTATCGGCGGTCGGAACAACCGGTCAAGCTCACGCCATTTCACGAGGCAATCAAGCAAGCACTCAAGGCCGATGCGCTGCGTACCCGGCGCGAGCGACGCAGTGCATTGGCGTTGTACAACCAGATCAAAGCCGACGGCTACACCGGCGGCTACTCGCGCGTCACTGACTTCATCCGCGAGTGGCGTCGACGTGAAGGCCAGAGCGTATCGAAGACCGCGTTCGTGCCCCTGGCCTTCGAGCCGGGCGAGGCGTTCCAGTTCGACTGGAGTGAAGAAGGCTTGGTGGTGGGCAGCATCTACTATCGCGCGCAGGTCGCGCACATGAAGCTGTGCGCGAGTCGAGCGTTCTGGCTGGTGGCCTATCCCAGTCAGGGCCATGAGATGTTGTTCGATGCGCACACGCGCAGCTTTGCCGCGCTGGGCGGCATCGCCCGCCGCGGCATCTACGACAACATGAAGACGGCCGTGGACAAGGTGAAGAAGGGCAAGGGTCGCCTCGTCAATGCACGCTTCGCCACGATGTGTGCGCACTACCTGTTCGACGCAGACTTCTGCAATGTCGCCTCCGGTTGGGAGAAAGGGATCGTCGAGAAGAACGTGCAGGACAGCCGGCGACGCATCTGGATCGACGCGACCCAGCAGCGCTTCGGTTCGTTTGCCGAACTCAACGTCTGGCTGGGTAGTCGCTGCAAGGCGTTGTGGGAACAGATTCGGCACCCGGAACACGAACAGTTCACCGTGGCCGAGATGCTCGAACACGAGCAGACGTTCCTGATGCCGATGCCGGCACCGTTCGATGGTTACGTGGAGAAGCCGGCGCGGGTGAGCAGCACGTGCCTGGTGTCGGTGGCGCGCAATCGCTACTCGGTGCCGTGCGAGCTGGCCGGTCACATGGTCAGCACCCATCTGTACCCGGCCAAGGTGGTCGTGGTCGCCGACGACGCCCTTGTCGCCAGCCACGAGCGGCTCAGCGACCAGGGCCAGGTTCGCTATGACTGGCAACACTACATTCCGCTGCTGCAGAGAAAGCCCGGCGCGTTGCGCAACGGCGCGCCGTTCGCCGACATGCCAAAGCCGCTGCAGCAACTGCGTCGTGCACTGCTGCGCGAGGCCGGTGGTGATCGCGTGATGGCGCAGGTGTTGGCGACTGTGCCGAACGCGGGACTGGAGGCGGTGCTCGTGTCGGTGGAACTGGCATTGGAATCCGGGCCGCCGTCGGGCCGGGTGAGCGTGGAGCATGTGCTCAACGTGCTCGCGCGCCTCAAGGAAGTACCCATGCCGCCGAACGTGACCACGACCCTGGCGTTGTCGACGCCGCCGCTGGCCGACACGTCGCACTACGACAACTTGCGCGCGCAGGACAATGTCGAGGAGATCGACCATGCGTGACCTGATGGTTGAACTCAAACAGCTTCGCCTGCACGGCATGGCCAGCGCCTGGAGCGATCTGGCCGAGCAAGGTGCGAACGGGGCGCTGGACACTTCGCGCTGGCTGATCGAACACTTGCTTCAAGCCGAGACAACCGATCGCGCGATGCGCTCGGTAAGTCACCAAATGACGGCAGCACGCTTCCCCGTGCACCGCGATCTGGCGGGCTTCGACTTTGACGCCTCGCCCGTGGATCGCAAGCTAATCTACCAACTGGCCGATCTGTCGTTCGCTGATGCCGCCCACAACGCGGTTCTGATCGGTGGACCGGGCACTGGCAAGACACATCTGGCGACCGCCATCGGCATCTCAGGCATTACCCAGCATGGCAGGCGGGTGCGGTTCTACTCGACGGTGGATCTGGTCAACCTGTTGGAACAGGAGAAATCGCAAGGCAAGGCCGGGCGCATCGAGGCGAGCTTGTTGCGCATGGATCTAATCATTCTCGACGAGCTGGGATACCTGCCATTTTCCCAGGCCGGCGGCGCCTTGCTGTTCCACCTGCTGAGCAAACTGTACGAACACACCAGCGTCATGATCACCACCAATCTGGACTTTGCCGAATGGTCCACCGTGTTCGGCGATACGAAGATGACCGCGGCCATGCTCGATCGCCTGACCCATCACTGCCACATCGTGGAGACCGGCAATCAGTCACACCGGTTCAAGCACAGCTCGGCCGTGGCCACCAAGCGCATCAAGGCCCGCGAACAAGCTCGCAGAAGCGACACGTCAACACCATCGCAAGTCATCGCGTGATCGCCGTCGCGTCGGGCAACTCGAACGTCGTTGCCCAACGCGCCTCTCTCTCTTCCATCAAAAGCAGCAAATACAAACAACCAGAGAAAAGCTACACTTATCCACAGACGCTCATCCGAAAACAGCGTCCCGTCCCGGTTCAAAATTCACTCGGAACGGTGGTGCAATATTCAATCGGCGCCCACAACGTAATGCGATACGACAGATTGATCGACGCCGAATTGGGCCCATTCAATTTTCCACCCAGCGCGTGCAGGCGTAGCGATGAATGGTGCGGGTCGGCCCGCAGCAGCATCAGCGTCTTGCGGTAGTGCTCGCGAAGCTGCGGGTGGCGCTTGAGAAAGCGCGCGGCGCGTCGGTTGTACTGATCGGTGAAGACCAGCACATGGCTCACGACAATTTGGCCAGACGCTTCATGTGCGCGTCGACCGACTCCTTGACGAAGCGGCCTGCCGCCAGATCAGCCTGGCTCTAGGCCAGCGCCGCGGCCAGCTCGCATTCGCGCAGGTAGTGATAGTGCCCAATCTCCATCACCACGAAGCGATCCTTGCCGCGCACCGACACCATTGCTTCGGGCGCGCCGGCCAGCGCGTCAGCGATGGCGGCTATGCCCTGCGTCTTCGGGCTGTTGTGTGAACCTGACCCCGAATCTGTATCGGGGACTTCGACCGATCAGTCGGGCACCACGCCATCCAGGCCATCTCGAAAAATCACATCCGACGTGTTGAGCCGCGAGATCAGCCAATCGTAATTACCCGGAACATTGTTGATCAGGTATGAGCGCTCGCCGACCAGCACGATGCGACCGTGGTTGTCGAGGGCGAGCGCCGTGGCCCATTCACGCTGCTGCGTGAACAGACCGTCCAGCCCATCCAGGCTGAGGATCGTCAGACCTGACGCAGAGGTCCCAAAGGTTATGTCGCGGCCTAGATTGGCATCGAAGTTGAAACGGATCACACCAGCGTCGGAGGGCTGGCGATTCGCATCGTCGGTGCCGGCGTAGCCGGTCACGATGAATTTCCCCCCTGCCTCTCGTGCCATGCCGAAAATGCCATTGTAGATCCCCGGATAAGCACCCAGTTGGAAGCTACCGGTAATATCGCTTGAATGGATCACCAATCCGCTACCGTCAATCTCAGCCAACGCGTACCAACTGGCCAGACCGGCGGGTAGCGAAAATGTACTGATGAAGTAAGTCTCGCCCCCGATGATGACTCCACCTCCCGTGCGAGCCACTGCGGCCCGACAGTAGGCGTCGCCCTCGTTGTGTTGACCAAGTATGTCGAAGTTGGTCGCACCATCGCCGCTGAACGTGGTGTCCGGCACAAAAGCGCCGTCGTTGAGCGAATAGACGTATGCCGCAATGGCGCATTGATGGTGGGCCTGATCACTGTAAGGCGCGCTGTTGGCATTACCAACAAGATATACTTTTGGCAACCCGAAATTGGGTTCCACGACCATCGCATTGGCGCGATCGTCCTTGTCGGCACCAGGCACCAAGATCAAAGAAGGTCGTCAGTTCCTGGGTCAGCGCCCCGGTTGCACTGAATACGGCGAAGTAGAAATCATTGTCCGTGTGAGAGGGGCCGTAGAACCCGGAGCCACGGCCTGCGGCATAAATCGAACCGGAGGGGTCCACGTTCACGGCGGCGAACGCCGTTTTGTTGTTAGGTACCACGTAGTAGCCGGTGCTGGCGAAACTGTAGTCGGGGCTGCCATCGGCATTGAATCGTTCGATCAGCGCCCGTTCGCCATGGCTGGCGTCGGCGAGGTTACCCGCGACCACAATCGTGCCGTCGCCCTCAAGTGCTACGGACGTGAGAAAGCAATCGTTCTGGCCGCCAGACGGATTGAAATTCTGTACCACCCGTCCGGCACTCCCGAACCCGCTGTCGACTGACCCGTCCATATTGAATCGCTGGATCACGCAGGCGTTCTGGTCGGTACCCAGGTAGTTGTTCCAGGAAAAGCCGGCGACAACGATCTTGCCATCGATCTGCACCGCCACCGCGGTCGCGCTATCGGCGTTCGAGTAATAGCCTCCGCCGCCAAGATCCAATGCATAGCGGAATAGCCCGGGGATGCCGGCAAAGGGAGAAACAAGGGGGGGTGAGAGACTCGTGTCCAGGCTGCCGTCGTAGTTGGTCGCAGACGCAGGCACCACGGCACAGGCGAGGCCAAATGCCAACACGCTCATGGCCGACGACGCCAGGACCCGCCGATATTGCAGTGAGTTCATGACTGATCTCCGCGGGAACGAAGGCTCCCTTAGTTGATCAATGCGCAGGATAGCACCGCCAACTGCCAACGGGACGCAAAATCGGACGGAGGAATGCCTGGAACGGTGGTGGGAGCGCCGGAAGGCGCGATGCGTTGCCTTGACGATCTCGCGAAAGCATCGCGGCTGCCGCCGCTCCCACGAACGGAGTGCGACGAATAAACCTGGTGCGAATAGACTTGGGACTTTGGTGGGAGCGCCGGAAGGCGCGATGCGTTGCCTTGACGATCTCGCGAAGCATCGCGGCTGCCGCCGCTCCCACGAATGGAGTGCTACGAATAAACCTGGTGCGATTAGACCTGGGACTTTGGTGGGAGCGCCGGGAGGCGCGATG
>CAJDTR010000025.1_pt1 | contig 36675 bp, 34 predicted proteins | sample 7389891 | NCBI WGS metagenome assembly CAJDTR01 (sample SAMEA7055657, study PRJEB34461) | soil metagenome | biome: terrestrial ecosystem; feature: Peninsula; material: soil | place: Antarctica | collected 2016 | reverse complement strand
GATGACTTTGCTGTTCGAATCGTTTGCGTATCGGCGCGGCGTGCCCACCGATGCCGACTTCGTGTTCGATGCGCGCTGCCTGGCCAATCCGCACTGGGAAGCGAAGTTGCGCCCGCTATCGGGCAAGGACATGCCGGTGCGCGAATGGCTGGAAGGCAAGCCCGAGGTTGCCCAGTTCGGCAACGATCTTTCCGCCTTCCTCGACGCCTGGCTGCCGCGCTTTGAAGCGGACGGCCGCAGCTACGTGACGATTTGCATCGGGTGTACCGGCGGTCGCCATCGCTCGGTGTATCTTGCCGAGAAACTGGCCGAACATTTCCGCCAGCGCTATGCGCAGGTGCTGACGTATCACCGCGAGATGGAATGATGATGAGAAGACCCGGAGTTGCACAATGACAGTCGGTGTTCTGCTGATGACGCACGAATCCATGGGCGCGGCGCTGGTTTCCGCGGCGCGCCATGTACTCGGGCACCTGCCGCTGCCGCTCGATGTGCAGGAAGTCGCGCCAAACGCCGATCCGGATCAAATGCTGCGCGCCGCGGTCGCCAACGCCCGCGAACTCGATCACGGCGACGGCGTGCTGGTGCTGTCCGATCTCTACGGTGCGACGCCGTGCAATATCGCGCAACGCCTGCCGGATCTGGGCGTGCGCATGCATTGCGTATCCGGATTGAACCTGCCGATGCTGCTGCGTGTCCTCAACTATCCCGAACAATCGCTCGACGAATTGGCGCAAACGGCAGCCAACGGCGGCCGTGGAGGCATCGTCGTCGATACACCGTGAAGCATTGCATGACGTAGCGCGAAGAATATCGACCAGGAAAGCGCTGCATCCCGAAGCCCCAACCCCATTCCATCGTTTCGCAACAGGACCACCATGCTCGAAAGGGATATCACGATCAGCAACAAGCTTGGCCTGCATGCGCGTGCCTCCGCCAAACTCGTGCAGGCGCTGCATGGTTACCAGTGCAGCGCATTCATCGCCTGCCGCGGCAAGGAGGTCAACGCGAAAAGCATCATGGGCGTGATGATGCTTGCGGCAGGGCTCGGAACGCCGGTGAAATTGCGCACCGACGGCGTCGACGAGGAAGCAGCAATGACGACCATGCTCGATCTGTTTGCGCGCAAGTTCGACGAAGGCCAGTAGGATGGGGTAAGCCGCATTGGCGACGAACCTCATCGAACCATCATCCAGATTCCAGCGAGGCCAGCAAGCGCGTGCGATTCGTACTGACCGGGAGTGGCGCATCGCGCGGAATGGCGCTCGGTCGCGCTCGCCTTGAGCAACCGAGCCGCTACCTGATCGACGAGCGTCCCTTGCTCGAGGCCGATGTCGAAGCCGAAGTGGAACGCCTGCGCCGCGCGCTCACGTCGGCGCGCGAGGAATTGCAGGTCCTGCGCGAAAAACTGCACGGCACGATGGCGCGCGAGGTGGCCGAGTTCATCGATGCGCACAGCCTGATGTTGGCCGACCGCGAGTTGACCAGCGGCCTCTACGATCTGATCCGCATCGGACGCTATCGCGCGAGCGCCGCGTTGAAGATGCAGCGCGACCGTCTTGTCGCCGTGTTCGAGGCGATGGACGATCCCTACCTGCGCAGCCGCAAGGAAGACATCGATCACGTGATCGCGCGTGTGCAGGGCGGCCTCGTACGCGGCGCCAGCCCGCAGGAACGCAGGCTGGCATCGCGCGTCGGTGAAATCCTCGTCAGCGATACGGTGTCGCCGTCCGAACTGGTGCCGCTGGCCGAGCACGGCGTACTCGGGGTGGTGCTCAGTTCCGGCAGCATGCTTTCGCACAGCGCGATTCTCGCGCGCTCGCTGCACTTGCCAATGGTCGTCTCGGCGCATGATGCGTTGGCGCATCTTCACGACGACGACCTGGTGCTGATCGATGGGGAACACGGCGAAGTCGTCATTCATCCGACCGCACAGGACCTGGCCCGCTACCGCAACTGGCAGCGCGACCTGCTGCTTCGAGGCAAACGCCTCGCCCAGTTTCGCAACGTCGACACGATCACCCGCGATGGCGTTCCGATCGCACTGTATGCGAACGCGGAAACGCCAACCGATATCGCCCAGGCGCGTGCACTGGGCGTCGCCGGGATTGGTTTGTACCGCACTGAATTTCTGTTCCTGCAGCGCAAGGAACTGCCCGGCGAGGAAGAGCAATTCCTCGCCTATCGCGACCTCGTGCTCGGCATGTCCGGTTTGCCGGTGACGATCCGCACGCTCGATCTGGGCGCCGACAAGGCAGGTTCCAGCGGCCTTGCACTCGATAACGAGGAAAATCCCGCGCTTGGTGTGCGTGGCGTGCGTCTGAGCTTGCGCGAGCCGCAACTGCTGACGCTGCAGTTGCGAGCGATCCTGCGCGCGTCCGCCTATGGACCGGTGCGCGTGCTGGTTCCGATGGTGTCTACCGCCGAGGAAATGCTCTGCGTGCGGCGCCTGCTCGACGCCTCGGCACGCGACCTGCGCACGTCGAACCACGAGATTGCCGACCACATCGAACTCGGCGCGATGATCGAGGTGCCGGCCGCGGCAATTGCGTTGTCCGGCATGATTGGCGCGCTCGATTTCATCGCCATCGGCACCAACGATCTGGTCCAGTACACGCTCGCCGTCGACCGCAACAACGATCAACTCGCCGATCTCTACGATCCGCTCCATCCCGCCGTGCTGAAATTGCTGGCGCACACGATCTCGGTTGCCCACCGCGCCAGGAAACGCGTCAAGCTGTGCGGCGAAATGGCTGGCGACAAGCGCTACACCGCGTTGCTGCTCGCGCTCGGCCTCACCGAATTCAGCATGCATCCGGGGTTGATTCTCGAAGTGCGCGAAGTCGTCAACTCACTCGACCGCGCGGCGCTGCGCGCACATGCGCCAGCTCTGCTGCGGGCGCCGACCCGCGAGCGCATCGAACAGGTGTTGCAACGGATGGGTTGAGCGCACCTTTTCGTTTCCGAAATCGCGCCGACGCATGGCATCATGCGCGGCCATGCAAACTACCCTCGAGCCCTTGCATCTTTGGATTGTTGCGACCATGCGCGCGACCGCTTCGTTTCGTCGCTGATCGCGCACTCCGATGCTGTTCAATTCCTTTCAGTTCATCATCTTTTTCGTTCTCGTTCTTGCGCTGAATCAGCCGCTCAAGCGCTGGCCGATGGCGCAGAAGATGATGCTGCTGGCCGCAAGCTACTATTTCTACGGCCAGTGGCAATGGCATTACGTGTTGCTGCTGTGGTTTTCGACCATCGTCGATTACACGATCGGACTGCGCATGGCGCGTACCCGCCATCCACGTCGACTGGTCGCGATCAGCGTGATCGTCAATCTTGGTTTCCTCGCCATCTTCAAATATGCCAACTGGTTGATCGATACGCTCAATTTTGGCGCGGCCGCAGCCGGCAGCGCGTTCCACATCACGCCACTCGATGTGTTGCTGCCCGTCGGCATTTCGTTCTACACATTCCAGAGTCTTTCGTACACGATCGACGTGTACCGCGGCGTACTGCCGCCACGCAAGAACCTGCTCGACTACGCGCTTGCGGTCGCGTTCTTTCCACAGATCGAAGCCGGACCGATCGTGCGCGCGCGCGAATTCCTCGCCGAGCTCGACGGCGATATGCACGTCGCGTTCGATGATGTCAAACGTGCGCTGGTCTTGATCGCATTTGGCTACGTGAAGAAACTGGTGTTTGCCGACAATCTCGCACTGATTGCCGATCCGGTCTTCGACCACCCGGCGGCACACGGCTTCTGGGACAGTCTGCTCGCGGTTTACGCGTTCGCGTTCCAGATCTACTGCGACTTCTCCGGCTACACCGACATCGCCATCGGTTGCGCGCTCCTGCTCGGCATCCGCTTCCCGCAAAACTTCAACTATCCGTACGCGGCGCAGAGCATCCAGGATTTCTGGCGGCGCTGGCACATGACGTTGTCGCGCTGGTTGCGCGATTATCTGTACATTCCCCTCGGCGGCAACCGCAAGGGTCGCGCGCGTACGTACGCGAACCTGATGACGACGATGCTGCTTGGCGGCCTGTGGCATGGCGCGAGCTGGAATTTCGTGATCTGGGGTGGATTGCATGGCGCGTATCTGTCGTTCGAGCGCGCGGTGCTTGGCCGCTGGCGCTGGTGGAATGCCGACCACCCGGCCGCTGCCGCGCTGCGCGTGGTCGTCACGTTTCACCTGGTCTGCTTCGCGTGGATCTTTTTCCGTGCGCGCGAGTTTTCCCACAGTAGCGTGATGCTCGCCAATCTTTCGCACCCTTCACTGGCAACGTTCCATGCCGGCGAACATGGCGGCACGGCGTTGCTGGTTGGCGCGTTGTTGGTAGCGCAATTGATCGGTGCGTATCTGCATTACAAGGACCGCATCGCCGCCAGTCGCGGCCCACTGCTGGCGCTCGCGCTCGCGGCGGCGATCCTCGCCGTGATCTGGTTTTCTCCGGCCACGACCGCGCCCTTCATCTATTTCCAGTTCTGACCATGCTGCGCATTCTTCTCATCCTGCTTGCCCCGCTGCTGTTGTTGTTGATGCTGGAGGCTGCGTTCGAAATCGGCATCTGGGAGCCATTGGCGCAGCCGATGAGCCACGCCGGCACCAGCGTGCGCCTGAAGCGCGCGTTGAGCGATCCTGCCATACCGCGGATCGACTACGTGACGATCGGCAGTTCGCGCCCGGAATACGGCATCGACCACGCCATGCTGGCCGCCACGGCGCGACAGGTGGGTCGGGTACACGCAAACCTCGCGATGCCAGGATCGCACTGGTTGACGATCGGCCTGCTTTCGGAGTGGCTGCAACGCGCGCATCCCGAAGTGCGCGGCGGCATCATCGCGTTGTCGATCCAGGATCTGATCAATCCGGGCAACGGCAGTTACGAGCTCGGCATCGTGCAGCCATTCCGTCACTTGGGCGACATTGATGAAGTCACCGCACACGTTGATTTCAATCGCAACGATGTCGCCACCTACGCCATCTACTCGGCATTATTTGGCTGGCGCGCCGACATCCAGGAATTCGTGCGCCACCCGTATGCACGCAGGAAAACCATCAACTGGTTCAACGCCAATCGCCCCGCGTCGATCACACTGTTCGAGAACCCCGAATCGCATGGCGACATGTGCGCCTTCGGTCTCGATGCGCTCAGCGCCTGCGACAAAGTCGAGGCTTCGACCGATCCCGAACGCGACGGCCTCAAACGCCAATGCAAGGAACTGCGCGGCGGAGCGGCGAGCCGACCCGACTTTGCAAGCCTGAGGCAACAACACCCGTTACCCGATTTCATGCAGCGGACCCGCGACGTAGTGCAGGCGCAATTGCGTTCGACACCCTGGCCCGAACCACCGCTGGTCGTGCTGATGCCGGTACCACGCATCTGGACCCACGACGTACTCGGCCCCGGCCTGCACGAATGGGCGCTCGCGATCCTTGCGCCACTCGCCGACGAAGGGCGCATCCAGTTGATCGATGCGACGGGTTTCTTCGATGCCGACGGTGCTGCAGAATGCAGCGCGTTCTTCGATTTCTACCATCAGAATGCGCTCGGGCGAGAGCGCTTCATGCGCTGGCTGTTGCCGCAAGTTCAGCGCTTCCTGCACCATGCCGAAAGCAGCCCGCCAATTCCCATAGAGCGGAAACCCCTTCGACCATGACCTGGAAAGATCGTCCATTGTTGCAACGGGTAATTCCCTTGATCCGCGCCTTGCGCGAGCGTTGCACGCGAGCGCTGCGATACCTGTCGAGGTCGAACGTCAACACGCCGGCAGGATTGCCGGAAGAGCCGGACGTTTCGGACGAGCCGGACGTGCCGGAAGAGCCAGACTATGCAGCGCGCATCGCCGCGGAAACATCGATCTTCGCGCAGCAGATCCAGGTACATGACCTGCCCGATATTTTTCACTACTGGTCGAATAAATGGCTGCGGCCGCAGCTCGAGACTTTCGGTTTCTCGAACCCGGATCAGTTCTTCGCCAACTATCTGCAGGCAGCCCATGCCGAGGCCGAAAAGGCGGGTCGCGCGGCCCGCTTCGCCAGCTTGGGTTGCGGCAACTGCGACACGGAAGCGAGGGTCGCCGCACTGCTGGTCGAGCGCGGCATGCGCGACTTCGTGATCGAATGCGTCGACATCAACACCGACATGCTCGCACGTGGGCGTGCGCTCGCCGTGGAAGCCAACGTGGCGGATCATATCGTCACCGTGCTCGGCGATTTCAACGACTGGCGTCCGCAGCACACTTACGACGCGGTCCTGGCGAACCAGAGTTTGCATCACGTGATGAATCTGGAAGGCCTGTTCGCCACGATCGAATCGGCGCTCACTGAACAAGGGCGTTTCATCACGTCCGACATGATCGGGCGCAACGGCCACATGCGCTGGCCCGAGGCGCTCGCGATCGTGCATGAGTTCTGGGCGCAACTGCCCGCCAACTACCGTTACAACGCACAACTGATGCGCCACGAAGAGCTTTACGAGAACTGGGATTGCTCAAAGGAAGGCTTCGAGGGCATTCGCGCGCAGGACATCTTGCCGCTGCTCGTTGAACGCTTCGATTTCGAGTTTTTCATGGGTTATGGCAATGTCATCGATACATTTGTTGATCGCGGCTTCGGCCCAAATTTCAATGCCGAGGCAGATTGGGATCGGGCTTTCATCGATCGTGTGCATTCACGCGATGAGCAGGAGATCGACTCCGGCACCCTCACCCCGACGCACATGCTGGCGGTCATGCGCCGGCGGCCCTTTGCAGGGAAACTGATAAACGTCCGCCACCTGACGCCGCGGTTCTGTCTGCGCCGCGACCACGCCGTGCCGGACGCCAGCTAGCGTGCAACCGACCGAAACGCATGCCGGCATGCAGCAAGCGCTCGAGTTGGCCCTCGACCGCATGAAGTTTGGACGACTTCGGGAACGTGCTAAGCCCTGGCACCCGCGTCCGGATCATATGGACCCCGGAACAACGCACGCCGTATATCCCTCGACGTTACGGCAATCGAGGAATGCCGAACTGGTACCTCGAAAATGAGCGAGCTGATCCAGGCTCACGACTAATGTGAAATTGCGCAAATGTCATCGAACTGCTGCGACAGGCGCGCGAATTATCGTTCCTCCAATTTTCGGCTTCATCAAACCGCGCATGCACCAAAGCTGCATTTTGAATAAACACGACCCGATTAACGCACAGCTTTATGCCGCTGCTCGACCAGCGTCAGCGCAACCTTGTCGCGCAGATACACCGGCATGACGTGTTCCGCCGCCACGCCGCGCCCGTCGCGCGCGAGCGGCAACGCGATGCGCGCGATGTCGGTGGCCTGCGGGTAGCGATCACCATCCGCCCACAGCGGTGCTGCCGGCAAGCGCGTGAGCAGCACTTCTTCATAGGTCGACCAGCCACTGCCGATCACGTTCCACGCGGGTGCGTCGGGCAATTCAAGCGCAACCGCGGCGCCCACCGATTCGATACCAATCGCCTCGATGCCGCCATCGCGCGTGCGTCGAAACGTGCCGGCATAGATTTCGCCCATGCGCGCATCAATCACCGCGAGAATGGCCGCGCCGTTGTCGGGTGCTTGCAGCGCGAGCGCGGCAAGCGACGACACCGGCACCACCGGAATGTCGAGGGCGAACGCGATACCTTGTGCGGCGGAAACCGCCAGGCGCACGCCGGTGAATGCGCCGGGGCCGCAGCCAACGGCCAGCGCATCGAGATCGCGGCGCTCCAAGCCCGCCTCGGCCAATAATTCCTCGCACATCGGCAACAGCAATTCGGCATGGCGCCGAGGCGCCAGTTCGCTGCGTTGGATCAGTCGGGCGCCTGTCGACAAGGCCGACGAGCAGCATTCCGTCGATGTTTCAATGGCAAGCAGGTTCATGCGTCGATTCTAATGGCGTCGATGGACGTGCGGGCAAAACGGTTGCAGCGCCGCGCACAATCGCCTTGACTATTCTCCAACACCCCGGGTGATAGGCTCGCCGCCTCCCGTTCGACAACTGGGATAACGCAGTGAATGGCATTGGCGAACATGTGCTCTGGTTGGTGCTCGGCGTCGGGCTGGGTTGGCTGGCCTGTCGGTGGTGGCTCGGCCGTCGCGGTCAGCGCACGCCGGCGTCACCGTGGCATGAAGCGGCGCCGGTCGCCGCTTCCGTAGACACGGCTGCCGAACCGATGGTCGAGCCGAGTGAGACGCCGGCGCAGATGCCCGCCTCACGCGTGATCGATGTCAGCGCCGCCCGCGCCGCCGGCTTCAACATGCGCCATGCGAGCGATCTCACCATCATCGAAGGCATCGGGCCGAAGATCAGCGACCTGCTACGCGCCAACGGCATCGAGAGTTTCACCCAAATCGCGCAACTGCATGTCGATGCCATGCTCGGCATTTTGCAAGGTGGTGGACCGAGCTTTCGCCTTGCCGATCCAGCCACCTGGGCACAGCAGGCGACGCTTGCGGCGCAAAATCGCTGGGTGGAATTGAAACGCTTGCAAAGCGAACTGCTGGGCGGCAAATCGAACCCGCTTCCCTGATTCCGGCCGTTGCAACACCAATGCCGATTTAACCGCGCCGCTGATTGACACTGCCAACGCGGATCAACGCGTGAACGCGTTTGCGCACGAAAAAGACGACGGGGCCGCGCCGCGTGCACACCGGTCTACAGCGAAGCCGAGAGCGGCGACAGCGCGCCGCCTGCGCGACCGCGGCGGGGCCTCTTGCTATCATTGCCTGTTTTTCCGGCGCCGTTTCCTCATGTCCGACCATCGTTCCGAAACCAGTCGTCGCCGCACGTTTGCAATCATTTCGCATCCGGATGCCGGCAAGACGACCCTGACCGAAAAACTGCTGCTGTTCGGTGGCGCGATCCAGATGGCCGGTTCGGTGAAGTCGCGCAAGGCTGCGCGCCATGCAACGTCGGACTGGATGGCGCTGGAGAAGGAGCGCGGCATCTCGGTCACCAGCTCGGTGATGCAGTTTCCGTACAACGGGCAGATCGTGAATCTGCTCGACACGCCGGGGCATGCGGATTTTTCCGAGGACACCTATCGAGTATTGACCGCCGTCGATTCGGCGCTGATGGTCATCGACTGCGCCAAGGGCGTCGAGGAACGCACGATCAAATTGATGGAGGTGTGTCGCCTGCGCGATACGCCGATCATGACCTTCATCAACAAGCTCGACCGTGAAGGCCGCGCGCCAATCGATCTGCTCGACGAGGTCGAGTCGGTGCTGAAGATACCGTGCGCGCCGATCACCTGGCCGATCGGCATGGGTTCGCGCTTGAAGGGCGTCTATCACTTGCTGCTCGACGAAGTACATGTTTACGAGCCGGGCAGGAATTTCACGCGACAGGATTCGACGATCTTCAAGGGATTGAACGATCCCGCCCTGGTCGCGTGCATCGGCGCCAGCGTGCTCGACGAACTGCGCGAAGAACTGGAACTGGTGCAGGGCGCCTCCCATCCATTTGATCTGGACGCGTATCTTGCCGGCCGCCAGACACCGGTATTTTTCGGTTCGGCGGTGAATAATTTCGGCGTCCAGCCGCTACTCGATTTCTTCATCGAGCGCGCGCCTGCACCGATGGCGCGCGCGACGACGACGCGCATCGTCTCACCGTACGAGGAGGGCCTGACCGGATTCGTGTTCAAGATTCAGGCGAACATGGACCCGATGCATCGCGACCGTGTCGCCTTTCTGCGTGTGTGCTCCGGGCGCTACGACGCCGGCATGAAGATGCTCCACGTACGCACCGGCAAGGATGTGCGCATCGCGAACGCGCTGACCTTCATGGCTTCCGATCGCGAGATTGTGGATACCGCCTATCCGGGCGACGTGATCGGCTTGCATAACCACGGCACGATCTCGATCGGCGACACGTTCACCGCTGGCGAGCCGCTCGCATTTACCGGCATTCCGAACTTTGCGCCGGAACTGTTTCGCCGCGCCCGGCTCAAGGATCCACTCAGGATGAAGGCCCTGCAAAAGGGTCTGGCGCAATTGTCCGAGGAAGGCGCGACGCAGTTTTTCCGTCCGCTGATGTCGAACGATCTGATTCTCGGCGCGGTTGGTGTGTTGCAGTTCGAAGTGGTCGCGTACCGGCTCAAGGACGAATACAACGTCGAATCGGCGTTCGAGAACGTCGGTGTGGTGACCGCGCGCTGGGTGCACTGCGACGATGCGAAAAAGCTTGCCGAGTTTCGCGAAAAGAACGCGATGAATCTGGCTGTCGATGGAGCGGGCGAACTGGTTTACCTGGCGCCGACCCGGGTCAATCTGCAACTGACGAGAGAGCGTTGGCCGAGCATCGTGTTCGCCGCGACGCGAGAACACGCGAGCGCTATTGACGCGCCGGCCTGAAGGCAAACGGCCCGCGACCTGTAGTCGTCAGCCAGCGGAAACAATGAAATATCAGGCCCGCCGGAGACGCATCGCGCGTCCGCCGTGCGCCAATCAGCCGCCTCGGGCAAAGTTGGCGCGGAACAGCTCATCATGCCCGCGCGCAGTGCGCCTGGGCGACGCGTCGGACGAAGCGAAGATCTGGTCCCGCGAGGTGAAAATACGATCCGGTTGCGCGGTCGCCGCAGCCGCAACGTCGCTCGAACGCCGCGCCTGCTGTTCGCCCTGCCACGTCCACAGGCCGAAGGCGACGGCTACGGAGGCGGCAATGCCGCTGATCCAACGCAACGCATGTGCCTGCTTCGGGTGCGCACGTGCGACAACGCGTGCTTCACGCTGACGCAGCGGAACGACTCCGCGATGCACGTCGTTTACGTGGTTTGCAAGCAGGGCCGATTCCGGTTCGAGCGCGCGCAGCAGGCGTGCCAGATCCGCGTGCGCCGGCGAAACGGCAAGCTGCGCGACAACCGCCTCGTGATGCGCGCCAACGCGCGAACCGGAACCGGCAGCGTGCGCCATCGTGTCAGCCAGTGCGTGCGCGTCGACGCCGGCGTGCGGACGGGCCGAACGCAGACGTCGATAAAGCCGGGAAAGTGACATTTCGTTCATGACATCAACCTTCAAACATTCAATCGTCAAAATCGCCGTAACCCAATTCGCGCAGACGGGTTTTCAGTTCTTCCATCCCGCGCGAAACCAGTTTTCGTGCTGCCTCAGCCGATGCGATTCCGGCCAGGTCAGCGATTTCCTGCAGGGAAAAACCCTGCAGATGCAGCGCAATCGGCAGTCGCCTGCGCTCCGGGATCTCGCCCATGCAGAGCTCGATGCCCTGCATGCGTTCCGCATCTCCGGCGCTGCGTTCGGGGCCAATCGAATCGGCACCCATCTCGACCGCATCATCATCCTCGTCCGGCAACGGCTCCGTTGCACGGACCTGGGCCCGCCGCAACGCGTCAATTACCGTACTGGCTACTACCCTCTGCACATAAGACGCACCAAAGGCACCAGACCGGTCACGTTCGATCGCGTGCCACAGCCGGATACGCACTTCCTGCTCGATATCAGCCATGTCGACGCCATGCTTGTCCAGCCCGTAACCGCGCAGCAGCACCTTCACGCGCGCGCCAAAGGTAACGAACAGCGCTTCCAGGCGGGCGTGGACGGGATCGGAACGCTGGGGCATGGGCGGAATGGATGCGCGGGGGCGGCTATGCTCCCTGAGCCCTCGTCCGGAAGCAATCCCGTCTCTGACCTTTGCGCCGCCCGGCGCTACAAACTGCGGCGTTCAGGTGTCTTGCAGCAACGGCGGCAGCAGACCATGCCGCGCCGCGCATCGTGTTCGCTTTGCGTTGATCGGACCAAGCGGGGGGCTTTTGAATCGCGCCGGCAAGCGTCGACGAGCGATGAATTTTTTCGCCCTGCAGGCACAAGCCCGACGGCAGGCGTGGCAGATGGCCTTTGCGTCGCGAGCAGCGGCGCGAACCTGCAATCGACACATCTGGGGAAGTCGCCAAATCGCGACACCGCTCTGGACGAATCGCCGCAGCATCCTGCTAGAATCGAATCGTTTCGAGCATACCACGAGGGTCGTTACAGGCCCCGGAGAGTCTCATTGAGCAGTACCCGGCACGTCATCATCACCCTGTTGGCCGCCGTCGCAGTGGCGGTTTACGCCCCGGCTGATGCCGCAGGCAATGCGAAGAAATCCAAACCCGCGGCGCGTGCACCGAACAGTCACCCTGCGGCCAAGAAGGCCGCTTCGCATTCGCTGCGGCTGTCTGCGCCAAAAGAGGTGAAAAACCGGTTCGGTGGTCGCAGTCGCGCAGCCTCCGCGCGCGTGCGCACGCCCAGCGAACCTGCGGTTGCGATTCCGGTGGTCGATGCGCATGCCGTCGCGCACGACGCTTCGGCGATTGCGCGTGAATTCGATCACTGGCTCGACGGCGTGGAAGTAGCCGGCGATGTATCGGGTCTTGCCGCGGCAATCGTCAAGGATGATCGCGTGTTGCTTGAGCGCGGCATTGGCTATGCCGACGTGCAGACGCGAGAGAGGATATCCGGCGACACCGCGTTTCGCCTGGCTTCGCTGTCGAAGGCGTTTGCGACGGCTTTGTCCGGCTTGCTGGTCGAAGACGGCCGCCTGCGTTGGGACACGAAGATCGCCAACGAGTTGCCGACGTTTGCGCTCAACGACGTCGCCGATGGACAGAAACTCACCGTACGCGACATCCTCAGTCATCGCGTCGGCCTGCCGCACAACACCTATGACAACCTGCTCGAACAGGACGAACCGTACGAATTGCTGGTCGACAAGCTCAAGGACGTGCACCTCGCCTGCCCGGTGGGTGATTGCTATGGCTATCAGAACATCGCCTTCAGCCTGATCGGCGATGTGACGTACGCGGCCACCGGCGATTTCTACTCCCATCAAGTGGGCAAACGCCTGTTCCAGCCGCTCGGCATGCGCGATGCGACCTATGGCCGCGACGCGCTTGAGGCCTCGAAGAGCTGGGCGCGCCCGCACCGTCGTTCGGGCCACGGCTGGAGCCCGTTTTCACCGAACGAAGCCTATTACCATGTCGCGCCTGCGGCTGGCGTCAACGCCAGCATCCGCGACATGGAACAATGGTTGATCGCGCAAATGGGCGGCCGTCCCAATGTGCTCTCGCCCGCCTTGCTGACCCAACTGCATACGCCGCTGGTCGAGACCGCGCACGAACGGCGCGCATCATCGTGGCGACGCGGCCGTCTCAATGATGCGCAATATGCGCTTGGCTGGCGCATCTATGACTACGCGGGCACGACGCTGGTGTTTCATGCCGGCGCGGTGCAGGGATATCGCGCAATGATCGCCTTCCTGCCGCAATACCGTTTCGGTGCAGTCATGCTGTGGAATTGCGAATCGGGTATGCCGGCAGGTCTGATGCCGATGCTGCTCGATCGCTATCTGGGTCTGCCGCAGGTGAACTGGGCCGGGATCGATGCCAGCGAGGGCGGCGATCTTTCCGGCAGCGCCGATTGACTGAGCGCTCCGCACGCGCAGCGGTTTTTGTTCGAAACTGACGCGCACGGCACGGCGCTGACATCGCGCGAACGCGGCATACGCGCGCGTCGCGCAGTCATTCTGAGACTGATGACGACAGCGGCGACGATGATCGCCACTGTCGCCGGCCGGCATCACAGGCCGAGCTTGAACTCAATCCGGCGCCGCAACGTGGATGTGACCGGCTTGCCTTTCTCCAGGCGTGGCTCGAACTTCGCGCGCTTGATCGCACTGATCGCTTCGCTGTCGAAGATGCGCGAAGGCTGCGAGGCAGTGACTTTGGCGTTGCTCACGGAACCGTCCGTCCCAACCGTGAACTCCACTTCGACCCAGCCATCCTGTCGATTGCGCGCGGCGGCTGGCGGATAGTTGGGTCGTGGCGGGGTGACGACACGTACATCGCGCGTCTCGCCCACCGGTTCCGGGGCCGCTGGCGCTGCAGCCGGTGGCGGCGTGGCGCGCGCAACCTCGGCCTTGGGTTTGGGCGCCGCTGGCGCAGCTGCGGATTCCGCGGTTGCGGCGGCGGGTTCGGGGCTTGCGGCGGGCGCTGCCGCAGCCTTCTCCTTGGCAGCGGCGGCCGCAGCAGCCGCGGCTGCCTGCTGCAGGGCCAGTTGCTGGTCCTTGTCACCCTGTTTCTTTTTCGCGTCCAGCTTGCTGCGCAGGATCGTCAGCGTGTAGTTGCTCGGATCCGCCTTTGCCAGCAGGTTCATGATGCGCGTGGCTTCGTCGAAATTGCCTTGGTTGATCTGTTCCTCCGCACTGCCAGTGGCAAACGGAAACAGTTCGCGCACTGCATCGATGGCGCCCGCGTCGTCTGGCTGCTTGGCCATGATCTGCAGGTAATACTCCAGTGCGTTGTTGCCGGCCGGAGAGACCATGCGGTTCTCACCCATCGCCTTGCGCGCTTCCTTGTACATCTGGTCAACGGTAAGGACCGGAGCGGCTGTCGGTGCCGCTTCCGTCGGCGCGGTGACCGTCGCCGGGCCCGTCACAGCTGTCTTGGGCGCGCTTGACTTGCCGAGGAACCACCATGCGGCCACAACGACCACGACAACCAGAATCGCCGCCATCGCCAGTTGTGCGGTCGAGGCGGCCCCGCGCATCCGCGATGCGCGCTTGAGCTGCACGCCTTCTTGCGCGCATCCATCGACCGCTGTGCCGGCCCTGTCATTTGATTTCGACATCTGATCGTCCCCCGGAGATTGGACATTGAACGGGGCAAGGCGCCGCGTACAATGCAAAGATAGCCTATTTCAAAATGCACAATGCGTGCCGCCTGTGACGCCTGCCGCGCACTGTGCCCATTCAGTTTCCTCCCCATAAGCTGGCGTAGCAAACGGCAAGCCGGAGCCCGGTCGCCGTAGTGCACTCCACTTTTTCATGCGAGGATCAGGATATGGCTACCGTACGCGAAATGAAGCAACAGCTCGACGACGCCGGCAACGAAGTTGCAGGCGCGGCCCGCGCAAGCGTTGACGATGCAAATGGCGAACTGCATCGCCTGGGTGCAAAGTTGCGCTCGAATGGCGCCCAGCTTGAAGAGGAACTGCACGACGCCGGTGCACGTCTGGCGCAAGGCGCACGCACGTTTGGCGATGCGGCGATCGAGCAAGTGCGCGAACATCCGATGGCAGCGTTCGGTATCGCGTTCGTGGCAGGGTTGGTGGTGTCGCGGATGCTGCGCCGCCGTTGACATGGAAACCGCAGCCGACGCTGATGCACCGAGCGCGCCGCCCGAAGATGCATTAGCGGCGGCAAGCACGGCGTTCGAGCAGGCGCTGCGATTCGCCAAGGCAGCGGTCGACTTGTTGCGCGCGGAGTTTCGCCTCGCGCGCAGCAGCGTGATGGCGCTGGTATGGCTTGCCTTCGCCCTCGTTTTTTTCGGCGTCGGCGCGTGGCTTGCACTGAGCGCGGCCATTGCTGCCGGCGTCTACCAACTGACGGGCAATGTGTTTTACGGCATTGCCATTGTCGCCATCGCCAACGTGATCGGCGTGGTACTCGTGCTGCGTTCGATGCGTGGATGCTGGCACGATCTTGGCCTACCGCGCACGCGCGGCGTGCTCCATCAGATCAGGCACGGTAGTCAATGAATTTGCGCGCTCGCCGGCGCGAAGTGCTGTTTGCGAGTGCCAGGCTGCAACTGGAACGTGATCAGTGGATGCGGCAGACACAGTCGCTGCGTACGCGGGTGGCCGCCCACCGCGAGTGGTGGATTCTGAGCAGCGGGCTTGCCGGCGGTTTGATTGCCGGCTTGTTGCCGCTGCACGGCTTCAGGCGCGCCGGCCGCCTGGCCAGCCGCACACTTTCTTTCGTTTTGCGTTCGCCACTCATCGCCTTGCTGTTTGCCAGTGCAGCAACCAAATCCGATCCCGCGAAACCGGACCCACCACCATGACAAAAACGGAAGCGACAACGCCGGTGCCGAGCACGACTGCAGGCGCCGAGGTTTCAGCGCGCTCGAAGGCTGCGTCGCCGGTGGCACCGGTGGCACCGGTGGCAGCAGACGTTGCCGTTTCTCCCGACCCCGGCACGCGCCCGACGCATTCGACGAAGATGCAGGACCGTCTGCTGGGTTTTCTGGTTGTCGTTCTTGCGCTGTACACGTGCGCCCTGACCGAAGCACTGCTGGTGCCGATTCTGGTTGGCGTCCTGCTGGGTCTGATGCTGGCGCCCGCGGTGCGCTTTCTCGAGCGTCGGCGTGTACCGCGCATACTCGGCGCGCTGTTCGCAGTGAGTGCCATGTTCGGGGTGCTGGGGGCAGCCATTGTCGCGCTGGCATCGCCCGCGCGGACTTGGTTGTCGCGGATGCCGGTTGCCTTATCGCATCTGCAACTTGCATTGCGTGATGTGCGCCGTCCGTTGCAGGCAGCGAGCGAGGCGACCCGCCAACTTGGCAAGCTTGGCACGATGGGTGACACACACACCGTGGCCGTGGTCGACGCATCGCCAGATTTCATTGCACACGCGCTCAGCGCGGCGCCCGTCGCGCTCGCCGGTGTGGTCGTGACCGTGTTCCTGACTTTTCTCTTCCTGCTGCATGGGGATGCGTTGTTGCGCAAATTCGTGACCATGGCCCCGCATCTGCGCGCAAAGCGCGATATCGTCATAGCGACGCGCGAGGCACAGCGCGAGTTGTCGATCTACATGATCACGATAACGCTGATCAACGCAGCGCTCGGTCTGGCCACGGCAGCGGCGTTGTACGCATTGCATGTGCCTGATCCGTTGCTGTGGGGGGGTATCGCCGCGCTGATGAACTACGCGCCGTTCATCGGCCCACTGCTGACTGCTGGAGCGCTTGTCATTGCCGGCTTTGCCGAGTTCACCTCTCCCGCGTCCGCGCTCGCCGCACCGGCTGCCTTTCTGGTTTTGCACCTGCTCGAAGGTGAGCTGATCACGCCGCATCTGGTCGGACGTCGATTGGCACTCGATCCGGTGGTGGTATTTCTCGCACTCATCGTGCTCGGCTGGATGTGGGGCGTCGCGGGACTGCTGCTCGCAGTACCCTTGCTGGCATGCGCGAAAATCATCGCCGAGCGCATCCTGGAGGGCGACGCACTGGCGATCTTGTTGTCGCGCTGAAGCGCACGGGACTCATGGCGCACCGCGAACATGCCGCGATTTCGCACGCTCGATTGATATTGCTGGGAGGGGGTGTTGCGGGAGGGGAAATTCTCTCCCTGCGCTGGGCATATCCGCAGGGAGAGCAATTGATTTCCGATGTTACTGTGTTGCTGGTGGTGCTTGTTGCGGTGTTGCTCTACCGCTGACCGGCTTCGCGCCTTTCGACCCGAAGCCGGCAGCCTATCCGGCGCGCAATATCACGGCCGGCTGAAGGCAGGCCTTACTTGGCCTTCTTTGCAGCCTTCTTTACGGATTTCTTTGCCGCTTTCTTTGCGGCTGGCTTCTTGGCCGCACCGGTCTTGCGAGCGGTGGCGGTCTTAGCCTTGGCGGTTGTCTTCTTCACCGCTTTTTTCGCGGCGGCCTTTTTTGCCGGTTTCTTTTTAGCTGCTGCTTTCTTCATAGCCATATCGCGTCTTAGCTCCTCGTCAGTTGGCAGTGGTTGCCCAGTAAAAGCGTGAAGGAATGCTTCGCACAACAAATCGCTGTTGGTGGCATGACGCAGATCACTGACTTGGCGGCGGGTCCTCTCGTCGGACAGAAGCTTGAGAATGTGAAATGGAACCGACACCGTGATTTTTTTTACCGACCCGGCTTTCGTGCCGTGCTCAATGTACGGAGCGATGATTCGAGTCGAAGCCATGTTTCCTTTATTTATTTGTCATGCCGGCGCAGAAACTATTCCTGTCGTGCGCAAGTGTCAACAAATTTCTGAGGGTAAACAAGCAGTTCCCACACGACTGCTGGGCGGCAAAAACGGGTCCAAAATCCGATCTCATGCCGTTCTCTAGATGTCACAAATATAGACGTCTATCCATATATACGTCTATTACATGAACGTCTTTCACGCACACGAAAAACCCCGCAGAGCAAGGCGTGGCGCGGCTTTCACGGCTTTCCAATATCTCCGCATGCGTGTGAACGCAATTGTTTTCGCGTTATAAATCGCGAAATTAAAACGCGGGATTGCGAGCGCCGCCGACGCCTGAGAGGGCCGTTCCGGACGCGCCGCGGGCAGGAAAAATATTTTCGTCAGACGAGCGCTTGGCGCAGAATTTCGGCGAAACGGTCCAGGTCTGCGGCCGTCTTGGTCTCGGTGGCACACACCAGCAACGCGTCGCCGAGCTCCGGATATTCGTCGCCGACAGCGACGCCGGCAACGATGTTTTCTTGCGCGAGTTGCTCGACGATCAACGGCGCCGACTTGGGCAACGCAATCGCGAACTCGTGAAAGAATGCTCGCGTCGACAACGCACGCACCCCGGGAATCGCGATGAGTTTTTCGCGCAATGCGCGCGCGTTCGTCATGCTGTTCGCAGCTGCTCGCCGCACACCTTCCGGACCGAGCATCGCCATCGCGATTGTCGCGGCCGTGACCAGCAATCCCTGGTTCGTGCAGATGTTCGAAGTCGCCTTGGCACGGCGAATGTGCTGCTCGCGCGCTTGCAAGGTCAGCGCGAAGCCTTCCTTGCCCTCCACATCGGTGGTGCGCCCCACAATGCGACCGGGTAATTGGCGTACCAGCTCCTGACGGCAGGCGAGAATGCCGAAATACGGGCCACCGGACGACAGCGGAACGCCCAGCGGCTGGCCTTCGCCGCAGACGATGTCGGCACCGGTCGAACCCCACTCGCCTGGCGGTTTCAATGCCGCCAGCGACAACGGATTGACGATGCCGATGACCAAGGCCCCCTTCGCATGCGCCCAATCGGTCAGCGCATCGACATCCTCAAGCACTCCGAAGAAGTTCGGCTGCGGAATGGCCAGCGCGGTGAAGGCGCCGAAATCCTGCTGCGCCAGCCACTCGGGCGATATGCCGCCCGCTTGGGCACCCTCATGGCAGAAATCGAATTCGACGACCTCGATATCCTGCAGAGCAACGATCGTCTTCAGGGTCTTGCGATACGCCGGATGCACGCTGCGCGGCACCAGCACTCTGCGCGGACCTTGCTTCGAGCAACGTATCGCCATCAACACCGCTTCGGCCAACGACGTCGCGCCGTCGTACATTGACGCGTTGCTCACGTCCATGCCCGTCAGCCGCGTCATCATGGTCTGATATTCGTAGATCAGTTGCAGCGTGCCCTGGCTTGCCTCGGCCTGGTACGGCGTGTACGCGGAATAAAATTCGCCGCGCGAAACGATTGCCCACACGGCAGCCGGAATGTGATGCTCGTACGCGCCGGCGCCGGCGAAGTTGAGTGGCGTGCCGTCCTGCGCGGCACGCTCTTTCATCAGGCGCGCGACCTGTTGTTCCGATAAACCGGGCGGCACTTTCGCCAGCGCATCGATCTTCAGCGCAGCGGGAATTTCATCGAACAGCTCCTCGATGCGGGCAACGCCGATCGCTTGCAGCATCGCGCCGACGTCGGCTTCAGAATGGGGAATGAAAGGCATTTTTTGGGAATCGGGAATTGGAAACGGGATGGATTCAAAGCGCAATGGTGCGCGCACGACACGATGGCGACGGAGCCACTTGTGCCGGCAGCAGGGGGCGTCAGCGGCAAATCACGGATGCAGGACGCGAATCAAAAGAGGCGGAAAGGAGATACCTATTGTCCGATGCCGAATCCCGCATGCCGGCTCCTCAGTGCTCTTCGCTGTCGATCAACTCGGCGTAGGCATCCGGATCGAGCAGGTCTTCCTGATCCTCGGCGAGATTGTCCGGCTTGATGACAAAGATCCAGCCGTCACCGAATGCGTCCTCGTTGATCGTCTCGGGCTTGTCCGGCAGCGCTTCGTTGACCGCGATGATCTCGCCGGAGACCGGCGCGTAGACATCGGAAGCGGCTTTAACCGATTCAACCACCGCAACCGCGTTGCCGGCCTTGACTGTATCGCCGATGCTCGGAAGCTCGACGTAGACCAGATCGCCGAGCAGGCCCTGCGCGTGATCGGAAATGCCGACTGTGACGTCGCCCGAATCTTCGACGCGCGCCCATTCGTGGGATTTCATGAACTTCAGGTCGCCGGGAATTTCTTGCATGGCTCAAGTCCTTGATGGGTACCACTGAAAGCGAATTCTAGCAACGGAAACGGCTGTGCGCGAACGACAGGCTACACGCCCTCGCACGCCTTGCCATCGCGCACAAACGGATACTTGACCACACGCACCGGCACTTGCCTGCCGCGGATGTCTGCGTGCAGCGTTCCCACCGACCCAGCCGGCACGCGCGCGAACGCGATTGATTTGCCCAGCGTCGGCGAAAACCCGCCAGACAGGATCTCGCCCTCGCCGAGCGATGTGATCACCCGCTGACCGTGACGCAATACGCCTTTATCATCCATGACCAAGCCGACCATCATGCGATGGCCACCATCGGCCTTCTGCTTTTCCAGCACGCCGCGGCCGATGAAGTCGCGGCCTTCGTCGAGGGCAAGGGTCCAGCCGAGGTTGGCTTCCAACGGCGTGACGCTCTCGTCCATGTCCTGGCCGTACAGGTTCATGCCCGCTTCGAGGCGCAGCGTATCGCGCGCGCCCAGGCCCGCGGGCGCAACGCCGGCGTCTTTCAATTTGTTCCACAACGACACCGCGTCTTTTTCCGGCACGATGATTTCAAAACCATCTTCGCCGGTGTAGCCGGTGCGCGCGATGAACAAGCCGTCGCCCTCGGTCGCGACGAACTTGCCGATCTTCGCGGCTTTCGCACGTGTCGGGGGTGTCAGCAAGCCGAGCACCTTTTCGCGCGCATGCGGACCCTGCACCGCGATCATGGCGAACTCCGGGCGCTCGCTGACCTTCACGTCGAACGCCATGGCTTGCTTTTCAATCCACGCCAGATCCTTGTCGCGCGTTGACGCGTTCACAACCACACGAAAGAAATCCTCGGCCAGGAAATACACGATCAAGTCGTCGATCACGCCGCCGCGTTCATTCAACATGCACGAATACAGCGCCTTGCCCGCAACCTTCAGTTTGTCGATGTTGTTGGCAAGAAGGTGACGCAGGAATTCGCGGCAACGTGCGCCGTGCAGATCGACCACCGTCATGTGCGACACATCGAACATGCCCGCGTCGCGACGCACCGCGTGATGCTCTTCGATCTGCGAGCCGTAGCTTATAGGCATGTCCCAGCCACCGAAGTCGACCATCTTTGCGCCAAGCGCGCGATGGGTTTCGTTGAGGACGGTCTTTTGGGTCATGTCGATTTTGAGCTGGAAATGCGGGTCTGCATTATCGCGGGAAGGAGCAGTGATGTCTGCGCCCGGTCTGGGACAGGTGTTGCCGCGATGGCTGTCACGGGCGAAGCCGGTCAGCGGTCCGTTTCGCGGGCGGCCAGCAACCGCAACCGCAATTGCAGCCGTGTCTCGGGCTCCAATGCCGGTCGATCCACAATGCCTTCACGCAACGGACTTCACGCGCAACGCCGTGCCATCGACAGCGATTACCTCGACCTCGCTGCCCACCGGCAAATCCGGACCCTCGGCCAGCCACTGTCCATCGCCGACCTTGACCTTGCCGCGGCCATTGACGATTGCTTCGATCAGCACGAAACGCTCGCCGACAAGTTTCTTGCCGCGGCGGTTGAGCAGGGGCTGGTCATTGCGTTGCTCGGCGAGCGGACGGATGAATTTCCAGTACACGAGGCAGGCCGCGATCGACAGCAGCGCGAACACGATTGCTTGCGCAATGGTTGGCAGGCCGGGGGCGACCAGCATCACGATCCCCATCACGCCGGCGGCAATGCCTATCCAGAGCATGAAGTAGCCAGGCAGGATCATCTCCGCACCGACGAGAATCAGCGCGAGCAGCCACCAGCCGTAGTTATTAACGAGATTTTCCATGAATGCGGATCCAGATCAGCGGCGGATTTCCTTTACTCGTCATCCCGAGGAACGCCGGGATTCCGCTACCTTGTCCTAACAGGACAATCCAGACGCGGAATTTCGGCCTTGGCCGGAATGACGATCATAAGCAGGTCAACGTGGAATCGGCGGCGGCGAAGGCGGCGGTGATACGCGCGCCACTGGCGGCGGCGATGGCGGTCGAGGCGCGGCGCCTTGCTCGGACATCGCATTCTTCGCCAGCTCGGCAATACCGGCCATCGCGCCGATGATGCCGGTGGCCTCGATCGGCAGCAGCAGCATCTTCTGGTTCGGTGAATTGGCCATTGCCTTCAGCGCTTCGACATAGTTGTTGGCGACGAAGTAGTTCAGCGCATTGATGTTGCCGCCGGCGATCGCTGCAGACACCAGATCGGTTGCCTTGGCTTCCGCCGCGGCGAGACGTTCGCGCGCCTCCGCCTGCCGAAATGCCGCTTCCTTCTCGCCCTCGGCGGCGAGGATGACCGATTGCTTGGCGCCCTCGGCCTTGAGAATCGCAGCCTGGCGAAACCCCTCGGCATCGAGGATGTTCGCACGCTTCTCGCGTTCGGCTTTCATCTGGCGCGCCATCGAATCGACCAGATCGCGCGGCGGCTGGATGTCCTTCAGTTCGATGCGCGTGACTTTCAGTCCCCACGGATGCGTCGCCTCGTCAACGACGCGCAACAGCTTGGCGTTGATCTCGTCGCGTTTGCTGAGGCTTTCATCGAGATCGAGCGAACCCAGTACGGTGCGGATATTGGTCATGATGAGGTTGATGATCGCGATTTCGAGGGTCGAAACCTCGTACGCTGCCTTCGCCGCATCAAGCACCTGGTAGAACACCACGCCATCGACCTTGACGACGGCGTTGTCCTTGGTAATCACGTCCTGTGACGGCACGTCGAGCACCTGCTCCATCATGTTGATCTTGCGCCCGACGTTCTGCATGACCGGAATCAGCAGATGAAAACCGGGTTCCAGCGTGTGCGTGTACTTGCCCCAGCGTTCGACGGTCCACTCATAGCCCTGCGGCACGATGCGCACGAGCTTGTAGAGAATGATGACCGCGAACGCGACGATGACGAACGGCAGGATGCCCCAGCTCATGATGTGCGCTCCGTTTGAGGATGACGCCAGTATAGGCGAGGTGGCGTTCGCCAGTGGATGCACCGCTCGTGCAACGGCTTTGGCTAAACCTGCTTGTCGCGCTCCGGCTGGGGGAACGCCAGCGTCACCGTGAGGCCGCCGTCACGACGGTTTGCCAATTGCACGCGGCCGCCGTGCGCCTCGGCAATCTCGCGCGCGAGCGCCAGACCAAGGCCTGTCCCATTGCGCTTGGTCGAATAAAACGGCAGCAACGCATTCGCCGCAACAGTCTCGCTCATGCCGCTGCCGCGATCGGCCACTTCAATGCGCAGGTCGCATGCGTGCTGAGCCACGCGCAGTTCGATCGCGTCGGCGGCGCTACCGGACTCGTGCGCATTCTTGAGTAGATTGATCAGTACTTGCTCGATCTGCGCGCGATCGAACCAGCCGGCAGTCGAGGGAAGTTCGCCGACTTGCTGAAATGCGAAATTCCGCGACAAGCCCTCTACGAACGGCGCCCACGCCACCGCTTCGGCGCGCGGCAGCGGGAGCTTGGCAAAACGTGCGTAGCCGTGGATGAACCCCTCAAGATGGCGCGTGCGCTCCTCGATCGTGTCGAACACGACGCGCAGACGCTGCATGTCGCCAAGCGCGGCCAGTTCGCGGCCCGATGATCACGCGAATAACCTTTTTCCACGTCGCCACTTCCTGGCGCGCCAGTTCGCGCGTCAGACGTTTCAACTGGATCAGCCGATGTGGCTTGCCCTGCAACTTGAACTGGCGCTGCGAAACGTGAAACGTCTCATCCTCGTGTTCCAGTTCGACGTTGAACAAGCCGTCGACATCGGCCGCGATCGCGCGCGCCAGCGGCAGCGGCGCGCTAGCGACGATCGCTTCGAAGCGTTCGCCGTTAAGCGGGCGGCCACCATTCAGCAATTGTCGCGCGGCGAGATTTGCATACACGACGTGGCCGCGGGGCTCGACCAGAATCAGCGCGGTCGGCGTGTTTTGCACCACCGTGTCGAGCAACAACTCGCGCTGGAACAAATCCTGGCGCTGCTCACGCAACACGCGTCCGAGTTCGTTGTGTGCGGCGACCAGGTCGCCAACTTCGTCGCCGCGTTTGGCGCCGATCGAAAAACTGAAATCGCCATCGCGAAATGCCACCACGCTGCCGGATAACGCGCGAATCAGCGCCGCGACCGGGCGCGCGACCACGCGCGCGAAGATCAGCGCGGGAATGACCAGAGCAAGCACGGCAGCGCTTGACCCAAGCCACGGGGACGCAAACCAGATCGTGGCCCAGGCTGACACGATCGCCGCCGACAGCAGCGCAAGCGCGAGCGCGGCGGCGAGTTTTCCTTCGAGGGAGACGAGTCGCATGGGCTGAGGGCTGGCGTCTGCGGGTAGGCCGGAAGGACTTTATTCCTGATGCTCGTGCCGGGAAGTTACACGAAGCACCGAACGGAAGTTTCCCCTCCAAGGCGCACCAGAAAAAAAGCTCCCGGTTCAGCCCTCGGTCCTGAGTCCCAATTTCTCCATGCGCCGATACAACGCCTGGCGCGAAAGACCCAGTTCCGCCGCCGCTTGACTGATCACGCCACGCGCGCTTTTCAGCGCGGCGTCAATCGCCGCACGATCAGGTTCGGCCTCGGGCGCGAGACGCCCGTTGCCACTGCGCAGCGCGACCAAGCCCAGATCGCGCGCGGTGACCACACCGCCCTCGCACAACAGACAGGCGCGCTGGATCGCATTCTTCAGTTCACGCACGTTGCCGGGCCATGCATGGCGCGCGAGTGCGGTACGTGCGCTGTCGTCGAGTACGGCCGCCCCTTCCAGAAAATGTTCGGCCAGCGGCAGGATGTCGTCGCTGCGTTCGGCCAGCGAAGGCAGCCGCAACTCGATCACATTGAGGCGGTAATAAAGATCCTCGCGGAATTTCCCCTCGCGGATCATCGTCGTCACATCAGCATTGGTGGCACTGATCACGCGCACCTTGACCTTGCGCGTCTTGCTCGAACCCAGTCGTTCAAACTGGCCGCTCTCGAGAATGCGCAGGAGCTTGGCCTGGCCGGCCAGCGGCAGGTTGCCGATTTCATCGAGAAACAAGGTGCCGCCATCGGCAATTTCAAAGCGGCCTTCGCGCGCGCGACTCGCAGCGCCCGTGTAGGCGCCAGGTTCGGCGCCGAACAATTCCGCCTCGATCAATTCCGAAGGCAATGCGCCGCAGTTGACGGTCACAAACGGGCCGGCCTTGACGGACGAATTGGCCTGGATGATTTCGGCGATGCGCTCCTTGCCGGCGCCGTTGGGGCCGGTAATCAACGCCGGCACATCGGCGCGCGCTATCTGGCACGCAAGTTCCACCACGCGCAGCGTTGCCGACGAGGCGAACACCAGTCCGCGCAAATCGTACTTCGCCTCCAGGGCCTTGCGGCGGCGGCGGCGTTCATCGCGAAAACGCGAGACTTCGCGGGTCGCTTCGGACAGTTCAAGCAGGTTCTCGACCGTCGCGCTGAGCTTGCTGTCGTCCCACGGCTTGGCGGTGTAATCGGCAGCCCCGGCCTTGACCAGTTCGACCGCGGTTTCCAGATGCGTCCATGCAGTCAGCAGAATGATCGGCAAATCCGCGTGGCTTTCACGGATTGACCGGAACAAGGCAACGCCTTCTTCGCCAGAGGTCGTATCGGCGCTGAAGTTCATGTCCTGGACGACCAGATCAATATCGTCGCTGCCAAGCACGTCCAGACCCTCGGCCGGGGAATGCGCGATCAAGGTGCGGATTTCGCGCAGTCCGAACAGCATCTCGAGCGCAGTACCGACTGCGGGGTTGTCGTCGATCACCAGAACGGTGCGCATCGGATCATCAGTGGATTGGTGGATGCGCATGCGCCAATTGGATGCGGCGCGGCGTCAAATGGTTGCGAATCAAACACCCGGATGGCCATTCAGGTTTTGCCCGACTGGCACGATGCTGCCGATGGCTGATGCCGGCACTACAGCATCGCGTCTGCCGCCGCTCCCACCACACCGCAGCCGTTGCGGGGTGCCGGTGGGAGCGCGGCGGGTTGCGCTATGTTGCAGGCGCATCATCCGTGGATGCTATGACGCGTGCGCCGCGGGGGTGCCTGCCTTGCTCGCCGCAATCCACGCATTCACCCGCGTTTCAAGCATGTCGAGCGGCAACGCGCCACCGTTGAGGATCTCGTCGTGGAAGGCGCGAATGTCGAACTTGTCGCCGAGTTCCTTTTTCGCGCGCGCCCGCAGTTCGAGAATTTTCAGCTCGCCCATCTTGTACGCGAGCGCCTGCCCCGGCCAGGTGATGTAGCGATCGGTCTCGGCCTGCACGTTGGGCTCGTCCTCGCTCGAATGGGCGTGGAAGAAATCGACCATCTGCTGACGCGTCCAATGCTTGAAGTGGACGCCGGTATCGAGCACGAGGCGATCGGCGCGCAACAGTTCATCCGACAGGCGGCCGTAATCGCTGAGTGGATCCTTGTAGAAACCGATCTCCTTGCCCAGTTGTTCTGCATACAGCGCCCAGCCTTCGACGTACGCGGTATAGCCGGCCTGCTGGCGGAACGGCGGCAGGCCCGGCAATGTCTGCGCAATTGAAATCTGCATGTGATGACCCGGAACCCCTTCGTGGTAAGCGGTCGATTCGATTGTCAGCACACTGCGATTGGCGAAGTCGCCGGTGTTGACGAAAATCTGCCCCGGACGTGAACCGTCCGGCGTACCTTGATGGTATTCGGCCGCAGACGCTTCCTTCTCGCGGAACGCCTCATCCTTGACCACCACAACTTTCGTCTTCGGCAGCAAACCAAACAGTTTCGGCAGTTCCGGTTGCATGCCGGCGAGGAAACCGCGATAGCGTTCGAGGATGTCCTCGCGCGAGGTGGGATGGGTCTTTGGATTGGCTTTCAGCGAGGCACGAAACGTGGCCAGGTCGGCAAATCCCTGCGCCTTGGCGATCTTGGTCATCTCGCCTTCGATGCGCGCCACTTCGGACAAACCCAACGCGTGAATTTCCGCCGGCGTTTTCGTGGTGGTCGTCATCTGCTCCACATCGAATCGATAGATCGCATCGCCATTCTTGAGGCTCCAAACTCCGGGCTGGCTGCGACCATGCGGGGCGTAGTCCTTCGCCACAAACTCACCGAGCTTGCGATACGCAGGGCGCACGTCGTTGTCGATCGCCGCAATGATCGCGTCGTGCAGGCGCGTGCGATCAGCCTCGGGCACCGCATCGGGAAAGTGTTTCAGCGGTTCGGCAAACGCGCTGTCCGCGCCGGCTGGCTTGGCGATGCTGTCGATTTGCGTGACGACTTTCTCGAGCAGGTATTTTGGCTGCATCATGCCGTCGCGTTCGCCTTTTTTCGCGACCTCGATGACTTGCCCGAACAGCGCCGGCACCGCTTTGAGGCGCACGATGTAATCGTCGTACTCCTTCGTCGTGTTGAACGGAATTGAGCTTACGAATCCGGCCAGTTGCAGATGCGCGCCACTCATCTGGTTGAGCGGCATCTCGTCCAGCTTGAGCTCGTCCGCACGCTGACTGTCTTTCAACTGGCGCACCATCAACTGCTGGTTGAGTTTGTCCGAGTCGGAAAATCCGCTCGTGTCGATCGCCTCGAAACGCTTCAGGAAGTCTTGGGTATCCTTGCGCTGCTGGTTGATGTGCGCGAGCGAAAAATCGCTCCAGCGATCGTTGTAACGCAAATCTCCCAGAATCGTCGCGAACTCAGGCGATTCCTTCAATTGATATTGCCACTGCTCGGCAAGCAGCGTGTTGAGTGCCTTGACGCGCGTAGCGACGTCGTCAGTGGCGGCATGACCAGGTTGCATCGCGCCGATCGCGAGAACGGTTGCCAACGAGAACGCCAGCGGTTTCAGCAATTGATGGGACATCGAAAACTCCAGGCGAAATCAGAATGAGGGAAAGCGAGCCACATGACTATTGTGGTGCGTGCACGGCCGCAGCGGCATAGGCCATAAGTGTCGGGTACAGCCGGCGCGTCGAAGAATAGTGCTGGCCCGATAGCATGGTCTTACACACTGCGTGTGGCGACAGCAGGCGGCACTCGCGACGCGCGTAGTGCAGGGCCGAGCACCGCAATCTGCCCGAGTGTCCACAAGCACACGAAGCCAATTGGTACGTAGTACCACGGCAGGCGTGGCGATTCATACGCGTGCATCAGCCACAGGCTGAAGGCATAGGCGAGGATGCCGCCGGCGATCAGACCCATCGTCGTGATGATGAAATTCTCAGTCTGGAAATAACGCAGGATGTCGGACCGCGTTGCACCCAGCGCGCGCCGCGTGCCGATCTGACGCGTACGCTGCGCAACCCAGAAACTGGCCATGCCGACGATGCCGAGAGCAGTCACGCCAAGCAAGGCGAAGATCACCGCGCCGAGGATGATCGCCATCGCGCGATCACCGGCGTAAGCCGTTGCACGGACCTCCTCCATGCTGTGGACCTTGCTGATGATGCGGCTTGGATTGGCCGCGGAAAGCTTCTCCTCAACCATCTTCATGACCTCATCGCGCCGGCCAGGTTTGGCACGCACCAGATAGCGCGTTGAATTTCCCATCGGCATCGAGACCGGCGCGAAGACAGCGTTCTCGATGTCCTTGTCTTCGACCCACGGCTCCTGCATGCGCTCGACGATGCCGACGATGGTGCTGGTAGGCGGATTTTCGTCCATGAAGATGGATTTTCCGAGCGCGTTACCATTCGGGAACAGCTTTTCGGCAAGCGCCTTGCTGACGATCACCGTCGGCGGCTGCACATGATCGCCGAAGGTGAGATTGGCGACTTCGCCAGGGGTGAAATCACGGCCACCTACGAGCTTCGCGCCATACGTGTCAAGCGCCTGGGTGCCGACTGTATAGAGCGTCGTATGCGCCGTCGCTGTCTTTTGCTTGGCTGCCAGCATGATGCCGGTACCCCAGCCGCCGTTGCTCATCGGCACCGAATTGGTGCTGGTTGCGTTGGCGACACCGGGCAGTTGGCGGAGCAGCGCAATATCGGACTGCTCGGTCGCGCGCGCATCGAAGCCCTGCCCGAAACCGGTGCTGCCAAGCCAGAACGTGTCGGTTTCGTTCATGCCGCTCGGGCGATGCATGCGATCGAGACGCTGGCCGATGATGAACAACGCGTTGCACACGATCGCCAGGGTCAAAGCGACCTGCAGGCCAATCAGGATCATCGACACCTTGCTGCGCATCAGAGCGGAAAGGATGGGACGAATTTCCATGGTTTTCTCCTTTGACCCTCTCCCGTGGGAGAAGGAAAATTCAAATCTTCAACTGCGCTGCCGGCTGCACGCGGCACGCGCGCCAGGTCGGATAAAGTCCAGCCAAAAGCGCAGACACGATCGCGAGCGCGATCGTCACCGCGATCATCGACCAGTCGAGCTGCGCCACCGTCTTGTACTGCGCATACAACGCACGCACCGCGATGAGGCCGAGCCCGGTCAACAGCAAGCCGAGCACCCCGCCGGTGAGGCCAACCACGCCCGACTCGATCAGGAATTGCGCGAACACGTCGCGCCGACTCGCGCCGAGCGCGCGGCGCAAGCCGATCTCGCCAGACTTGCGCGTGAACTTCGCCAGCAACAGGCCAATCGTGTTGACCAGGCATACGATCAGGAATGCGAAAGCAAGCCCGGTCTGCACTTCGACATCGCGCGAGACGACTTTCTGATCGGCCATCCACTCGGTAACGTTGAGCAGACGATTGTTCATCGGACGCGGAAAGCGGCCGAGCTTCTTCTGCTCGCCGACATAGCTGTCAAGGAACGACTTGTATTCGGCCAACCGCGCGGGTGTATCGAGCTGAACCCACATCTGGATCCACACGCAGTCCGATGCCAGATACGCGTCCCAACCGTCGCCAGAGGTTTTCCAGCAACTGTTGTTGCCGGTCGAACGCTGCTTGAGGTCGATCGCCGTGGTGAACGGCAGGTATAACTCGTCCGGATCCTCGAACGCGCCGTTGGTCAGGTCGTAGTAGCGAAAACGCAGGTTCCACGCGTCCAGAACGCCGACGATGCTGTAGTCGATTCCGTTCATGCGCACGTTCTTGCCGACACTGTTCTGGCCGCCGAACAGCTTCTCGTTGAGCTCCTTGCCGAGCACGACGACACGTGCATGGCTTGCGTCCTGATCGTGGTTCCACGCGGCGCCATACTTGAACGGTGGCTCGAACATCGGGAAGAAATCCGCATAGGTCACGCGACCAAGCGCGCGGAAGGGCTTCAATTCCTTGTTTTCCGGTTGAATCGGCAGCGCCAGCTTGAACATCGCGGCCTGCTTGTCGGCCTTGGCCGCGTCCATCAACGCAACCGCGTCGCGGTAAGTCATCTGGTCGGGAGGTCGGCCGTCGTCGGAGTACGGCTCGTCGACACTCCAGTTGTCCAGTTGCACATAGTGCAATATTCCACTCTTGGATGGGATCGGATCGCTGCCCATGAGATGCAGCACGGTCAAGGTGGTCATGCTGGCCGCAATGCCGAGCGCGATGCCGACCACCATCAAGGCAGTCAAGATCGGATTACGCCGCAAACTGTGCAAGCCGAGTTGAAGGTAATAGGCAAACATCTTGAGTCCTCCATGCTTTTCCTTCTCCGTCCGGGAGATGGAAAAGTCTTGCTCAGGCGACTGCTGTCGCAGTCTCGTTGTCGTCCAGCGACGGCTTGCGCAACTGTGGTTCCTCGTCGAAATCGGTAACCTGGCCATCGATCACGTGCACGTTGCGATGCGCGCGCGCGGCAAGTTCCGGATCGTGGGTGACCATCACGATCGTCGTACCCTGGCGATTGATTTCCTCCATCAATTCCAGCACTCCGCGCGCCATCAGCGAATCCAGATTGCCGGTAGGCTCGTCCGCCAGCAGAAGCCGCGGCGAGCCAGCCAGCGCGCGCGCGATGGCGACGCGTTGCTGCTGGCCACCTGACAGTTCCGACGGGTAATGCTTCATGCGAGAGGCAAGGCCGACGCGGCCGAGCGAATCTTCGATGCGCTTCTTGCGATCGGCTGCCGCGAAACCGCGATAACGCAGCGGCACGTCGACGTTGTCGAACAAGTTGAGATCGGGAATCAGGTTGAAGCTCTGGAAGATGAAACCGATCTTCTCGTTGCGCAAACGCGAGCGCTTGTCGTCGTCGAGACCCTGCACATCGACGCCATCGAGATGAAAGTTGCCGCCGGTGAACTCCTCGAGCAGTCCGGCGATGTTGAGGAAGGTCGTCTTGCCGGAACCGGACGGACCGGTCACCGCGACAAACTCGCCTTCGCGCACATTGATCGAGAAATCACGAAGCGCGTAAGTCTCGATCAGATGGGTGCGGTAAACCTTTTGCAGGTGGGTCATCTTGAGCATGGTGGTCAAATCCTCATCGAACAAATGAAAAGCGCAGCGGGCGGGTACGGATGCGGAAGCCGCGATGCTTTGCCCGAGGGACACCGAAGAGCATCGCGGCTTCCGCCGCTCCCACAAGAGACGTCCGAATATTCAATTGATGGCCACTTTCTGCGCGCCATTGAACTGGTCCGTACCGGAAATCACGATGCGGTCACCTTCCTTCACGCCGCTGATGATCTCGACGGAATTGAGGCTGGTCGCACCGATCTGGATCGGAGTGCGCTCGGCGGTGCCGTTGCGCACGACGTAGGCAACGCGGCCGGCGCCCGTGTCGACGAACGGGCCGCGTTCGACGATCAGCACATTCGGGTGTTCGTCCATCAGGATGCGCGTGGTCAACTGTTGGCTCTGGCGCAGTCCGGCCGGCTTGTTCGCGCCGAAACGCACGCGACCGGTGACCTGGCCGTTGATGACTTCCGGCGAGATCGCGCTGACTTCGCCTCTGTATTTCTCGCTGCCGTCGACGATTTCCGCGGCCATGCCGACGCCTAGATCATGCGCGAATACTTCCGGCACCTGCACTTCAATTTCCAGCGCACTGAGATCGACAACGGTCAAGATCGGGGCATTCGGCGCGACGTTGGCGCGCTGCTGCACGATCAATTGGCCGACCTGGCCATCGACAGGCGAACGCAATTTCAACTCGGCGACCTGGCGGGTGAGATCATCGACGAGCAGTTTCTGGCGGTCGAGCGCGAAATGTTTCGTCTTGAGCTCGAACGCGAGACTGTCGCGATCGAGTTGCACATTTTTCTGCGCGTTGATCTCGCTGAGCCTCACTTTTTCCAGCGCGTCTTTTGCGCGCAACACCGTCATCTCCGCCTGCGCACCCATCGTGAACGCCTTCTGGTTGCGCTCCACTTCGCGCTCCGCAGTCTGGCGATCGATCCTGGCCTGTTCGTAGGCCATCTGCGACGCCGCCTGCGCTTTGCGGTTGTCGATCGTAGCGCGCTCGACATCGAGGCCGAGGCTTTCCAGCGTCGCCTGCTCCTGCTTGAGCTTGTTGGTCAGCTCCGGCGAATCGATTTCGGCGAGCACGTCGCCCTTCTTCACCTTGTCACCCGCATTCACGTCGAGTGCGACCGTGCCCGCACTGCGCGTGTACACCGTCGGACTGACCGCGGCGATGACCTTGCCCTGCACCGACACGTCACGCGTCAGCGTGCCGCGCTTGACTTCGGCGATGCGCAGGCGCGCCGAACTCGCCGAAGAATCGGCAGACATCAGGCGCGTGACGGTTGGCGCACTGACGAGCACCGTCGCAACGACGATTGCAACGACGCCGACCCAAATGAACCACTTGCGCCGATTGGGCTGTGGGCCAAGTTGGCGGTCCTGTGCCGAGGTGTCGCGAATCATGGATGGACGGGTTCCCTTGGAGTTCGCGCTATCGCGTTGCGGATAGTCAGAGCAACGACCGTGCCACATCGGAACAAATTGATATTGAACGATATTTAATTGAAATCGCGGCAGCGGACAGTGTCCGCCACGCCTCCGGACAAGCCGCGGACAAACGGTGCTCCACTCTGCGGTCGAGCTTGCTACGGCCCCTGCAAGGGAACGTCACGACCGATCCGCTGCACAATGTATCGGCGTGCGACCAAAACGCAGGCAAGCGCATCTGAGCATCCTGTGAGCGCCACCACCTTCCAGATCGACGTTTCCGATACCGTTCTTGCCCGCGCGCGACGCGGCGATGTCGGCGCGCTCGAACAGATCTACCGCGCGTTCGAGCGACCGGCGTACACGCTCGCGCTGCGCATGCTCGGCAATGCCGACAGTGCGCGCGAAACCGTGCACGACGCGATGCTGCGCCTGCTCGAACGCATCGGCCAGTTCCGCGGCGAGGCGCCGTTCTGGGGCTGGCTGCGCCAGATCGTGGTCAACGAGGCGTTGATGCGCTTGCGCCGCGACCGCGGGATCGTGTTTGAGGAATTGGCCGAAGACGACGTCACGCCGGGTGCCGCCGCGGCGCCATGGGCACTGGCGGATGCAGGTTTGCTCGAAAGCGCGTTGGCGCGCTTGCCGGCGGTGACCCGCAGCGTGCTCTGGCTTTACCACGTCGAGGAATACACGCATCAGGAAATTGCCGCGATGTCTGGCAAATCGGTGAGTTTTTCAAAATCCCAGGTCGCGCGCGGCAGCCGCCATCTGCGCGCGCTGCTCGAACCGCACACGCTTGAACAGCCGCAGGAGGTCGCGCCATGTCTGATCTTGACGACACCGTGAATCCAGATCGCGACCGCGCCCTCGCCGCCGCGTTGCGTGCTCTGCCCGATGCGCGTCCGCAGCCGGATCTGTGGCCCGAACTCGCGCGTGCGCTCGGCCAACGCCGCGCTTCACGCAAATGGCGTTATGCCATTCCCTTCGCACTCGCTGCCGGTGTCGCGCTCACCCTGTTGGTGCCACGTCTGGCGACGCGCGAACCACAGGCGCCGACCGCGCCCGTCGCGATGGACATTCCTGCCACGACGGCAATGCCATCGTCCGCCAACACAGCGCGCGATGAATTGTCCGGTTTGCGTTCGCATTCGCAGATGCTCGAGCGCTGGATCTCAGCGGTCTCCGCCCATGCTCCGCAGGACAGCCGCGATCTGATGGCTGCGGTCGAGGTCGAGGATTTGATCGGCCTGGTCGACGTGCAACTTGGGGCGACCCGCAACAACGCCGACGCGTTGCCGCTCTGGCGCCAGCGCGTCGCCCTGCTCGAAGACCTCGCGACAATCCGCGGCAGTGCATTCGCAATTGCCGCGAACGACGACGGCGCAGTGCGCAACGCGCCGCTGTCGCCCACCCACTTGAACTGAAGGAACGCCATCATGAAACGCACTTTGCTGGTCGCCGCACTCGCGCTCGCTGGGCCTGCTGCATTCGCAGCCGAGGCAACACCGAAAACTGCAGACTCCCAACCGACAGCCATCCCTGTACCCGCTGCCGATCCTGCCATGGCGAAAGCCGAGGCTGCCCGTGCGGAACTCGCCGATTTGCGCACGCAGATGCAGGTGCTGTCGCGCAAGATGGCCTCGCTGTCGTCGGAACTTGGCGATGTCGGCCCGCGCGCGTATGCATATCGCTATCTCGGCCAGCCTGACCGCGCGATGATCGGTGTCGTGCTCGCCAGCGACCCTCACGGCGTGCGCATCAGCGCGGTAACGCCCGATGGACCCGCCGCGCGCGGTGGCCTCCGCGATGGCGACGTGATCGTCGCCATCAATGGCAAGCGACTGGTCGGCAGCGATCCTGCGCAGTCACTCGCCACGGCCCGCACCTTGGTCGGCGACCTCAAGGAACAAGACGACGTCCGCATTGCCTGGCAACGCGGCGTAAAGGCGCAGCACGATGTGGTGCTCAAGGCGCAGCGCCGCGAAGCCTGGAACTGGCCAGAGCTGATGAACGACGACCCCGAGCATCCGTTCCTGCCCAAGGATTTCAACGAACGCGTCCGCGCGGACGTCGAGCGCGCGATGCAGGAGAAGCACCGCATGAGCGCGGAAGTCCAGCGCGCGAACAGTGAGGCTGAACAGGTTCACGCGGAAGATGGGCGCGGCGTGGCCAAGGATGCACGTCGCATGGCCGAGGACGCACGTCGCATGGCCGAGAGTGAGCGTCGCGCGGCGCGGTTGAGCATGCCATGGTGGGGACTCAACCTGGCGCCAGTAAACGCGGACCTCGGCCACTACTTCGGCGTCGAGAAAGGCGCCCTCGTCATCTCCGCGGACGTCAATTCCTTGCCCGGACTGCGTGCAGGCGACGTGATCACAGGCGTCGCCGACGAACCCGTAAGCCGCCCCGAAGATGCCTTGCGCGCATTGCGCGACCAACCCACCGGAACCAGCGTCCCGATCAAGGTGCTTCGGGAGCGCAAGAGCCTGGTCTTGAATGTGAAAGCGCCACCCTTCAAGTCGATCTTCAGCATGCCGCCAGTGCCGCCCACACCACCGGAGCCACCCACCCCGCCGGCTGCGCCGCCCGCACCGCCGGCGCCCGCTTCCCCACCGCTACCTCCCCCCGAACGCCATTGAGGTTTGACAGCACCGCGCCCGCCATTTTTTTGCAGGAGCGGCGCAGCCGTGCCGGTTTGGACGCCGGGCTGAAAAGGGTCGCGCCTCAAGCTCCTACAGAGGTAAGGAGTCGCGCCTTCGGCCTCCTACAGATGCAGAGTCGGGTTACTCTGCATCGAGTTCCTGCCAGCGCAAGTACGCCGCATCAAGCTCTGCCTGCAGCGCCGCAACCTCGTTGTTGGCCGCAATGATCGCGGCCCCGTCCTGCTGATAGAACCGTGCATCCTGCATGTTCGCGCCACACTCGGCGATGCGCGTTTCCAGCGCATCGATGCGCCGCGGTAGTTCGTCGAGTTCGCGCGAATCCTTGTAATTGAGCTTGCGCTTCGCAGCCGGAGCCGTTGCCGCCGCAGCGGCGGTAACCTCGCTCGATGCGCGCTCCGACCGCACCGGCGCGCGCGCAACCTGACGCACCCAATCGGAATATCCCCCCACGTACTCGCCGATCCTCCCGTCGCCTTCGAGCGCCAGTGTGCTGGTCACGACGTTGTCGAGAAATTCGCGATCATGCGAAACCAGCAACAGCGTGCCGGAATAGCTGGCAAGGAGTTCTTCGAGCAGTTCCAGCGTCTCGACATCGAGATCGTTGGTCGGCTCGTCCATCACCAGCAGATTCGATGGCTTGGCAAACAGTTTCGCCAGCAGCAGGCGATTGCGTTCGCCGCCCGATAGCGCGGTGATCGGCGCGCGTGCGCGCTCCGGCGAAAAAAGGAAATCCTGCAAATAGCCGAGTGCATGCTTGCGCGCACCATTGATCTGGATGAACTCGGCACCCTCGGACACGTTGTCGAGCGCACTCAGATCATTGCGCAAATGCGCTCGATGCTGGTCGAAGTAGGCAATTTCGAGATTGGTGCCAAGCCGTACCTCGCCCGCCTGCGGCGCGAGTTCGCCGAGCAGCAATTTCAACAGCGTGGTCTTGCCCGAACCATTGGCGCCGATCAGGCCGATGCGATCGCCTCGCTGCACGGTGGTGGTGAGGCCCTCGACAATCAGCCGATCGCCAAACGCAAAACGAATCTTGTCGACATCGATCACACGCCGACCCGATGATGCCGCGATGCCGACCTGCAACTTCGCATTGCCGCCGAGTTCGCGCCGCTGCGCGCGATCACGACGCATTGCCTCAAGCGCACGCACGCGACCTTCGTTGCGCGTGCGCCGCGCCTTGATGCCCTGACGAATCCACACTTCCTCTTGTGCCAGTTTCTTGTCGAACAATGTGGC
>CAJDTR010000047.1_pt1 | contig 38824 bp, 29 predicted proteins | sample 7389891 | NCBI WGS metagenome assembly CAJDTR01 (sample SAMEA7055657, study PRJEB34461) | soil metagenome | biome: terrestrial ecosystem; feature: Peninsula; material: soil | place: Antarctica | collected 2016 | reverse complement strand
CAATCCAGTCGACCTGCAGTCGTTCGAGATCGATTGAACTGTCGCGATTGACATCCCCACTCCACACGCGTCGACACGAACGTCGGCGCTTGTACGCGTAGCGGTTCAGTCGCGCGGTCAACTCGCGTAATCTACGCAGTCTGTCTATCGACCACGCTCGACCTGATGATTCCCGAACTCGGCCAATTCGCCCTGATCCTTGCGCTGCTGCTCGCGCTCGCGCAGTGCGTGTTGCCGATCCTCGGCGCGCAGATTGGCAACCGCGCGCTGATCGCGGTCGCGCGACCAGCCGTTGCTGGCCAGGCAGTGTTTGTCGTGCTCGCATTTGCGATTCTGACTTATGCCTTCGTGACGCAGGATTTCTCGGTTGCCTACGTTGCGCAAAATTCGAACTCGCTGCTGCCGTGGTACTACCGTTTTTCCGCGGTGTGGGGCGCACACGAAGGTTCCCTGTTGCTGTGGGTGCTGATCCTCAACATCTGGACCGTTGCGGTCGCCGCTTTCAGCCGCAAGCTCCCCGATGACTTCATCGCACGTGTGCTTGGTGTGCTCGGCTTCATCAGCTTCGGCTTCCTGCTGTTCACGGTACTCACATCCAATCCGTTCCTGCGCGAACTACCGATGCCGCTGGACGGCAACGATCTCAACCCGGTGCTGCAAGACCCCGGCCTCATCATGCATCCGCCGATGCTCTACACAGGCTATGTCGGGTTCTCGGTCGCTTTTTCATTCGCAATCGCAGCCTTGCTCGGCGGCGAACTCGACGTGCGCTGGGTACGCTGGGCGCGGCCGTGGACGAATGTCGCATGGGGTTTCCTTACCTTGGGCATCGCGCTCGGGAGCTGGTGGGCGTACTACGAACTGGGCTGGGGCGGCTGGTGGTTCTGGGACCCGGTCGAGAACGCTTCGTTCATGCCGTGGCTGGTTGGCACCGCTCTGATCCATTCGCAGGCGGTCACCGAGAAGCGCGGCTCGTTCCGCGCATGGACCCTGCTTCTGGCAATTTTTTCTTTTTCCCTTTCGCTGCTCGGTACCTTCCTCGTGCGCTCGGGTGTGTTGACCAGCGTGCATTCGTTTGCGGCCGATCCCAAACGCGGATTGTTCATCCTGTGCTTCCTTGCTGTCGTGATTGGCGGCTCGCTGCTGCTCTATGCAGTGCGGGCGCCAAAAGTATCTGGCGGCGAACCGTTCGCCGCGGTGTCGCGCGAGACCGCGATCCTGATTAATAACCTGATGTTCACTTGCGCCGCCGCGATGGTGTTGCTTGGCACGCTCTATCCAATGCTTGGTGACGTGTTCAACCTCGGCCGAATTTCGGTCGGGCCCCCGTATTTTGGTTTCATGTTTGCATTGCTGATGCTGCCGGTAGTGCTGCTGATTCCGTTCGGGCCCTTGCTCAAGTGGCGCGAGGCTAATCTGCGCGTTGCGTTGCATACGTTGAGACCGGCGTTTGGAGTCGCAATCATTGCCGCCCTGCTCGCCTGGCTGATCGCACGCGATGCCTCATGGAAAGCGCTGGTTGGCGTTGCCGCCTCGCTGTGGATCGGGTTGGGCATTGCGCTATACGCTCTTTCGCGCTGGCGCAACGCGCCGCGCGGACGCCGCTTCACACCGGAAATGCTCGGCATGATCTGCGCGCATTTCGGAGTCGCAGTGTTTGTTGCCGGCGTGCTGATCGTCGAAGCCACCAGCATCGAGAAGGACTTGCGCTTCGCACCTAACCAGAGCGTCACCATTGGTGCGCTGAGTTTCCGCTTCGATGGCGTCACCTGGACGCAGGGACCGAATTTCACCGCACAGCAGGGCACGCTCAGCGTGCTCAAGGACGGCGCTGTCGTCGCCACCATGCACCCGCAGAAACGCACCTATGCGCGCAACCAGCAGGTGCAGACCGAATCGGCCATCGATCCGGGCTTGTTTCGCGACATCTACGTCGCGCTCGGCGAGCCGGTCGGCAGCGATGGCGCGTGGTCCGTGCGCGTGTATGTCAAACCGTTCGTGCGCTGGATCTGGCTCGGTGCATTGTTCATGATGCTTGGCGGCTTTGTCGCTGCGGCGGATCGGCGCTTCCGCGCACTGCCGCAGTTGAAGCGCGACGACTTACGTACTTTTGTCGCATCAGGGGTGCGTGAGGCGAAGGCCAGTAGATGAACACACGTCTGTTGCCATTTGCGGGTTTTGTGCTGGTGCTTGCACTGCTCGGTTTCGGTATCTGGTGGAGCAGCCATCACGACATGCGTGAAGTCCCTTCGCCACTGATCGACAAGCTGGCGCCGACATTTTCGCTACCCCTGCTCGAGGATCCATCGAAATTCCTCGGCAGCAAGGAGCTCGCCGGGGAACCGTATCTGCTCAACGTATTCGCTAGTTGGTGCTTCGCTTGTCGCGACGAACATCCGGTGCTGATGAGCGAAGGCAAGCGCATCGGAATCAAGCTGGTCGGCTTCGACTACAAGGACGAGCCGGCCGATGCGAAACGCTGGATCGCGCAATACGGAAATCCGTACGACGTGATCGTCGCCGACGTTCCCGGCAATGTCGCGATTGATTTCGGCGTCACCGGCGCACCGGAAACCTTCCTTGTGGATGCGCAGGGTGTAATCCGCTACAAGTACATCAGCCCACTCACGACTGAAATCATTGCCCGCGAATTGATGCCGCGGATTGCCGCTTTGAAGAAAGCCTCGCCCTGATGCGATCGTCCTTGGGCCATCCTCTCACCCGAGCCCTCCGCTTCAAGCGGTGGGTTCTGGTGACGATGGGGTTCGTGACACTGTTCGCACTGGTATCGTCAAGGGCTTTCGCTGCCGTCGATCCTCTGCCGTTCAAGGATCACGCGCAGGAATTGCGCTTCCAGGCGCTGACCAAACAACTGCGCTGCCTGGTGTGCCAGAACGAAAGCCTCAACGATTCTGCCGCGCCACTCGCGGCAGATCTTCGCCGCGACGTTTTCGAGCAGATGCAGGCAGGCAAGAGCGACATCGAGATCAAGGCGTGGCTGACCGCACGCTACAGCGACTTCGTGCTCTACGATCCACCCTTGCGCGGCGGCACCTGGCTGCTCTGGTTTGGCCCGCTGCTGATCCTGCTCGGAGGCGGCGCGGGAGTTTTCCTGATCGTGCGCCGACGTGCGCGGGCAGCAGCAATGCCCTCCGCAGTACCAATGGGTGCGCGCCCGGGCAGCGACGTCGAGGACGATTGGTAATGACAGGGATGTTCCTGCTGATTGCGGCCCTGATGGTCGCCACAGCGCTTGCTTTCGTGGTGGTTCCGCTCTTGCGCCATCGCCGTGGCGATCGCGCACTGGACGCCGCTTCGCGTCGCTTGCATGCGCTCGATGCCGCGCTCGCGGCTGCGGTCATCGATGCGGACGAATACCGTATCAAGCGCGCGGCGCTGGATACCCAGCCTCGAACCAGCGCGTCCACCGCAACGCGTTCGTCGCCTGCCGCGTTCGTCGCATTGGTCAGCATTGCGATGCTGCTGCCGATTTCGGCGCTGCTGCTGTATCGCCTGGTGGGTGCTCCGCAGGCACTTGATCCCGCGAATATCTCGGGCGAACAAGCCGCGGCACACGACGCACGCGGCCCACAATTGGAGCAAGCCATTGCGATGCTGGTGGCGCGGCTCGGCGAACATCCCGACGATGCCGAAGGCTGGAGCTTGCTCGGCCGCGCGTACAGTGCGAGCGACCGGGTCGCCGAGGCGCTGGATGCGTTCAAACATGCGCACGCAACCGCGCCGGACAACGCTGCCGCCGCCGTCGAATACGCGCAGGCGCTCGCCCTTTCGGCACCCGGACATCGCATTGAAGGCGAATCGCGCAGCCTGCTCGAAGACGTGCTCAAGACCGATCCGGAAAATCAGCGCGCTCTGTGGCTACTCGGCATCAGCGACTACCAGTCGGCACGTTACGACGCGGCGATCGCGCGGTGGACCGCGTTGTTGCCCCTGCTCGCGCCGGATTCGAGCGTGCGTCAAAGCGTAACCAAGCAAATCGCCGAGGCGCAGGCCTTGCGCGACGGCTCAGTGACAACACCGCAAGACGCGATCGGCGTGGCAGCATCACCGAAAAACGCCGAGAGCGCGGCGCCGAAGCTGACCATCACGGTATCGCTGGATCCAAAATTGACCCATCGCCTCGACCGAGATGCAACCCTGTTTGTGTATGCGCGTGCCGCCCAAGGTCCGCCGATGCCGCTCGCCATTGCACGACTGAAAGCCAGCCAGTTGCCTTTGACGGTGACGCTGGATGACAGCATGGGCATGCTGCCGACGATGAAACTGTCGATGTTTGCGCAAGTCGTGGTTGGCGCGCGCATCTCCAAATCCGGCAACGCACTGGCGCAAAGCGGCGATCTGCAAACCTTGTCTGCACCCACCGATGTGCATCGTCGCGAACCGATCGCACTCCTCATCGACCAGGTCGTCCCGTAGGAAAGCGGCAATTGGGAGGCCATCTCGCTCCAAATCTCCAGACGGAATCGGCCCTGAGCTGCAACAAACCGTGACGAGCGGCTATAATTTCGTCGTTTGGCAACACCCGCTGTCTTGTGGCGCGGTCGCTGTGGATGCGGCCTTCGCAACCGAGCCTGCAGGTTGGTCCGAAGAAACGTGCATCAGGATGCCGCACGTCGATCGCAGGATGCGTGAACTCTCCAGGCGCGCAACGGCGCGCCTTTTTGTCTGCCCGGTATCAGCGTGAGCGCCAACTCTCTCCAGCCCAGTCTCCTCCAGCAATTTCAGGCGTCTTCGCCGATTTCCGGCGGCAATGCCGCGTTTGTCGACGCACTGTACGAACGCTACCTTGCCGACGCGGAAGCGGTGGGTCCGCAATGGCGCACCTATTTCGATGGGTTGAAGGGCCATCAGGCCGGGGACGTGTCGCATGCGGCGGCGATTGCACGCATCGAGCAGGCGCAAACGCGCAATGGCCAGGCAAATGCAGCCCCTGTCGCGACCGGCGCCGAAGCGCCCTCACAAAAACAGGCCGGCGTGCTCAAGCTGGTGACCGCGTATCGCTCGCGCGGACATCTGGCAGCCAAGCTCGATCCGCTGGACATGGAACACGCGTTTCCAGCATCGGATCTGGAAGCGATCGGCTGGCTGCCGCGCCCGTCGGCGCCGGATCTTGATCCTGCGTTTCATGGACTTTCCAACGCCGATCTCGACAGCGAATTTTCCACCGGTTCGCTGGCGGGGCCGCAGCGCCTCAAGTTGCGCGATCTGGTCGCATTGCTGAAGGCAACCTACGCCGGCAGTATCGGCGCCGAGTTCATGCATATTTCCGACGCCGAGCAGCGGCGCTGGGTGCACGAGCAGCTCGAACGCGCCCGCGGCAACTACGCGCTCAGCGCCGCGGACAAGAAACGCGTGTTGGAAAAGCTCGTGCAGGCGGATGGACTCGAACGGTATCTGCACACGAAGTACGTCGGTCAGAAGCGCTTTTCGCTCGAAGGTGGCGACAGCCTGATTCCGCTGCTCGATGAGCTGATCCGTCGCGGTGGTGCGGACGGCATGAATGACATGGTGATGGGCATGGCCCATCGTGGCCGCCTCAATGTGCTGGTCAACATCCTCGGTAAATCGCCGCAGAAACTGTTCGAGGAATTTGACGGCAAGTTCGATCATGTGGATGACCCTGCGCATTCGGGCGACGTGAAATACCACATGGGTTTTTCCGCCGACGTAAAGACGCCAGGCCGTACCGTTCACGTCGCTCTGGCGTTCAATCCCTCGCATCTGGAAATCGTCAACCCGGTCGTTTGCGGTTCGGTGCGCGCGCGTCAGGCGCATCGCATGGATGCGACACGCGAACATGTGGTGCCGGTGTTGATTCATGGCGACGCCGCATTCGCGGGCCAGGGCGTCAACATGGAACTGCTCAACATGTCGCAGGCGCGCGGCTTCTGCGTCGGCGGCTCGATCCATGTGGTGGTGAACAACCAAGTCGGGTTCACCATCTCCAATCCCCACGACGCGCGCTCGACGCTTTATTGCACCGACGTTGCCAAGATGGTCAACGCGCCCGTATTCCACGTGAATGGCGACGATCCTGAAGCTGTACTGTTTGTCGCGCGGATGGCGTTCGACTACCGGCAGAAGTTCAAGCGCGATGTGGTGATCGATCTGGTCTGCTATCGCCGTCACGGCCACAACGAAGCAGACGAACCCTCCGCCACGCAGCCCTTGATGTACCAGATCATCAAAGCGCGCCCTCCGGCACGCGAGCTGTATGCGCGCACGCTCATCGATGAAGGCGTCGTTACCGATGCAGACGTCAAATCCATGGTCGACGCGTATCGCGCAATGCTCGACGCGGGCACGCCGATTGCTGAACTGGATCCCGCGTTTACAGACGAATTCGCGGTCGACTGGCGCAGCCATATTGGCGCCAGCTTGTCGCAAGCGGTAAACACCAGCGTCGACAGGGGGCGTCTGGACGAACTGGACCAGCGCATCCTGTCAATTCCGACCGGCGTGGTACTTCAGGCGCGCGTGGCAAAAATTTATGACGATCGCGTGAAAATGGCCGCGGGCACGCAAGCGATGGACTGGGGCTTCGCCGAAAATCTCGCCTACGCATCATTGATCGCCGACGGCTACGACCTGCGCCTGGTGGGCCAGGATTCGGGACGGGGCACGTTTTTCCATCGTCACGCGGTTCTTCACGATCAGGCCAGCGGTGGCGATTACATACCGCTCGCGCAGGTGCGCGAAGGCGCCAACGTCGCCGTGATTGATTCGCTCCTGAGTGAAGAAGCGGTGCTGGCTTTCGAGTACGGGTACTCGACCGCCAAGCCGCGAACATTGACGCTGTGGGAGGCGCAATTCGGCGATTTTGCCAACGGCGCGCAGGTTGTCGTTGATCAGTTCATCTCATCCGGAGAAGCGAAGTGGGACCGCCTGTCAGGCTTGGTGCTGCTGTTGCCGCATGGCTATGAAGGCCAGGGACCGGAGCATTCCTCGGCGCGTCTGGAGCGCTACCTGCAACTGTGCGCGCTCGACAACATGCAAGTGTGCGTACCGACTACACCGGCGCAGATGTTCCACATGTTGCGCCGGCAGATGTTGCGCGATGCGCGCAAGCCGTTGATCGTGATGACACCGAAATCCCTGTTGCGTCACAAGCTTGCGGTTTCGACCCTGGACGATCTGACCAAGGGCGGCTTCCAGCTCGCAATCGCCGATACGACTGCAAAGGATGCAAACAAGGTTCGCCGCGTCGTGCTGTGTTCGGGCAAGGTCTATTACGATCTCATCGAGGAGGCCGGCAAGCGCAAGATCCAGGATGTGGCGATTGTTCGCGTGGAGCAGTTGTATCCGTTCCCGCGTTCGGAAGTCGCCGTCGAACTGGCAAAGTACCCGGCCGCAAAGGATCTCGTCTGGTGCCAGGAAGAGCCGATGAACCAGGGCGCCTGGTATCAGATCCAGCATCATCTGCGTTCGGTGATCGCACGCACGAAACAGAAGCTGTCCTACGCCGGGCGAGCGCGTTCGCCAGCACCGGCGTGTGGCCATTTCAGCACCCATGTTGTCGAGCAGGCAGCGCTGGTGGAGCAAGCGTTGGTGCTGCCTGCCGGGTCCGATAACGTCGCGGAGTAGAATCCCGTCTCGCGATCGGGGACGAGCGCAAATCAAAGGATATTTATGATCGAAGTCAAAGTTCCAGTGCTGCCCGAATCGGTTTCCGATGCAACCATCGCCACATGGCACAAGAAGGCCGGCGATACGGTCAAGCGCGATGAGAACCTGCTTGATCTGGAGACCGACAAGGTCGTGCTGGAAGTGCCTTCGCCCGTCGATGGCGTGCTCAAGGAAATCAAACAGGAAGCGGGCGCGACCGTGATCAGCCAGCAGTTGCTTGCGATCGTCGAGGAAGGCGCGGCCGCGGCGGCGCCCCCGAAAGTAGCTGCTGTGGGAGCGGCGGAAGCCGCGATACCTTCCCCACACGTGCCGACCACTTCCGCCAAACCAATCGCAGCTTCCGTCGCTTCCACCAAAGCAGGTGGCGGCGCCGACCTCTCGCCCGCCGGCCAGCGCGTCGCCACCGAAAACAAGATCGATCCGCACCAGGTTGCCGCCACGGGTCGAGACGGTCGGGTCACCAAGGAAGACCTGGTCAATTTCATGCGCGATGGCAACACGGCGCCGGCCGCTGTCGCAGCGCCCGCCGCGAAGCCGACACCGACGCCAGGCGCGGCCGCTCCTGCGCATCCTGCGCCCGCGGCACTTGGCAATCCATTGCCGGCGCGTGCGCAAGAACGCGTGCCGATGACGCGCATGCGCACGAAGATTGCCGAGCGCCTTATGCTGTCTAAAAACTCGATCGCGATGTTGACCTCGTTCAACGAGATCAACCTGGCCAAGGTCGCCGCGATGCGCAAGGAACTGGGCGAGGCATTCGAGAAGGCCAACGGCATCAAGCTCGGCTACATGAGCTTCTTCGTCAAGGCCGCGTGCGAAGCGCTCAAGCGGCATCCCGTTGTCAACGCATCGGTCGATGGCAACGACGTCATCTACCACGGTTATCAGGATATCTCGGTCGCGGTGTCGACCGACAAGGGCCTGGTAACGCCGGTGGTGCGCGATGCGCAAAACATGAGTTTCGCCGACATCGAGAAAGCCATCGCCACCTATGCGAAGAAGGCGCGCGAAGGCGCAATGACGCTCGACGATCTCGCTGGGGGCACCTTCACGATCACCAATGGCGGAACCTTCGGTTCCTTGTTCTCGACGGTTCCTTGTTCTCGACGCCGATCGTCAACCCGCCACAAAGCGCGATCCTCGGCATGCATACGATCAAGGAGCGCGCGATTGTCGACAACGGCCAGATCGTTGCCGCACCGATGATGTATGTAGCAATCAGCTACGACCACCGCATCATCGACGGCAAGGACGCCGTACTGTTCCTGGTCGACATCAAGAACCAGCTTGAGAATCCGCAAAGATTGCTGCTTGGCCTGTAGGCCGGGCAGCATCCGGGAGCAGGAATCTGGGATGGGTGAAAGCTATCTGCCCCTGCTTGATCGATTCCCGATCTCCGCCACCCCATTCCCGTTGTGAGCGAACGAAATGAGCGAACAATTTGACGTCATCGTAGTCGGCGCCGGCCCGGCCGGCTATGTGGCCGCAATCCGCGCCGCGCAGCTCGGCCTCAAGGTCGCTTGCATCGACGATTTCGTCGGCAAGGACGGCACCGCTGCGCTTGGGGGCACCTGCCTCAACGTCGGTTGCATTCCATCGAAGGCGTTGCTCGATTCGTCAAGACAGTTCTGGAACCTGACCCGGCATTTCGACGTGCATGGCATCACCACCAAGGATGCAGCGATCGATGTCGGCACGATGGTCGGGCGCAAGGACAAGATCGTCAAGCAGTTTACCGGCGGCATTGCGATGCTGTTCAAGCAGAACAAGGTCACGACGTTTTTCGGCAAGGGCAAACTGCTCAAGGACCGTAAGGTCGAATTGACTGCTGCCGATGGCAGCAAGCAGACGCTCAGCGCTACCAACGTGATCATCGCGACCGGTTCGGTGCCGATAGAGTTGCCATTTGCAAAATTCGACAACAAATACATTGTAGACAATGCCGGCGCGTTGGATTTCAAGGAGACGCCTAAACGCCTCGGCGTAATCGGCGCCGGCGTGATCGGCCTTGAACTTGGCAGCGTGTGGAAACGCCTGGGATCGGACGTGACCATCATCGAGGCATTGCCGGAATTTCTGAGCGTGGCCGATGCCGATGTCGCAAAGACCGCCGCGCGCGAATTCGCCAAACAGGGTCTCAAGATCGAACTCGGCGCAAAACTGTCCAAAGCCGAGGTCAAAGGCAACGAGGTCCACCTCACCTATTCGGGCAAGGAGGGTGACAAGCAACTGGTGGTCGACAAGCTGCTGGTCGCAGTTGGTCGTCGCGCCTACACCGGCGGCTTGCTTGGCGACGGCACGGGGGTCAAGACTGACGAGCGTGGTCGCGTTGTTGTCGACGAACACAACTGGACCGGCATCGATGGCGTCTGGGCAGTCGGCGACTGCGTGCGTGGTCCCATGCTGGCGCATAAAGGTTCCGAGGAAGGCGTTGCGGTGGCAGAGATCATCGCCGGCAAGCCCGGCCACGTGAATCTCGACACCATTCCTTGGGTGATCTACACCGAACCGGAAATCGCCTGGGTCGGCAAAACCGAAGCGCAGTGCAAAGCCGAGAACATCCCGTACAAGACCGGCAGCTTCCCGTTCGCCGCGATCGGCCGCGCCGTCGCCATGAACGAACCGGCCGGCTTCGTCAAGATGATCGCGCACGCCGAAACCGACCGCATCCTCGGCGTGCACCTGGTCGGGGCATCCGTCTCCGAACTGGTGGCCGAATGCGTCGTCGCGATGGAGTTCAAGGGGTCGTCAGAAGATCTCGCCCGTATCGTGCGAAGATCTCGCCCGTATCGTGCACGCGCACCCGACGCTGTCCGAAGCGGTGCACGAAGCGGCGCTCTCGGTCGACAAGCGCGCGATCCACAAGGCGAACTGACGCGTCGCGACGGGTCCAGAGAAATGAACATTGCATCCTCCTTTCCCGCGTTCCGCGTCCACCACGATGGCAGCGGCCACCGCGCCGGCATTGAGGAGATGCGTGTAGGCGACCTTTCAGCGGGGGAAATCCTGGTCAAGGTTGCGTACTCGTCGGTCAACTACAAGGACGCGCTGGCGGGCACCGGCAAAGGGAAAATCCTGCGCACGTCGCCGCTCAATGGAGGCATCGACGTGGCTGGATATGTGGCTGCGTCGACGGATCCGGCATTCAAGGAAGGCGATCAGGTGTTATGCACAGGCAGCGGCCTGTCCGAAACGCGTGATGGGGGCTACGCGCACTACGCACGGCTCGAATCGAAATGGACGCTCCCGCTGCCGGCCCGGCTGACCTTGCGCGAATCAATGGCGCTCGGAACGGCCGGTTTTACCGCAGCGCTGGCGTTGTTTCAGATGGTGCGCAATGGTCAGACGCCCGACATGGGCCCGATCGTCGTCACGGGTGCCACCGGCGGTGTTGGCTCGCTTGCCATCGATATCCTGACCCGCGCCGGGTTCGAGGCGCACGCGATTACCGGCAAGGTGGACCAGTTCGACTATCTGATCGGTCTTGGCGCTGCGCAGTGCATCGCCCGAACTGGCTTGCACTGGGGCCAGCGTCCGCTCGAAACCCCGCGCTGGGCCGGTGCGATCGACAGTGTCGGTGGCGACATGCTGGCCGGGCTTACCCGGGTGATGCAGCCGTACGGCAATATCGCAAGCTGCGGTCTGGCCGCGTCCGCGAATCTGGCCACCACCGTGATGCCATTTATCATCCGAGGCGTCAGCTTGCTCGGCGTCGCGTCGGCGGGAACGGGCCGCGCGATCCGCGAGCAGGTGTGGGAAACCCTTGCTGGCGAGTGGAAACCGGCGCATCTTGGGGACATCGCCAACCGTGAAATCCCGCTCGAGGACCTCGGTTCGGTTTTCGATATCATGCTCGAGGGTCGATCTCGCGGCCGCACGGTTGTGAAAATCAGCTGAGCGGCGCTAGCCGACGAGCCCGAGCACGTCTAGAATGGGCGCGTCAACAGGGGAACACCGAAATGTCCACAGTACTGATTGTCGACGACTCACCGTCGCAGCTCGTCGGCATGCAACGCACGATCGAAAAGCTCGGTCATCAGGTTCTCACTGCTGAAGATGGTGCCGCAGGTGTCGAAGTGGCGCGCCGTGAATTGCCGGATTTGATCCTGATGGACGTCGTCATGCCGAACCTCAACGGGTTCCAGGCTACGCGGACCATCGCCAAGGATCCCAAGACCAGTCATATCCCGATCGTTCTGGTCACCACCAAGGATCAGGATACCGATCGCGTCTGGGGTATGCGTCAGGGCGCCAAGGCCTATGTGACAAAGCCGATTGACGACGCGGAACTCATGCGCGTGGTCAAGGAATACCTGCCGGCTGCGTAGGCGGCTGTCGATTTTGGAACGCCGCGTGGCGCGATGTTTTGCGCCGCGGGAAACATCGCGGCTGCCGCCGCTCCCACCGGGTCGCGACCATGCATCAGCATCCGCGTTCAGGCGCGCGGATCAAAGTCGAACGTCGTTTTCATTTCCTCGTACAGTGCACGTTGCGCATCGGTCGCAGCTTTGGGTACGTGTACTTCAAGCGTAACGATCTGGTCGCCGGGCGGCTTGCCGGGCCAGCCGCGACCGCGCAAACGCATCTTGCGGCCACCGTCCGAACCCGGCGGAATTCGTAATTCCACATTGCCGCCCAGCGTGGGCACCGGCACCGTCGCCCCCAGTGCTGCTTCCCAGGGCGCGATCGGCAGGCTGACGAGCACGTCACGACCGTCCAGCTTGAACCGCGAATCCTCACGCAGACCGATTTCCAGAATCAGATCGCCCGCGGGACCGCCGCTTGAACCCGCATAGCCTTGTCCGGCCAGACGTATCTGTTGACCCGGCGAAATCCCGGCGGGAATCTTCACCTCCAGCGTGCGTTCGCCGTTGCCATCGCGCAGACTTATGCGCTCGCGCCCTCCGACATACGCGACCTGCAGATCGATGGCGACCTGCGCATTCAGATCGCGACCGCGCCGCGGACCCGCGCGACCACCACCTCCTCGGTTGCCGAACAGCGATTCGAAAAAATCGCTGTAATCCTCATTGCCAGCGTTGCCACCGGGATGCTGCTCGCGCTGCCAGTTCGGCGGCGCACCGCGAAACTCGTCGCCCCCGCGATAGCCACCGCCTGCGCGCACCTGATCATAGGCCTTGCGCCGCGTCGGTTCCTTGAGCGCTTCGTAAGCCTCGTTGACGGCCTTGAATTTTTCCTCCGCGCCGCTCTCCTTGCTGACATCCGGATGGTATTTGCGCGCCAGACGTCGATAGGCCGACTTGATTTCGGCCGCGCTCGCATCCGGCTTCACGCCCAACGTTTCGTAGTAATCGGTGAACTGCATCCGTGTCCTCGTGTTTTACGACAAACAACCCGGCGCCAGTTTCGCCCGCCGCAGGCCGAACTACAAATGCGCGGCTGGATCCAGCCCCAATCCGGCGCCGAATTCGTCTGCGGGCCACCAATTCGCCACGCTGAACCTTGAGGGTGCGACGATGGCTTGCAAGTGCCTGTTACGCGGAAAGAGCGTCTATGATGGTGGAAGAGTCCGTCTCCCGCCGGACAAATACCGAGATCGACGATGACAATCCAGATGGGCGAGCGCATTCCCGCCGCCACCCTCAATGTTCTCAAGGACGGCGTTCAGCCCATTTCCACCGACGCGATATTTGGTGGCCGCAAAGTCGTGTTGTTCTCCGTTCCCGGCGCATTCACGCCGACCTGCTCGGCCAAGCATCTGCCCGGCTACGTGGAAAATTTCGCGCAATTCCAGTCGCGCGGCGTTGATGTCGCGTGCATCGCTGTCAACGATGCGTTCGTCATGGATGCGTGGGCGAAATCGCAAGCGGTGCCGGACGGACTGATGATGCTCGCCGACGGCAATGGCGCGTTCATGCGGGCTCTCGGACTGGAAATGGACGCGACGTCGTTCGGCATGGGTGTGCGCGGCAAGCGTTTTGCGTTGTACGCCGAAGATGGCGTGGTAAAACAACTTCACGTTGAAGCCCCTGGCGAATTCAAGGTGTCGAGTGCACAGGCAATGCTAGAGACGATCGGAGCGGCAGACGCGTAGTCAAGATCCGAGCACGGCAGCGGACTTCGGCACTGAGCCAACCTGCCGGGTCATTCGACCGGTGGCAACGACTCCCGTTCACCTTCGTTATCGACTGGCAATGCATCGTCAGCCTCATCGTCCCCCAGCGATTCAAGCTTGACTACGCCCACCAGCGCCTCGTCCGCAGGCAGGCGGATCAAGGTGACCCCCTGCGTGTTGCGGCCGACCCTCGCGATCCCTGCGGCGCCCGTGCGCACCAGGGTTCCCTGGTTGGAGATCAGCATCAACTCGTGGCTTTCGCCCAGCTGCACCGCGCCGATCAATGCGCCATTGCGCTCCGAGCATACGATTGCGATCACGCCCTGGGTACCGCGACCCTTGCGTGGATAGTCAACCAGCGGCGTGCGCTTGCCGTAGCCGCGCGTGGTCGCGGTAAGGATGTCGTTGTCACCTTCACCGACAATCAAGCTGACCACATGCTGGTCCGCAGCCAGCCGCATGCCCCGTACGCCTGTGGCGGCGCGGCCCATCGAGCGCACGGAGTTCTCGTCGAAACGCACCGCCTTGCCGTTGGAAGCGAACAACAGGATGTCGCTCGCGCCATCGGTCAACTGCACGTCGACCAAGGCATCGCCTTCATCGAGACCTATCGCGATCTTTCCGCGCTGCAACTGAAAAGCGAATTCGGTCAAGGGAGTCTTCTTGACCGTGCCGTTGCGCGTGGCGAAGAACACGAAGCGATCCGCGTCGAATTCTCGCACCGGCTGCACCGCCTGGACTTTCTCGTCCGCTTCCAGCGGCAACAGGTTCACGATCGGCTTGCCACGTGCATGCGGACCGGCATCCGGCAGTTTGTATACCTTTAGCCAGAACACGCGACCAGCGCTGGTGAACACGAGCAGCGTGTCGTGCGTGTTGGCAATCCACAGGCGCTCGACGAAATCCTCTTCCTTCATGTTGGTCGCGGAGCGACCTTTGCCGCCGCGACGCTGCGCACGATAAAGGCTGACCGGCTGACGCTTCGCGTAGCCCGTGTGCGAGAGCGTCACGACGACATCTTCGGGCTCGATCAGATCGAGGATGTCGAGATCTTCCTGGCTCGCCTGGATCACGGTGCGGCGCGCGTCGCCGTATTGCTCCTTGAGCGCAACGAATTCGTCGCGAATGATCCGGAGCAGGACGTCCGGATTTTCCAGAATCTCGATCAGGCCGGCGATCGCGTGCAGCAGATCCTTGTATTCGTCGGTGAGTTTTTCCTGTTCCAGCCCGGTCAGGCGGTTCAGGCGCATCTCCAGAATTTCCCTGGCCTGGATCTCGGACAACTGGTAGCCATCCGTCTGCAGCCCGTTTTCGGCCGCCATCTCCTCGGGACGCGATGCTTCCGCGCCGGCCGCGGCCAGCAAGCCACGCACCATGCCCGGCTCCCAGCGTCGGCCCAGCATGCGCAGCTTGGCTTCGTCCGAATTGGGTGAGGTCTTGATCAGCTCGATCATCTCGTCGATGTTCGCCAGCGCAACCGTCAAGCCTTCGACGATATGCGCACGCGCGCGCGCCTTGCGCAGATCGAAGATCGTGCGCCGCGTGACCACTTCGCGCCGATGACGAATGAATGCATCGAGGATCTCGCGCAGACTCAACGTACACGGCTGCCCGTCGAGCAGGGCAACCATGTTGATGCCGAACGTGACCTGCAACTGCGTCTGCTGGAAAAGATTGTTGAGCAACACATCGGCGGACGCGTCACGGCGCACCTCCATGACGATGCGCATGCCGTCCTTGTCCGATTCATCGCGCAGTTCCGAAATGCCCTCGATGCGTTTTTCCTTGACCAACTCGGCGATCTTTTCAATCAGCCGCGCCTTGTTCACCTGGTACGGCAACTCACTGACGATGATCGTCTCGCGGCCGTTGTTCTCGGTTTCGATTTCCGCCTTGGCGCGAACCAGGATGCGGCCGCGCCCTGTCTTGTACGCCTCAACGATGCCAGCCGCCCCATTGATGATGCCGGCAGTCGGGAAATCAGGTCCTGGCACCAGACGCAGCAAGTCGTCGAAGCCAAGGTCCGGTTCGTCGATCAATGCGATGCAGGCGGACAGCACTTCATTCAAATTGTGCGGCGGAACATTCGTCGCCATGCCAACCGCAATACCGGCCGAGCCATTGACCAGAAGATTGGGAATACGCGTCGGCAGGACTGTCGGCTCCAGTTCCTTCTCGTCGTAGTTGGGCTGGTAATCGACGGTTTCCTTGTCGATGTCGGCCAGAAGTTCCGAACTCAGCCGATCGAGCCGGCATTCCGTATAGCGCATCGCCGCAGCCGGATCGCCATCGACCGAGCCGAAGTTGCCTTGGCCGTCAATCAGCGTGTAGCGCATAGAGAAATCTTGCGCCATGCGCACCAGTGCGTCGTAGATCGACGCATCGCCATGCGGATGGAACTTGCCCATCACCTCACCGACCACGCGCGCGCATTTGACGTAGGGGCGATTCCAGTTGGTGCTCGCCTCATGCATCGCGTACAGCGTGCGCCGATGCACCGGCTTCAGGCCATCGCGTACGTCAGGCAGCGCACGCCCGACGATCACACTCATCGCGTAGTCGAGATAACTTTTGCGAACTTCGTCTTCGATATTGACGCGTATGACTTCTTTGGCCAACTCAGCCATCAGCAATCCTCTGCAAAGCCCAATTCGGAAGAATGCGCAGGTCCGCCAACGCGGGAATCGAGGCTTGGGAACGCAGTCGATTCGATGCACATCCGAAGATCGCGCGGACGCCGTCCGGCGCGCGCGAACGCAACGTGAAATCTTACCATAGCGGGACCGTCAAAGCCCGGTTTTTTACGGTATTTCAGTGCACCTCGCGGGTGGTTCCGGCAGGACTGACGACAGCCAGTCCACGCGTCATCGCAATCAGGGGCGGCGTATGCGCGGGGCGCGAAAAATCCAGAATTTGGAGGTCACGAAATTGAGCACCGCGCCGGCAATCGATCCTGCCGCAACACCGATAGCTGGCCACTCGCGCACCAGCGGCCAGAACGCGATGCAGGCAGCATACGCACCATAGTTCAAAGCAAATCCGCCGACCATTGCGACCAGATAGCGAAACAATTCGCGCCGCCGACTGCCGCTGCTGTGGCCCGCGAAGGTGTAACGGCGGTTGAAACTCCAGGTCGTGGTCGCCGCAGCAAGAAACGATACGACGCGTGCCGTATAGGGATTGACCGCGAACTGGCGCACGAGAAGTTGCACGATGCCCGCGTCGACGGCGAAGCCGATCGCTCCAACCAGGGCAAACAGAAAAATCTGCCTATGCAGGGCCATTCGCAGTCCCGCGCGGATGGACGCTCAAGGCGGATTGACGGACAACGTCCGCATGCGTGCGGCATCGGGATGTTCGACGACGCCGCGCTCGGTCACGATCACGTCGATCAAGCCGGCTGGCGTGACATCGAATACCGGATTCCACGCCTGCGCGCCCTCCACCACCGTGCGTTGTCCGGCGTACGCGAACAGTTCCTCGGACGAGCGCATCTCGATCTCGATGTCGGCGCCGCTGGGCGTCGACATATCCACAGTCGAGAACGGCGCGACGACCATGAACTTGACTCCATGATGGCGTGCGCTGACAGCAAGCTGGTAAGTGCCGATCTTGTTGGCGGTGTCCCCGTTTGCCGCGATGCGGTCCGCGCCGACTATGACCCACTGCACCTGCCCGGATTTCATCAGATGCGCGGCAGCGGAATCGGCGATCAAGGTGGCTGGAATCTTGTCGCGCACCAATTCCCATATCGTCAGGCGCGCCCCTTGCAACCAGGGCCGCGTTTCGCCTGCAAATACTCGGGCGATGCGTCCGGCACTGACGCCAGCGCGGATCACTCCGAGTGCGGTGCCGTAACCCGCTGTGGCGAGGGAACCGGTGTTGCAATGAGTCAACACGCCAACGCCTTGGCCAAGGAGCGCAGCACCAAGCTTGCCCATGCGCCGGTTCGCCGCGAGATCCTCGTCCTGGATCGCCTGCGCTTCGCTCGTCAGCGCCGCCGCATCGGCACCACGCAAGATCGCGCGTTTCATGCGATCGAGCGCCCACATCAGATTGACCGCGGTCGGCCGTGCGGCGCGCAGGTGGGTCAGCGCCTTGTCGAGTTGCGCGCGATCGCGTTGCGCCGCGAGCACAACACCCCAGGCGGCGGCGATCCCGATCGCCGGGGCACCGCGCACAACCAGCGTGCGGATTGCGGCCGCCACCTCGTGCGCGTCATGGCAATCGACAAAGGCCTCGACGGACGGCAGTTTGCGCTGATCGAGCAGGCGCAAATGATCGCCGCACCACAAGACGGCGCGGATCGAATCATGCTCGTTCGCAGATGCCATCGACAATGCGCTCGGCGGGAAGTCGGTGGTAGGTTTCGCAGTTTCCATGCACAACAAAGCGTAACAGCGCACCAGCGCTGCGGCCAATATGGTGACGACGCCACTCGCTCGGCAAGCAGCTGGACGCACTAAGCGCGTCCAGCCCGAAGTAGCGCCGCCAGCGTCTGCCGGCCGACTGGGTCGACCGGCAAGCGAGGTCAATGCTTCGTCATGCCGCGTTTCAGATCGCGCATTTCGTTGTGATTGCGAATGACCTGCGGCAGGTATTTGTCGGCCACCATGCGCACAGACGGGTCATCCGATTCCTTTACCGCATGGCGAAAACGGTTGAGGATGCGGTCCTCGAACTGTTCAAGCTGCACTATGTATTCCATTTCCTTGTCATCGGCCATCTTGGCTCGCAGTTCCGCATACCCCTTGCGCAGCGTGCCGGCGAGCGTACCCCGTTGCGCGGGCCTTTCGCCCTCAGCCGAAACCTTGCCCTGCAAGTCGACGATGATTGCGGCCTTGGTGTCTGCCATACGCGAGAAAAACTGCTTGAGGTCGGCTCGCGTCACTTCATGGGCAGCTTCCTGGTAGAACTTCTTGCCATCGGTGAGGACTTCGATCAATTCGTTGAGCGTCGAGGTATCTGCATTCATCGATGTTCTCCTGCTGGATTGGTATTTCAGCTTGCCTGCGCCGACGTGAATCGCAGCGTGACAAGCGGACTGAGCCATGCGTCGAAGCGAGAAATGAGATCTTCGGAAATCCGTGCACTTGCTCGCGATAACCAATCTGCTTGTTCGTTCCTCAGCTCCGTGCTGCGCCCATGCCACGTCGCGCGTACCCGACACGTGCAGTACGATTGCATGCACGCCGTGGGTGTCATCGTCGGAAACTCGAGCGGGAGTCCTCGCGCGTGTCTCTCATCTGATCGATGATTTGCTCGCCAGATCGACATGATCGGGTCCGCACATCGTCGTCGACATTGCAGGCGCCGCAGGGATGCCGCCTGCAAACCTGAAACGCAAGGGCAGGCGTGCCAGGAGTTTCCTTTGCGCACGTTCGAGACGACTTGACGAACACTGCTTGCAGCGGTTCCTGGTGCTTTTCGATGAACATTGCAGTCCCGCTCATGCGCGACAGCTCGACCAGCCGCGGCCTGCAACCTGGTGCCATCCGTTGTAATCTGCCGCAAAGCGTGAAAAGGAAACTCGATTCCAATGCATTCGACACTGCCAAACGACGTCCACGACGCTGCGGTCCGGGCTCAAGCCGCGTTCGATCAGTCTTCCGAGCCGCAGTGGACGCTCGATATCTCAACAGCGGCGCCCACGTTCAATAAGAGCTGGATCGAGCGTATCGATGCGCATCCGACCGACTGGTTGGCAGCGGTTTATCCTCTCGATCGCGCACGGATGAATGCACTGTGGGCGCGCGCATGCACGCTGCTGCAACCGATGCGGGCACAGGCGCGTTTGCGTCTGCGCGACGGCAGCACGCGCTGGCACCAGTTCAGCGCGACGCCGCTGCGCGCTCACCCCGATGCGGAAGTGTCCGGCTGGGGCGGGCTATGCGTCGATATCGACGATTGCAAACGTGTTGCCACGACCGTCCGCGCGGAGCAGGAGGGCATCAGCGCGTTCATGGGCCAGCTCAATCATGATTTGCGCAACCGGGTTGCCGCCCTCGCCATGTCGGCGCAGGTGCTGCAGCACGACGACGCGTCCGCAGAAATGCGTGCGCGCGCGCAAGCGGCCGTGCAGCGCCAAGCGTTTTCGATCACCGAGCGGATCGAATCGCTGTCCGCTGCGATCGAGCCCGCCGATCCAGACGCCGCGTCGGTGCAAGTCGTGGAGCTCGGCGACGTGCTCGAGAGCGTGCGCGAGACGATGGCCGCGGCCGCGCGCGAGCGCGAAATCGAGCTCGTGTGCGAGCGGCCGGCGCAGGCTGTCACCGTTCAAATAGATACAAATGGCTTGCAAGAAGCTTGCGAAAACCTGGTCTGGCATGCCCTCGATCAGGATGTCGCGGCGACCCTCGTGCTGTGCATCGCGCCGGCTCGCCAAACCAGCGAGATCGGGTTGCGGGTCGCCGGTCGCGCACCTCGGACTCCGCCGGCGACACCCAAGCACGATGCGTGGGAACACGGGTTGAGCCTGCATATCGCGAGCCGGTTTGCCGAGGCAAATGGAGGTTGCGTTATCGTGCGCGATGACGCCGATGGCGATGCAGATGCCACGTTCGACTTGTACATCGCGGCAACCGTACGTCCTTGAACACGCTTCAAGGATCGTCTTCGCTACCGACCTGGTCGTCGTTGATCAACCCAGCCGCGCGGTAGCGCAGCAAACGGTTGTAGATGGTTTTCGCGGTGATGCCGAGCGTCTTTGCGGCGCGACGCTTGTTGTGGCCATGATGGGCCAGCGTCTTGAGCAGCATTTCGCGTTCGATCTCTTCAAAGGTCATGCCGACACGGAAGCAAATCGAGCCGTCCGCTGCATTCACCGAGAAAGTCGCGCGCTCCGACTGCATCTCGATTGCATCGCCGGTGGCAAGGATGTAGGCGCGCTGTACCGCGTTGCGCAGTTCACGCACGTTGCCGGGCCACGCACGTGTGGCGAGATGATCCAGCGCGGCGGCGGTGAGGAAACGGCGCGTGCCGTAACGTTCGTTGAGGCGCCCGAGGAACCGTTGCGCCAGCAACGGGATGTCGCCGTTGCGTTCGGTCAAGGTCGGCAATGCGATAGGGAAATCGAGCAGGCGGAAATACAAATCCTGGCGCAAGCTTCCGTCCGCTACCGCAAGTGCGGGATCGCGATTGGTCGCGGCAATGATACGTACATCGATCGAAATCTCGCGCGACCCTCCGACGCGGGTCAACGAACCCGATTCGAGCACGCGCAGCAGGTACACCTGCAACGCTGGCGGCATCTCGGTAATTTCGTCGAGAAACAACGTGCCGCCGTGGGCACGCTCGAAAAAGCCCGCATGCGATTGCAGCGCGCCGGTGAATGAGCCGCGCTCGTGACCGAACAACTGGCTGCTCAACAGCTCGGGTGCGACAGCCCCACAATTGAACGCCACGAAGGCACCGTTGCGGCCACTGCGATCGTGCAGCGCGCGAGCGACAAGTTCCTTGCCTGTGCCGCTTTCGCCGCGCAGGAAAACGATCACGTCGAGAGGGGCAACGCGGCGAATCTGCTCGAACACTTCGCGTATTGCCCCGCTCTGACCGATCATGCCGCTGAAGTCGCCGCCGGTCGAAGACTGCGTCGACTGGCGCGCGCGCGCATGCAGATGTGCCCGTTCAAGCAGGGCGGTGAGCGCCTCCGGAGCGAGCGGCTTCAGCAAATAATCGACCACCGGCGAACGCACCGCGCGGATAGCCGATTCCACGGTGGGCTGGCCTGTGACGACCGCTACCTGACCCAGCGCCGCAAGATCGAGATCATCCAGCAAATCCAGACCATTGCCGTCAGGCATGTCCAGATCCAGTACCAGCAAGTCGAAGTGACCGTCGCGTGCCACCCTGCGGGCTTCGCGCAAGGTAGTCGCGCGCGTCGCCGAACAATTGGCCAACGCGGCGAGGTCTGCGACCGCCGATTGAAATTCGACGTTATCGTCGACTATCAATACCTTGCCGAGGGCTTGAGTCATGTCCGCTTTTCCGCACGATCGATTCGCGAGTTTATACAACTGCATGCGCGCCGGCGCATTCCGAGCCCTTGAATGCACGATGGCTTCCCGCTTTCTGAACGAGCGTGGGCACCGCCAGCAAGCTGAACCGCTTCCGCTCGCAGCCGCGAGGGCGCGCGCGACGGTAAATAAACTGCGCGATCCGGTTCACGTGCAGTCCATGTGCGGATGCGCAATGTCTCATCATCGATCCAACCAGAGGGCGCCATGGCAGACCACGACCGCAAGGATCCCGCTAGTCCGTCCGAAAAGGCGCGGCGCATCGAAGAAACGCCGGAACAACGTTCGGGGCGCAAGGCGAAGGAAAGCCGCAATCTCGATTCGGCATTGGAGGAGACGTTTCCCGGCAGCGATCCGGTTTCTCCGTTCATACCCGCCAAGCCACGTATTTGAGTTCGCGATCGTGTATCCGCATTGCCGAATTCTAGTCATCGATGACAACTGCGACGTGGCCGACGCGCTCGGCATGATGCTGTCCATTGAAGGACACACCGTGCAGATCGCCAATAGCGGGCATGAGGCACTCGTACTGGCTGACCGTTATGTTCCCGATATCGCTTTTCTCGATATCGGCATGCCTGAAATGGATGGTTACGAAGTCGCCGGATTGTTGCGCGAGAAGCTTTCGGCGAAGCCCCCGCTGCTGGTTGCATTGAGTGGCTATGGGAGCGCACTTGATCGCGAAAGGTCGCGGGCGGCGGGATTTGATGCGCATGTGACCAAGCCGCTCGACATCAGCAAACTTCGCGATCTGGTGGACCAGGCGTGCTCGACCCAATCGAGCCGGACTCGGCAGTAGTCGTCCGCCGCACACTCAGGTCGATCACTTCGAGCTTTGTCGTGCCCGCGGTAGAAATTTCGGGTGCGTGCGTAATCTTTGCGCGTTTCCAGCGCTGAAAGCCTGACCTTGACTCACGTCCCCGCATGGCGCCGCGCTGCGCCGTCCCTGCATGTGCTTGGCCTCTTCCTTGCTATGACGTCGGCTGGCATCAAATCATCATCCACACAAGAATTCTCAGGAGCTGCCGTGAACCGCAAACCCATCGGTACCTTAAGTGGTGATCTTGCGTCGATTGCGAAAAAAGTGTGCGAAGGCATCCGTGGCTCGATCGTGACGGTATGGGTCAATGATTCCTCCGACGTGTACGTCGATCCGAGCAGTGCCGCCGATGGCATCCGCATGCATTCGCTGGTAGGGACCTACACGATGGGCATGAATCCGTTGGACGTCGCCGACGACCTGCAGGAATTTCGGCGCGAGCGGGCGCGCCAAGGAATTCTTGACTGATGAACGCGGGTCCGGGCAGGCGCGTCAGGCTTGGGCGACGCGAGCCGCAAGGCGCCCACGCCACTCATGGCAGCGTTTTCTTCAACCTTGTTTCGAGATACGCCTGTCGGCACCGATGATCGGTCGACAGAACCCTCTCGCTGAGTTGGTCTGAGCAGGCGCCAGTCCCATTTCACCGCGATGCTGGCTTTTTTCTGTCGCCTGATTCCACAAATGTGGCCCGGATTTCGGCACAGGCCGTGGTCTGCATGAACAAGGCGACAACGTGTAACACCGTTGTTAATCGAGCGTTTCCAAAAGCGGGTGTATTGATACAGCTCAGCCTGTCGCGACTCTCTCATGAGCGACCCGAGACCGCCTTTGCGACGGTCCGGCAGGCTGACCTCCTCACAAGCAGTATCACCAGACGGGTGTCGCACTCGTCGAACTCCGCTCGATCGACCGAAAAAACGAGTCGAACCCATTTCAAGATTGAAAATGCCCGTTCGAGGCGCCCTCAGAAGTCGAGGGATCTCATCCGCAGCGTTGTGTTTTGCCGACACGTTCATGTGGCATAAATCCACTCCGACTAGGCTTCGATTGCGGTTCAATCAAGGAGAGAGTCATATGAGCAAATACAACACGCTGATTTTTTGTCTGGTCGCTGCGGCCGGACTTGCCGCCTGTACGCAGAAATCGCCCGAGGAAGCCAGTCAGGATGTCCAGGAGGCCCAACAAAAGGCAGCCCAGGACGTAAGCGAAGCGAAACAGGATGCGCAGCAGGATATGGCCAAGGCGCAGGCAAAAGTTGAGGCCGCCAAGGTGGACGCCCAGGCAGAGGCCGCCAAGGCCCACGACAAGGCCAACGATGCAATGAGCAGCGCGTCAAAGGATGTCGCCTCGGAACGTTCCGATGCCGCGACGACCGAAGCCAAAGCGCACTACGACGTTGCCATTGCCAAGGCAGACGCGGCTCACAAAGTCGCTATGGCTCAATGTGAAGCGATGCCCTCGGCGCAGCAGAGCGCGTGCAAGGAACATGCGGATGCTGATTACGACGCTGCCAAAACCAGCGCCGCGACCGAACGCGACAGTGCCAAGGCAGCCGCCGACAATATCCAGCACTGATCCGTCGCCGGGCAACAGAGCGTTGCGCTCGCGAGGTCAGCGATAAAAATCATCACGTGTTTGGTACGCCCGACATGAACATTGCTCGGCGAGCCGCGCAAGCGGCTCGCAGGAGCAGGTTTTGTGGACGGCTGCATATTCCTGATCGCCAATCGGATATCGAGAGGGATGCGATAGCGCGGATGGCTGGATGTTGCTACTGATGCGGTGAGGGCGACTAGGCCCGGTGTCGGAACCTAAGCCGCGGCCGGCCTGATCGCCGGCATCCTCGCACTCGCAATTCCCGCAATTGACATCACTGTAACTGGCGCCGGTTTGATGACCTCGCCGGGAGCCGAGGTGGTGGGTGGTCGTCTGCATGGGCCGGCGCGAGTTTCCCCAAGCCGTTCGCCAGCGAGCACGGATTCGCCGGCCCGTGGATAACGAATCGATCCCGACCCATACAGGCGGCGTTAGCCTTCATGGCTTAGCGATCGCCGAGCATGGACGCCGCTGATTGGGCAACTTTGTTGGCGCACGAGGGCGGCGTTAGACGCCGGGTTCCGGCGTCGAACCAAACTGCCGCTCGCGCTCGTAGTCCAGCAGATTCCTCGCAATCGGTTACGCAGACTTGCGCGGTTTGGTGGGTGTTTGTTTCGCCGGCACCTTCTTTGCGGCACGCTTTGCGGGCCCCTTCTTCGCAGCCTTTGACGGCGACTTGCGCTGCGCTGGCGTACGTTGCTTTGTATCGATGCTTTGTTTGAGCAGCGCCATGAAATCGACCACGTTGGTCGTTGCGTTTTCGGGCAGGTGTGACTCACCTTCCTCAGCTGCCGCGACCACCCCCTTCTGTTTCAATCGCTTTTCTATGACCTTGTGCAGACGCTCGCGAAATTCATCGCGATAATCGTCCGGCTTCCATGTGCTCGCCATGGATTCGATCAACTGCTCGGCCATCTGCATTTCCTTCGGTGTAATGCGATATTCCGCAGCACCTTTCGATGGAAGAGTGAAATCGCGCACGTCAACCACTTCTTGCGGATAGCGCAGCAGCACCATGACCAGCGCATCGTCTTGGGGCATCACTGCGGCGAGGTACTCGCGCGTGCGAATCACTACGCGCGCAATACCGATTTTGCCGGTCTTGACCAGAGTTTCGCGCAACAACACGTAACCCTTCTCGGCTTTTTTCCCCGGCACCAGGATGTAGGGTTTTTCGTAATAACTGGGCCTTATCGACGCGGCATCGACAAACGCCTCTATCTCGACCGCCTCATGACTTTCCGGCGCGGCTGCCTTGATGTCGGCCTCGTCCAGCACGACGTAGCTGCCCTTTTCGTACTCGTATGCCTTTACGATGTCTTTCCACGGCACTTCCGCACCGGTGTCGCTGTTGACACGCTCGTAGCGCACTGGTTTGTTGTTGCGGCTGTCGAGCATGCGGAAGCTGATGTCGGTGCGCCGCTCTCCGGACATGAGCTGGATCGGTATGTTGAGCAAACCAAAAGACAACGTACCGCTCCAGATCGCGCGAGGCATCTCGTTCTCCTGTTGTTCGTCAGATGCGGCCGAGCAGAAGCAGAACCACGATGATCACGACGATCAGACCGAGGATACCACTGGGGAAATAGCCCCAACTGCGACTGTGCGGCCATCTTGGGAGCGCTCCGACCAGCAACAAGATGACGATAATGAGGACGATCAATGATAGCGACATGACATTTCTCCAGTGCGGCACGATCGGGTAGACCACTACACGAGACGTGCCAATCCCGAGAGCTACTGTTGGGCTCGCTTGAGATCGCGAGAGGCAGGTTGAGCGCATGTAAAAAACTCCCGCCCACAGCATTATTTTCATGGTAGGCGGCAAGCAGCGAGCCTCCCCCTTAGCAACGGCGCATGCAAGGGCCTCGCATCGCATTCAGGGCGCATTGTCTGCGCACGCGCTTTCATGCCCCGATGGAAACCCTCGCTCCGCACCTGTACACAAACGCGGCCGATATCACGCTCATCGAACAGCGCGCGCACGACTTGGTCAGTGGCGCACGCATCCGCATCACCCTGCATGACGGCAACCTCGTGGAAGGTGTGGTTGCAGAACTTCCCGTCGTGCAACAGTTCCGCGATGCACAGGGCAATGAAGGCATGAACGGCGTTGTGCGACTGGAAGATCCGGATGTTCCGTTATGGTCGGTCTACCTATGGCTGAGCGATATCCACTCGGTGGAAAGACTCGACTTGCGGTAAAGCCCAACGGGGTTGTGGCGCGACTAGCCACATCGAAGACATGAACGTCCCGACCTCCCTATTCCACGTATCCGACACGTGTCCGGTTTGCGCCGTCGACGTGCAGGCAAGGGCGTTGCTGTTCGACAAAGCGGGCGGCGCATTCAAGAGAGCGCAACGCTGGCGCGAATTCGCGCGCTCGCCATTCCTCGCGCCAACACCGATGTGGATCTGCGCTGCTTGATGCCTGGCGCGACGGCCATATCCAACGCAATATCGGCCGTGCGATCACGAGGCAACCACACAAGCTCGAAGCGAGCTTGTTGCGCATATTGCGAAGAGCGCGACGTCGTTAGCCAGCAAGGGAGCCTGGAAGCCGCGATACTTTCGTGCAAGCAAAAAAGCAGCGCGGCTGCCACCGCTCCGACACAAATTCCGACGACTCCCCCGGCTCAGCCGCTTACATCAACCTGCCCGCAAGCGATCGCGAAGGCCTCCGTTTCTCTGCACGGTCCGCGCCAATGCTCCGCACAAGACGTCGCCCCTTGCCCAGATCGCAGCGTGGCGTTTTGCGCGCGATACCGCGGTGTAGATCAGTTCGCGCGTCAGCAACGGATTGTCCGCATCGGGCGGCAACACCACCGCGACATCCGCGTACTCCGAGCCTTGGCTGCGGTGGATAGTGATCGCCCATGCACTTTCGTGTGCTGGTAGCGCACGCGGGGAGAAACTGCGCAGGCGGGCCACGCCGTCGCGATCGCTGGCTTCGAACCAGACACGTAAACCGTTCGCACCTGCGAGTGCGACGCCGACATCGCCGTTGAACAATCCTCGCGCGTAATCGTTGCGCGCGACGATGACCGGGCGGCCGTGATACCAGGTTTTCGCCGCATCGAAGTCGTACCGCCCGGCGAGAACGCGCGTCATCAGCGCGTTGACGCCCTGTGCGCCAAAGGGACCTTCGCGCAGCGCGCACAAGACCTGCGCCTCACGCAACAAATCAAGCGCCACCTGCGGCTCGATCGTTCGCATCATGAGACGCGCGATCGCCGCTTCGCGCTCGTCGATCCATGCCTCAACCCGCGCGCGCAGGGCTGCCCCATCGGCGCAGTCGTCCACACGGAATCCGTCGCCCACGCCGTCCCTGATCGCGTCGTCGAGCCACGCCGTGTCGTTATCGCGCAATGCCTGGATCGCGTGTTGCAGGCTGTGTCCGGAGCGCCACACATGGGTCAGCGTGACCACATGCCCAGCCAGCACAGTATCTGTGGCCGTGCGCTGCAGTGCGCTCGTCATCAAGGGTGCGAGGAGCGCACATAACGAATCAGGAAACGCGTTCCGCGGCGCACCGGCAACCATGTCGGCGAGCACCGATCCGGCTTCGACAGAGGCCAACTGATCCGGATCACCGAGCAGGATCAAGACGGCACCGGGACGCATCGCGTCGAAGAGCTGACGCATCATGGCCAGATCCGCCATCGAGGCTTCATCAACGACCACGATGTCAACCGGTAGATGATTGCTTGCGCCGTGCGCGAATGTGTTTTCGTACGGATGAAACCCGAGCAATCGATGCAAGGTGCGCGCGTCGCCGTGAGCGATGCGGTCGAGCAAATCGCGAAACGGCGAGTCGGCCGCGAGCGTCGCACGCAGTTCGTCCTTGCCTTTGGCAATCGCCTGCGCAAGACGCTGCGCGGCCTTGCCAGTCGGTGCCGCCAACGCGAGGATCGGTAGTGCTGGCAAACCGCAGGCTGCGGCATGGCGCAGCAAGATCAGCAGCATGCGCAACACCGTTGTGGTCTTGCCGGTACCTGGGCCGCCGGTCAACACGAACAATCGCGCACCCGGCACGGCCGCCACGGCCGCGCGCTGCCATTGGGTTTGCGCACGATCGGCATCCGCGAACAGCTCGTCGAGTTCCGCGGACAGCTCAGCGGTTCCGACTGGCAGCACGCGCGCTGCGCAGCGGGCTGAAACACCGGCAGCCACTCGCTCTTCGTGGCGCCAGTTCCGCCACGCATAGAAGCGCGCGTCGTTGTCGAGTACAAAAGGTGAAAACATCACGCCATCACCAACCCAGGAATGTTCTCGCAAGCGCTCAAGCTCGCTCGTATCGAACGCCGCATCGCCGGATGCTTCAATCCGTGCTTCAAGGAGTCGCGCACAGGCGTGCCCTTGTCCTTCGGCAACACTGGCCGCGAACGACCGGCAAACGCGTCGTCGAGCGCTTCGATCAATGCGTGCGGCCAAGCCCGACGCCACACGCCAATTCCAGGCGCAAGCCCAATCGCGCGCACAAACAGATACCAGCTGTCACCGAGGTGGATGCTCGGTGCATAGTCCGGCAGACGCTGCCGCAGGTAACGATGCAAGGCAACCGTGTAAAGCAAGGCTTGCAGAACGTAATGATGTTCGGCCATCGCGACGTCGAGCGCCGAGCCGCGATAATCATCGAGGCGCGCGCCTAACCAATTGGACTTGTAATCGAGCACGTGATATCGCCCTTTCCATTCGAAGACGAGGTCCACGAAACCAGTCAGCATGCCGTTCAGCACGACTGCATCCAGACTTGCAGGCACCGCGTCGGCGCAGCCATGCGCAGCGCACAACTCACGCAGCTGCGCGACACGAACGTGCTGCACGGGAAACTGGAATTCGAATTCGCACACGCGCGCAGACCGCGCCAACAGCGCCAGACTAAGACCATCGCCCAGATCGCTCTGGCGCGTGCGATCGACGAGACAGGCGACGCGTTCCACCGCATCGCCGACGGTTTCGTCCTTCGCATGAATCGCGCGCGCGACGAGTTCGCGCTCGACCAACGCGCACTGGGCGGGCCACAGCGAACCCTCCGCGGCGCGTTCCAGAAGCGCGTGCAACGCATCGCCGAATCGCGGTCCACGCAAGGAATACAAGGCGAGCAGACGTGGATCGTCGCCACTATCGTTGATCGATGCAGCATCGGAAACGGATACATCAGCAGTGGTCACATCGGCAAGCATGTCGCCTGTAGCGATCGATTCGAGAGCCCCAGCCGCCTGTCGGACCAAACCGCTAAAGCTATGCAGCCACTGAAAAGCGCGCAGCCTGGGCAATGGCGTCTGGGTTGCCCGTATGGCGTGCCCCTGCACGCCCGGCACAAAACACGCGCCCGGAATTACCGGCATTTCTTGCACGGCGATACCGCCAAGCGCAGCGGCGAGTTGCGGCAATGACTCCTCTTTGCACGACAGACCCGCGCGACGCATTGCATCCCCCAGCAGTAAATCGATCGCAGCGACTCGCCAGGCACGCGCGTAGCGCGCGGTGCCACTGCCGAGTGCAACATCACGATCGACCCAGTACACGTGCACCGCGTGAACTGCACGCGTCAGGGCGACATACAGCAGGCGCTGGCGTTCCTGCAGGTCTTCCTCGAAATGGCGTCCCGTGTGCTCGGCAAAATACGCCGAACCCAAGTCGATGCGTGGATCGCCTGCGGCGTCGTGGAAACGCAGCACCTTGGGTGCGCGCGGCCCTCCCCGATCGCTGATGCGCCAGATCATCGGCAGGTAGACGATCGGAAATTCAAGCCCCTTGCTGGCGTGGATGGTCAGCAACTGCACGCGTTGGGCGTCGCTTTCGATGCGCAACTGGCGCGCCTCAGCAGCGTCGGGATCGCCCTCGCCGCCCGCGCGGCGCATCGCGCCAAACCATGCAAGCAAACCCTCCAGCCCTTGCCGCGACGATTCCTGTTCGGCAAGCAGTTCGCCCAGATGACGCAAGTCGGTCAACGTACGCTCGCCTTCGCTGGCCGACAACAGTGCGCTTGCACGCAGGGCGAGAATTTCGTCGATCAACGCCAGCACTCCGCGCGTACGAACACGTTCGCGCCACGATTCAAAGCGCTCCAATTCGCGCTCGAACGCGTCCACATTTTCCTGCCAGGCAATGAAGTCGGCGAATTCCGCGCCCAACAGTCGCGTCGACAACGCACCACGTATGGCGTGATCGTTCCCTGCGTCAAGCACCGCGCGCAAAACCAGCTCCAGGTCGCGCGCGACTTCGCCATGAAACACGTTCCCGCGGCCACTGCCGACGCATGGCACTTCGCGGGCCAGCAGTCGCTTGCGCAACGCCGCGATCTGCGCGTTGGTCGACAGCAGCACGGCGATGTCGCCGGGTCGAACGCGCTTGCCGTCAATCGTTTGGGACGGATCATTCAATTGCGCGACGATGCGATCGGCGCAATCGTCAAGCGCGAGCGCATCGAGCTTGGTCAGCGCAGAGATCCGGTTGCCCTTGTGGTCGAGTGCATTGCCGCGGAATGCATGCAGAATCAAGGGTTCAGCAACGGGCACGCCATCGATGACGTAGGTTTTTTCATCGAGGATTCCGGCTGGCGCAACCGCGCGATAGTCGATGCCCGACTCGCCGAATCCGCCACCGTCATCGCCATACAATGCATTCACCGCACCGACCAGCGCGCGACTCGAACGGTGATTGACGGCGAGCGAAAGCCGCATTGCGGTCTGCGCACGGGCGCGCAGATACGCTGCGATATCTCCGCCACGAAAGCCGTAGATGGCTTGTTTGGGATCACCAATCATGATCAGGGTGCCGCGGGACGCTCCGTCCGCATCGCAATAAATCCGATCGAAGATCGCGAACTGGCGTTGGTCGGTATCCTGGAATTCGTCGATCAGCGCAGCCGGAAACGCCGCGTACAGGCAATCGGCCAATGCCGAGCCGGCGCCGGCGCCACACAAACGTTCGTACACGTCGTCTATCAGCATGGAGAACGTCAGCACGTTGCGTTGACGCGCACGAAGCGGAACCTGCTCGCGGCATTCAGCGGCGGCGGCGGCGAGTACAGCGCCGCGCGCGAACGTCTTGCGCAGATCGAGCAGGGTGCGTAGCTGCTGCAAGTGGCGGATCAGCGGGTGATCACACAGGGGTTCGTGAGCGCCCGGTGCCTGTTGCTCCTCGATCGCGCTTGTTTCAAATACCTTGCCAGGCTCACCGAGCAACGCGGCGCAAAGATCACCATCAGCACGCAAGACACAGGCTATCGTGCGCAAGCGGTTGGCGAGCTTGCTTTTGCCACGCGCAAACAACGCCTTGTCGCTCGCCATTGCGTCCAGTGCTTCAACCGTCGCGCTATTGGAGAGCACAGCGATCTGCTGCTGCAGGGCCACCATTCCATCGGCTTCGATCGCGCCGCTGGCACTCGATGCGAGCGCGGCGACATCACGCAACAACGCCTCAGGACCCGCGTCTGCGACCGCCTCGCCTTCGCCATCGTCGATTGCACCAACCAGATAGCGGCGGCGCCAGAAATCCTCGATGCATTCGCGCATCAGTTCGCTTTCGTCAACCAGCGTGTCGCCGGCAAATGAGGCATGACTTTGCAGCGGAAAATCGCTCTGGATGCGCTGACACAACGCGTGAATGGTCGAGATTGGCGCGTGATCAAGATCCGCGCGCGCGCGCTGGATCAACCTGAGTGCACGCTTTGCGCCAGCCGGTTCTGCATGATGTTTTGCGAGATACGCTGCAAGCGATTCGGGATCAAGATTGAAATCGGATTCAAAGTCGCACGCCGGAATCTGCCGCACCGCGGTCGCGCTCTCGCCGGCGTCGCTGATGGTCTTCTGCAGGCATCGTTCGGCTTCGACGAGACGCCGGCGCAAGCGCTCGCGCAGTTCCTGCGCGGCCGCATCGGTGAATGTCGTCACCAGAATCTGTTCGACGCCGAGCTTGCGTTCGAGCAACAGGCGCAGATAGACGAGACCGATGTTGTGGGTCTTGCCGGTACCTGCACTCGCTTCAATCAGCAGGCGTGCATCGAGCGGCAGCGTGCGCCAATCGAGCGCTGCGGGCGCGGCGCGCAGCGCTGCCACGTCGTTCACCACGAATCCCCGCGGGTGACCGGCGCGTCGTGGAGGTCGATAGCCGAACGCGCTGTCTGCGTTTCGCGCATGAGCACCTCATGCGATGGATCAAGCACGGCGCAGACGCGCTCCACTATCGCAACGAAGGCGGCATGGTCTGCGGTTTGCGTGTCGAACAACTCGATGCCGCGCGTCAGCAAACCTGCATAGCCGGGCGAGTAATCGCGCTCGGACGGGTGGCTAAACTCGCCATTGCCCTGCCATTGCGCTTTGGCTTTTTCGATGCGACTTTGCGGATCCGCAATCGCGTATTGCCACGCCGTCGCGGGAAAGAACAGCAACGGTTGCGACCGCGCATGCGCGAACAGCCCGATCAGACTGCGCAATCCACGGCGTATCGTTGCGTCATCCTGCGCGGTGACTACCGCAAGCAGCGCCGGCAGCGCCGCTTTCGGGGTGTGCTTTTCGCCGGCGCATTCAATGAAAGTTGCGCTGACCCGATCACCAAATGTCAGGCGCAATGCGGCCCAGTCGATGAAGAACGGCAGCCATTCGCGAAATCCGGCGCGGCCGCCCGGTTTGGCGTCAAACAGCAACAATCGATCGTCGTGCGCACGAAATACACCCGCAATGTTTCCACCCAAACGCACTCCATCGCCAAGATCGATATCAATCGCCTGTGCAGCGCGTTCGGCACGGCCTTGCGGAAAATGATCGCGCGCCGCAGTCAGCAGGGCTGTCGCGCCTTCGAGCGCCTCTGCGTAGGCGCGCTCGCCGAGTGAGCCAGCCGCCAGCACACCCGATTGCGCCAACCACGCAGGCAACGTCGGGGGCAATGCGGGACAACCCTTTTCGAGTGCGTCCAGCAGAAGGCGACGATCGAACCGATCCAGTGGCGCAACCGAGGTTTCCAAAGGCTCGCGATCAGGCCAAGCCTGTGCATCCAGCGCATCAAGACCGATGCCAACGCCACGTTGCAAAACGTATTTCGCCGGATCGCGCCAAAAACGTTTTAGCGCGTCGAGCGAAATTTCGCCGGTCGCGGATCCATTCGCCGCTCCATCCACGGTTGCCGCTTCGCGCGCGATAAAGCGACCGGCCGCGGGCACGGCGTCGCTCGTGCACGCCAGAAACGTCGCCTCGTAGGAAAACAAACGGGGGTCGTGCAAAGGCTCGCCGCGCGGGTCGCGTTCGTAATAGCGTGCATCGAAGGGTTGCAGGGGATGCGTGATTTTCCACGGCCGCTCAACCTCATCGCCGAGGGCAATGTCGTGCTGTTCATCGAGAAACTGCAGCAGTTCGGCCAGTACCGAGGAAGGATTGCGTGGCTTGCCATCACGCACACCGATTCCGATGTAACTGATGTGCAAGCGACTGCGTGCAGCCATCAACGCTTCGAGGAAAAGGTAGCGATCCTCGTTGCGCGTATCGCGATCGCCGCGCCGCGGATGCGTGCGCATGAGGTTGAGACCGACGTCGCTGCTGCCGCGCGGAAATTGCCCTTCGTTCATGCCGAGCAGGCAAATCATGCGAAACGGAATCGAGCGTTGCGGCACCAATCCGCAAAACGTGACACCGCCGAGCAAAAACGGCTGGCGCTCCGGCACGGCCTGCAGTGCTTCGCGCAGCACCTCGCGCACGATGCTCCACGGTTGCGCTGCGTTGACGTTAGCTTCGACCGCCTGCGCAGCGAGATCACCGAGCATGCGCCGCAGCGCGTCCATTGCGGCATTCTCCGCATCGTCGCGCGGATCGATCAGAAACAACGCATCCAGTCGATCGCCGAGCCAGGCACTCCATTCGCCGAGCGTGCGCGGACTGCCCAATCCCGAACGCATGTGGCGCAATTGACCGAGCAGCCGATCAAGCTGACCCAGTGCATCGACTGCGCCGCCGCCGACACCCGCGAGGGGGAGGATGCCGTCGAGCGTTTCATCGGCGCCGTCGTGGCCGACAATCAAACCGGCGTAGAGTCGATCCAGACCGAATTGCCACGTATTGGCCTCGACATTCGCCGCTCCGACCTGTTCTTTCATCGCGCCATCCAGTCCCCAGGCGACGCGCGCGCGGCGCAGCCAGCCTTCAAGTATTTCGCGCGCCGGTTCGTCGATCGCGAAACGACGTGCGAGCGGGGCCACATCGAGCAAGCCGAGCACATCGCTGACCTTGAAGCGACTTTCGGCCAGATCGAGCAAATGGTCGAACGCAGTCATCAGCGGATGCAGGCTGGCCATCCCGACATCGGCCAGATGCCACGGAACGTGCAGCGGATCGCTGCGGTACCGTGCAGGTGCGCCAAACACGGCCGCAAGATATGGCGCATAGGCCGTGATATCCGGCGCCATTACCACGATGTCACGATGCTGCAAAGACGGGTTGTCGGCGAGCGCGCGCAGCAACGCATCCCTGAGTACTTCCAGTTCGCGCAGACGCGTGTGACATGCGTGCACGCGCAAGCTTGCATCATCGCAGTCTCGCAAGGCTCGCAACTGCGTCGCGCGCTGCGTCCTCCTGTCCTCGGCCGCTACAAGCGCAAGTTCCGCGCGAAACGCCTCACCAACCCGATCGGGTTGCATGCAGCGGATGCTTGATTGCACACTTTCGAGCAGCGAAACATCGGCATTTTCGGGCTCGACTTCGTCGAGCGGATCGCGTTCGTCAATTGCGTCCATTTCGTCCAGCGCGAGGCAGAAATCCTGCGCCACGCGAGCCAGCGCGACGAGCAGCGGATGACCAACTTCGAAGTACAGGGCGAGCGGATCCTCCTCGCTGCGCAGCAGCTCGCGCCGGGAGCGCAGATAACTCCAGTGCTCGCGACAAGGATCGGGGAAATACACATGCACCGGTCGTTGCAAGGCCGTCGCGCGCAACGCATCGAGAACATCGGGGGCAAGGTGGCTGACACCAAATACATGCAGCGGCACGCACTCGCCTGACGTGTCGTCCGGCGGCGTCGAAGCCTTTCCGTTCGCGGGGCCGACGGCACCGGCAAGCGCGTGCAGCAATGCCTCGCGCCGTTGCGCGCGATGGGGTTTGCCCACGGCTGACTGCACGCGCCGCCATAACGCCGCTTGCCAGTCGTTAGCAGGTGCCGAGGCCGATCGTTCCCAGGCTTCAATCAATTCGGGGCGATAAACGAGATATTGGGTGTACACGCCGGCCAGATGTCCGGCCAACTGGAAACTGCGCCGCGCCGCGGCGTCGCCTTTGGAGTACGCGCGGATTTGAGGTGCATCGACCAGCGGCAAAGCGGCGAGAATTCGCCAGCGCAACACTTCGCGCCTCCACGGGCCGCCGATCAAAGCCACATCGCCCAGGGTTTCGCGCGCAATCCGATCGAGCCATTGCCAAGGAAGGATCATGTCGAAATTCGCCGCGATCGCATGACCGCTTCGTCCCGTCACTCGGCGCGAAAATTCGCCCAGCAGCCAGCGCCCGAGACCCGCGTGTGCGACGACGATCGTCTGTGGTGTCAGCGGATTGCCGGGGGACTCGGCATCGAGTCGACATGCGAGCTCCTCAGCCAGCCGCTCGATGCGGCTACCACGATGAACGAACAATCCCGTTGCACCGGAAGTCATGATGGATTCTGGCATGGACATCGGATTGCGCGGCGGCATCCGGAATGAGTACCGACCGAAACCGAATTGTCGCCGCTCAGTATCTCAACGCGTGAGACGCCGGGCGGCGCCAGGGTGTGTCAGCCACGTGATCGCCATTTACCCGGCGACATTGTCATCGATCAAATCCGGCCGCCTCAATGACCTGTCACCAGCCGGAAATCAATCTTGCGGTCCTCCAGACTCGCGCGCAGTACCTGCACGCGCACTTCGTCGCCGAGTCGGAATTTCAGTCCGCGGCGCTCGCCGCTCAACAACCGGCGTGTGGCATCGAAATGATAGTAATCGTTGGGCAACTGGGTGATGTGGATCAGACCGCTGATCTTTGATTCGGTCAGTTCGACGAACAAGCCGAACGAGGTGACGCCCGAGACGATGCCGTCGAATTCGCTGCCGACGTGTTTTTCCATCCACGCACATTTGTAGCGCTCGTCGACGTCGCGCTCGGCTTCGTCGGCGCGGCGTTCGTTGTGCGAACAATGCACGCACATGCTGGCCATCAGGGTCGGGCTGTATTCGTACTCCGTCGGCTTGCCGCCACCGAGCGCGTAACGAATGGCGCGATGCACGAGCAGATCCGGATAACGGCGGATGGGTGATGTGAAATGCGTGTAGGTCGACAAGCCAAGGCCGAAATGCCCCGGATCGTTGGGTTGATAGACAGCCAGGCTCTGCGAACGCAGCAGTACCGATTCGATCAGACTCGCGTCGGGACGTTTGCGCACTTTTTTCAGCAGCACGGAGAAATCGCCGGGTGTGACTTTTTCGAGTGGGGGCAAGGTCAGCTTGAACTCGCGCAGGAATTCCAGCAGGTCCTCGTATTTGGATGCCGGAGGCGGCGCGTGCACGCGATACGGCGTCGGGATGCGATGCTTCTGCAAATATTTTGCGGCTTCCACATTGGCCGCAATCATGCATTCCTCGATCAGCTTGTGCGCATCGTTGCGTTCGCGCGCGGCGAGTTGCACAACTTCGCCGTTAGGCGCGAGACGAAAATCGACCTCGGTGCTGCCGAATTCGATCGCGCCGCGTTGCTGGCGCGCCTTTGCCAGCAGCTTGTAAAGCTGATGCAGGTTCTTCAGCTGCGGCATCACGCCGGCAAGCTCGGCGCGCGCGTCGGGATCTTTCTCGCCGATCGCCTGCCAAACGCGATCGTAAGTGAGACGTGCGTGCGAACGCATGACGGCCGGATAAAACTTCGAGCGCGTGACCTCACCGTCGTGGTCGATCTGCATGTCGCAGACCATGCACAGGCGTTCGACCTTCGGGTTGAGCGAACAAATGCCGTTCGACAGCGTCTCGGGCAGCATCGGCACCACGAAACCGGGGAAATACACCGAGGTCGAGCGGTTGTAGGCTTCGGCGTCGATCGCGCTGCCCGGACGCACGTAATGCGACACATCGGCGATCGCGACCAGCAGCCGAAAACCATTCGTGCTCGGCTCGGCATAGACCGCATCATCGAAGTCCTTCGCATCGGCACCGTCTATCGTGACCAGCGGCGTCTTGCGCAGATCGACGCGGCCCTCGATTTCGGCAGCGGAAACTTCCGGCTCAACATTGGCCGCGTCGCGCAGGGCGGCGGCTGGCCATTCGTGCGGCAAGTCGTGGCTGGCGATCGCCATCTCCACCACCAGTGACGGTGTCAGGCGTTCGCCGAGCACGGCGAGAATCTGGCCCATCGGCCCGCGGTGCGCGGTAGGTTGATCGGTGATCTCGACGATGACGATCTGGCCCGAGCGCGCGCCGCGATCCATTCCAGGTGTAATCAGGATGTCCTGATGCAAGCGACGATCGTCAGGCGTGACGAGGACCAATCCGCTCTTCTCGACGACGCGTCCAACCAGGCGAGGCGAGCGGCGTTCGAGCACCTCGACAATTGCGCCCTGGCGACGGCCGCGCCGATCGACGCCGACAACACTGGCCAATACGCGATCGCCATGCAACACCTTGCGCATTTCAGCCGGCGACAAATAAAGATCTTCGCCACCTTCGTCCGGACGCAGAAATCCATAGCCTTCCGCATTCGCGATGACGCGCCCGCCAATCAAGTCGAGCTTGCTGGCGACGCCATAGCCAGCACGCCGATTCTGGATCAGCTGACCATCACGCAGCATCGCCGCAAGCCGGCGCGTGAGCGCTTCGAAATCCTGTGGCGTGACGAGTTTCAGCGCTTGTGCGATCGCCTCGACCTTCATCAGTTCGCCGCGCTCTTCAAGCAATGCGCCAATCGCCTCGCGGCTCGCGATCGGACGCTCGTAGCGGGTCGCCTCGCGATCCGCATAGGGATCGTGGATGGCCGGCGTCTTCGGGCCTTTCTTGCCTGCCAGCGGCGGGAGCCGCGCAGGCTTCCCGGTCAGCGGTGGCAGCCGCTCGCGCTTTCCGTGCAGCGACGGCTGTCGCTCAGGCTTTCCTGGCAGCGGCGGCAGCCGCTCCGGCATGAATTTCGGCAGGCCGACGCGCTTGCCGGGGCCGCGTTTGTTGCGCTCGGTGGTCGCCCCCGCGCTAGTCTTCTTTCTTCTTTTCAACGCATCAGTCCTTGTTGTTTTCGACGCCAGCGTCGCCGAGCATGCAAGCGATTGCAAGCGCGGCGCGTTGACAGTGTGCAGCGCGGACAGTATCGTTCGCGCCCCCGGCTGGTTCGCCTCCGGGCGTGCCCGGGTGGCGGAATTGGTAGACGCACTAGCTTCAGGTGCTAGCGGGGCGACCCGTGGAGGTTCGAGTCCTCTCCCGGGCACCATCTGTTTCAAGCGAAGCCCGCCTTGTGCGGGCTTCGTCGTTTCTGCCGACAGGTCATTTGATGTACAGACGAGCGCACGCGCAGGCAATCTCAGAGACGCGCAGGCGCTCGCCAGTGTCCATCGAACCCGCTCCTGAACCGCATCCCGTGCCCGCCGTCACAGTCACCAGCGCGGCAGTCGGTCAAATTGCCAACGCGCGGAGTACGGCGCACGGAAAAAAGAAATGGTGCGCGAGGGAAGATCGATGACTGC